>ERZ808035.223-NODE-223-length-62776-cov-14.787301_pt1 | contig 62776 bp, 53 predicted proteins | sample MGYA00380189_ERZ808035 | MGnify/ENA primary metagenome ERZ808035 (study PRJEB31490, sample SAMN06133407) | mouse gut metagenome | isolation source: M5_1 | host: mice | place: China: Chengdu | collected 2015-05 ... | reverse complement strand
ATTTAGGGCTGACTCCTGCAAATAGAATCAGCCCTAATTTGTTCCTGTCTCAAAAATTTTTACCGGACAGTAATAATTTTTTATAAAAAATCCTCAAAAATATTTGGTTTATAAAATAAACTTGTTTACTTTTGCATCGAATCAGAGCAGCAATCGCGCGAGCTGCTCTTTTTCAGAGACAAATGGTTTATAACATAAACCTATTTACCAACTTCTAACAACTCCAAAAATGGAAGAAAAGAAAATCTCCGAAAGAGAGAGCCTTGAGATCATCACCGCAATGATCGAAAGCACCCGAGAGCGCTACATAGCCAACGGCAACATCATGCTGCTGTGGGGCTACCTCACCGCCGTCGTCACCATCGCCGTCTGGGCGCTGCTCGCCGCCACCCACAATGGCGTCTGGAACTGGCTGTGGTTCCTGATTCCGGCCGTCGGCTGCGTCGCAACGCCGATAATGGCGAGGCACAATGAGAAAAAGTCGCTCGTTAAGAGCTATTCCGACACCGTCAGCTCGTGGCTGTGGACTATCGCCGGAATCTCCGAACTCGTAGCTATAGCCGCATGCATCGTCATTAAGTACCTTACCGGCGCAAACTGTTGGGCCACAATGCTCGCATATACTCTTGTTGCGATGCCGCTTACCGTGATTGCGCAGGGACTGCTCATTAAGGAAAAGAGCCTTATCGGCGGCGGTATGATAGCCCTGACAGTGGGCATTATCACCGTGTGCTGTGTGGCCGGCGGCGTCCCCCTCGGCGCCGACTGGTACATGCCGCTGTTTATTCTCGCGTTCGTGTCCATGATGATAGTGCCCGGCCACATTCTCAACTCAAAGAACCGCCGTCAATGAAGGAACTGAATCCATTGCTGCACTCCCAGCTGCGTCTTGCCGTGATGTCGATTCTCATGAACGTGGAGGAGGCCGACTTCGTCTACCTCAGGCAGAAAACCGACTCCACCGCGGGCAACCTCAGCGTGCAGCTCGACAAGCTTTCAGCGGCCGGCTATATTTCGGTCGACAAGGGTTTTGTAGGGAAAAAACCGCGCACGGTCTGCCGCATCACCGATCCCGGACGCCGCGCATTTGAGGAATACGTAGAGGTCCTGAAGCAGTACATCGGCCTGTAAATGACACTTTTTTCTTGGCCGCGGTCAAAAAAATACCAATTTTTTGACCGCGGTTGAGAAAAAAAGACTAATTTTGTAAAAATTCCGAAAGTCATGGCCATAGACCTGCGGCAACAACTCGAGCGCGTTAATGCCAAGACCACTCTCGTCTTGGAGAAATATGCACTCATGCAGGAGCGCCTCGCGCAGGCGCGGGCCGAGATAGAATCCCTGCGGCAGCAGCTCCTGCAGCAGCAGCGGAAAGTCGAGGAGCTGGAGCTGCAGAGGCAGTATCTCATGCTGAGCCACACCGTGGCGCCGGGCGCCGACGACACCCGCCGGGCTCTGGACATGATAGACGGACTGGTGCGGGACATCGACCGATGCATAGCCGACATTGCCGAAGGCTGAACGGAGGCACCGATGCTCCCAATACACTGCTGATTAATGACCGACAACCTACGCATAACAATAAAGATTGCCGATGTCGAGCCGATTAGATTCGACATCCAGCGTGCCGAGGAAGCCATATATCGCAAAGCCGAGTATCATGTGAACAAGCTTTACGACCAGTGGCGAGAAGGCATGGGCAAGAAGCAGTCGCCGATGGAGGTTATGGCCCGCGTCGCACTCGCGTTCGCCGAGCTATACTATCGGAAGACCGACCTGCTTGAAGCGCAGGCAAGAGTGCTCACCCGGTTCGAGCAGCGCCTCGACAGCATTCTTGAACCTGAAATAGGGTCTCCGGCAAGCTGACGCCTCAAGCCGCCGGGGCACACCATCGAAAAGGCACACGCGCAGAGGCGCGGGCCGTCAACACATCAGTGGACCGTAAACCAAATCCCGCACCTCGGTAGATTCGAGCCGCACACCTGCCTCCGGGCAGTACGGCGGCACGGGCTTCCGGGGCGTTTTTCTTTTGATGTATAACCCCTTGTTTAACACACTGATAATAATAACTATATGACATTCAGCCTGATAACAACAATATCCCTTATGGTGCTCTGTGCGGCAGTCGCCATAGGCATCACCCTGGCAGTGCAGCGCACCATGGCTCGCACGCGCGCCAAGGAAATCCTCGCCGACGCCCAGCGCGAGGCCGACGACATCAAGCGCACGCGCGAGCTCGAAGGCAAGGAAGAGGCCATGAAGATCACCACCGAGGCCGAGAAGCAGGCATCACGCCGCCAGGCACAGGCCGACCAGCGCGACGCCAAGCTGAAGCAGCGCGAGATGCAGCTCAACCAGCAGCAGAGCGAGAACCAGCGCGCACGCAACGAACTGGAGGCACGCGCCGCCAACGTCGAGGCCCAGGCTGCCACTCTCGAGGCGCGTCAGGCCGAGCTCGACAAGCTTCAGGCCCAGGCCCGCGAGCAGCTCGAGCACATCAGCGGCCTCAGTTGCGAGGAAGCCAAGGAAAAGCTCGTGGAGTCGCTCCGCGCCGAGGCCAAGACGGCTGCCGCAGGCTACATCAACGACATCATGGACGAGGCCAAGCTCACGGCCAACAAGGAGGCCAAGCGCATCGTGGTGCAGAGCATCCAGCGCGTCGCCACCGAGACGGCCATCGAGAACTCCGTCACCGTGTTCCACATCGACAGCGACGAAATCAAGGGCCGCATCATCGGCCGCGAGGGCCGCAACATCCGCGCCCTGGAGGCCGCCACAGGCATTGAGATCATCGTCGACGACACCCCCGAGGCCATCGTGCTCAGCGGCTTCGACCCCGTGCGCCGCGAGATTGCCCGTCTGGCACTGCACCAGCTCGTGGCCGACGGCCGCATACACCCCGCCCGTATCGAGGAGGTGGTCGCCAAGGTACGCCGCCAGATCGAGGAGGAAATCGTGGAGACCGGCAAGCGCACGGCCATAGACCTCGGCATCCACGGACTGCATCCCGACCTCATCCGCCTCGTCGGCAAGATGAAATACCGTTCCAGCTACGGCCAGAACCTGCTTCAGCACTCGCGCGAGACGGCCAATCTCTGCGCCATCATGGCAAGCGAACTCGGCCTCAACCCCAAGAAGGCGCGCCGCGCAGGCCTGCTCCACGACATAGGCAAGGTGCCCGACGAGGAGCCCGAACTGCCCCACGCACTCCTGGGCATGAAGCTGGCCGAGAAGTACAAGGAGAAACCCGAGATATGCAACGCCATCGGCGCCCACCACGACGAGGTGGAGCAGACATCCCTGCTCGCTCCCATCGTGCAGGTGTGCGACGCCATCAGCGGCGCCCGTCCCGGCGCCCGCCGCGAGATTGTCGAGGCCTACATCAAGCGCCTCAACGACCTTGAGCAGCTCGCCATGAGCTACCCCGGCGTGCTCAAGACCTACGCCATCCAGGCCGGACGCGAGCTGCGCGTCATCGTCGGTGCCGACAAGATCGACGACGCCGAGACCGAAAAGCTCTCCGCCGAGATAGCGCGCCGCATACAGGACGAGATGACTTATCCCGGACAGGTCAAGATCACCGTAATACGCGAGACACGCTCCGTCAGCTTCGCTAAGTAATGGACGAGAACGACAAGACCACAACCCCCTGCGCCGACGGCTGCTGCGCCGGTTGCGGCGAACCACGCGGCAAGCTCTCCTGCACCGACTGGCTCGCCGACATACCCGCCGGCGACTGCGACCTGGTGGAGGTGCAGTTCAAGAACACGCGCAAGGGCATATACCGCAACACCACCCACCTCGACCTCGCCAAGGGCGACATGGTGGCCGTCGAGGCCTCGCCCGGCCACGACATCGGTCAGGTGACCCTGCTCGGCCCCCTCGTGCGCCTGCGTCTGCGCCGCCGCGGCAAGAACGACGGCGAAATCAAGCGCGTCTTCCGCAAGGCCCGCCCCGCCGACCTCGAGAAGTACCGCGAGGCCCGCGCCCGCGAGCACGAGACCATGATCCGCGCCCGCCGCATTGCCGAGAGCCTCGGCCTGAACATGAAGATAGGCGACGTCGAGTTCCAGGGCGACGGCAACAAGGCCATCTTCTATTACATAGCCGACGAGCGCGTCGACTTCCGCCAGCTCATAAAGGTGCTCGCCGAGAACTTCAAGGTGCGCATCGAGATGAAGCAGATAGGCGCCCGCCAGGAAGCCGGGCGAATCGGCGGCATAGGACCCTGCGGACGCCCCTTGTGCTGCTCCAGCTGGATGACAAACTTCGTCAGCGTCGCCACCGGTGCCGCACGCTATCAGGACATATCGCTCAACCCGCAGAAGCTCGCCGGACAGTGCGCCAAGCTCAAGTGCTGCCTCAACTTCGAGGTCGACGCCTACGTGGAGGCCGTGAAGAGCCTCCCCAGCCGGGAGATACGGCTTGAGACGGCCGATGCCACCTACTTCCACTTCAAGACCGACATCTTCCGCCGCCTCATCACCTACAGCACCGACAAGCGCGTCGCCGCCAACCTCGTGACTATCGACGCCGACCGCGCATTCGAGGTCATCGCCCTCAACAAGGCCGGCGAGAAGCCACTCAGGCTCGAAAGCGAGGAGCAGCAGGCACAGCCCAAGGAAAAAGCCGCCTACGGCGACCTTCTCGGTCAGGACGACCTCACCCGCTTCGACAAGAAAAAGAAGAAGAAAAAACGCAAGTCTGCCGCCGCGAACGCAGCTCCCGCCGCCTCCGACAAAGCCGAGGCCGACGCCGCGCCACGCAAAGCCGATGGCGGCCCACGCCGCAACCGCAACCGCCGCAACCGCAACAAAGGCGCCGACGGCGGCGCTCCCAAAGGCGACGCGCAGCAAACCGACTGACACCATGCGCCGCCTGCTCCTCTTCATCCCGATTTTGTGCTGCCTCCTGGGCGCCTGTGCGCCGGGGGGAGACGGTGGCGATACGGTCTTCAGCGGATTCCGCCCCGTCGACGCCCGCGGCTGGCGCTATGCCGACACCCTCGTGTTCCCGCTTGCAGCCATGACCGACTCCCTCCCCGTGCGGGCCGACGTGGCCGTCACCGTGCGCCACAGCAACGACTACCCCTACAGCAATATCTGGCTGGAAATCGCCGCGCCCGATACCACCCGCGCCGTATGCGTCGAACTTGCCGACGTCTTCGGGCGTTGGTATGGCCGGGGCCTCGGACTCGCCTTCGAGCGCACCGATACCGTACTCCGCGGTGTTACCCTCGGCCCCGCCGACACCCTGCGCATACACCACAACATGCGCCTCGACACCCTCCCCGGCATTGAGCAGGTGGGTGTCTTCGTGACCCGTACATAAAACTCTTTTGCAATGGCCTACGACTCATACATCTTCGACATGGACGGCACCCTCTGGGACGCCGTCGACGGATATTGCGACGTCTGGAACGCCGCCATCGACAGCTTCGGGCTCGCCTGCCCGCGCATCGACCGCGACCGCCTCTTCACGCAGATGGGGCAGCCCCTCGACGTCATTATGGACGCCCTCATCCCCGGCGACTACGACCGGCAGGAGTTCATGCGCCGCCTCGCCGCTTTCGAGAAGGAGATCGTGCCCGTGCGCGGCGGACGCCTCTATCCGCGTGTCCGCGAAGTGATAGAGAGCCTGCGGGCCGGCGGAGCGCGCATCTTCCTCGTGAGCAACTGCGGCGCCTCGGGCCTTCGCAACTTCTTCAGCTTCACGGGCCTGGACGACGTGTTCGACGGCTCCGCGGCCCATGGAGTCAACGGTCTCGACAAGGCCGCCAACATCGCAATGATAGTCCGCACCAACGGCTTGCAGAACCCCGTCTACGTGGGCGACACCCAGCTCGATATAGATTCAGCCCACGAGGCCGGCATTCCCGCCGTGTGGTGCTCCTACGGCTTCGGCTGCGCCGAGGGCGCCGAGCACACCATAGGCTCATTTGACCAACTGCTTACGTTATGAATTCCGATAATCTTATCCTCATATCGCCCGACGAGTACGCCATGCGTCTCGGGCGCCTTCAGCAGGCCGTAGCACCTCTGGCCGACGCCGTGCTGCTGGCCGACAACGCCGACCTCTACTGGCTCACCGGCCGCGTCTTCGACGGTTTCGCCTTCGTTCCGGCCTCCGGCGAGGCCGTCTTCGGCCTGCGCCGTTGTGCCCATCTCCGCGGCGCCGGCGTCCGTACCATGCACAAGATAGAGGAATTCGCCGCCTCCCTCCCCGCCGTGCGCCGTCTTGCCCTCGAACTCGACATCCTGAGCTACAATGCCGCCGTGCGCTATACCCGGGCCTTCGGCCTCGGCGAAGCCGACATTGTCAGCGCCGGCCCGGCGCTCCGTGCCGTGCGCGCCGTCAAGACGCCCGCCCAGCTGCGCATGATGCGCGACTCGGGGCTGCACCAGGAGACTGTCTACCGCCGCGTGCCGTCGCTCTACACCGAGGGCATGACCGACTACGAGCTCCAGGTGGAGATAGAGCGCGCATCGCGCCTCGAAGGCTGCCTCGGCCAGTTCCGCACCGCAGGTTCCGACATGGAACTCTTCATGGGCAACGTGCTCACCGGTGCCAATGCCGATGCCCCGTCGCCCTACGATTTCGCCATGGGCGGCGCCGGCATGGACCCCTCGCTGCCAGTCGGCGCCGACGGCTCCGTCATCAGGCCCGGCTCTACCGTCATGGTCGACGTCAACGGCAACTATACCGGCTATATGACCGACATGACCCGCTGCTTCAGCCTCGGCGACATCCCTTCCGAGGCCCTGCGCGCCCACGACGTCAGCCGTGCCATCTGCCGCCGGCTCGCCGAAATGGCCGTCCCCGGAGCCGCTGCCGCCGACCTCTACGCCGAGGCCCTGCGCATGGCCTCCGAGGCCGGCCTTGAGGCATACTTCATGGGCCACCGCCAGCATGCCGGCTTCGTAGGCCACGGTGTGGGCATCGAAATCAACGAGGCGCCCGTCCTGGCTCCGCGCTCGCGCGACGTGCTCCGGGCCGGCATGTGCATCGCTGTGGAGCCCAAGTTCGTGCTTCCCGGGGTAGGGGCCGTCGGCATAGAGAACACCTACATTGTGCGCGACGGCGGCCTCCCCGCCGAGTGCATCACCAACGCTCCGGAAGAAATCATAAGCCTCCAGCAATGAACCTCGCCCAACGACTCACCGACCCTGTCTTCCGCACCGTCGGCTCCGCCGCCGACGGGATCGGCCGCCCCTGCTACGTGGTGGGCGGCTACGTGCGCGACCTCATCATCGGCCGCCACAACAAGGACATCGACTTCGTCACCGTAGGCTCCGGCATCGAGCTGGCCGAGGCCGTCGCCGCCCGCTTCGGGCGCCGCTGCCGCGTCAACGTCTACCGCACCTACGGCACGGCGCAGATTCGCCGCGGCGACCTCGAGCTGGAGTTCGTCGGCGCACGCCGCGAGAGCTACCGCCGCGAGAGCCGCAACCCCATTGTCGAGAGTGGCACCCTCGAAGAGGACATCGCCCGCCGCGACTTCACCATCAACGCCATGGCCCTCAGCGTCAACGAGGCTACCTTCGGCGACCTCGTCGACCTCCACGGCGGTCTCGACGACATCCGCCGGCGCCTTATCCGCACGCCCCTCGACCCCGACATCACCTTCTCCGACGACCCCCTGCGCATGATGCGCGCCGTGCGCTTTGCCGCCCAGCTGCAGTTCGATATCGAGCCGGAAACCTTTCAGGCCATATGCCGTAATGCCCCGCGCATCGAGATCATCACCATAGAGCGCATCAAGGACGAGCTCTGCAAGATCATGCGCTCGCCCCGGCCCTCCGTCGGCCTCGACTTGCTCCACCGCAGCGGCCTGCTGGCGCTGATATTCCCCGAACTGGAAGCCCTCGCCGGCGTGGAGGTGGTGCACGGACGCGGCCACAAGGACAATTTCTACCACACGCTCCAGGTGCTCGACACCGTCGCCGCCGCTTCCGACAACGAGTGGCTCCGCTGGGCCGCGCTGCTCCACGACATAGGCAAGCCCGCCACAAAGCGCTTCGACGACCACACCGGCTGGACCTTCCACAACCACAACTTCATAGGCGCCAAGATGGTGCCCCGTATCTTCAGCCGCCTGCGCCTCGGCATGGGCGCCGAGATGCGCTACGTGCAGAAGCTCGTCGAGCTGCATATGCGCCCCATCGCTCTTGTGGAGGACGAGGTCACCGACAGCGCCGTCCGCCGCCTTGTCAACTACGCCGAGGGCGACCTTGACGACCTCATGATTCTCGCCCGCGCCGACATCACCAGCAAGAACGAGGAGAAGAAACAGCGATTCCTCGACAACTTCGACATCGTCGAGCGCAAATACGCCTACATCCGGGCCCTCGACGCCGAGCGCGCACGCCGCAACCCCATCGACGGCAACGAGATAATGCAGATGTTCGGACTCTCGCCATCGCCCGTTGTCGGCACCCTCGTCAGCGGCCTCAGGCAGGCCATCAAGGACTGCGAGATAGAGGACACCCGCCCCGCCGCCATCGACTACCTCGTCACCCTCGCCGCCTCCCTCGGCCTCTCCCCCGCCGTCGACCTTGAGGAATATTATAAGGAGAAGTAATATTCCAAAATTAATCGCTATATTTGCAACGCTATGAAACTGATAGAATTAAACATGGACAGAATCATAGCCTTGTGCAAAAAGTACAAGGTGGCGAAGTTGTGGGTTTTCGGTTCCATACTCACTCCTCGTTTCAACGACGACAGCGACGTTGACCTTTCTGTCAGCTTCAGGAAAGACGAGATAGGCTTGCTTGACTATGCCGACAATTTTCTTGACTTCCTGGATGAACTTAAGACTCTCTTTGGCAGAGACGTTGATCTTGTGTCGGAGGATGCTGTGCGCAACCCTTATTTTCGTCGTGAACTCGATGCAACCAAGCAGTTGATTTATTACACCCCGTATTAATATGTACTACATCCAGAAACGTCTCGAAATATCCGCCAGTCACTATCTTAAGCTCGACTACGAGAGCAAATGTTCCGTCCTCCACGGCCACAACTGGATCGTCACCGTCTACTGCCGCGCCGAATCCCTCGACGCCAACGGCATGGTCACCGACTTCACCCACATCAAGAGCCGCGTCATGGACCGCCTCGACCACAAGGCCATCAACGAGGTAGTGCCATTCAATCCCACCGCCGAGAACCTCGCACGCTGGATTTGCGAGCAGGTGCCCAACTGCTACCGTGTCGACGTCCAGGAAAGCGAAGGCAATCTCGCCACCTACACCATTGACTGACATGGAGAAAATCTACCGCATCAACGAGATTTTCTACTCGCTTCAGGGCGAGGGATTCTACACCGGCACCCCCGCAGTCTTCCTGCGCTTCAGCGGTTGCAACCGCCGTTGCTCTTTCTGCGACACCGATTTTACCGCCTTCCGTGAGATGACCGCCTCGGAGATTGTGGCCGAAATGTCGGCCTTCCCCGCCCGCCATGCCGTCATCACCGGCGGCGAACCCCTGCTCCAGCTCGACGACCTGCTCGTGCGCGCACTCCGTGCCGCCGGATTCTACATACAGGTCGAGACCAACGGCTCCATGCCCGTCCCCACCGGTGTCGACTGGGTCACATGCTCACCCAAGGACGCCCCCTGGCAGGTAGGACGCATCGACGAACTCAAGGTCGTGTATCAGGGTCAGGACGTCGAGACCATCGCCGACCTGCTCCCCGCACGCCATCTCTTCCTCCAGCCCTGCTCCGGCCTCAACACCCCCGAGGTGATTGACTACATCCTCGCCCATCCCCGCTGGCGCCTCTCACTCCAGACCCACAAGCTCCTCGACATCCGATGACATCCGTCCCCTCCCGACGCGAAAGCAATCTCGAGCTGGCCCGGGTGCTGGCCATGTCGGCCATCATGCTGCACCACTTCCTCATACATGCCCTTCGGCTACAGGAAATTGACGGCGCGCTGTACCTCAACCTCAACATGTTCGTGTTCTTCGGGGTTGACGTCTTCTTCCTTATCACGGGCTTTTTCGGCATACGGCTCTCCTTGGTCCGCGTCGTGAAGTTCATTGTGCTTATCGCATTTTTCGATGCCGTCAACGTCGCCATGACCCTGGCTGCCGGCGAGCATCTCGGCGCTATGTGCCTTCTTCAGCTTGTCGCTTTCCCTGTCAGCCATTCCAGGTACTGGTTCATGCAGGTCTACCTGCTGGTGATGCTCATGTCCCCCTTCCTCAACGCCTCGTTGGCGCAGATGCGGCTGCCGGCCCTCCGCAGCGCTGTGTTCCTGCTGTCGTGCGCCATGTGGTACAGCTGCACCATCGGCCACAATTGCTCGGGATATGGGGCGAGTTTCATCCTCGGCCTGTATCTTTACATCGTCGGCGCCTGGCTGCGCCGCGACATCGACCTGTTCAGCCGTTGGTCGGCCCGGCGATATTTCCTGCTTGCCCTTGCCATCCTTGTCATCGCCCTTGTGCCGCTCAATGCCTGCATCCTGCTTGACTTTTACGGAAAGGGTGGAATTCTGAACTATACCGGAGTGTTCATGACGCTTGCATCCTGCGCCATACTCCTTGGATGCGCCCGCCTCAGCTTCCGGTCGGCACTTGTCAACCGTCTCGGCTTCGCCTCCGTAGGCTGCTACCTCCTGCAGGACGGCATCTTCGGCCACACCGTCCTCTATGCATGGCAGAACCGCCTCTTCCACGAGTGCGGCTCCATGACTCTCGTTATCGGGCAGTTCGTCGTCGTCTTCCTCCTCTTCTGGCTTCTCTCATGGCCCCTCACCGCCATCGCCCGCCGCCTCGGCGACCTCGCCTCCCGCCTCATCCCCGCCCGCCTCGCCTCCCGCTTCACATTCTCATAAAATCCCTCCTGAATATCATTGTCTGCATCCCCGCTTGTAGGGACGCACGGCTCGTGCGTCCGAAAAATTCTAATTGATTTTCAGCTGGTTACGCGGACATGCGAGCCGTGTGCCCCTACATTTAATGTGAAAATATCCAGTTCTGCAACACCCTCTGCCGTGAAACTACACGCAAGCTATTACGTCGCCATTCGGCGGATTGTACCACACCTAACTCCTAACTCCGCGAAGCGCAATCTAACTCCTTATGTCCCTTATGACCTTATGTCCATATGTGTCTCACCATCCGAGGTAACTTCTCCGCCAATCTCCGTCAACTAAAATCAACTCTGTTATTTCTGTCATTTCTGTATTTTTGTATCGATAATACCATGTGGGCACCTAAACTAAACAAAGAATTTTCTCAATACCGAAAAAAATAGTAAATTCGCAGTATGAAGCGAAAACTGTACTTGTCGGCACTCATGCTGGCAGCCGCCCTGGCCGCCTGTTCCGCCGGCGGAAGCCGTCAGGCTCCCGCTGCCGAGGCCGCGGAGACCGCGCTGAAAGTCCCCGCCTTCTGCGCCGACTCGGCCTATCAGGCCGTCGCCGCGCAGGTCGCCATGGGGCCGCGTGTGCCAGGCAGCGACGCTGCCGCCGTATGCGCCGGATGGATTGCCGACCGCTTGCGGGCCGCAGGCGCCGACACCGTCATGGTGCAGACCGGCACCGCCACACGCTTTGACGGCCTCAACCTGCCCCTGCGCAACGTCTTCGCAAGCTTCCGCCCCGACGCCCCGCGCCGCATCCTCCTGCTCGCCCACTACGACACCCGTCCCTGGGCCGACATGGAGGTCGACCCCGTGCGCCGCATGCAGCCCATACCCGGTGCCAACGACGGCGCCTCGGGCGTGGCCGTGCTCCTTGAGATGGCCCGCGTCATGGCCGCCGCGCCGCCCGCTGTCGGCGTCGACATGCTCTTCGTCGACGGCGAGGACAGCGGCTACGGCGAGCTCATTGCCCCCGAAGGCATGCCCGAACCGGCCGACTCCTGGTGCCTCGGCACGCAGATGTGGGCCGCATCCCGGCCCTACGCTCCCGGCCGGGCTCCCGCCTACGCCGTGCTTCTCGACATGGTGGGCGGCCCCGACGCACGCTTCCACCGCGAGCAGTTCAGCGACGCCGCGGCCGCCCGCGTCGTCGACCGCATCTGGGCCGAGGCCGCCTCGCTCGGCTATGCCGACTACTTCCCCAACGCACGCGGCGGAGCCGTGGTCGACGACCACGTCTACGTCAACCGCCTCGGCATTCCGGCCGTCGACATTATCGAAAGCTTCAACCCCGCCACCGGCAGCTTCCCGCCCGCCTGGCACACCCACGCCGACGACCTCCCCGCCATCGACCCGCAGTCGCTGGCCCGCGTCGGCAACACTCTGTTGAACCTGATTTATAAGGAAAAAACAAAATGACTATAGAAGAACGTCAGAAGGAGATTGTCGACGAATTCGTCGACATCGAGGACTGGATGGACCGATACGGATACATAATCGACCTGGGCAACGCGCTTGAGCCGCTGCCCGACGACCTCAAGACCCCCGACCGCCTTATAGAGGGCTGCCAGAGCCGCGTTTGGCTCGACGCCACCCTCGCCGACGACGGCACGATACACTTCCGCGCCGACTCCGACGCCATCATCGTCAAGGGCATCATCTCGCTGCTCGTCAGCGTGCTCGACGGACACACCCCCGACGAGGTCCTCGGCGCCGACCTCCACTTCATCGACGAGATAGGCCTCAGCCGCCATCTGTCGCCCACGCGCAGCAACGGCCTCGTCGCCATGGTCAAGCAGATGCGCATCTACGCGCTCGCATTCAAAGCTAAAAATTAATCTAAATACCACATCGTATGCTACAATTTCTGTCCGACTTCTGGAACAACAATCAGACGGTAGCCATCCTCTGCGCCATCCTGGTCGTTGTCGTTCCGCTGTTAGTTTTCTACATCATCAAGGCGCGCCGCGAGCACCCCAAGGGCCTGATTCCCGCCGCCATAGCCAACATGGGCGAGCGCTTCGGCTACTACATCATGAACGCCGTCCTGCTCCTCTTCCTGTGCTCCAAGTTCGGCATCTCCGACGACCTGGCCGGATGGATCTATGCGGTGTTCTATTTCCTCATCTACGTGCTCAGCCTGCCCGGCGGCCTCATTGCCGACCACACGCAGAAGTACAAGGCCACGATCATCTCCGGCCTGCTGGTGATGGCCCTCGGCTACGGCCTGCTCTCCATCCCCGTCTTCTCCGGCACGGCCGACGGCGGCGTCAGCTGGATTCTGGTGTTCACCTGCTTCGCACTGTTCCTGATAGCCTTCGGCAACGGACTCTTCAAGGGTAACCTTCAGGCCATCGTGGGCCAGATGTACGACAACTTCGAGGCCGAGGCCGCCAAGAAAGGTCCCGAGGCCCTGGAGATTGCGCGCTCGCGCCGCGACTCCGGCTTCCAGATTTTCTACGTGTTCATCAACATCGGCGGCGTCATCGCGCCCTTCATCGCGCCCCTGCTCCGCGAGTTCTGGCTCAACGCACACGCTTTGAAGTACAACGCCGACCTGCCCCGCCTCTGCCACATGTTCATCAACGACGCCGACGGCATGAGCCCCGCCGACTCCGCCAACCTTGCCGAGCTGGCAGGCCGCGTGGGCTTCAACGGAGCCGTCGACAGCGGCTTCTGCACCAGCTACCTCGAAATCTTCAACACCGGCGTCCACTTCTCGTTCATAGCCTCCGTAGTGGCGATGCTCATCTCCATGGGCGTCTTCGTGTGGGTGATGAAGCGTCTGCCCAACCCCGTCAAGAAGGTCAAGGCCGCATCCGTCAGCGCCGAGGAGGTGAAGCACGACGCCCGCGAGATTCGCCAGCGCATGTACGCCCTCTATGCCGTGCTCGGCGTGGTAGTGTTCTTCTGGTTCTCGTTCCATCAGAACGGCCAGTCGCTCTCCGTGTTCGCCCGCGACTTCGTCACCACCGACAACGTCGCTCCCGAGATATGGCAGTGCATCAACCCCTTCTTCGTAATCGTGCTGACGCCCCTCATCATGCTCGGCTTCGCCGCCCTCGTCAAGCGCGGCAAGGAGGTCTCCACACCCCGCAAGATAGCCTACGGCATGCTTATCACAGCCCTGGCCTACATCTTCCTTATCATCGTGGCCGTGGTTCACGGCTATCCCTCGGGCGAGGAGTTCCGCAGTCTCGGCGAATCCGTCAAGATGGCTATGAAGTCAGGCCCCTACGTGCTCATAATCACCTACCTGTTCCTCACCGTGGCCGAGCTGTTCATCTCGCCGCTGGGTCTCTCCTTCGTGTCGAAGATAGCCCCGAAGCACCTCCAGGGTATCTGCCAGGGTCTGTGGCTCACCTCCACGGCCGTCGGCAACCTCTTCATCGCCCTCGGCGTCACCATGCTCAACGTCTTCCCGCAGCAGTGGATGTGCTGGGCCGTCTTCGCAGGCTTCTGCCTCCTGTCCATGACGGTGATGCTCTCCATGGTCAAGTGGCTTGAGAAAGCGACGAAATAACCGTATGCGGTTCTCCTGGCGACATCTGCTTGCTCTGCTCAGCGTGGCCGGAGGCCTTCTGGCCCCCGCCTGCGCCAGCATAGGCCGTCCCGAGGGCGGCGCGCGCGACGAGACCCCTCCCGTGTTCGTGTCGGCGCGCCCGGCCCCCGGCTCCACCGATGTCGGCACCACGCGCTTCGCCGTCTTCTTCGACGAGAACATACAGCTCGACGACGCCTTCAACAAGGTCATCGTCTCGCCGGCACAGACCACCCCGCCCGCCGTCAGCGCCAACGGACGCCGCCTGAGCGTGGAGCTGCGCGACACGCTCATCCCCAACACCACCTATACCATCGACTTCGGCGACGCCATCAAGGACCTCAACGAGGGCAACATCCTCGACGGCTTCGCCCTCGACTTCGCCACCGGCCCCTCTATCGACACCCTGCGCATCTCCGGCATGGTGCTCGAGGCCGACAACCTGGAGCCCGCGCAGGGCATGCTCGTGGGCGTCTACAGCGTCGACTCCGTCCTCGCCGACTCCACGGTGCGCACCCTGCGCATGGAGCGCGTGGCCCGCACCAACCAGCTCGGACAGTTCACCGTGCGCGGCCTCCACGCCGGACGCTACCGCCTCTACGCCATCAACGACATCAACCGCGACTACCACTGGGACCGTTCGGAGGACGTCGCCTGGTACGACTTCGACATCAGCCCCTCCGTCGAGGCCATAGAGGTCACCGACACGCTGCGTTCCAGCCAGGGCACCGATTCGCTCGTCACCCACGGCGGCGTGCGCTATCTGCCCAACGACGTCCTGCTCACGTGGTTCAACGAAGGCTACCGTGCGCAGTATCTCAAGGACTACGCACGACCCACGCGCCGCACCCTAACTCTGGGTTTCGGCGCCACGTGCGACTCCCTGCCGCAGATCAGCGTCGTCAACGACACCACTCCCGGAGCGCGCCGCATCGACCCGCGCCCCGACTGGCTGCTGGCGCAGATCAACCCCACGCGCGACACGCTCCGCTACTGGATTACGGACTCGATGGTCTACCGCACCGACTCGCTGCGCCTTGCCATACGCTATCAGAAGCCCGACTCGCTGGAGCAGCTTCAGTGGACCACCGACACCCTCCGCTTCTTCTTCAAGGACCCCAAGCCCGCCAAGGAGAAGAAGAAAAAGAAGAAAGCCGAGGAGGCCGACAGCCTCGGGGCCGACACCGTGCCGCCCCCTCCGCCCATCGAGTTCCTGAGCCTGCGTGCCGGCGGCGGCTCCTCGCAGGACGTCCACCTGCCCGTGGTGCTTGAGGCCGACCAGCCCCTTGCGTCCATCGACACGGCCGCCATACGCCTGGAAGTCCTGGAGGACACCCTCTACATCCCCGTCGAGCCTCCGCGCCTGCTCGCCGACAGCCTCAACCTGCTGCGCCGACGCCTCGCCTACGACTGGACGCCCGGCGCCAAGTACCGCCTCACCGTCGACTCGGCCGCCATCACCGGCATCTACGGCAACTTCAACAAGCCTTTCAAGCACGAGTTCTCCGTGAAGCCCGAGGAGGAATACTCCTCCGTCGACTTCAACATCACCGGCCTCGACTCCGTTCCGGCCTTCGTGCAGCTGCTCAACGGCAGCGACACGCCGGTGTACTTCGCCCGCGTGGCCGACGGCCACGCCGTGCTGCGCCACCTCAACCCCGGCACATACTACGCCCGCCTCGTGGCCGACCGCAACGGCAACGGCCGCTGGGACACCGGCATCCTCGACAGCATACAGCCCGAGGACGTCTACTACTTCCCCAAGGCCCTGAAGCTCAAGAAGAACTGGGACGTGGCGCAGGACTGGAACGTCAACGAGCTGCCCGTCGACATGCAGAAGCCTCTCGCCATCAAGAAGAACAAGCCCAAGCTGCGTCCCGGCGAGAAGCGTCCCGGCGAGGATGACGAAGAGGAGGAAGACGAATTCGGCAGCTCCAACTTCATCAACAACGCCGGCTACGGCAACAACCGCCGCGGCAACAACTCCTACAACCGTGCCGGCGGCGGTGGCCTCATGCAGAACAACGGCATGGGCACCCTCCGCCGATAGTACTCTCCTCAATCTTTTTTATCGCCGGAAAAATCAATCGCCCGACGGATACAAAAGACATAAGGTCAAAAGCGACAAAAGTAGAACCACGGTACCGATCTATTTGTAGGGACATCCCTTTGGGATGTTAGGTTGCTAATCAGTGTGTTACGTCAACGTGCCAAAGGCACGTCCCTACAATTTAGGGACTTTTGCGACAGCCGCGGAAGTGTCGATAGATGTTGATATGCAGGTGATTAGTTGGTATGTGGTAATTCATGATTTTGTTGTATTTGTTGTTTTTTGTGTATTTGTATCCATAACGCCGGGTGGTGGTAACTTTCACCACACCAATCGGTCGGGGAGGGGGTCGAGGGCGGCGGGGGCGACGGGCGCCGAGTGCAGGGCGTGCAGGGCCAGCGCGCGGGTCATGAGTATGTCGTCGTGGCAGCCGCTGCGGGCGGCGTAGCTGCCGTTGGGGCGCTGCTCGTAGGTGAGCAGTTCGTCGCAGGCGCCGGGGTCGCGCTCCGTGTAAAGGCCGTCGCGCACGGCCTCTATCAGCGCGCTGATGACGAGCGCCTTGGTGGCTCGGTTGGTGTGGAATCCCACGCGTGTGCCCATCGTGCCGGTGTCGCGGTCGAAGCTTTGGCGGCGGTACACGTTGCTGTATCGCTCGGCCAGGCGCGACAGTACGAAGAGGTTGGCCCCGTCGGTCTCCTCCGCCTCCAGGGTGTTGCTCTCTATCACCAGCAGGGCATAGTTGTAGTGGCGCGCTATCCTTTCGGCAGTCGTCACCAGCAGGTCGTGGTCGGTGTGTCCGCGCCACTGCGCCACCACCTCGTGCGCGTCGGCCGGGCCGCGGGCCTCGCGCATCACAGCTATCACCGACCAGTCGGCCCGGGCCGAACGGCCGCCGATGTCCACCGCCACCACGTAGCGCGAGCGCGGCTCGACGTCGCGCCACATGCGGAACGCGCCGAGCGAGTCGGACCGGAATCCTGCGGCCGTCATCTCGCCGCGCCGTGCCTCCGAGGAGCACCCGCGGCGCAGGCGCGCCACGGCCTCGGGCGCGAAGACGCCCGCGCCCGTGTTCATGAAAGCCTCGTCGTCGGTGGTCGGAAACTCGGCCATCATCATCTCGCGGGTGTCGTAGGATGCTGCCGTGCGGCGGTACCAGTATATCTGGTCGAGGCACAGCCCGCTGTCCCACAGGCGTTTCTCATACTCGTTCATCGTCGCCGCCAGCTCCGCGGGGTCTTCCGGCTCCAGGCGGTAGATCTCTATCTCGGTCCAGGGCACGAACACGGCGCGCTTGTCGCCGCGTCCGGCCACGCAGCGCAGCCATTCGCGGTGGAAGTAGGTGCCGACGCCGTTGGCGGTGCTCTCCACCACCACCAGCGAGCAGGGAATGAGGGCGATGGCTCCGCAGATGGCGCGCATGAAGTCGGCCGGCGAGCTGCTGGGCGTCGACGGCCAGAAGGCTGTCTCGCTCAGGTGGGCCATGGAGTAGTCGGCGCCGCGCACGGCCTCCTGGTTCTCGGCCGAGCCGATGGTGACGCGGCATCCGCGTCCGGCTATCTCGCGCACGTTGACAGACCTCTCGAACGGCCTGAAGCGGGGCTCCTCGTCGCCCTCCCAAAGCTCCTTGGGATAGCCCGCGAGCACGCGGGTGTACATGCCGCGGATGGACGCGGCGGTGTCCTTCACCTGGGCGCAGATGAGCGAGTGCCAGTTGCGCCGCAGGCACGACTGAATCCAGGCCATGTACATCTGCACCAGCGTTGAGCCGCCCCACTGGCGCGCCTTGAGCATAATCATGCGTATGGGTCGCCCGGCGGTGCGGTCGGCCTCCAGGATGGCGGCCACGCGCCGCTGCGGGGCGTTGAGCACGAAGGGCACCTCGCGGCCGAGGGTCTTGTGCTTGATGCGCACGCACGTGACGCACCAGTACTCGAAGTCGTGGCGGCAGCGCAGGCGCTGCCAGGCCGCACGGTCGGCGCGTGCGGCGGGATAGTCGGGGTCGGCGGTCATGCTTTCCGGCACGAAGGCCAGGGGCAGGCCGGGCACGGGCGTCGCCACCTGCGTGCGGCGTCCCCACGCGCCGCGTCCCGTGGCGGGGTCGTAGCCACCCTCCGCCTCGGCGCGTGCCTTGCGCCGGCGGCGGTCCTCCTCCAGTATGTCATTTATATCCATCGGTTCAGGCATTATGAAGTTCTACACCATGAAAACGAAAATCGGCCCCGACGGCGCCCGCCAGCCTCAGGCGCATGCGTCGCAGCGGCCTTGACACGAGGCGTACGCGCAGCGTGTCGGCCACGTCGCCGCTGACGCGCAGCCCCAGTGTCGGCACCCTCTCCGCGGCCGCCTGTGCGGCCGCCGCGAGCGAGGCGAACAGCGCCACGTCCGAGCCGGCCATGCGCAGGCACGCCGTGCGCGGCCGGAAGCTCGCAGGCAGCTCCACATCGGCCTGCCAGGCCACCTCGGCATGCTCCGGCTCCTCCTCGCGGCCTACGGCCTTCACTCCCTCGGGCGTGAGCAGCATGGAGCCGTGCGCCGAGTCGAGCACACCCGCGGCGCCCTCCGCGCCGCGAGTGTAGACGGGCAGGTCCGCCGCAGCGGTGCATATCACCCTGGCCGTACCGCCTCCTATGAGCCACAGCTCGCGCCGCGCCGGGTCGAAGGCCAGCGCCGAGGCACCTCCGGCATCGGGCAGCAGGGTAGCCACGCTGCGACCCCTCAGACGCAGCAAGGCTCCCGAAGCTATGACGTAGACATCGCCGTCGGTGCCGCGCACCACCGCCGAGGCGTCCTCCACACGGCGCCCGTCGATGCGTCCCGCGGCCACGATGTCGCGGCGGCTGCCGAGCGCCGCCGTGAACAGTCCGCCCGACGAGAACACGGCCACGCGCTCGCGGCCGAAGTCCCATGCCGCCGTGCCTCCCGCCGCGGGCAGCATGCACCGTATCTCCCCTCCGAAACCCCGCGCCGAGGCGAGAGCCCACGCCGGCGCCGCGGCGTCGGCGGCCACCACGCAGTCGGGCAGCGCGCTGCCCGTGTCGACCGGCCCGGGCGGCGTGTCCTCGCCTTCGGCCGCCTCCTCCGTCAGCCTGAAGGGCGCGAGCCCCGGGGAGAACCACGCCGACGTGCGTCCGTCGGCCAGGGGCGCAAGGTCGAAGCGCCCTTTGACGACGCCCTCGCCAGCCACGGCGAGCACCACCGTCATAGCCACGGCGTCGGGCGCGGGATAGCTCAGCAGCGGCCCGATGGCGTCGGGCGCGCCGGTGCTCTCCGCCGCGGACCACACGACGCGGCCGCCGTCGGCGAAATCGACGGCGATGTATCCGCGCCAGCTTTTGTCGCGGGTCGTGGCGGCGAACAGCTGCACGGGGTAGCCGCGGAAACGGCGCGGGCTGATGTTGCCCCACATGACGGTGCGTCCTGCCACGGCCGCGCAGCGTGCGCTGAAAGAGTGGGGCGGAGCCGTCAGCACATCGGCCGGCGCGGCGCCCGCCACGGCTCGCCGCAGGGCAGCCGCGACGTCGGCATACTCCTCGGCCGGCTCGTCTGCGGCGCCGCACACGAGGGTGTGCGCGGCCTCCCCGGCAGGCGTCTGCGCCACGCATCGCTCCAGCGCCGCCATGCGCGCCACGGCGTCGGCCACCACGCGTGCGGCCGCGTCGGCATTGGAGGGCAGCAGGGCCTCGGCCACGGGCCGCAGACCCACCGCCACCTGCGCCACGTCCTGACCCGTCGACGGATGCGCAAGACGCAGGTCGACGGCGCTTTGCTCCGGCAATACCGTCTGAAACTGCGGCGACACCATCACGCGGATTCTCCTCACTCCAGCGTTTTCGAGTCCCGCAGGCACTTCCAGGTGCAGCCTCCATGTGTCGGCCTCCACAGTGTAGCCCGCCATGAGCCCTCCCGAGTCGACGGCGGCCGTGCGCGTGCCGCCCAGCTGCGCCGTCCCTAACAGCACGGCGGGCGACGTGAACACGTCGTTGCCGGCGGCGTCCTCCAGCACGTAGCGTGCGAGCACGGGCTGCGTCAGCACTCCCTGCGCCCGGGCTTCGGCGGCGAGCGTCGCCACGGCTGCGCGATAGTCGGCCTCCACGGCCCGCGCGTCGGCGGCCACGAGTGCCGTCGCTGTGCGCAGTCCTTCCGTGGCGAGTTGCCGGCTCCTCACTGACACGACAAGCCGCCCGGCGGGCACTGCGCGCAGCGCCGGAAGCGTGGCGAGCACGGCGCCTCCGAGGAGCCGCAGCCCGGGATAAGAGAATGTTTTGAGTCCGCCCGCGTACATGACAAGCAGTGTGTCGCCCGTGAATTCGGCGCACAGCGGTGCATCGTCGCCCGTGTAGAAGGCTTCCGTGACGTCCTCGCCGCCTCCACTTACGGCATCGGTCACGTAAAGTCTGTGCCGGGCGTCGGCGCAGAGCAGGCGCAGCCCTTCGGGGGCCGAGAACAGCAGGACGGCTTTCATGCCGGCCGGCGTAACGCATCTGAGTTGTCCTACGGGAGCGAGAGCGCCGCCCTGGAGGGGGCGCAGGTTGTGGCACGTTGTTGCGGTGTCCCTGCCGCAGAGTGCCGTGAGATTTGTTCTAACGGTTTTCATAACTTTGCAATTGACGGTGCAAAGTTACAACACGAAAATGCGTTTGAATGTAGTTTTTGTCACATACCCCAAAATTTTTTTGAAAAAGTTTATAGTTAATAGGGGATAGGTAAGAGGGGGGCTGAGGGTGTTATCGAAACAAAAATACAGAAATGACAAAAATAACAGAGGAATTTTATTTTGTGGGGATTGGTGTGTGACAGTTAAATATTTGATAATAAGTAGTTTAACTATAGATGCACGAGCCGTGCGTCTACAAGCGGGGATCGTAGAGGCGGACATCGGGAGTCAGTCGCGCTCCGCGGGCTTCCTCTTTAGCGATGCAACCCGCCATGCAGTGGGTAATAGACTGATGAAGAATAGTATATAGAAATAAGGTGCAGTCTCCTGACTGGGTTGAACCCTGTTGTCAGACGATTGTCCGAGGCGACAAGCTAACAAAATTTATTGTTTCAGGCTATGGCAGGATTAAACGCTTAATATGTTTGATAATCAGCGATCTATTTGTGTATACGGGCGCTACACCCCTACAAACGGGGATGTGGCAGCCGTTAGGAACGGAGTAAATGTTTGGATCGCGAAAGAGTATGGAGTTGAATTAGTTATCCTTTACCTGGTCATCAATTATGCGCTTAATCTCTTCAAGACGATTCTCGCTCTGAAGCAGACGCATGATGATAGCGTTGTCGATAAAGATGATTTTTCTGTCATCGCGCGAGGAACGTATAGCCTCTAAGTAAGCAGTTCTTTTGAACGTAGAGGTTGTAATCAGGAATCCCAATTCTGCCATGCTACTTGTATTGGCAAGTTTTTCGCGGAAGAGAATAAAATCATTTTTGCTGATTTCATCAAGGTGATTCTTGCATTCAACAAGAATGTATTTGCCGAATTTATTGAGGAAAATATCGTCAATGTCGTTACGGATAATCAAGTCAACCTCGTTACTCGATCTGTCGCGCGCACGCTTTCTGATTTCCGAAAATCCGATGCTTTGAAACAGCAAGGAGACAAAGTCCTCAAAACGCGAGCCTTTGAGGATGATATTTTCCATATCCTTCAGTCTTGAGTACATATTAACAAGCGCTGTGTTAATAGCCTGAGGGTCAGCATCAAGTTTTTCGTAATATGGTAGTATCATTCCACACAACTCCATTCCCCAGGTCGTAGAATCGGCCTTCTTATCGGAGAATCCGAGTACGTTACCGTTTTGAAGAAGAGGTGCGAGTTGCTCCATGTATTCCGGCAGGAAACGCGATACGAAGATTATTTTGGCGAACGGATTTACCTCGAGAATAGTCTCTGCAATCTTGAGACCGTTGAACTTAAATCCGTCCATTCGAATATCAAGCACGGCGAGATTGTAGAATTTATTCTTAATCAAGTCCAATATATTTTCTTCATCGGAAGCGTATAATACTTCTGATTCGGGAATAATCGATGCGAGCGTTCTTGCCAGCGCTTCCGCCTGTGTCGAATCGTCGTCAATCACAAGAATCTTCCTTGTTATCATTTGTCGGGAATTTAAGAGTGAAAATAGTAGAGAAACCATTCATGAATCTGTCTACCTTGATAGAGCCTCCGATCTCGTCGCATACGGATTTGGCATGGTAAAGACCGATACCAGAGCCTTCGGTAGTTGTGAATCCGAAGTTGAATATTTTGGGGAGGATATCGTCGTTTATGCCGCATCCTGTGTCCATTACTTTAATAACAACCTGCCCATCAGTTATGTTTGCCGTTAGCTTAATTGTTTTTTCATCGGAGTTCTTAAGCGCTTTGGCGGCATTTAATATCAAGTTGTGGAGAAGTTGAAGCATTGTTTGAAACGGCTGTTTCACCTGTGTTTCATCTTTGCAATCGAACTCTGTTTTAAAGGATATGTGGCTGACTTTTAACGACGAGCGCACAAATACTTCGATATTCCGCATGAGTCTCGGAACTGTAAAGGTTCCTTCTTCGTTCACGTGAATAAGCTCTCCAAGATTATTGAGTGAAGATTCAAGGTTTCTAATCGAAATGTTTATGGCTTCAAGACTTTCATTCGATAGAGAATTCTTAATCAGTTGGATATTAGCTGAAAGATTTTGAATCGCATTTCCCATGTCGTGCCGCGCGAAATTGGCGAGGTGCTCCATGTGATAATTGAACGACATTATGAGCGATTTCTGATTTTGCTGAAGCGTATCAATTTTCAAACGAAGTTTCTCGATTTTTTTGTCGAATACTATCGGATTAGTATTACGTGGCGGCTGGTATTTTTTTGACTTAGGCATATGTGGTATGCTTTAGTGTGCAAATATACAAAAAATAAATGCAATTCAATCCAAAACTTGTTTTTTTCGCTATTGAAATAGCTACAAATTTTTGTCGTGGGTACATTGGTTGGAGAGAAAAGTCAGAAGGAACACCGGTTTTTAACTTATTGTGCGGTGCAAGTGGGTGTTGCAAAATATGATTATCCGCAAAAGTACCCAAGGGGATAATCATATAAAAAAACCGTCCGGAGGCCTCGCGGAGTCCGGACGGGTTCTACCTAAAAACTGTTCTTATTCCTTTAAGGAATCATCGTACTTGACAGGGTACGGGAGCTTGCCGTTGGAGAATTGCCAGTCGAAGCCTTCGCCCCATCCGGGAGTCTGAGTGAGCACCTGCTCGGTGAGTATGATCTGTTTGTCGGGGATGGGAATGAATCCGCGTGTCTCCTGGTAGCGTTTCTGGAGTCCGTTGCCGGAGATTTCGGCGTATCCGCCGGGGACGCGTGCGCCCATGTACTGGATATAGGCTCCGCGCTGGTTGTCGCTGATGATCTGTCCGGCGTTCTGGGGGTACCAGCGGCGGAGGTCGTTGAAGCGCTGTCCCTCGAAGGCGAGCTCGTAGCGGCGCTCTTTCTGGAGGCGCTCGAAGGTGTAGCTGCCGTAGGGCTTCAGTCCTGCACGCTGACGGAGGCGGTCCATGCCTGCTGAGGTGTGCTCGAGCTCGTCGAGCATGAGGAGGACGTCGGCGTAGCGGATGTAGATGGCGTCGTTGCGGTTGTCGTACTGGTTGCTGTTCTCAAGTCCGCCGCCGAAGGCGTAGAAGAAGTTCTTGTAGATGGTGGCGGCGTCGCTTGCGGAGTAGCAGGTGGAGACGATGTACTTCTTGTTGTGGAAGCATGTCTTCTCTACTTCCTTGGCGTCGTTGCCCTTGTGTGTGGCGAGCTCGGCGGCCTGTCCGGCCATCCAGTTGCCGCCGTTGCCTCCGCCGTAGATTTCGGCGGCGTTGTCGACGGCGAGGACGGAGCCCCAGAGGCGCTTGTCGGCGAAGCCGTAGTCGGGGTCGGTGGCCCAGTCTTCGACCATGCGGGGGTTGACGGTGCCGTTGGTGTAGCCTATGCCGTAGGGGTAGCATTCGGCGTTGGGGGCGGATTTGGAGTTGCGGAGGCCGAAGAATTCGCCCATGCGGTTGTAGGATGTGTTGCTGTGCCCGAGCATGAGTGTGAAGTGGCATGCCCAGATGGTCTCCTTGGAGTGGTTGCCCACCCAGTGGAGGCCGTTGCGGGAGGCGTAGGTGTTGAAGTCGGTGTTGAATGCGAAACCTGAGGAGAACTCGTTGGTGTAGGGCCATATCTCGCGGGGGTCGTTCTCGAGGTCGAAGCCGGAGTTGTCGCGGCAGTCCTTGAGGTAGTTCACCACCTGTTCCTTGGTGAGTCCGAAGAGGTCGGATTTCTGGTAGAAGCCGGTGTAGAACATCCAGACGCGTGCGAGCAGGGCCTCTGCGGCGTAGCGGGTGGCGCGTCCGGCAAGGTTGTCCTCGCGGCTGTAGCCGTAGCGTGCGGGCATCAGTTCTATGGCCTTGAGCAGGTCTTCCTTGATGGATGTGTAGACGGTCTCTACGTCGCTGCGGGGATTGTTGACGATGGCGGTGGATGTGAGCACGGGGAAGGTCTCGTAGAGGTTGGCCATCTCCCAGGTGACCCATCCGCGGAGGAAGTACGCCTGGCCGAGGAGGTAGTCCTTCCACTCGCGGGACTGGAAGAGGTCGTCGGCGATGAGTGGAATCTGTTCAATGGCGTAGTTGGCGCGGAAGGTGGCCTCGTACATTGTCTTCCAGGTACTCTGTATGGAGGTGTTGTCGGTGGAGACGTACATGAGTCGGTCCCAGCCCTGTGCGCCGGTGTTGGATGTGGAGCCTCCGCCGAACATGTCGTCGCCTGCGAGGACGTGGATGAAGACGGTGGCTCCCTCGGGGTTCTTGTAGACTTCGCCGAGGCGGTTGTAGATGCTGGTGACGATCTGCTCGGCATCCTTCTGTGAGGTGGGGAAGGTGGAGGTGTCGTACTTGGAGTAGTTGGTTGTGTCGAGGGCGTCGTCGCAGCCGGCGCAGAGTGCCGCGGCCGCGGCAAGGATGACGTATATGGTGTGTTTCATGGCTCTTAGAATTTGATGTTAAGACCGAAGGTGTAGGCTTTTGGGCTGGGGTAGTAGCCTATGTCGATGCCTGAAGCCCAGGAGTCGTCGCCTCCGTAGCCGACTTCGGGGTCGAAGCCGTCGTAGCCGGTGAAGGTGAGGAGGTTCTGTCCGGTGAAGAAGACGCGGAGCTGCTGCATGGGCAGACGCGGGAAGAGGTGCTTGAAGTCGTAGCCTACGGTGATGGTGCGGATCTTGAAGTAGTCGGCGTTCTGAGCCCAGATGTCGCCTACGTAGCCGTTGCACTTGAAGTTGTTGTGGCTGCCGTCGGTGAAGCGGGGGAAGGAGTTGGTGGAGCCTTCGCCGGTCCAGAGGCGCTTGACGAAGTTGTTGGTGTAGTTGTCGTAGTCGCTGTTGGCGAAGGACCGGTAGCTCTGGAGCACCTGCTGGCCGAAGGCGCCGCTGCCGCTGACGGCGAAGTCGAGTCCTTTCCAGTTCATGGAGATGTTGAGGCCGAGGGTGACGTCGGGATGGGGGTTGCCGATCATGACGACGTCCTTGTCGTTGTAGCTGCCGTCGCCGTCCTGGTCTATCCAGATGACGTCGCCGGGACGTGCCTTGTCGTAGCCGTCGATGAATGCGTAGCCGGCGTCGCGGTAGGCGTCGATCTGTGCCTGGTTCTGGAAGATGCCTTCGCTGGCGATGCCGGTGAAGTAGCCGATGGGCTTGCCGACGCGTGCCTCGTAGGCGTTGTACTGGCTGAGGTTCTGCGAGATGACGTTTGTGGCGCCGTGGATGATGCCGTCGGAGTTGTCGATGGAGGTGACCTTGTTGGAGTTGGTGGCGAGGTTGACGCCTACGCTGTAGTTGAAGTCGCCTACGCGGTCGTACCACGAGAGGGAGAGCTCGACGCCCTGGTTGCGTACGGAGCCGCCGTTGATGACGGGCGAACCCGTGCCGTAGGAGTCGAGTGTGGGAGCGTTGACGAGCCAGTCCTTGGTGGTCTTGCGGTACCAGTCGAAGCCGAGTATGAGGCGCTGGTTGAGGAAACGTGCGTCAAGGCCGAGGTTGAGCTGCTCGGATTTTTCCCAGCTGAGGTCGGAGTTGGGTATGATGTCGGGGAAGGCACCTGTGCTGATGGATGTGCCTCCGGTGGTGAAGTCGTAGGGCGCGTCGAGGGAGACGGTGGCGAGGTACTGGAAGTTGTCGATGTTGCAGTTGCCGTTCTGTCCCCAGCTGCCGCGGAGCTTGAGGAAGTCCATCCATGAGCGCACGGGTGCCATCCAGGATTCGTTGGTCATGATCCAGCCTGCGGAGACGGAGGGGAAGGTGCCGTAGCGGTGGCCGCTGGCGAAGTTGGATGAGCCGTCGTGGCGGAGGATGAAGGTGAGGAGGTATTTCTCGGCGAAGTTGTAGTTGACGCGTCCGAAGCCGGAGATAATCTTCTTGTAGGGGATGGTGTTGCCGCCCCAGACGGAAACCATCTCAGGGTCGATGGGGCTGTCGCTGCTGCTGAGGTTGGCCGATTCCCATGTGCCGAACTTGGTGTCCTTGCGCCATGCGCCTACGCTCATGCCCCATCCCTGCTGCTCCATGGACATGCCGACGAGTGCGTCGACGTGGTGCTCGCCGAAGTCGTGGGTCCACTGGAGGGTGTTCTCCCAGGTCCAGAATGTGTTGGTGGACGCTTCCTGCTGCACGCGGTCGTACTCGGAGTAGTCGCGGCTCGAGAGTTCGTACTTGGGGGTGTAGGTGCGGTTGTTGCGGTTGTAGTAGTTGTAGCCGTAGGTGGACCGGAAGCGCCAGTCCTTGTGGGGGTTGATTTCGAGCCAGAAGTTGGACTGGAGTCGGAAACGGCGGTTGTCGTAGCTGCGGAGTGAGTTGTCCTCGAGCATGTTGTAGCCGCTGCTGGGTAGCTGCATGTCCTCGGCCTGCTGGTCGGCGTAGGTGTAGAAGGAGCCGTCGTCGTTGTAGGCTGGGAGGAGGGGTGTGAGCACGAGGAGGTCGTGGAGCTTGTTGCCGTAGATGTTGCCCTGGGAGATGCTGTTGCTCTTGTAGGTGGAGAAGGTGACGTTCTCGCCTATCTTGATGATGTCGAGGTCGCCGCGCCGCCAGATGGTGAAGTCGGTGTTGAGGCGTACGGTGGTGCGGTTGTACTTCGGGGGCTTGGGCACGCCGAGGGTGCCTTCGGTGTTGGTGTTGGTGAAGCCCATGGAGAAGCGCACGAGGTCGTTGCCGCCGTCGACGGTGACGGCGTTGTTGTAGCTGGGCGCGTTGTTGTTGATGAACTCGTGGAGCCAGTCGGTGCCGCGCCATGAGCCGTTCTGCAGGGAAGCCCAGCGTCCGGGCATGAGCTGCTGCCAGTCGTGTATGCTCTGTCCTTCGTTGATGGTGCCTTTGGCGACGAATGCGCGGTCTACGAGGTCGATGTATTCGAGGCCGGAAACGGACTTGACGCCGTTGAGGTTGGCGCGCTGTATGGAGTAGTAGCCGTCGTAGCTGACGTTGACCTTGCCTTTGCTGCCGCGGCGGGTGGTGACGAGGATGACGCCGTTGGCGGCACGTGAGCCGTAGATGGCGCAGGAGGCGGCGTCCTTGAGGATGTCGATTGACTCGATGTCGGCGGGGTTGAGGGAGTTGAGGTCGGCGCCGGCGATGCCGTCGATGACGTACAGAGGGTTGGAGTTGCCGGTGGTGCCGATGCCTCGGATGTTGACCTTGAAGCCGGCGTCGGGCTGTCCGTTGTTCTGTACGATGTTGACGCCGGGGACGCTGCTGTAGAGTGCGCCGAGCGCGCTGGTGGTGTTCTGGCGCTGGATGTCCTCGCCTTTGATGTTGAGCGTGGCGCCCGTGAGGAGGCGTTTCTTCTGTACGCCGTAGCCTACGACCACCACTTCGTTGAGCGAGCTGGTGTTCTCGCTGAGGGTGATGTTCATCTTGCCACCCTGTCCGGCCTTGCGGCTGACGGGCGTGCAACCGACGTAGGAGAAGTTGAGTGTGGCGCCTGCGGGCACCTGTATCTCGTAGTTGCCGTCGACGTCGGTGGTGGTGCCTCCCTGGATGGAGGGACTGGTGACGGAGACGCCTGCGAGGGGCTCGCCGGTGTTGTCGCAGACGTTGCCGCGGACTCTGACGGTGGCGGCAGCGGCTTTGGGCTGCGGAGCCTTGTTGAGGACGATCTGCTTCTTGTCGATGACGAAGCTGATGCCGCGGGAGGCGAATAGCTTGCCGAGGGTGGAGTCGAGGGACTCGTCGCTGACACGGATGGTGACTGGCGACGAGACGTCGATGACATCGCGGTTGTAGAAGAAGCGGTAGCCCGTCTGGGCTTCGATTTTCTGGAGCACGCTTTCGAGTGGCGCGTTTGTGGCGTCGAGCGTGACGTTGCTGGCTGCGTCATCGGCCCATGCGGGAATGCATGAGAAGAGTGCTGCAAGGGTGAGCACGGCCGTGACAGCATGCCTCCGCATGGCGGAGAGCATAGTCCGTAGGTTGGTTTGTTCCATAAGTAATTGAAGAAGGTTTTTCAATGGTATTTCAGGTAATACGTAGAGATGACGTGCGAGGGGCGTTTTTACCACATGCAATTTTAAGAATTTTTTAAAGAAAATGCCGGGTGAAATGAAAAAATATTTAAGACGTGCCGAAAGGGGCATCGCCACATGCAAATTTGGTTAAATTATGTTTATTGCGATATTTTCATCAAAAAGCTTGCGGCCGTGTGTTCAAATGGCTATCTTTACGGACTCTATCTCTATGGAAGAAACTCCCGCCACCGACTCGCTTCTGCTGGCTGCCCTGCGTCAGGACAGCCATGAGGCTTACTTCACCATATTCCGGCGTTACTACGCGGGCCTGGTGGTGTTCTGCGGCCAGTTCATACCGGACCGTTACACGTGCGAGGACATAGTGCAGGACGTGATGACGAAGCTGTGGGCCGAGCGCAGGGAGCTGGTGATACGGCGCTCGCTGAAGTCGTTTCTGACGGCTCTGGTGCAGAACCGCGCGCTGGACGAGCTGCGCCACAACCGGGTGAAGTCGGACTACGCGACGGGGGTGCATCTTCAGATCCTGTCGCTCTCGCCGGAGGAGCATATGTTCTACTCCGACCTTGACAATGCGCTGCGGGAGGCGATGGCGACGCTGAGCGAGCCTGTGCGCGCGACGCTGAGCCTGCGCCTGAACCACAACCTGAGCTATCCGCAGATAGCCAGGCGGCTGGGCGTGTCGCAGCGCACGGTGGAGACCCGCATGAGCAAAGCACTGAAAATCATACGCGAGAGTCTGCGCCACTACCGCCTGCCCGTGCTGGCCGGCGGCGCCGTTCTCCTTAATAATACCGTCAACAATATTGCATTATGGATATAAACGACATCGCGGATATCGACATAATCATAGCGCGCTATCTTGCCGGCGAGGCTACTGAGGAGGAGGCTGCGGCCCTGCTGGAGTGGATAGAAACTTCGGAGGCGAACCGCCGCAGCTTTTTTGCGCAGCGGGATATATGGCATGCGCTGAACCCGCCGTTCGCGGCGGACGAGATAGACGTGTCGGCGGCCGAACGGCGCAATATGGCGGCCGTGTTCGGCGCACGGACGCAGCCGGTGCGCAGTGCGGCCGCGCGGGTGCTGAGGGCGTGGAGCCACGTGGCGGCAGTGCTGGTGCTGCCGCTGCTGGCGGCATTGGTGTATGTGCTGCTGCGCACGGACGACCGGGAGGCGGCAGGGCAGATGCTGACGATATCGACGGCCTACGGCTACACGATGGAGACGGTGCTGCCGGACAGCAGCCGCGTGTGGCTCAACGCCAACAGCTCGCTGACGTATCCGGCGTCGTTCGAGGGGCGGCGCCGCGAGGTGTGCCTGCGGGGCGAGGCCTACTTCCAGGTGCAGTCGGACCGGGAGCATCCCTTCAGCGTGCATGCGCGCGACATCACGGTCACGGCCACGGGCACGCAGTTCAACGTCAATTCCTATCCGCGCAGCTGCTCGACAGGCATCACGCTGGTGGACGGACGCGTGGAGGTGACATCGCCGGGCGACACGGTGGTGATGCATCCGGGCGAGCACCTGGCGCTGAGCCACGGCGACGCGACGGTGACGCACAACGCCAACATACGCAAGTTCTGCTCGTGGCGCGACGGCATATTGCTCTTCGACGACGAGAATCTCTCGGACATATGCGCCCGGCTGGAACAGATATATAATGTGGAGTTCGACGTGGACAGTGCCGTGGCTTCGGACAATTATCACATCACGCTCAAGGGCGAGAGCATAGGAGAGGTGATGAACCTGCTGCGGCTGAGCGCTCCGGTGGACTGCGAGATGGAGGAAGACGGACGCGACAGATGTCCCGCCGCCCGGCAGCGCATACGCATCACCCGGCGCTGACGCGGCGCAGCGTGACGAAGCGGTAGCCGAGCCCCGAGGCGGGGTCGGACAGCGGACCGGAATCGGCCTCCATGCGCCACACGGCGGGGTCGACGTCGGGGAAAGCTGTGTCGGCGTCGGGCGTGTCGGCGTCGATGACGGTGAGGTCCAGAACGGTGGCGATGTCCATGGCGGCACGGTAGAGCTGCGCGCCGCCTATTATCATCACTTCCGGCGCATCGGCGCACATGGCGACGGCTTCGGCGAGGCCGGGGGCCGTCTCGGCTCCTTCGGGACGCCAGCCGGGGCGGCCGGTGACAACGATGTTGCGCCTGCCCGGGAGGGCCGAGGGCAACGACTCGAAGGTGCGCCGCCCCATCACTACGGGTTTGCCCATCGTGAGGGCACGGAAGCGGCGCATGTCGTCGCGTATGCGGAATATGAGGCTGCCGCCGCGGCCTATGGCGCCGTCGCGCCCAACGGCGGCTATGATGGTGATCTGTTGTGTCATACGCTTACCTTGCCGGCGATGTGGGGGTGCGGGTCGTAGCCCTCGAGGCTTATGTCGCCGTAGTCGAAGGCGAAGATGTCGCGCACGTCGGGGTTCAGGAGCAGGCGGGGCAGCGGACGCGGCTCGCGCGTAAGCTGCAGGCGCACCTGGTCGATGTGGTTGTGGTAGATGTGGGCGTCGCCGAGGGTGTGGACGAATTCGCCGGGCTGCAGGCCGGTTACCTGCGCCATCATGTGCAGGAGCAGGGCGTAGGAGGCGATGTTGAAGGGCACGCCCAGGAAGCAGTCGGCGCTGCGCTGGTAGAGCTGCATGCTCAGGCGTCCGCGGTCGACGTAGAACTGGAAGAGGATGTGGCAGGGCGGCAGGTTCATGTGGCCGAGGTCGGCGACGTTCCAGGCGCTGACGATGTTGCGTCGGCTCTCCGGGTCGCGGCGAATGGTGTCGATGGCGGCGGCTATCTGATCGATGGCCGTGCCGTCGTAGGCAGGCCAGGAGCGCCACTGGTAGCCGTAGATGTGGCCGAGGTCGCCGGTGGCGGGGTCGGCCCATTCGTTCCAGATGCGCACGCCGTGGTCCTGGAGGTAACGGACGTTGGTGTCGCCGCGCAGAAACCAGAGGAGCTCGTAGACGATGGACTTGAGGTGTAGCTTCTTGGTGGTGAGGAGGGGGAAGCCGTCGGCGAGGTCGAAGCGCATCTGGCGTCCGAAGACGCTGCGTGTGCCTGTGCCGGTGCGGTCGCCGCGGTCGTTACCGTTCTCCAGTATGTCGCGGAGGAGGTCGAGATATTGTTTCATGGTGTCAGTCGGTTCCTTCTATTACTATTGCTTTGTAGGGTTCGGATGGGCACACGGCCTCGCATTGTCCGCAGCCGGTGCATTTTGTGAGGTCGAGCTGCGGGCCTCGCCGGCCGTCGGAGAAGACTGTCATCGTCAGCGCTCCGTAGGGGCAGCGCCGCGCGCAGCGTCCGCAGGTCTCGCCGCGGCCGTAGGCCAGGCAGTTCTGGAGGCGTATGCGGGCCTTGCCGATGACGAAGCGGCGCTTCTCGCCGAGCGTCAGGGGCATGATGGCGCCGGAGGGGCACACCTGCGTGCAGCGGTTGCAGTCGGTGGCGCAGGCGGCGGCCGAGTAGTCCATCACGGGCTGGAGGGTGTGCCCGAGTCCGAACTCACGGGTGGAGGGCCGCAGCACGCCCGTGGGGCAGGCGGCCACGCAGGCGGCGCAGGCGGTGCAGCGGCGCAGGTAGGCGTTGCGCGATGCGAACCCGGGGGGCAGCGGTGCGTTGAGGGCTTTCAGCGGACGGGGTGCCCAGGCGGGGTCGGATGCCGCGAGGCGCCCGGTGGCTGTGGCCGCGGCCACTACTATGCCCAGACGGAGGAAGCTGCGGCGGTCCATGCGTACGGGCTGCGAGGCGGCGTTCTTGCTGTAGCCGGCGGTGGCAGCGGGGCGCGTGGGCTGAAGCAGGGGCGTCGTCAGGCGATGGCGGTCGCGGCGGTAGGTGATTGCGCCGGTGGGGCAGACGTCCATGCAGTCGAAGCACACCACGCAGCGCGAGGTGTCGACGGTCATGTCGGCGGGGTCGATGCAGGATGCCTTGCAGACGTCGGCGCAGCGCGAGCAGCGTACGCACATGTCGGTGTTGACGTCGGCATGGTACAGCGAATAACGGCTGACGAGGCCCAGCGTAGAGCCTATGGGGCACCACGCCGTGCAGATGTGGCGTCCGCGCCGCCAGGCCACGGCCGCCACGACGCCGAGTGTGGCGAGGGCCACGACGGCCGAGGCTATGCCGATGCCGGCGGCGCGTTCGGCGGGCGATACCACCGCACAGCGGGCGGCGGCCACGATGCGCGCGTAGGCGCTGTAGGGGTCGAGCAGGGAGGGCAGGATGGTGAATCCCAGGGCTACGCATATGGCGGTGACGGCCAGCACCGAGTAGCGGCCGCGCAGGGAGGGCGCCTCGTAGCGATAGCGCGTCGCGCGTCCGCGGCGCCGGCGCTCCAGGGCCATGCGCAGGCGGGCGGCGACGTCCATCAACGTGCCCATGGGGCATGCCGTGGAGCAGTAGATGCGCCCCAGCAGCAGGGTCGCCACGCTCCAGAGGCCGAGCCACACGGCGCTGCCGGCCATAATGGCCGGAAACAGCTGCATGCGGGTGGCGACGCAGCGGGCGCCAAGGGCCACGGCGGCCGTGACAGCCAGGGCTATCGCCGCCCCGACGCACTGCCGCGCCACGCGTATCCGATGGTATTGCTTAGTCATGACTGCACAAAGATACGGATAAAATGCGAAAATCGGGTAACATTCCCGTCAATGATGTTGTTTTATATTAAAATAGTGATAAATAGAAAAATATTCGTGATAATTATTTGCTGCATAGCGAGAAATGTATTAGTTTTGCAGTCAGAATATCGAACTCTAAAACCGGGAATCATGAAATTATCGAAGAAAACCGTCCTGTCGATGACGTCCATGTCTCAGAATGGAGGTCGAAACAAAGCCGCTGTTGCCTCAGCCTCTGCAATCAGGCTGAAGGCAGTGAGCGACGCAGAGCGCGAGAGGCTGCGAATTCCGTCGTATCAGTATATACTTCCGTGATATATCGTGCGGAATACTATGAGCCGAAGTTCATAATGCGGAGCCGGGACAGCAGTTCGCTTCGCATTATTGATATATGGACGTTTCGGTCGCTCAAAAGTAATAAAAGGTATATCATTGAAGTCGAGGGATTTGAGAATGAATTCTGGGGCTTGAAGTTCTATTGGAAAGGAGTGGAAAAGAGCAAGAATCGCTACTCCTTGCTAACGAATGACTATGAGCCGCGTACGATAGTGCGCTCATGCGTTGAGGTCATGCTGGAATATTATCGTAAGAACCGTTTGGCGTCTTTCGGATTTGTAGCTGCACCTGATCTTGAAGGGGACGTGAAAGGGAGAAAGGTGCAAGAGGGAAGTCGGAGATTCAGATTTTATCAGCGCATGATGATTAACTTATTTGGTCCGGAGACGTTTTGCCAGATTGCTGATACCACGAGTACCATATATCTCCTTGTTAATAAGGCGCAATTATCGACGGGCGCAGTTACAATAAGGGATATTGAGCGCAGAATAAACCAAACATACATGGGGGAATATGTTATTAATGATTGATTGTACGGGAATTAGTAACAAATGGCTTTTCCCTCGATGCGTGGCGATTATTTCGGAGGAGACATAAAGTTAGCCGCATTTTCCAAAATAATACGTAACTTTGTGCCACTTCCGTTCGTTGTATCTTTATAGATCATAAAAGACAAAGTATTATGGAATCTACAAGACAAGCCAAGATAGCCCGTCTGCTGCAGAAGGAACTCAGCGAGATTTTCCGCCAGCAGACGGCGAAGACACACGGCACACTGGTGACTGTCACCGCAGTGCGCGTGTCGCCCGACCTCTCCATTGCCCGTGCCTATCTCTCCGTGTTCCCCAGCGACAAGGCGCAGGCGATGCTCGACAGCATAAACGCTTCGGCCAAGACGATACGCTACGAGCTGGCTCAGCGCGTGCGCTTCCAGTTGCGCAAGACTCCCGAACTGGCGTTCCATCTCGACGACTCGCTCGACTATATCGAGAATATCGACCATCTGCTCGAGAAATAGTCGCCGCCGGCGCGCTGCCAACCTTTCATTAGACAATGCTTGCACTGAACATAGCCCGACGCTACCTGCTGTCGCGCAAGAGCCACTCTGCCGTAAACATCATCTGCGGAGTGGCTATCGGCGGCGTGTCGGTGGCTATCATGGCCATAGTGGTGGTGCTGAGCGTGTTCAACGGCTTTGCAAGCCTTGCCGAGAAGCAGATGGGCCTCTTCGACGCCGACCTGCGCGTGGAGCCTGCCGCTGGCAAGACCATCGCGGGAGCCGACAGTCTGGCCGCCCGTGTGGCCGCAATGCCGCAGGTGGCGGCAGCGGTGCCTGTCATCGACGAGCGCGCGCTGGCAGTCTCGCCGTCGGCGCAGATGCCCGTGCGCCTCAAGGGCGTGGGCGCGGCGTTTGCCGACGTCACCGATATGGATTCCATCATCGTGGACGGGGCGTATGCCGTGGACAGTGTGTACGGCTACGGTCCGGCGCACCTCTCGGTGGGCGTGGCGGGCTACATGGGGCTGAGTCCGCGCGTGGGCAACATCGTGGGCGTCTACGTGCCGCGGCGCGTGGGCCGCATCAATCCTGCCAATCCCGCCACGGCATTCCGAGGCGACTCGCTGGCCGTGCGCTCCGTGTGGCAGACGCAGCGGCCCGACTATGACGGCGACCGCATGATAGTGCCTCTCGCTACCGCCCGCCGCCTGCTCGACTATGAGAACGGCGAGGCTTCGGCCGTGGAGATACGTCTTGCCGCCGGCGCCGACCCCGACGCGGAGGCCGCACGCCTGAGTGCCGCCCTGGGCGACAGCGTGCGGGTGCTGACTCGTGCGCGCCAGAACGCCGACTCGTTCCGCATGATAGCCGTGGAGAAGTGGCTCACGTTCCTGCTTCTCGTGTGCATCCTGGCTGTGGCCTCGTTCAACATCGTGTCGACGCTGTCGCTGCTCGTCATCGAGAAGCGCGACAACATGGCTACGCTGCGCGCTCTCGGCGCATCGCGCGCGATGACGCGGCGTGTGTTCATGTGGCAAGGCGCGCTGATAGCGCTCTGCGGCGGCCTGCTCGGAAGCGTGCTCGGCGTGGCGCTCAGCCTCGGGCAGCAGCACTTCGGGTGGGTGCGCCTCAATGCCGAGGCCGACGCGCTCACCATTCAGGTGTATCCCGTGGAGGTGCATGCCGCCGACCTGCTCGTCGTGGCGGCCGTCGTGGCGGTCGGCGCCGTGGCTTCGGCCCTTGTAACCCTTCTTTTTACCAAAGACCTGGAGAAATAATGCAGACAATACTTTTCCACGACACCATATTCGGCCCCATCCATTCCCGCCGGCTGGGCATCTCGCTTGGCATAAATCTCTCGCCGCGCGACGGCAAGATATGCAGCTTCGACTGCCTGTACTGTGAGGCCGGCTACAACGCGCAGGGACCGGGCACCACAGGCCTTCCCCCGCGCGAAGAGGTGGCCCGGCTGCTGGAGTCGCGGCTGAGTGAGCTGGCGGCGGAGGGTGTGCGCCCCGACGTGCTCACGTTCAGCGGCAACGGCGAGCCCACGCTGCATCCGGAATTTGCCGGCATCGTAGACGACACGCTGCGTCTGCGCGACCGCTACTGCCCCGGTGCCAAGGTGAGCGTGCTTGCCAACAGCACGCAGCTGCACCGGCCCGACGTGGTGGAGGCGCTGCGCCGCGCCGACAATGCCATCCTCAAGCTCGACAGCGCCGTGGAGGAAACCATGCGGGCGCTCGACCGTCCGGCGTCGCCTGCCTTCACCGTGGCGCTGGTGGTGGAGCAGCTTGCTGCCTTCGGCCCATCGGCCATAGTGCAGACCATGCTGACACGCGGCACGCATGACGGCAGCACAGTGGACAACACCACTCCGGCCGAGCTGGACGCGCTCATCGAGGCATACCGCCGCATACGTCCGCGCGAGATAATGCTCTATACCATAGACCGCCGCACGCCCGAGCAGTCGCTCGAACACATCCCGCGTACCGAAATGACGGCCGCCGCCGAGCGCATCACCGCCGCCACGGGCATCCCCGTGCAGGTCAGCGCCTAACTTATTGGCACGATTTTTGTTATAGTATCATACACCAACACTTATATAGATATGTTAACCGACTTCGACCGTCTCAGCTATGCCCTCGGCATGAGCATGGGACATAATTTCAAAGCATCCGGCATAGAAAAGATCAACAGCGCCGACTTCGCGGCCGGCGTGGCCGCCGTCTACGAGGGCGCCCAGCCCCGCATCTCCTACGACGAGGCCAAGGACATCATACGCGAATACTTTACGGCACTTGAGGCCAAGCAGCAGGAAGCCGCGCAGAAGATGGCTTCGGTCAATGCCGAGGCCGGCAAGGCCTTCCTGGCCGAGAACGGCAAGCGCCCCGAAGTGAAGACCACAGCCACAGGCCTGCAATATGAGGTGCTGACGCAGGGCGACGGCCCCGTGCCCACCGCCGGCGACCGCGTGGTGGTACACTACACGGGACGCCTCATCGACGGCACTGTATTCGACAGCAGCGAGGAGCGCGGCGAGCCTGCCACATTCGGCGTCACTCAGGTCATCCCGGGCTGGGTGGAGGCCCTGCAGCTCATGAACGCCGGCAGCACCTGGCGCCTGTTCATCCCCTCCGAACTTGCCTACGGTCCCCAGGGTGCCGGCGGCGCCATAGGCCCCAACCAGACGCTCATCTTTGACGTCACACTGCTCAAGGTAGAAGGCAAATGAAGCGCCTGCTCGCGGCTCTGACCGTAGCCGTTGCCGCCGTTGTTCCCGGCGCCGCACAGACGCCGGCTCCCGCTGCCGGCGCCACCGACAGCCTCTCCGTCGCGCTCGGCACCGTGCTGGGCACGTCCATAGCCGAGATTGTCGACGCCTTCGAGGGCGGAGGTATCGCCGTGGACCGCGGAGTGGTGGCCGAGAGTGCAGTACGTGTGGCTACGGGGCGTCCCGGCGCAATGGACATTGACCGCGCCCGCGCGCTCGTCAACGACATGCTGGCTCAGCTCAAGCCCATAGCCGGAGTAGACAGCTTCGACACCGCCTCGCAGGCGGCATTTCTCGACGAGGCCGCCGCCCGCGAGGGCGCCGTGCGCACGCCTTCGGGCGTGGTGCTTGAGGTCATCACCGAGGGCGAGGGCGCCATGCCGGGCGAGAACGACAGCGTCAGCCTCTTCTATGTGGGGCGCCTCTCTGACGGCACAATCTTCGACGCCACGGACGATCCCGTCGTCTTCCCTCTGCCCGATCTTGTGCCGGGCCTGCGCGAGGGTCTTATGCTCATGCGTCCGGGCGGCAAGTACCGCCTCACCATTCCCCCGGAGCTGGCCTACGGCGAGGGCGGCATCCCCGGTGCAATTCCGGGACGTGCCGCGCTTCAGTTCGTGGTGGAGCTGCTGGGAGTACAAAAAGAGAAATAACATTTCACAACCAACATAACGCATAAAAATGAAGAAATTAATGTTTGGAGCAGCCGTGCTGGCTGCTGTCGCAGCAGTATCCTGCTCGCAGAACAAAGGCGCTGACGCTGCCGCAGAGGAGACATTCCATGTGTCGGCCGCCACTTCCGACTCTGTAAACGCCGCTTTCGGCAACTTCGTGGGCTCGAGCATACTCGGCGAGTATGAGCGCCTCGACTCGGCCATGCGCGCCAAGCAGCCCAAGGCCGACATCATCAAGGGTATACAGTATGCCCTCGGTGCTCCCGACCAGGAAGGCGTGGCTATAGGCATGCAGATCGGCATGCAGATGCTCGGCAACCTCAACCGCATGAAGGAAATCGGCGTCGAGCCTGACCGCACCGCCGTCATGAACGCCTTCAAGAAGGCATTCCTGGCCGACAGCACCGACATCGAGTCGTTCCGCGAGGCACAGAGCGCATATCAGATGCTCATGGGCCGCATCCAGGAGCAGAGCAAGAAGTTTGAGGACGAGAAGAAGGCCAACGCTCCCGAGGCACTTGCCAACAAGGCTGCCGGCGAGAAGGCTCTCGCTGCCGCCAAGGCCGGCGACCCTGCCGTGAAGGTTTCGGAATCGGGTCTCGGCTACAAGATCGAGAACCCCGGCGACACCGCTAAGATCACCCGCCGCGACGTGGCCCAGATCAAGTACACCGGCCGCCTTGTCGACGGCACCGTATTCGACAGCAGCGACGACGCCCGCCTCTCGCCCGCCGGTGTAGTGCCCGGCTTCGCCGAAGGTCTTCAGATGCTCGGCAAGGGCGGTAAGGCTACATTCTACATTCCCGGCGACCTCGCTTACGGCGTGGACGGCGCACCCCGCGCAGGCATCGGCCCCAACGCCATGCTTATCTTCGACGTCGAGGTGCTGGATGTGAATCCCACCGTGAAATAAGAGACGCTTCTACTGATAAAAAGGCAGTTCCGCCAGTGACGGAACTGCCTTTTTTGCTTTTTTCACATTTTAAGGAAACTTTTTTTCATTACCTTTGCCACATCATAACCTAATTTCCACGCCAATGAAAATATTCCGACACCTGTTGCTGGCTGTTGCCATCCTGACAGCCGGAGCTGTTCAGGCTCAGTGCCATACGGACGCTCCCGCAAAATCTCCAAAGTACATTTTCTATTATATCGGCGACGGCATGGGCATGGGCCCTGTTATGGCCGCGCAGACCTACAACCGTGTGGTTCTCGGCAACGAGCAACCCCTGCTGATGCTCCGCTTCCCTGTCGTGTCGTGGTGCCAGACATGGTCGGCATCGTCCACCACCACCGACTCTGCGGCCGCCGGCACTGCCCTCTCCACCGGCACCAAGACCCGCAACGGCATGCTCGGCATGGGTCCCGACACCACGGCTGTCTATTCCGTAGCCACGGTGCTGCACAATGCAGGCTGGGGCGTCGGCCTGACTTCGAGCGTATCGGTCGACGACGCCACCCCGGGCGCATTCTACGCCCATGTGCCCAACCGCGGCATGAACTATGAGATAGACTGCGAGTATGCGCGCTGCGGCTACGAATTCCTGGGCGGTCCCGGCTTCCGCGGCATGCGGGGCGACAAGAAAGACGAGATACTCTCGCTCCTGGAGCAGAACGGCGTGCAGATAGTGCGCGGCCCCGAAGGCGCAGCCGCCATCAGCAGCCGCAGGGCTATCCTTTTCGACGCCAATGAGGACAATGTATGGGACATCGGCTACACCGTTGACTCCATCGACAATGCTCTCACACTGCCGCTGCTGGCGCAGACCTGCCTTGACCACCTGGAGAAAAATTCACCCGAGAATTTCTTCATGATGGTGGAGGGCGGCAATATAGACCACGCGCTGCATGCCAACGACGGCGGTGCCGCCATCAAGGAGATCATCAACTTCAACCAGGCGCTCCAGGTGGCCTACGACTTCTATCTCAAGCACCCTGACGAAACCCTCATCGTAGTCACCGCCGATCACGACACCGGCGGCATGGCTCTCGGCAACCGTACCATCGGCTACAAGTCGGAGCTTCAGCTTTTCAACCATCAGCGCAAGAGCAAGGAAGCCTTCAGCCGCCGCTGCCAGGCCATGCTCCGCGACCGCCGCGTTTACACCTGGGACGACATGCGTCAGATACTTGAGGAGGACTTCGGACTGTTCACCCATATTCACGTCACCCCCGAACAGGAACAGATGCTGAAGGATAAGTTTACGGCCACTTTCGAGCTGCGCAACAGTGAGGACCAGAAGACACTCTACGCCAACTTCGACGCCTTCTCCGTAGCCGTATTTGGCCTGGTGAACGAAGCTGCCGGCATCGGCTTCACCACCACGAGCCACACCGGCAATCCCGTGCCCCTCTGCGCCATCGGCGTAGGCGCCTGCAACTTCAAGGGCCTCAACAACAATAACGAGATAGCACCCACCATGCTCCGCCTTGCAGGCAAGTAAGTAATCTCGCAGACATAAAAATCAGGCCGGCAGCGTTCGTACTGTCGGCCTGATTTTATATGTCTGATAATGAGCTTTTGTTACATTAGAAACGATAGGAGGTACCTACCGCGAAGACGCTGTAGGAGTTGGGGTATCCCTTTTTGGAACCCTTAAGGTTGGCGCTGATGAGGCCGGCCTGGGCATCAATGCCCCAACGGTCGGTGAGCATATATGTGGCACCGACATACACACTGATTGCCGGAACGACTTTTGAATCGAAACCAGACCATTCTACGTGGTCCAGGTCGTTGTACTTATACCGGTCGGTGGTATCATACATGTCATTTTTATTGCGTTCGTTCACGTCGGCCGATTTGAATCCCTCCTCATTATGCAAGTTGGAGACCATCCAGTGCATGTAACCTACGCCTGCGCCGATTTTTGCATATGTGTCGAGGCGTTTCATGGGCGAGAAATGCAGAGCTACCGTAATCTGGGCGTTGATGTCCTCACGCGAAATGTCGGCATCGGCTGTGCCGACTCCTTCACGCCGGATTTCTTTTGTGTCGTTGAAAGTCTCCCATTTTTTTGTTGAGTAACGATAGACTTTGCCGTAGGAAGAACGCGTGTAGGTGTAGTCGTATTCGCCTGCCACTTCCCCTTCTAAGGTTCCGCCGTAGGTGTTGTTGACGTTGAATCCGAGGCCGAGGGTGAAGCGGTCGCCGAAGTTGGCGATGCCCCATTCCATGCCGAGATGCTGGTCGAATGTCACCTTCGAGTTGTCGGGATAGGCCACGATGCCGACACCGACGGTGAGGTCTGCTTTGCGGTCGCCTTTATCGAACACTTTCTGTGCGGTTGCAGCCAGTGGCATGACTGTGCATAAGGTAATAGCAAGAATACTTTTGATTGCTTTCATTTGTTTTTAGTCTGTGTGTTGTGTATGTTACCGATTATTCCCAAGGGAATTTCTCAACTTTAATGAAATTCATTTCATCCCACTCATCAAACTCTTCATCGTAGGTGCGGTAGGAGAGTGTGTGCTCAGTGAGGTTTGTGATTTCGATTTCCCCAACACCTTCTTCTGATTTGACGGTGAGCTTCTTGCCTTTCAGTTTCCATGTGAACGATTCGGTGTCGGAGTAGCCGTAACCGTCGCCTAAAATGCATGTGCCGTCAGATTTGAACTGAAGCCAGATAGAGTCCTCGTCAAAGTCTTCATACATCCATTTGCCTACGAGGTCGCTTTTGGAGGGTTCGTCATCGTTGCTGCAAGATGTCATTGCACCGCCTGCGAGAACGGCAACAAAGAGCATCATCATGAACTTGAGCAGCAGCTCTTTCTTAAGTTTCATACGTGATTGGTTTAAAATGTTACTGTTTGTTAATATATATTTAAATCGGTTGCAAAGATACTAAATATCATGCAAACCACCCCCCCTAAAGTTAAATAATGTTAATTGGGGGTGCTTTGGGTGTTTGAATAAAAATATGTAACTAATCGGCGAGTCATTTTAATAGCTAACAGGATACAATCTACGGAAGCCCGCGGAGCGCGGCGGGCAGTTTTCAGCCCATGCGTAAGGAGGCGAAGCCGACGAGCCATGGGTCAGCACACCACCATCCTCACGCGCCGAGCTCCGGCAGGAAGCGACAGCGCGTGCTTATGGACCTTGGTCCGGGAAATCCACATTTGCCCGGGTCAGCCGTAATGATTATTTTTGCATCAAAATCTCCAATGCCATGAGCAAAATGTGATTCTCATACATCAGAGCCGCCTAACGAGATAATTGCACGCGTCATGTATTACAGCGGCGTAATTGAGCATTGGAGCCGTGGTCTGTCAATGATATTCGAGGAGTGTAAGCATGCAGGACTCCAACAGCCAATGGTAACTCAACTTAACCCTATACCGCCGGGAGGCTGGTGCCCTCGAGGGTGCGGTAAAGGTTGAGGGCGTAGACGTCGGTCATGGCGGAGATGTGGTCGAGCACGGCCTGGATTTTGCCGAAGAGGGTAGGGGCCTGCACGTCGTACTGCTGCGGAAATTTGGCAAGCAACAGACGGGAGTAGTTGAGCTCGGGATGCGTCACGGCGCGGATAAGTTTCTCCATCAGGTAGGAGATGATGCGGTTACCGGCCAGCTCCACGTCCACGACGGAGCCGGCGCAGTAGATGCGACGGCTGGAGAGGCGGGTGCAGCGCTTGTAGCCCTCGCGCTCCAGCGGGCGTATGTCGCCGAGAAGCGGCGTCCGGAAGTCGCCGCGCAGGATGTCGTCCTCTCGGCGCAGGAAGGCTTCTGCGCACTGCTCCACAAGGGCGCCGATGACGCATGAGCGCAGATAGGCTATCTTCTCGTTGGGGTCGTCGACGGTGTTCATGATTCCGGTCATGTGGGCCTGCCTCCCGCTGTCGAAGAATGCCATGAAGGCGTCGATAACCTCGTCGGTGCCGAGAATTTTGAGCTTGTGGGCGTCCTCTATGTCCATCACTTCGTAGCAGATGTCGTCGGCGGCCTCGACGAGGAATACCAGCGGATGGCGTGCGTAGTGTATGGTGCCGTCGGGTGTCGGGTGTCGTTTCATGCCGAGGGTCTCGGCCACGCGCACGAAGTCGTCGCGCTCGCTGGTGAAGAATCCGAATTTGCCGCGGGTGGCAAGCGACGACTCGAAGGGATACTTGACGATGGCCGCCAGCGTGGAGTAGGTCATGGCGAAGCCGCCGGCGCGGCGTCCCTTGAACTGGTGGGTGAGCACGCGGAAGGCGTTGGCGTTGCCCTCGAAGGTCGTGAGGTCGCACCACTCGGCGTCGCTCAGGCGTTCGCGCAGATGGACGCCCTCACCTTCGCTGAAGAATGTGGCGATGGCTCGCTCGCCGCTGTGGCCGAAAGGCGGATTGCCGAGGTCGTGGGCCAGACATGCGGCGGCCGTGATGTCGCCCAGGGCGCCGAGCTTATGCACCCATGCCTCCCCGGCATAGCGCTCGCGCAGCGCGTCGGCCACGCGGTCGGCCAGGCTTTTGCCCACGCATGCCACCTCCATCGAGTGGGTGAGGCGGTTGTGTACGAAGATACTGCCCGGCAGGGGGAACACCTGCGTCTTGTTCTGCAGGCGGCGGAAGGGCGAGGAGAACACGAGGCGGTCGTAGTCGCGCCGGAAGTCGCTGCGCAGGGCGCTTTTCTTCGGGTCGTGGTAGTGCTCCAGACCGAAGCGCTTGTCGCATATCAGGGAGTCCCAGTTCATCATAGCATCCATATTGCGATTGAGGTGAGAAGGCTCATGGCCGCGAGCACCCACGCCAGCGCGATGCGCTCGCGGGCACATGCGAGCGCCGCATAGGCATAGAAGGCGATGACTGCGGGATAGGCCCACAGCATCCACGACGGCTCCGCGGCGCGGCCTATGAGCGTGGGCCATGCGGCCAGCGGCAGCAGCGTGACGACGACGGCAGCCTTGAGCCAGGGATTGGAGATGCCGCGCCTCATTTCTTGTCTTTTTTGTTTTTTGTCTCGCGGTAGGCCTCCACCGTGGCCTGAAGCCCGCGTTCCAGGCTCCAGTGCGGCGTGAAGCCGAAGTCGCGCTGCGCGTCGGATATGTCGCAGTTCCAGTTGCGCTGACGCATGATGCGGTACTTGTCGCGGTTCAGCGTCGAGGCTTTGCCCTGAAGTGCGGCTACCTTCTCGGCCACGACTGACGCTACGTAGGCCGCCCACAGCGGCAGGCGTACGGGGATGACGAAGCGGCGCCCCAGCAGGCGTGCCGTCAGGCGGCGGAAGTCGGCCTGCGAGTACGCCCGGTCCTCGCTGAGGATATACTTGCGGTGGAGCGTCGCCGGCGTGTTGAGAGCCAGGAACATGGCGTCCACGAGGTCAGCCACGTAGATGAAGGTCAGCATCTGTCGGCGGTAGCCCACGCCGAAATCCCATCCGGCGTCGATGCTCTTTATCATCATGAGGTAGTCCTTCTCGTGCGGGCCGTAGACGCCCGTCGGGCGGAAGATGGTCCAGCGCAGGTCGGGCTGCAGCTCGAGGCACGTCTCGGCCTTGATTTTGGAGAGGCCGTAGCGCGTGTTGGGATTCGGGACGGTGGCCGACGTCAGCGGCGCGTAGGTCTTCTCGTCGCCGGGGCCGAGGGCGCTGAGCGAGCTCATGTAGAGGAAGCGCTCCGGCAGCATGCCCACTTCGTGAAGTACCTCCGTGAAATCGCGCACATACTCATAGTTGATGCGGTTGAAGTCGCGGAAGTTGGCGCACTTGGTGGCTCCCAGATTCCAGATTATGAAGTCCCATCCCTGCGGCGACGGCGCCTCGCGGCGCAGCGTCTCGGCTATGGCGTCCGGATCGTCGTAGTCGAAGTCGACGATATGCAGCCTCTCCTGGCCGAGCCACCGGCGCGATGTGCTCGGGCGCACTCCGGCCCATGTCTCGTAGCCCCGGCGCAGGGCTTCCGAGGCGATGAACCCGCCGATGAAGCCACCGGCTCCCACTATAAGCAGCGTCTTTTTCATATTGATGTCTGTCGAATGTATGGTCCGCGGCTGAACTTTGTCGGCCAGCGGGCCTACAAATATACGAAAACTTTGCATATGGACGGAAAAATTCGTATCTTTGCGCCGCAAAGCCCGGATGGCGGAATCGGTAGACGCGTCGGTCTCAAACACCGATGGAGCAATCCGTACCGGTTCGATCCCGGTTCCGGGCACCGCAACCCCTCTGTAACTCATATAGTTGCAGAGGGTTTGTTTTTATAATACGATTTGGAGTATTTATTGTCTCCGCCGCACGCCACAGAACGGAAAACGCAGTTTTTTGAGGGGTAAAATTATAGGAAAACGCAGTAAAATGACCCATAAAATTCATGGAAAACGCAGTTTTTTCAATATAACATCCTCATTCTCATATTAATAGACGTTATGGTTGTTTTGCATAATAGCATCGGATCGATATTTGCTCATGTAAAATTTGTTTTTTAATTTTGCAATATGACTAAAGATGAATTTATCTCAAAATTACGGAGTGCGGTAGACTCTTTTACGCCATTTGTTTCCACCGCGGATGGGCAATGGGTAGTAAAAGGTTTTATTGATGTATATAAGCAGGTATACACTATTTCGACAGATACTAAAGTAGTGTCAAAAATAATTGAACTCTACATATTCCCGCTTCTGTATAAATTTGCTCAGGATCATTGCATGCAATTGAAGCTCACGAAAGAGCAAAACTTTTATCCTGACATCACTTTTATAGATAGCGAGGGTAATCGGTATGCGGTGGACATAAAAAGCAGCTATCGCAAGACGCCGAATAGAATAAATGGAATGACATTAGGGGCGTTTACCGGTTATTTCCGCAATCGTCAGAGCACCAAAAACGTAACATATCCGTATTCTTCCTATAAGGCACATATTGTTTTGGGGATTATTTACAGTGAGAATGATGTGAGTGTAGATGAATGTAAATCTTATGGCATTGAAGATCTTGACAGGATTGTTTCCGTTGTGAAGGACATCACATTCTTTGTTCAGGAGAAATGGAAAATAGCGGTTGACAGGCCGGGAAGTGGAAATACGAAAAATATAGGCTCCGTATCCCGGATTGTGGATTTGGAGAATGGCAACGGTCCCTTTGCTACGCTTGGAGAAGATGTTTTTGATGATTATTGGACAAATTATCTGACGCCCGATATGGCTAATAAGGCAGAACTTTCAAAACCGTATTATAGTAATTTGGAAAGCTATAAGAAATTCAGAAACATAGACTGATGCAGCAACTATCATTGTTTCCGGAATTTGATATTAAACCCGGATATAAATTCCCGTCTACAAGGTATCAAGGCAGCAAAGCGAAATTTGTAGATTGGATCTGGCATGAAATATCAGACATCCCGTTCCGCACTGCATTAGATGCATTTGGCGGTACGGGCAGTGTCGCCTATAAACTGAAGGACAACGGTAAGTCTGTGACATATAATGACATTCAGCCGTTTAACTCGATTATCGGAAAAGCATTAATTGAGAATAAATCGACATTGCTTGACGACTCAGATGTCGATTATTTGTTGGCGAAGCATCCAGGTGTGGTGTATCCTACATTTATAGCCGACAATTTCCGGGAAATATACTATACTGATGAAGAAAACCGGTGGCTTGATATGGTGAGATATAATATTTCCACCATGGACGATGATTACAAGAGAGCCATTGCGTGGTTTGCACTTTTTCAGGCGTGCATAATAAAACGTCCATACAACCTGTTTCATCGAAAAAACTTGTATGTGCGTATGTTGGATGTCAAGCGATCATTTGGCAATAAAAAAACATGGGATACCCCTTTCGATGTCCATTTTAGGTCATTCGTAGCCGAGGCCAACAGAGCTGTGTTTGACAGTGGAACAGATTGCCATGTGATGAGCATGGATGCGCTTGATATAGACAATAAATATGATCTTGTGTATGTAGATACGCCATACATAAACGAAAAGGGGGTTGGCGTGGATTATGCCGACTTCTATCATTTCCTTAACGGATTGGTGTATTATGATGACTGGTCCGATATGATAGACTACACCAGCAAGCATCTCAGACTGAAAAGAAAATACAGCATCTGGACAGATAAAAACCATATACTGGCGGGATTCACCCGGTTGGTTGAACAGTTTCAACGTAGCATTCTGGTTTTTTCATATCGTTCCAACGGTATACCTTCCATTGAGGACTTGTTAGGTATGCTGCAAAAAAAAGGAAGATACAATGAATTGCACTATTCGCATGACATCAAGTACGCGCTGAGCGATGTCAGCTCAAAAGAAGTGCTTATCATATCCTACCCACGATAAAGTTACCCTCCTCCCCCTCTCCCCGGCCCGCGGAATGAACTTTCCGCGGGCCGGGATGTTCTTTTATCAGAACCAAAATCGAAAACAATCAACTCATCTTATAAAACTAAGGAATATGACAACTGCTCCTCTTCAGGGTATCAAAGTCGTGGACTTTACGGAAGTGCAATCCGGCCCTTCTTGCACACAGCTTCTTGCCTGGCTCGGTGCCGAGGTGATCAAAATAGAGCGTCCCGGTGTCGGCGACGCCACTCGTAAGGAACTTCAGTTCGACCCCAACGATCCCAGCTACTACTTCCTACAGCTGAACAGCGACAAGAAATCACTCGCTCTCGATGCCAAGACGCCCGACGGCAAGGCCATCCTCACCAAGCTCATTCAGGGCTGCGACATCTTCGTGGAGAATCTGCATCCCGGCGCCATGGACAAGCTCGGCTTCTCCTGGGAAGCCGTGCATGCACTCAACCCCAAGTGTATCTACGGCACCATCAAGGGATTCCCCGTATCGTCCAAGTACGCCAACCTTAAGGCCTACGAGCCTGTGGCACAGGTGACGGCCGGTGCGGCTTCCACTACGGGCTGGTACAGCGGCGACGACAACATCCCCACGCAAAGCGGTGCCGCCCTCGGCGACTCCAACACCGGCATGCACCTCACCATCGGTCTGCTTGCAGCCTTGCAGCAGCGTGCCCGCACCGGCGAGGGCTGCTACGTCTACCAGTCGATGCACAACGCATGTCTTAACCTCTGCCGTATCAAGACCCGCGACCAGCTCACGCTCGACCGCATAGGCTACCTGACGCAGTTCCCGCAGTACCCCGACGGCAAGTTCGGCGACTGCGTGCCCCGTTCCGGCAACACCGAGGGCAGCGGCGTGCTGGGCTGGACCTACAAGTGTAAGGCCGCCGGCGGTCTCGACAGCGAGGTCGACGCCAACAACTACGTATATGTGATTTTGCAGCGCGGCGCCAAGGACTTCGAGCTCGCCTGCCAGGCTTTCGGCTTCCAGGACTGGCTGACGAATCCCGACTTCAACACCGCCGATGCCCGCGACCGCCACAAGGCCGAGATTCTCGCCCGTATCGGGGCATGGTGCGCCGACAAGACCAAGTTTGAGGTCACCGAGATACTCAGCAAGGCAGGTGTGCCTGTGGCTCCAGTGCTTTCCACCAAGGAAATCATGACCGACGAGAGCCTCTACGACGGCAACACGCTCGTGCGCATCAACCAGGGCGGCAACATCGGCGAATTCGTCACCGTGGGCGTGCCCTTCACCATGAGCAGCTTCCAGCCCACCTACGGCCCGTGCCCCGAACTCGGCGGCAACACGACCGAAGTGCTCACCGAACTCGGCTACACGGCCGACGATATCGCCCGCTTCAAGGCAAACGGCACCACCGCGCCTATGCCCAAGCCTGCAGCAACTCCTGCAAAATAAGGTTTTCATACGCTTCCCGGCGGAGGACCGGCCCTCAGGGCCGATTCTCCGCCCCGCAGGCGTAACACCGGCCATTCTCCTCTCTCGACTCACTTTGAAAATTTAACGAACAATGACTACAAATACAAATCCTGCAGCCGCCGGCAAGCCGCAGTTTCCCGAGCAGGTCACAGGCATGTACATACTTGCCGAGTCGCTGCGCCGCCTCGGGCTCATGCATGTCTACGGCCTCGTCGGTATTCCCGTGACCGAGGCCGCCTATGCCATGCAGAAGCTGGGCATAAACTATTACGGCTTCCGCTTCGAGCAGCAGGCCGGCATGGCCGCCGCCACCCACGGCTACCTCACCAAGACCCCGGGCGTCCTGCTCACGGTCAGCTCCCTCGGCTTCATGAACGGCCTGACTGCCACGGCCAACGCCACCGTCAACTGCTACCCCATGATTCAGATTTCGGGCGCCAGCGACCCCACCATGGTCGACATGGACATGGGCACCTACGAGCAGCTCGACCAGCTCAACACAGCCCGTCCCCTCGTCAAGGCCGCCTTCCGCTGCAGCCATGCCAAGGACATCCCCGTAGCCGTCGCCCGCGCCTACCGTGCCGCCGTCAGTGGCCGTCCGGGCGGTGTCTATATCGACATGACTACTCCCGCGCTGGCCGAAATCATGAATGCCGCCGACGCCGAGAAGCTCTTCTATACCCCTGTCGATGTGTACACGCCGGTAGCACCCTCGCAGGATGCTGTCGCCCGCGCCGTGGAGATTATCGCCTCGGCCAAGCACCCCGCCGTACTGCTGGGCAAAGGCGCAGCCTACGCGCAGATAGACGACAGGATCAAGACACTCATAGAGACATACAAGATACCCTATCTGTCCATGTCGATGGCCAAGGGCCTTATGCCCGACAAGGGACCGCTGAGCGCGCTCTCATGCCGCAGCACCATCATGGAGCAGGCCGACGTCACCATCGTCATCGGCGCACGCATCAACTGGATGCTGTCGTTCGGCCGCGGCAAGTGGAACCCGGCCATGAAATTCGTGCAGCTCGACGCAGAGCCCACCGAGATGGACCGCAACGTGCCCATAGCCGCACCCGTAGTGGGCGACCTCGGCCTGTCGCTCGACGCCATACTCGCCGGCCTGAAAGGCCGCACCATGGCCGCCGACCCCGCATGGCTCGCCTCGCTCCAGGCCGAGACCGCGGCCAAGAACACCAAGTTCGCCGGCCGCCTCGAAGCCGCAGCCACAGCCATGCCCATGAACCACTGGACGGCCCTCGGCGCTATCAAGCCCGTGCTTGAGGCCAATCCCGATGTCATCCTCGTCAACGAGGGCGCCAATACGCTCGACGACACCCGCGATACCGTAGACATGGCTCTGCCGCGCCACCGCATCGACTGCGCCACATGGGCCATAATGGGTATGGGCATGGGCTCGACCATCGGCGCCGCCGTCGCCACCGGCAAGAGCGTGGTTGCCATCGAGGGCGACTCGGCCTTCGGTTTCTCCGGAATGGACTTCTCCACCATATGCCGCTACAAGCTGCCTTGCACCGTCGTGATCTTCAACAACGGCGGCATCTACAACGGCGTCGGCGTAGACCCCAGCGGACGCGGCGACGTGGCTCCCACCACGCTCGATATCAATGCCCGCTACGACAAGTTCGGCGACGCTTTCGGCGCGCAGACCTATTACGTCACCAATCCGGCCGATCTCGCCAAAGCCCTGACCGAAGCAATAGCCTCGCGCAAGCCCTGTCTGATCGACGTGCAGCTCGCCGCCGATTCCGGCAAGGAAAGCGGACACATAGGCTACCTCAATCCCACGCCGCTGATCGACTACACCGTATAATCCCGCATACCGTGCCGCAAGGACAGCGATATAGCCGTCCCTGCGGCACGGCTCACGTTTCACACCAACCAAAATTCAAACCACAATGACACACATCATATTATACGCCATTGTCCCTATCGTGGTCATCATGCTTCTCGGTTACGTGTCCGGGAAAAAGGGTGTCTTCTCCGGCGAGGATGCCAAGAAGTTCAACAAGGTTGTGCTCGACTATGCCCTGCCTGCCGCCCTGTTTGTGTCTATAGCCCAGGCCAGCCGCGAGGACCTCTACCACGACCTGAAGCTGTCGCTCGTGTCGCTCGTCGGCATCATGGCGTGCTTTATGCTCGTCTATTTTGTATTCCGCTACTGTTTTAAGAAGAACACCGGTGCCGACGCCGCCGTGTCGGCCCTTATCAGCGGTTCGCCCACCATCGGCTTCCTCGGCTTCGCCGTGCTGGAGCCTATCTTCGGCACTACTCCCGCCGTGGCTCTTGTCGTTGCCATCGTCGGCATCGTGGTCAATGCCGTCGGCATTCCCGTGGGCCTCTCGCTCATGAACGCATCCCTTGAGAAGCAGAATCCCGCGCAGAAGCACCAGAGCGCCTGGGCGCCTGTGATTCATGCCCTGGAGCAGCCCGTGGCATGGGCTCCTATCCTGGCAGTCGTACTCGTGCTCTGCGGTCTCAAGTGGCCGGCATGGGCAAGCCCCTCGTTCGACCTGATGGCGAAAGCCAACGCCTCCATGGCGGTGTTCTCGGCCGGTATCACGCTCTCGGCCATCAAGTTCTCCTTCAACTGGCAGGTTGTGCTCGGCTCCATCATGAAGATGGTGATGATGCCCCTGGTTATCCTCATTATGGGTCTCGCATGCCATATGGATCCCCTCAACCTCAAGATGCTCGTAGTGGCTGCCGCCCTGCCGCCGGCATTCTCCGGCATTATCATTGCCGACGAGTACGACACATATGTAGCCACCGGCACCTCGTCGCTGACTTTGAGTGTAATCCTTTTCGTAGGCTTCTGCCCGCTGTGGATATGGCTCACTGATGTGGCTCTGAAGATGTTCTGAAGATAAGAGGCTGTTTAAAAACAGATGTTAACGCAGGGGCGGTCAATCTCCGAGTGATTTTTGTCGTCTGATGAGGGAGTGTGGCCGTAGCCACTCGACCGAAGAAGACGACGGAAAGCGCCGGAGAGGGACCGAGGCGGGCTGCTCTTTAACATCTGTTTGTTTAGCATACTGCTATTTTAATATTTCTTTCATTTTGTCCGGAGGCTGATTTTATCGATAAAAGTTACTTCGGCTTTGCATCTTTTGGGTGTCTTTCATCCTTTGTCACAGTCGCGTACATCCAGTACGCTCCTGCTCCCGCAGAATGAAATACCCTCCAAAATCTGCAACCCCTGAGTTAACATCCGTTTTTAAACAGCCTCTAAGTCTTATTCCTGTTGTCCGCCCGTGCCGGGTCTCTGAATAGAGGCGCAGCACGGGCGGATGTCGTTTAAACAACTTGCGGTTTTCGTGTGTTAGCTATAAAACAGCTGATTATGAAATTCATCACATTGATAGCCGTTGCCCTGACGGCGCTTTCTGTCGCCGCGCAGAGTCACGTCGACACCTACAACGATTCGCTCATCGCCTCGCACCGCTTTGTGTGGGTCGATGGCAAGCCCGCACCCGAAGAAGTCGGAGCCTATGTCGATTCGGTGCGCCGCGTCATCGGCAAATTCTACTACGACCAGTTCCACCACTTTCAGGATCCTCAGGCTCCGTATTTCCTTTTCCTTAGCAAGGATGCCGCCCTCGCCATGGGCATTGGCGGCGCCGTGCGCATGCGCGCATACTACGACTGGGGCGGCGCCGTGCCCGCTTCGGCTTTCGCTCCGTACCTCATACCCGTCACGCCCGATCCCGCGGCACGGCGCGCTGTCAGCGCCACTCCGTCGGGCACCTGTCTGTTCTTCCGCGTGATAGGGCAGAACAAGCTCCTCGGCGAGTATCAGCTCTACATCGAGGCCGACTTCACGGGCTATCAGGGACGTGACTTCAAGCTCAAGAAGTCCTACGCCATAATCAATGACTTCACCGTGGGTTACGCACCGTCCACGTTCTCCGATCCTGCCGCGTTGCCCCCGATGGTTGATGCCGCCGGACCCAACAACAAGATTTCTCCCACCACCTGCCTGGTGCGCTATATGCCCGTTGTCCGCGACCGCTATGTCTTCGCCGTGTCCGCCGAGATGCCTGCCACGGCCGCCGACCACACCTCGGGCCTCACCGCCAAGGTGCGCGACTGGCTTCCGGACTTCGCCGCCTTTGCACAGTACCAGTGGAATCGCGGCCAGCATGTGCGCCTCTCCGGCATTCTGCGCACCCTGCCCTACCGCGACGTGGCCGCCGGGCGCAACCACACCGTCGCAGGGTGGGGCGTACAGCTCAGCTCCGTGGCCCACCCGCTGCCGCCACTCACCACATACGTCACCCTCAACTACGGCCACGGCTACGGTAGCCTCGGCGGCGACCTGCTCATGGGCAACTACGACCTCACCCCCGACCCGGGCATCCCGGGACGCATGTACGCCCCGCGCTCATGGGGATGGTGCGCCGCCGTGCAGTACAACATCCGTCCCAACCTCTTCTGCACCCTGCTGGGAAGCCAGACACGCTACTGCCCGCGCCGCCCCGTCGCGCAGGACGAATACCGCACCGGCTATGTTGCCGCCCTCAACGTCTTCTGGATGATGACGAAGCGCATGACCGTCGCAGCCGAAGCCGACTACGGCTACCGCCGCAACACCGACGGCGCCCACCGCAGCTCCAAGCGCTTCAACCTCATGTGTCAGTTCTCCTTCTGACCCACGTAGCGCACCCGCGCGGCAAAAACACCACGCTTGACGCACGGCTCAAATAAGGGTGGGAGCACGGGCGGTATGGAAACCGGCATCGGAAGCCCGCGGAGCGTGGCGGGCATTTTTCAGCCCATGCGTGAGGAGGCGTAGCCGACGAGCCATGGGTTGCGGGGTGTAAATACATGCGCAGCAAGCTCCGGCAGGATGCGCAGCTGCGCTTTTCCGGACGTTAGTCCGTGGAGCCGGCGGTGTGTGCCCGGACCAAGGTCCGCAAGCACGCGCTGTCGCTCCCTGCCGGAGCTCGGCGCGTGGAGGATGGTGGCCCGCTGTCCCATGGCTCGTCGGCTACGCCTCCTCACGCATGGGCTGAAAACTGCACGCCGCGCTCCGCGGGCTCTCTTTGCTTCTACATTTATAGGTAGGAGTTGCACCGCGTACCAATTAGGGCTGGCCGCCAGCAAGTCCTCGAAGAGGACGTGTCCGTGGTTAACCCCATGATAAGCAGCGTTTTGCGCTGCGTTCATGGGGTGAAGAACCGATAAGAAGACGGCAAGTTCGGAGAACTTGCGTCCGTGCGGCCGCAGGCCGTCCCTCTTACCTATCCCCTCTCAACTAACATTATCCTCTGTTATTTTTGATATTTGTGTGTTTTTGTTTCTTTATCGTCCTCAAAACAAAATCCTTCTGTCCCTTTTGACCTTTTGTCGTTCTGTTTCTCGCTATCCGTACTAATCTCCCGCATTAAAAAAACTAAAAATGAGATGCGAACGGTGCATTTATGAGCATAATATGTTAATTTTGCACTTTATTAGAGTAACCAGTCAATCATACATATGGCAGAGATTAAGACCATAGGCATTCTGACTTCCGGCGGCGATGCCCCGGGCATGAATGCCGCAATCCGTGCGGTCACACGTGCGGCAATTTTCAATGGGCTGAAAGTCAAAGGTATATATCGCGGTTATCGCGGTCTTATCTCCGACGAGATAGTCGATTTCCGCACACAGAATGTGTCGAACATCATCCAGCAGGGCGGTACCATCCTTAAGACTGCCCGCTGCAAGGAGTTCACCACGCCCGAGGGTCGGCGTCTGGCCTACGACGTAATCCGCCGCCACGAAATCGACGCCCTCGTGGTGATAGGCGGCGACGGCTCGCTGTCCGGCGCCCGCATCTTCGCCAACGAATTCAATTTCCCCATCATAGGCCTTCCCGGCACCATCGACAACGACCTCTACGGCACCGATACCACCATCGGCTACGACACGGCCCTCAACACCATCATGGACTGCGTGGACAAAATCCGCGACACTGCCACGAGCCATGAGCGCCTGTTCTTTATCGAGGTCATGGGCCGCGACGCAGGCTTCCTCGCCCTCAACGGCGCCATAGCTTCCGGTGCCGAGGCCGCCATCATCCCGGAGATCAGCACCGAGGTCGACCAGCTCGCCGAACTCATCAAGAACGGTTTCCGCAAGAGCAAGAACTCCTCCATAGTGCTTGTGGCCGAAAGCCCCGTCACCGGCGGCGCCATGGGCATGGCCGAGCGCGTGAAGAACGAGTACCCCGGCTACGACGTGCGCGTCTCGATTCTCGGCCACCTGCAGCGCGGCGGCTCCCCCACGGCCCACGACCGCATCCTCGCATCCCGCATGGGCTCCGCTGCCATCGACGCCCTCATGGAGGACCAGCGCAACGTGATGATTGGCATTCGCAACGACGAGATTGTGTACGTGCCTTTCTCCAAAGCCATCAAGAACGACAAACCCATCAACCGCGAGCTCCTCAACACCCTCCGCAAGCTTTCTATTTGATAGTAAACAAGGTTCCCTCCTCCCTCCCCCCTCTCTTACCTATAAACTATCAACTATAAACTCAACTTAATGGACATCAAGCGATACAACATCGTCAACAACGCCATGGGGTGGCTGTGCTTCCTCGTGGCCGCGGTGACATATCTGCTCACGATTGAGCCTACGGCCAGCTTCTGGGACTGTCCGGAATTCATCACGCAGGGCGCGAAACTCGAGGTAGGCCATCCGCCGGGCAACCCCATCTTCATGCTCGCGGCCCGCTTCTTCGTAACCCTTTTCGGCGGCAGCATGAGCATGGCCGCCGTGGCCGTCAACAGCATGTCGGCGCTCCTGAGCGCAGCCACCATCCTGCTGCTCTTCTGGACCGTCACCCATCTGGTGCGTCGTCTCGTCGTGCGCGACGGTGCCACCGAGATTTCCCTGCGCAAGACGCTGATAATCATGGGCAGCGGCCTCTGCGGAGCGCTGGCCTACACCTGGAGCGACACCTTCTGGTTCTCCGCCGTCGAGGGTGAGGTCTACGCCTTCTCATCGTTCTGCACCGCGCTCGTGTTCTGGCTGATTCTCAAGTGGGAGAACCGCGCCGACGACCCCAACAGCGACCGCTATCTCGTGCTCATTGCCTACATCATCGGTGTCAGCATCGCCGTACATCTGCTCAACCTCCTGTGCATCCCCGCCATAGGCCTCGTGTTCTACTACCGCAAGTGGAAGACGGTCAATGCCAAGGGCTCCCTCATAGCTCTCGGCGTCTCCTGCGTGCTCGTGGGTGCCATCCTCTACGGCCTCGTGCCCGGATTCATGAAGGTGGCCCAGGGTTTCGAGATATTCTTCGTCAACTACATCGGCCTCGGCTACAACATGGGCGTCCTCATCTACGCCATCGTGCTGACGGCCGTCCTGTGCTGGTCGGTGCGCGAACTCTACCGCCAGCGGTCGCGCTCGGCCATTATCGTCAGCTGCCTGCTCGGCCTCGCCCTCAGCGGCCTTCCCTTCATTGGTCCCTGGTGGCTTGGCGTACTCGTGCTCGCCGTCCTGGCGCTGTGGCTCCTCGCCTCCTCCGTCCGTATTCCCGTGCGCGTGCTCAACGTCGCCATGCTCAGCGTGCTCGTCATCTTCATAGGCTACTCCAGCTACGCGCTGCTGCTGATACGCGCGTCAGCCAACACGCCCATGAATCAGAACGCTCCGGACAATGTATTCTCCCTCGCCTCCTACATGAGCCGCGAGCAGTACGGCGACCGTCCGCTGTTCTACGGCGTAGCCTTCGCCGAGGAACTTGAGACCGTCAACGACGGCCAGGGCAACCTCTACGTGCGCGTCGACCGCAACGGCCGCCCCATGACGCGGGTGCTCGACGGCTACCTCCGCGACGAGGAAGGGGGCGCCTACAACGACGCCGAGCCCATCTGGTCGAAGGTCGTCAAGACCGCCGAAGGCCAGCCCGACGAGTACGTGCAGGAAACCGACAAGCCCCACTACCGCACCGTGCCGGACATGAAGATGCTCTTCACCCGCATCTACAGCACCGACGAGCAGAACGCCCGCCACGTCAGCGCCTATAAGGGCTGGGCCGACTACCGCACGCCCGACATCGACGTGATTCCCCGCGAGGTGCTCGACCGCTGGGCCGACGCCGGCTACGCCCCCCTCTACGAGGTGGCGCCCTACATGAGCCATCAGTCCACCGTCACCACCGCCGTCGACGCCCTCGGCAACCCCGTGGCGCAGACCACGGCCTGGAAGCCCGGCTTCGGCGTCAACCTGCGCTACTTCGTCAACTACCAGCTCAACCACATGTACTGGCGTTACTTCATGTGGAACTTCGCCGGACGCCAGAACGACATCCAGGGCAACGGCGAGCCGCAGCTCGGCAACTGGATTTCCGGCATACCCCTGATAGACAACGTCCGTCTGGGTGACCAGAGCCTCCTCCCCGACGAGTTCGGCAAGGGCAACAAGGGCCACAACGTGTTCTACATGCTGCCTCTGCTGCTCGGCCTTATCGGCCTGCTGTGGCAGGCCCTCCGCAGCTTCGGCCCCGACGGCAAGCGCGGCATCGAGCAGTTCTGGGTGGTGTTCTTCCTCTTCTTCATGACGGGTATAGCCATCGTGCTCTACCTCAACCAGACTCCCGGCCAGCCCCGCGAGCGTGACTACGCCTTCGCCGGCTCGTTCTACGCCTTCGCCATCTGGATTGGCATCGGCGTGGCCGCGCTGGCCTATCTGCTGCGCGACCTCGTGGAGCTCGTCACCAAGCGCAAGGCCGGCGAGGGCGCCAAGTGGGCCACGGTGGCCGCAGCCGTAGCCGTCGGCATCGCCGTGCCCCTGCAGATGGTGTCGCAGACATGGGACGACCACGACCGCAGCGGACGCTACACGGCCCGCGACTTCGGCATCGACTACCTCCAGTCGCTCGACGAGAACGCCATCATCTTCACCAACGGCGACAACGATACCTTCCCCCTGTGGTACGCACAGGAGGTGGAGGGCGTGCGCCGCGACGTGCGTGTGGTCAACCTCAGCTACCTCACCACCGACTGGTACGCCAACCAGCTGCGCCATCCCTCCTACGAGGACAACGCCATCGAGACGTTCGCCACGCCCGCCGATTATGCCTACGACCGGCTGGCCTACAGCTTCGTAGTGCCGCAGACCGACAGCCTCGTCTCCGCCGAGAGCTCCCTGCGCCGCCTGTACGCCTCGGACAGCCGCACCTACGGCGCCCACCTCATGACGGAGCCTAACATCCGTCTGGAGGTCGACACGGCAGCCGCTTTCGCCCGCTTCGGCATCAATCCCGCCGACAGCGCCTCCGTGCTGCTGCGCCACTTCGACGCCCCGCGCGTCAACATGCGCGACCTCGGCTCGGGCATGACCCTGAGCCGCACGCTCTCGCTCGACATGTTGGCCCACTCGCTCAAGAACGGATGGAAGCGCCCCGTCTACTTCGCCAGCACCGTCCCCTCGAGCTACTATCTTGGCCTGCGCCCCTACCTGAGCGCCACCGGCCTGGTCTACGAGGTCACTCCCTTCCGCGATTCGCCTGTCAACGTCAATGCTTTCAAGAGCTACGAGAACGCACTCTCGCGCTTCCGCTGGGGCGGACTTGACGCGCCGGACGCCAATCGCCTCTACCTCGACGAGACCGTGCGCCGCATGGTCGGCTCGGTGCGCTCGGCACTCTTCTCCACCGCCGAGGACCTCCTCGTGGAGCCAGACGCGCCAGCCAGCGACTTCGCCGTTCGCCACGCCCGCGAGAACGGACAGCCCGTACCCGCCACGCAGCGCGACATGGCCCGCGTCATGCTCGACCTCATCGTCAGCAAGCTGCCGGGCGAAGTCTCGCCCTGGGACGGCATGATGGATGTCTACATCGCCTCCAAGTACTACGACATGTGGCTCGACACGGGCCGCGCCGACGACCTCGAGAAGGCACGCCGCCTCCTCGACGCCGGCGAGAAGCGCTACGCTCAGCTCGTGCGCTACGCCTCGTCGCTGACGCCCTCGCAGCGCGCCCAGCTCGGACGCACCGACGATTACGCCCTCCAGTACCTCGGCATGGTGGTAGGTCTTCAGAACCAGATGGACGTCGTGGAGAAGCTCGCCAAGATGCCCGAGAAGAAGGAACTGCTCGACGCCGTGCGCGAGCGCCTTCAGCTCGAGTACGCTCTGCGCGTGTTCCCGCTGCTCTACGTCGACGGCTACGACGAGGCCGACATCCGCACCGCCTCCGGTGTGGACGCCTCCACTCCCACGGCCGACCTGCCCCCCGTGGCCTATGAGAGCGCCGTCCTCCTGGAGGCGCACAAGGCCGCCGGCATCGACCCCATGGCCCGCACATCCGAGATTGAGAAGAAGTACGGCATCGACCGCCGCGCCTGGGGACAGCTGCTCTGACCTGCCTATGCTGATCGAACGCCCTCCTTTGCTGTATCGCCTCCTCTTCCCGGAGGCGATATGGCGTATAAAGCACCGCCACCGCCGCGTGGTCTACCTCACCTTCGACGACGGTCCCGTGCCGGAGGTGACCCCCTGGGTGCTCGATACGCTCGACCGCTACGGCGTGCGCGCCACCTTCTTCATGGTCGGCGACAATGTGCGCCGCCATCCCGAGCTCCTGGAGGAGGTGCGCCGCCGCGGCCACAGCTACGGCAACCACACCATGCACCACCTCCAGGGCATGCGTGTCAAGGCCCGCAACTACTGGCGCGACATCTGCGAGGCCGACGCACTCATAGAGAGCCCGCTTTTCCGGCCGCCACACGGCATCATGCGCTGGAAGCAGGCAGCAGCCATCAAGCGCCATTATAATATAATAATGTACGATCTCGTCACCCGCGACTACTCGCGCCGCCTCACGCCCGCCCGCGTGCTGGACAATGTGCGCCGCTATGCGCGCAACGGCAGCGTCATCGTCTTCCACGATTCGCTGAAGGCCGAGCGAAACATGCGCGTGGCGCTCCCTGCCGCCATAGAGTGGCTGCAGAGCGAGGGCTACGGGTTCGAGGTCTTTCCCATGACGTGACATGATGCCAGCCGGTGCCGACCTCTCTTCTGCCGTACGTCGCCTGTGTGCCGTACGTCGCCTGTGTGCCGACGCCGGCGCCTGTGCCTGCGGAGTGGCTCGGGCGGCAGAGGTGGCCCCGGAGGATACGGCGCTGCTTGACGCGTGGCTGGCCGAAGGCCGCCACGGCTGCATGGACTACATGGAGCGCTGGCGCGACCTAAGGGCCGACCCGCGCACGCTGCTCCCCGGGGCGCACTCCGTGCTGGTGTGCGCCTTCTCGTGCCGCCAGCAGCAGCACAGTGCCCACATCGCCGATTATGCCCTGGGCAGCGACTACCACGCCGTGCTGCGCGCACGCCTGGAGCCCGTGGCCGAGGCCATACGCGCCATGTGTGGCGGCGAGACCCGCGTGTGCGTCGACTCCGCGCCTCTGCGCGAGCGCTACTGGGCCATGCGGGCCGGAGTTGGAGCGCCGGGCCTCAACGGCAAGATTTTCGTGCCGGGCGCTGGCTGCGACGTCCTCCTGGCCGAGATTCTCTGCACGGCCGAACTGCCGCCCGACGCCCCGGCCGCCCCGTCGGCCTGCACCGGCTGCCGCCGTTGCGTCGAGGCGTGCCCCGCAGGCGCTCTCGACGGTCGCGGAGGCGTCGACGCGCGGCGCTGCCTCTCCTGCCTCACTCTGGAGTGGCGCGGACCGCTGCCGCCCGGTACCGACCTGCACGGCCGCCTCGCCGGTTGCGACGTGTGCAGCCGCGTGTGCCCGGCCAACCGCGGCGACGCACTCCCCGTCGCCGAGCTGCTGCCGCGCCCCGACGTCCTTGCCCTGACCCCTGCCGCCGCGGCGGCGATGGGCCGCGGGGCCTTCGGGCGTATGTTTGCCGGTTCGGCGCTGATGCGTCTGCGCCACGGCGGTCTGCGTCGCAATGCCGACGCCATATTGCATATTGATAAAACATGTTGAAAATATGAGATTTGATGAGTTAGACCTAAGTGATGATATTCTCGACGCACTCGATGCCATGAACTTCAGCGAGTGTACCCCCATTCAGGAACAGGCTATTCCTGCCGTGCTTGAGGGACGCGACCTCATAGCGGTGGCGCAGACAGGCACCGGCAAAACCGCCGCCTACCTCCTCCCCGTCATCGACCGCCTGGCCTCCGAGCCTGAGCCGGACGCCATCAACTGCATCGTCATGGCTCCCACACGCGAGCTTGCGCAGCAGATCGACATCCAGATGGAAGGCTTCTCCTACTATGTCCCCATCAACTCCGTTGCCATATACGGCGGCACCGACGGCGCCACCTTCGCGCAGCAGCAGCGCGGCCTCAAGATGGGCGCCGACGTCGTCATCGCCACGCCGGGCCGCCTCCTGGCCCACATGAGCATGGGCTACGTCGACCTCAGCAAGGTGCAGGTGCTCATCCTCGACGAGGCCGACCGCATGCTCGACATGGGCTTCTACGACGACATCATGCAGATCGTGGCCCAGACGCCCTCCACCCGTCAGACCCTCATGTTCTCCGCCACCATGCCGCCCAAGATCAAGCAGATGGCGCAGAAGATTCTCAACGACCCCGCCGAGGTGAAGATAGCCGTAAGCCGTCCGGCCGACAGCATCGACCAGTCGTGCGTCCTCTGCCCCGAACGCCACAAGACGCCCGCGCTGCGCTACCTCTTCGCCTCCAAGGCCTCGAAGCGCGTCATCGTCTTCGCCGCCTCCAAGCTCAAGGTCAAGGAGCTGACGCGCGAGCTGCGACGCGCCGGCTACAACACCGCCGAGATGCACTCCGACCTCGACCAGGAACGCCGCGACGAGGTGATGCACGGCTTCCGCAACGGCCGCATCGACATCCTTGTCGCCACCGACATCCTTGCCCGCGGCATCGACATCGACGACATCGCGCTCGTCGTCAACTACGATGTGCCCCGTGAGGCCGAGGACTACGTCCACCGCATCGGCCGCACCGCCCGTGCCGGAGCCGGCGGTTCCGCCGTCACCCTCGTGGGCGAGCGCGACCGCCAGCGCTTCGCCGGCATAGAGCGCTTCCTCGGCAAGCCCGTCCGCCGCGAGGAGATTCCCGCCGAGTACGGCGTACGCACCGACGACGGCACCGTAGACTATGACGAGGACGACCGCCGCCGTTCCGGTTCCCGCCACGGTTCCGGCTCCGGCAAGCGCCGTCACAAGCCCAGCAACAGCAAGTCCGCCCCACGCCGCAAGCCCAAGCAGGATGCTCCTTCCGCCGCCCCCTCCGCGTCGGCAGAAGCCCCCGCCGCACAGCCCTCCGCCGAAGGCTCCGCGCAGCCCGGGAAGCGCCGTCACCGTGGCGGTCGTCGCCACCGCCGCCGCGGTCAGAACCCGTCCGCCGATTCCGCACCGCAGCAATGACGCTGCAAAGTTACAACACAAAAAAGCCGATCAATGTAGTTTTTGTACAAACACCAAATTTTTTTTGATGCTACCTCGGCTGTCCGGAAACATGGCGTGAGGGAATTATCGATACAAAAATAACATACTGAAATTATTGAGGTTGGTACGTTGGAGAGACACATAAGGACATAAGGTCATAAGAAACAAAATTATAAATTTGTTATTTCTGTCTTCTCTTCTATGTTGCAATGCAAGGGAATTAACATTTTTAACACTCCCTCGACATGATGTTATGGAGTATAATCAGCAGCAA
>ERZ808035.221-NODE-221-length-62783-cov-24.697700_pt1 | contig 62783 bp, 45 predicted proteins | sample MGYA00380189_ERZ808035 | MGnify/ENA primary metagenome ERZ808035 (study PRJEB31490, sample SAMN06133407) | mouse gut metagenome | isolation source: M5_1 | host: mice | place: China: Chengdu | collected 2015-05 ... | reverse complement strand
AAAACAAAACACCTCTTAAACCGACAACTTATGCAACAAATCAATCAGCCAACGATGCTCGCCGACCTGCTGGTGTCTCAGCTCAGTCGGCCAGCGACTACGAGGGAGCGTTTTAAGCTTCCGTTCTCAAAGACCGATACCGTCCGTGTACTTCTCGCCGGAGTGAAGGCGGAGGTTGAACGCCGCGACAAGACATTTGTAATGAGCGATGCTCTGTTGACGCAAACCGAACAGATTGCCGAATGGCTAACAGGCGACCATTCGAAATTCGGACTTATGCTGTGCGGCGGATGCGGCAACGGCAAGACTACCTTTGTGAAAGCCTTCCAGCAAATCCTCAACAAATTTGAAATTAAAGTTGATGATGATTACTCCGAGCGATACTCCATCCGGATTGTCAATGCCCGCGACCTTGCGAGGGTTTGCAAAGAGGACTATGACGAATGGCGCAGTCTCTGTTATAAACGGATGCTTGCCATTGACGATTTCGGCACTGAACCGCTTGAGGTTATGGATTACGGCAATGTTCTCTATCCGTTACCGGAGTTGCTGATGACTCGCTACGAGCGTCATCTGTTTACCATTCTCACGACTAACCTCACACCTCAGGAGATTCGCCCAAGATACGGAGACCGCATAGCCGACCGTCTGAACGATATGGTTGGCAAGGTAATCTTCGCCAATTCCACTTATAGAACGCCGTAGCCGGCAATACATCCGACTGCTACGAGACTCCTCAATCGAAATGGAAGTGAAGATGGAGGAGGATTGCAAGGTTGTTTTTTATGTCCCATAAAAATTGGCTCGGTCAACCTTTCGGTTACCGCATACGCCTTGGTTTTGAAATCATTCTGATTCCCCACTCAACCTCTTGCCTCCTCCATCTTTCCTCCCTCCATTTCTACTTACAACCAAATTCACAATGATACAGACAAAACCAAAATCTAAGCGCGGACGCAAGTCCAAACCGGAGTGGCAGCGGCTCCGCAATGAAATCAAACTGCATCTTGATGACGGTAACTACGCCGTTGTAAAAGACATGGCACGTGAATCAGGACTTTCGCTCAACAAGTTTATCACCCGTGCCGTCATGGGCGCAACAATCCGTAAAGCTCTGACTGATGAGGAATACACAATGGTGCGCTCACTGCAGGGTATCGCTAACAATCTCAACCAGCTTGCACGGTGCGCAAACGGCATGGGCTTCGATGCGGTGGCAAGCAAGGTTGATAGTCTGCTGACAATAACACTTGATTTACTCTCAAAATTCCGTATGTGATGATAGCCAAATTCAAAAACAGAATTGATTTTGCAGGCCTGGTAAGCTATGCCAACGACATTAAAAGCGATGAAAAACGAGGCCGACTGTTGTCTTTTCAGGGTGTCTGTGTCGTTTCAAACGAGACGATTGCCGACAGTTTCAACACACATCTGCGTCATCCGGACAGTCGCGGCCGAGTGCATCGTATCGGGCAACCGGTAAAGCATGTGTCTATCTCATTCTCGCCGGAGGACGCCCATCTGTTTCCCGACAACGAGCAGGGCGACCGCTACATGGCGCAACTCGTCGAAGAATGGCTTCGGGGCATGGGTATTACTAATGCTCAGTATATCGTGGCGCGACACTTTGACAAGACGCACCCGCATTGCCATCTTGTGTTCAGTCGTATCGACCTTGACGGCAATGTAATTTCCGCATTCAATGAGCGCATCAGGAGCGTGAAAGTCTGCAAGGAAATCAAGCTGCGCCACGGTTTGACATTCGGCAACACGACAGGCGAAAAGGTTAATCGTTACAGACTGCGACTGATTCAGCAGTTGCGATTCGATATAAAGTCGGCAGCAATCGCCGCCGCAAACAGTTCATCATCATGGGCTGAATTCCAACATGCTTTGGAGGCTCAAGGGATAGAAGCATCTTTCAGTATCAACCGTTCCACGGGAGAAATCCGGGGCATTTCATTCGCCAAAGACGGCTGTCGATTTGCCGGTTCTAAACTGTCCAAACAGAAACTCACTTATGGCAAGCTCATTGCAAAATGTGGGGCATTGCCATTTGAGGGAGTGGGCGTTTTGTCCACCCCCAACAAAAGCTTCTATGAAGGAATGTTCGGAGAGACCCCGAATGTGGGGGAGAACGTTTTGTTCACCACCTCTCGAGACCATAGGTTGAACTTTGAGGAGGGTACGGGCAAATCGACCGTACCCTGCCAAGATTCAGTCAAAGGGTTTTCCAAAACGGAAAGTCTTTTAGAGGGAGTGCTATCCAATAGCACCCCCACTGAACCATCGGAAGTTAGTCTGGTTCCATTGTCTGTGATTATCGACATACTTGCCGGCCCCGCGGTCGTGCAATCTTCCGGCGGCGGTGGCACCGCCAACGAGCTCGACTGGAACGATGAACGCCGTCGCCGTCAGGAAGCTCAGGAAAACCAATATGCCAACAGGTCTTTCAAACGTAGAAGATGACCAAACGGATTTGTAAACACTATGACAAGGAGTTAAGGATTCCTTAACCCCTTCAAACTCCAGTGAGGGAGTCATCGTTTTGATGACCCCCTTTCGGAATCAACAGGTTAAGATAAGAGTGATTCAAAACGGCAATCCCTTATAGTCGCAAAGTATAATCATGCCATCCCAAGCAAGGGGTGTCCGTTTTGGTCACCCCTTCGAACCTCTCCAATGAGAGGGTGCGCGTTTTACGCACCCCCCATCAATATCAACATGTTTCACATAAGGGGTTTCCAAAACGTTAACCCCTTCTTATAGCGACAATGTAATTACATTTTTAACTTTACAATCATTTTCAAATCATAAATAATGACCCCAAACGATAAAAACTATGTTGACCGACTGCACAATCAGCAAGTCAACAAGCTAAACGAAATCAAGAACCGCCTTCTGATTCTAGAAGGCAAAACGACTGCCACTACAGATGGCAACATACAAGTCGAAATCGACACCGACAAAATCTATGAAATGTTTCTGAAAGCGTGCCACGACTGTCTGCAACAGCGGCAAGATCGCCATCAGAAAGAAGACCGCCAAGCAGAAGAACGACTCCGACAGGAATGCGAAGCCAAAGGAGAACGCTTCTTTTCCAATGTGCATGAATGGCGTGCCGCCATCGCCCGCGACTACGATGCCTTCTTCCAAAAGATGCTCGGCGTAGCAAAACTCACTGACCGCCACTATCGTGACATCAAACTCGCCCTTCATAAAATACTCAACGAGCCTTCAGTCGATTCAGAGCATCCAAAATCTCAACATCTATTCTCAAATCTTCCGTCAGGCTTTCTGTCCAAACTAACTGTACTCCGTCATCGCCTCTCTGAACGCATCCGAAATTACCTCACCGGCAGCTTCACTCTTCCTCGCGGCTGGACGCTTCTAACCATACTACTTTATTCCCTTGCGTTTATTCTCATCCTCTATTTCCGCATAACAATTATGGTGTCAGGGTAATGAAAACAAAGAACACGCCTGTTCCCAATAACTACTCGCTTTTGGAGGTAAACTACTCGTAAAAATGTCGAACTACTCGCCAACTACTCGCTTTTTCGTATGAACTACTCGGTTTTCAGGTCAAACTACTCACTTTCTACTCGATTTTCATATCATACCAGCGTTGTTTAATCGATTGGATTTTGCCTTCTGATGCCAATTCCTTGAGAATATTACCGACCATTTGACCGTTTTGTTCGGGAGTATTGCGGCTTGGGAGAGTACCGCCGAGATATTCCATTATGTCGCTACGCTTGGCTCCATCCGAACCGGCGTTCTGAATATATTGGAGCACCATGTGCTTTATCTTGTCGCGCTCTAAGCCGACAACGCGGGTATAACCGGAAAGTTGCTTGGTTTTCTTGGCTACTGTAAGCGAGATACGATAGTTTGGAGCTTCGCCTTCGATGAGACCGCGCAGAATCATGTCTTGCGCAACCGTTTCATCAATACGATGACCCTTCTGGATAGCGTCAAGTGAGATGCAGTCCCAAAGAGTAAGCGAATCGTTATTCTTGAGCATGTTGGTGTAACGCTCATCGATGGACGTACCGTAAATGCGAACAGCAACCTGCTGCTTGTCATTGTCAATCTCATAGTCAGGCATAGGGAATCGACGCTGCCACTGCTCGGTGAACATCTTCTTGATACCACGGCTCACAGTATCAATCATGTTGAAATGCACCATCGCCTGACAAAGGCAATCGTTGCGGAAGAACTTCTGCGGTTCATCCGTGCTCAAAACCTCTTCCAATGACCCAGGGATGAACGAACCGGCATTAGAGTAGTAGAGAAATCCGGGATTCTCAACGAAATTAATACGCTGCTGAAGCTGGTAATTGGAGTGAGCGATACAGTTGTGAAGAGCCTCACGGATGGTGTAGTCATCATACTGCTTCATCGTGTTGGGGAACAGTGTGCCGCCCGGCATCTCGCGCAGAGTCAGATTGTGAATCTTGGCAAGGATTTCATCGACCGTCAGAATGTATGGCACGGAGAAATGCTCGTAATCAACAACATCCTTGTTCTTATCGCGTAGCGTCCATGTCACTTGCACAACCGCCGGCCTAAGCAAATACTCCGAAAAGCTCTTGCCTAAAAGGATGATAGCGGCACGTGTCAACTTGCCGTCAATCATAAGACCACATTTGCTGAGAAACTTTTCATCTGACCAACCGTTGACTTCGGCAACCGGAATCCGGCTGTGCACCTTCTTAAACATCTTGCGGGCTTTTGCAATCGCAACCTCATCAAGGTCATCGAGCGTAGCGTTGGGCACAATCTCAGCAGACCAGTCACGATATGGTGTCTGATTTCGGATTTCATCTTGCTTCGACTGATTGAGCGGCTTCAGACTCTCGCCGTCACGGCCGTAAGCGATACCCTTCCATTTCATCACGATATTTCGTGGCGAGGCCGGAATCTTGAACATCAGTATGCGTTTGCCGTCAACTTCCACCGGAATAATCTCGCGGAATGTCTGACCGTCACTCATGTTATTAGTGAGATCATGCTTCACCTTGTTCAGCGCACCCTCGCCATCCTTGTAAGATGTGCCGATGATTTCATGCTTCTTTTCATCATAGCCAAATACCAACCACGCAAAAGGAAGACCACGCAGATTCGCCTCGTTACTCAATGCCGAAAAATACTTACCGAGGTCATCGAAGTCGAAGTTGTTCTCTGCTTTCTTGAACTCCACCACTTCCGATTCCTTATGCTGAATCAAAGAGTGGAAAAGCTGCTTATATGTCGAATTGTCAGTTGTCATAATATTGTAACGAATAATCCATCATAAGAATATATTGACTAAAGCCACATTCTAAATAAATGCTATCATTCAGATCATTGGTTCTTTTATAGTTCCATAGTCCGCGTCTCATCAAAACTATTAACTTCTTTATACAGCCCAATAACCTTTAGGAATGACTCTATTTCATCTAATGTAGAAACAGGCTAATAAGGGAATAAGGGCTGCACCGTCGTATGTGTTTTTAGTCTAATGATTCTGGGGTCTCGTCATCTTCACCTGACGCTGACATGTCTGTTGCTGGCTTAACGAAATTTAGGAATATCTTAAGAAAAGCTTTGTCTCGGAAAAAATAATCTGGATTTTCAATCATCTTCTCTTCCATGTAATAGAATCCGAAGTTAGCATATTCTTCCATTTTTGTGATAAGTGCATCGACCACTTTTCGCGGGGTTACTTGAGGGTCTCCCTTGTCAAGAGCTATGAGATCAATATCAGTTTTTGCAATCAACGCTGCAAAGATATACTGCCGTATTTCACCATATGTTTTACGGAGGCCACGTGTCTCAATGTTACCCCAGTACTGAATAGCTTGACCACATGTCTTTCTTTCATCAGCATCCTCTGTTAATTTTCTTGTTTGGTCAAAGTACAAGCCAATAAAGAATGCAATGATAAAAATTTCATAACCGGCTCCAAATATTTTTCCCCGGTTCTCAGAAAGAGAAGTGTTACCTTTACCATAATCTGCAAATGTCTTGAAGATAGGTTCTTCAAAGCGCTTTTCCCATTCAGGATTTCGCTTTGCCCATAATGTATAAAGCTTTTCCATATTATTGAATCGGAGTTATAATAGTACGAATAGTAGAAAGGTCGTCTTGGTTAAAGCCCGCTTCCTTTCTGATACGATAGACTTTACAAGTAAGTTGATTTATCTTCTTCTCGTCAATATGTCCATTGTCATCGAGGAAATCTTTGGTAACTATTATGCACTGTTTCTTAAGTGTATCAATGATATTGTAGAATCCGCTTTCCTTCATGCCACCAAATGAAGAAGTTGGAGCATCAAATATAAGGGGATAGTTTTCATCCCTTTTGTCACAGGTTAAATCTGATATAGCAAAAAGGATCGACATATACATAGTAGTCAACTGGGAACCACTCGGATCTGTAATCTCTCGCCCGTTTGCACTTAGGAGATGTATTTCAGTAGAATCTTGAGGTGTACGGCGTAACATTATGATGCCATGAAAATCCTGAGTATTTAATCTTTCAAGGTATTCGTTGGCAAGATTCTCAATTTCATTCAGAAAACGAGTGAGATTCAGCTCCTTTGATTCTTTGAATGCTTTTGCAATATTACGGAGGATTATATGAACTCTTTGATATACTTTAGCCATACTGCTTCCAGGATTGAGGCTATCGTATAATCCTTCAATCTCCCGTTTTTCAGCTTCAACTTCCTGAAGGTCATTCCGGAGTTCAATCAATCTCTTTTCTGCTTTTCCTTTTTGTTCAAAGTATCCTTTAAGATTTTGGAAATCGAGGTCAAGTTGTTCTTCTGACAGACCGTCAACCTGAATAAGAAGTCTCTGTTTATCATCGACCGCTTCTTCAAGCTTTTCCTCTGCCTTTTCGAGTTCCCGCTTGTATGTCTCCTGAAGTTCAAGTGCATCCGTGATTTTTTCAGAGGTTTTCGCGATCTCTTCGGCATTACTTCCACCTAATGTAATGCTGAGGTTATGCATCTCCTCAATATAATGATTTACGAACAGCTCAGCCTCTTTTGGCTTTTGTTCTTGTGCTTTTTTTTCTTCGTCGATATGTTTGCGGAATTCCGAAAGTTTCTCGACCATGAAGTCATATGCCTCAGATCCCTTCGGAGCGGGACGACCACAAACTTTACAAATCTCATCATCGATCATCTCCTGCATTGTCTCCTGATCGGGAAGATACCAAGGAAGAGGGGCTATACCATTTGCAAGTGAAGCAATTTCACCTAACAATTCTTCACGGGCTTCATCCTTAGCTTTTTGTGCTATAAAGTTATCTTGAAGTTTACGTTTCTCTTTACTGAAAGCAGACGCTTTCTTGCGAAACTCATTTAGAACTACTGTGAAAGGGGCCAGAATCCATAGTTCATCAAGAAGATTAACATTGAAGTTAAATAATTGACGACTTAAATTTTTCTTTTCTTTTCTGACATTTTCTTCACGAGCCTGAATGAGTTGTTTCAGTTCTTGATAACGTTCGGTCGCTTCCTGATTCTTTTCTAGAATCTCGATCTTTGAAGAGAAAAGATTCGCACTCTTTTCAGTGTCGCGAATGTCGCGTCTTAAATTGCTTAAGCGCATATTTACTTCATCCTTACGACTCTCAAGTTCTTTAGCCTGCTTTTCAGTTTTCTTGTCAGATTTACATTCTTTCTCATAAGCTGTTGCCGATTTTTCTTCAAAACCGGTCGTCATATTCACGAAATCATCAAATTCGCGTATGTCTGACAATTTATCAACAAGCATTTTTAGCGCATCTGAGTCATCGAATACATTTAGAGTGCTCTCGCCCTTAAACATACTGTATTTTTGTATAAAGGCATCGAAACAACGAACAATCAGACTCTTACCTGTTACCTGATATCTTTCAGTACCATCAGACTCATATCCTCGGAATATAAAATTACGAGTGATGAATTTATTTTCAGATTCTCGCTCGACGATAAATGATTTTTCTATCATCTTTTCGCCGTCATGCTCAAAAGTCATGGTAACTGATACTGCATCTGCTTCACCAATCTCAAGTTCTGATTTACGCATCTCTGACATATTGTTTATGTCAGCTTTTTCGAGGGCGGGGTCAAGGAGCCATTTAAGGGCATCGAAGAAAGTAGTTTTTCCATCCCCATTATCGCCTATTACAAGCGTCAATCCTGGAGAGAAGTCAAAACGATTCTCTTCATAGTAACTTCGGAAATTCCGAATTATTATGTTTTTGATTATCATACGTTCTTTTTTAGATAGTCCGTGATTTCGTTATATATGCTTTTTTCACTGTTGGCGTCCGAATGACCCTGAATGATTCGAGCGACCGTTCGAACAATTAGATTATCTGAGAGTAACGCTTGATCAAACGAGGAAAAGTCCGATTCATGGTACTTGCCAAAATCCATCAAGTCTTTATTAACAAGGACAGCTGTTAACATCTTATCCTTATTTGTTAAATTCTGTCTCATTTTTGAAAAGTGGAAGTTTATAATAGTTTAAAATATCTTCAAGTTCTCGCACGGTATCATCATAGTTCTCTGATAAAGAAGCGAATTCTCTAACTCGCCTCAATTCAGACTCAAGTAAACTGCGCTCCATCCTGTATGTTTCCTCAGATTCACATATTGTTGGTGCAACCACAAGATCGTGAATTTCTGCCATATGTTTGTCTGGATGTTTGCGTAAGATTCTACCTCTTCTTTGTATAAATTGACGTGGATTTCCTGTACTTGAGCAGAAGATAGCCAATTCACTACGCGGAACATCAACACCCTCATCAAGACATTTCATCGAAGTGAGAACATCGAGCTTACCTTTTGCAAAATCATCCAAAAGTGAGTTTCTTTCTTTTGTGTCCGAAGTAAATTGTCTGACTGTAGTAGTCGGGCTAATGTCAGAAACAGCTTTAGTATATGTATCTATAAGATGCGAACTTGTTGTATCATCATTTATTATATCGATACTATCAAAGACATCGGCATCCTCGTCCGGGTTATTTCCTTCAGGTACATAAACTAACGTATATTTAAGATTATCATGTTTATCAAGCCGTTGCTTAAGGATATTCTTGAACACAGCAAGCTTGTTTGCTGCTTTGTGGATTATATTTTTTCTTTTGATAAGCAATGCCGTTAAAATCGGGTCGCCTTTAGGTCTAAATTCATCTTGATTGAAGGTGTAATATCTTGCCAATTTACGTGATACATTAAGATATTCTTCCATCTCTGGGGTATTCAGCCTTACGATATGCGGATAATATTTATACCTACACAAAGCCCCATTTTTTATGGCTTCAGCCATAGAATATTCAAAAGTGTATGAGCCATTGCAACCGAAAAATTTCATGATTTTTCGATTGCCAATATCATCATATTGTCGTTCGGGAGTGGCCGAAAGACCAATTCGTCTTAGATATGGAATTTCTTTTAGCTTAGACAAGAGTCTTCCGGCTCCCAAATTATGAGCTTCGTCAGCAATTAAAAGGACTTGCTTTCGCGGAAGAGTATTTAATCGTTTGAAAACATTATCTCGAGCATAAGAAGCATAGGTGCAAATGATAATATACGAATTCTTCCTGCCAATTGGATCAAGACTTTCATTGAATTCAATTTCATCTACAGACAAACGCCAATTTGGATTCTTGGAACAAACTTTTACAATACTGGTAAATTCAAACTTCTTGCATTCCTCTGCCCACTGGTTCACAAGTGTAACAGTTGGCACTAAGATAAGAGCTTTGTAATAACCACTATGTTTATAGATCTCCAATAGACAGTTCAATGAAGTAATAGTTTTACCCGTGCCAGTAGCCATTGCAAAAAGCCCTTTTTGGCCATTTTCTTTCCATTTGTCAAAAGCAATTTTCTGATAATCTCTTGGGCCTGATGGAAAAGGAAAATGTGGAGTATTTGCTGTTGTTATCTTTTGAATCTTTAATTTGTTGATGGCAGCAGCTATTTTTATTTTGGCATTATTAAGAGCCTTTTTTACTGGTATTGGCAATTGAGGACTTTCGGAAGATTCTATAATTTCTAATTCGCTCTCCAATAATTCCGGAATGCTCTTTCGGGAGGCATGATCTAAAATATATCCTTTCACCAAGGACGGATCTATGAATTCTACATCGTCGTCCTTTCCGTTGAATGTAATCTCAAAAGATTTCTTTATATCATCAATTCGGTTTTCATCAGCCGGGCCATTCCAATCGCAGAAAACAGATAGACTCTCTTTATTGTGAATAAATGCGGAAAGTGAAAAGTTTACAGATCCTTCAAAACCAACACGATTAAGGCCATCACTGAAAACGCCACATTTTGTATGCGGTATACCATTTCCATTCTTCATGCGGATAATCCTGATGTCTATCCTATCGTTTCGGATAAGCCATGAAAGGCAATCAAAGAAATGCTTATCTCTTTTTGACAGAGTATAGCTTAGATCTTCTAGATTATTGATATCAAAAAATGGAAGGGTAGTTGGCTCTTGAGCAACAGATATTGCCGAAGCATCATCACTGCTAAGAATATCGTTGATTATCATTCTCATCTTGCCTCCATTATAAATAAATGTGGCAAAACCACAAGAAAGTACGTTAATTGCTGCTGATGAGAAAAATCCCAACATCAAGTCAAACGATGTAGCATTACATAATGCTTCTGAAAAGAAACCTATAGGCTCCCATTCTGTATTGGTTTGATACCTGAAACTCTCAGGCCATGTCACATCACTTTTAAGCATTTAAACTTAATTTATTAATTTGATTCATGGCTTCTTCTTCTGTCCCTATGTCAAATATTGCAGCATATTTAACTTTCATTTTCTTCATATCTGCCTCTGAAAGGATTGTATTATCATATAGATATAAAAGAAGATATTTTACTAGTGCTTGATTCCTCATAACCATTTTATGTGTCATCGGATTCCATAAAATTTTATTCCAAGGACTACGAGACACAACACGTTCCATATGTTCAAACCCGCGTAAAATTTCAACAAATTCAATCATCTTTTCAAGACGGATTTTAGATACCGCCTCCACAAATGGCAACAATCCAATCGGCCTAAAAAAGATATTCCCTCCAAATTCAGGCGAACGCATTTCTGTTGCAGCTGAAGAAGGCGTTTCACTATTGATAAATTCATTAAATTCAGGAAATACTTTTCGCATCACATTCCAGAACTCTGCAAGGAAGCATTCAAATGCTTCAATAACATCATCATTTGGTCTAAATTTCAAATAATCTTTTATCTGAGATTGTGTATATTTCTTGCCATTTCTAATTGAAATGAATGTATTGAACAAACTTATATGACAGTCATACAATGTCATAAGAGAAGTAAAGGCCATCTTATCATTTGCAGGTATAGCTTTATTATTAGTCGCTTTAATTCTATTTCCCGTAAACAAAGGATAATTCTCTAACATATTTCTTGTTACAATAGCGACAGTATCATCTTCATCTAGTGCAATTATATCGCCTAATCTTACTGGTTTCACATACCTATTCAATGTTGAGAAGATACGTCTTGAACGTTCTCTCCCTTCTATTGTATTCTTATGACCAATTAAAACGACACTAATGGTTTCGTCTGCTATTACAGGTTTAGACTTCAACGCTTCTTTAATTCCTTCCACACGATGTTGCCCATCAACTGGAAAGATTTTTTCTTCTCCATTCAATTCTAACAGTCCAACATTGGGATAAGTATAACCATCTATCTCATATCTAATTTCTCGCCATTGTGGATCGCCATCATATACAGCTAGAACAAGGCTATCAAAAAAATGGTCTTCTCTTTTAATAATATAGTCCTTAATTTTGATATAATTATCTGATAAGGAGCGTTGTATCTGCTCCTTTATAGAATTTGCCGTATGCAGCTCATTGTCAACTTTACTTACCATAGTTGCAATCTGAGAAAATGTCAGATTCGCTATATAATAGATAGTATTGCCTATCTGTCCTTTTATTGCCGGAATGTTTATCATGTCAAAAAGCTTTTACTATTGGTTGAAAATCTAATTTATCCGGAATGTCTTCATTGAAGTCTGGTTTAATTGCACGAATTAACATTACTTCATTCTTGTCAATCGTCTCATTATCTGTATCAGGGAAATATCTGTAATATATGTATTTTCCCCAACGTTTAAACATATTTCTAATCTTCGGTCTTTTATCTTTAAAGTATTCTTTTGCACGTTTATTTATATTCTGCAAATCAGTATAATGACATCGGCCAACATAAACGATATGTCTTTCCATAAAAGGTAATGTAATTCCTTTTATGAAAAATAAATATATACCTCCCGTATCAGAAGGAATATTTTTTATTTCATCTGATATTCCATCGTTTGTGGGGTTTAGGTATTTTATCTCTGGTTGCCAATTTTCTTCACAAAGGATTGGATTATCACAATTAGGACAATTTTCAATCCATCTTTGAGGATTCAGATTGAACGAAATTTCAAAGTTGCGATCTTCAAACTCTGTATCAAAAGCATTTCGTCTCATACCTTTTAGATAAAGCAGTTAGCACACATTATTTCATCGTCATCATCAAGCTGATCTACAAGAGTTCCGTTCCCTTTGGAGCGTTTGGCCTTTTGCTTCTTAATTGCATCAAGCTTGATTTGTCGAACACGTTCAGGCTTTATGAGTTCTTCAAGGCTCTCGTTCTGATTCCATGTATAGCCGTCCTTCTCAAATTCCATAGCTTTACGGAATAAATCGGGATGCTGTTCGTAAAGCCATATCCATTCTATTTTCTGCTGGAAGAAACAGAAATAACATCCGGAACGACTACGAGAATATGTACCCTTTAGACCATCTACTTCAAACTCAATTGGTTTATAATAGGCTGGAACACCAACACCTGAATTCTCAAGTATAGCAAATATATCATCCTTGACAAGTACATCATCATTATTGATAAGGGGAAACTCGTCAAGTTTACCCACGGGGTAATCCGTAGTTTTCAGGTATTCGAACACAGTTCTGTTGAATGCTTTAATATCAAGATCTAAAAAAGCATTCATTTTCTTGCTATAATAAAATTCCTTAGTTAAAGGCGCCTCAATTATTTTAAGACCAGCGGCTCTTATAGAATCTGGAGAAATACGAACCCAAATAGCCTTAACAGTATCTGTATTCTTTGCATGAAAAAAACTATGAATAACATCAAGGCTCCAGATATTCCTGCGGAATGGAAAGATTGCTTGAATATTGGGTTTGGTTGAAACGTATCCTTCACGGTCTTCATCTCCGCGTATTCCGACATAGGAAATCGCAGGTTCATCACCTACAAACTTCTCCATCTCCGCAAGTTTCATCTTCTGAGTGCACCAGCGAGCCTGGGGAGATGGTAGGAAGTTGCCACTAGCTTTAAGAAAATGCTCGAAAGGAGTCGGTTCGGGACTTCCTTCCGCAGCTCTCAGACGCTTTATACCTCCGAGGTATGATTCAAGACGGTTTATAAGCACTTCGGTCTCATGCAACTCGCAGCCAGTATCAGAGTTATAGTACTCCACTGGCAGCTTTGGATATTTATCTTTCATGTAAATAGCCAACGCCGCGCTGTCTTTGCCGCCAGAGATACCTAATATATGCCTTACTTTCATTTTGAGAGTTTTTTGTTTAGAAGTTTGAGAAGAATGCATACATCTAGGTTTTCATCACCGGTAAGTATGTTGTCAATCTGAGATGAAACGGCATCTGCTTTCTCTCGTTGATTATCAGGAAGTCTATATGTTTGCGACTGGTGCATACTTTGGTTTGAGGAGGCTAACTCAAAGTTGAACACTTCGTCATTGCCCGTGCATATTGCTGATATTTCAATATGGCGGTCAAGCTCATGAAGAAGATAAATCATGTTGTCTATAAGAAGTTCCTCCTCTTTATCACGCAGTTGCGTGAGAGGTTTGTCAAAAATAACACTGCCGATTCTTTCAAAGAACTCACGATCTGATTCCGCTGGTGCGAGGATGCGTTCCAGGAATGTACGAGCTTTGTCTGTAAGCAAGTGTTTCTTAACATGTCCATAACGATCCTCAAGGGCCATCTTATATTCAGCTATGTCTTCCGGAAATGAAAGTTCTTCCGTAATTCTGGCCTTGATTCGATTAATGAGCTGCGGATAGCTGTTGTTAAGTTCCTTAACGGCTTTCCGAATCATAGAGAGATACACCCCAACGAAATCGGAATCTTCCATAAGCTGGCTACCGCTAAAACCGAAAGCAGCCGGAATGTCCTCAAAGAATGCTTTCTCGGGATCTTTAGCTTTGGCAAGTACATCTCGAAAATTGGCTGTGGCGGGACTATCAAACTTATGAGTATTCTTTGCATAGTCATTAAGCCGACGGTAGTATTGAAGGAATGGCCTAAAAGTCTCTATAAATGATGAAGAGCCGAGTTCCTGTTCAGTATCTTTATTTAAGAATCGACGATATGTCTTATAGAATTCTATCTTTACTCCGCTGACATTAAATGCTTTAACCTCAAACTCTGCCGGATGTTTTTGTATTAACTCAAAAACTTCCTTGGTAATATTCATCACATAAGCCCCTGAGCCATTATACATGGCAAAATCTTCCTGTTTCACATACAAGAAAATCGGAATCCAAAAATCTATGACACCTTGTTTTAGTTTGAATGGCTGAGATTTAAGAATGCGAATCAATTCGCTGAGCTTTCTTGGCTTATCAATAGTTGATGCAATGAATTTTTCACACTCTTGCCATAATGACATTATACGATCATTTTGCGGTGCTCCAAGGATATAATCCCCTTTCTCGTTCTGTCTATGTATTCCAGTGCTCTTGAAGAGGGTATAGTAAATAGTTTTCTCTGGAGGACAGGTTTCTTTGGGAAAGCCAAAGTCTTCTTTGTCGCTACTCTCAAGCATGGCATCAAGTAATTTGATACGAGCAAGAGATATAGCGGAACTTAGTTTCTGCTTATTGAATAGTTCGTTACGAATTATAGGAGTCTGGTTATAGACCTCACGAACTACTCTATTTAGTAGCTTATTCAAGGTTTTCCAGCTATTGACAACGACTGGTTCACCCCTATAGAGCCATGTACAACTGGAGCCCTTTGAAACAAGAGCCCCATTTATTGCATTATTCAGGAGTGTCCTCTCATAAGCGAGAAGGTTTTCAACTTCTCGTTTGGCAACACGATCTTCAATAACTACATTTTCATTGAGATAATTGAGCTTTGCTATCTCGTATAGGTGCTTAATTATCTCTTCTGTATTATTGAATATTACGAACACATTCGCATAAGAGCATGATTTCGATACTTCCGAAACATTATCTTTTTGAGCCGTGTTTAGAGGAAATACAAGCTCCACATATCCATCTATGTCATTTTGAGGTAGAATTGCAGAAGCTTCATTGCGAACAATGAATTCAAAATAACGAGGCGTGCCTTGACGGTAATATTCTTCAGATACCGCTATTGCTTTTTGATTGACATATGGTAATAGAGTTGACAATGACACATCAGGCTTAGGCACAATGTTGGCAGCCCTATATAACTCATTCTCTATATCAATATCTGTTCCTTCGAAAAGAATATATGAAGACTTATAAGTGGCAAAACGAATGATTTTGAACTTTGTCAGTTCTTTAAGAATACCAGCTGGATTTGCAATATTTAGAGCATATCGGCCATAGGTTGTGAGTAATTCATGATCTATCATTGTAGATGCAGATCCGAAAAGATTCAGCATACCAATGGTTTTTACCATCTTCATGCATTCCGGGATTATTTGCTCAGAAATGACTCCACTTTCCACTCGCTCAAGGGCAACGCGAATGCTAGTCCAATTCATAGAATCAGCGTTTACCTCATTTAGGGCTGAAAAGAAGTTGTATATCAAGTAATCGTAAACCTTAGCGAGATTGAACGTCTCATTAGAAGAAAGTTTGAATTTACTCAAAGAATCATCACTTTTAGAGGATAAGAACGAAAACAAGGTTCGCTCATTTTGGCCATATCTTTGGATTGCTTTAGTGATACACAATGAGGAAAGAGCGTCTAAAGGGAACAGCTTACGGAGTGTCTCTGGTCTGAACGACGCAGATACGAATCGGCAACGCTGGGCATTTGATAACAATTTTTTCATTGTCATCTCATTGCAAGCACCGTTTACAGCATCAATCTTTTCAGCCGCCAAGAACAAAAGCTGTTCGACAGGTTCACTGAACGCCAATTCTTTATATCGACCTTTTACTTTATTCCATTCATTCTTTTGAGCTTCCGTTAGCTTTTGAGCATAAGTCCCAAAGTTCTGATGAAGTGTAGTTAAAAGGATGATATTTCTTGTAGGTACATTTACAAACTCTGCCAGTTTTTGCAAGAAATAAAGTTCCTGTTCTGGATTATTCTTGGCTGCATGCTCAAGAATCTTGCCAAATTCATCAATGACAATAAAAAGGAACTTGGACTCCTTCTTTAGTTTAGTATGATATGATGATAATGAATCAAAGACATTACGACTGTCATCCGATATATCACAATTGAGTTTCCTTGAGAGAAGATTCTTAAGAGAATTATAATCTCCAAGTATATTAAGACATTCGTAACCCCTTATATCTTTGCCAAACACCTGATGGTTTTGAATAAGACATTTGGTCTTCTCTAGCAAATCTCTTTCAAGAGCCATAAGATAGCTTGATTTACCCGTACCATAGGTGCCGATTATTGAAAATGAGTGTACACCGGAATTAAATGACGCCACAAGCTCTCCCGTCACCTTCTGTGCATTCGGGGTAACGATATAATCGAAATCTTTGCTAATTCCGTATTCGATATTAACTGACGGATTATATGCCATGATAGTTCAAATCTAATACATCAGTAAACTTAGGATATGCCTTGAAAATAACATTCCGTATGCCACTGTTATCTGTGTAATCAAAGATGTAAGAATATTTGTCAGATAAATGACGCATGCGTTCGAGAAATGATGTTATAGGAACACAGAAAAGAAGGCTTAGGTACGTCAACTTATCAAACGACAGCACTGCATCATTTCCACGGACACTCAAAAGAGAATAGAGCAAAACTGCGTCAGGGATGACAGCTCCATCAATTTCCTGAAAATGATAAACGTCTTTTTCCACCTCTTTAATCAAGGCCAAATTTATAAGAAGAGCTGAATAGCGTTCAAGCTGTTTTAGGTCAGATGGAGCAACATAAGTCTGAAGGAGGACATTAATATCTTTCGATACAGTGTTCTCATTATAGACATTTTTCTGCTCAGGTACGCTACATTTTATTTTTATGAAAGATTGTATCTGGTCTTTGGAAAAAGTCTTACGTTCACGTTGTAATTCAGTAAAAAGTAGCGAATATATACTTGCTATATCTGTTCTAACGAGAAGAAAGTGAAGAATCCAAAGAGTTGTAATGTCATCGCAGAAAGGGTCACGACCTTCTCCATCAGCAAAAAGATAATCTGCTATCGGCATCAAGTTATCATCTTTAGTAAGTGATAAAGCTTTTAACCAAAAACGTATGGAAGATACCATATTCTTACCGACACCTAGCTCCATTACGGCCATTGGATCCGCAAACTGGCCATTGTTGCTAAGAAAGTCATATCCTTTCTTTAACCACAACGACTTGCAATGGAAAGATTCGTGTCCTGAAAAACTATATCTCATAATTCCTGTTTGGTTGGTCTTAATAAATCACGTATATCGACATTCAAAGCAATAGCTATTTTCCCGAGTTGTGCCAATGATGGCTGACCCTTATTGGAACACCATCGTGAAATAGTATTTTCACTTACATTGAGATATTCCGCTAACCATCGATTTGTCTTTTTCTGGTCAGCGAGTATAACTTTAATGCGATTCTCTGCGGTACAAGTTTCTGTTTGAGTCATATCGGTTTATTATATGTGCAAATTTAATAAATACAGTTGGAACAATCACTATATTATGGTGAAAATTACACATAATCTTTTATGGTATTTCGAGAAATGATGGATTCGGCACCTAAGAAACCGGAAAATTATTTGCCACTACCCAAATACCGAGAGTGCCATGCTACAATTCGAGTGGTGGCATGGAATCGATGGCGGCTTGTTTGAGGGAATCGACGGCACGGGTGTATTTCTCGGTGTGGGCGAGGCCGCTGTGCCCGAGGATGCTGGCAACGGTCTTGATGTTGGCTCCGTTGCTCAACAGGTTGGTTCCGCAGCTGTGGCGGGCGCAGTGCCAGGTTATGTGCTTTTCAATACCGGCACGGGCGACCCAGTGACGCAGTGCTTTCAAACACATGGTGTGGCTTGGAAGTGGGAAGATGATTTGATTACGGTTGCCGTCTTTCGGCTGGCCTATGAGGGCCAATAGTCCGTCGTTGAGGGGAATGACTACTCCGCTGGCTGCGCTATGGGCTTTGGTCTTGCTTTGCTCGAACTTCAGGAGTTTGTTTGAATAATCGACATTAGCATAAGTAAGGTCTTTTACATCGCACCAGCGGAGACCGCAATACAGACAGAAGATGAACGCACGGCGAATATCGGGATTCTCCTTGTCATAGTGCGTGGCAACGAGCGTGGTTATTTCTTCCTGACTGAGAATGTCCTTTTTCAACTGTCCGTAGTCTTTCTTTATCGAAACGCCGGTGCAGGGATTCTTACGGATGATATCCTTTTCTACGGCAGCCAAAATCATCTTCTTGAATCGGGCGTAGAGGGTATGGGCACCTTCTCCTGTGAAACGATTAATCAGATACTCGGTGAAAGAGCGCATCAAATCCTTGGTCAGCTGTTCGGGCTTCACTTTCAGTCCTGCTGCCTTTTTCTCCCTTTCGGCTACCTTTTTCGCATTATTCTTTTGGATGGTCTCCTTTTCTTCCTTAGTCATGTCGCTTTTGATTTTTTCCGGCAACAGTTTCATCTTGGGGTCAACAAGGAAATCGATGAACACAGTTCGTGCGCGACGAATCTGATTTCCGTCGCTTTTTGTATAGTTGGCATGATATTCCGCCATCCAGTCAAGATAGTTTATCTCGACTTCTTCCTTCTTCAGTCGATAGCCGTGCTTGTTCTCTTTGAGTTCTTCTTCACGTTCATAGCGCACCCTCTTGGCTAACTCAAGAATCTCCTTGTTTTGTTGCCGTTCCGCAGGAGTTTTCGGAGAAGCAATAAGGTAGTACGGCAAAGTTTCTTTCTTGCGATTATGTGTAATCTTAACCTTCGGTTTGCCAGCCATTGCCCCAGTTGTATAAAGGACGGGATTGCCGTCTTCATCAACTACCGGAGTTTCGGTGCGACCGAGGTAATATTCCAGATACAACGATATGCGACCATCCTTCAGTGGCCGTTGTTCCAGTTTGGGGTTGTCTTTTGTTTTATTTTGCAGCTTTGCCATATTTTTGATACCTTTGTATTATTAACACCGTAAAGATACAAAATATTTTTGAAATCAAGGTGTACTAAAAGTGTACTAAATATGAAAACTAAGGAATTTAAGGGTATCACAAGTCAAAACGCCGCTAAAGCCAATAGTCTAATACTCAATGTTATTGAGTATTCTTGCGTTCCTTTTAATTATTGGTTTGAAACCCACTCGCGGCTCAAAGAGCAAGCTCCTCAAACCAGATGGTTTGAGGAGCTTGCTCTTTGATGGGACTTTAAAGTCCTTAGGGTCTTTAAGGGTCTTTAAGGTACTTAGAGTCCTTAATCAGTCGATGAAACGGCGGGTGAGAGGAGTGAAGCAGTCGATGCGCCGGTCACGGAGGAAGGGCCACCAGCGGCGCACCTGTTCGCTGCGCTTCATATCCACCTCCACTATCACTGACTCCTCGCGGTCAGCAGGCGAACGATAGAGAAGTTCGCCCTGCGGTCCGGCTACAAAACTGCTGCCCCAGAACTGTATGCCTCCGGTCTGACCTGACGGGTCTGTCTCATGCCCGACACGGTTGACGGTCACGACCGGGATACCGTTGGCAACGGCGTGTCCGCGCTGTACCGTGGTCCACGCTTCGCGCTGACGCTCCTGTTCATCGGGCGTATCGGTACTCTCCAGCCCTATGGCGGTGGGATATATCAGCATCTCTGCCCCACGCAGAGCCATCAGACGCGCAGCCTCGGGATACCACTGGTCCCAGCATACAAGCACGCCGAGACGTCCTACAGACGTATCAATCGGCACGAAATCAAGATCTCCAGGGGTGAAGTAGAATTTCTCGTAGTATGCAGGGTCATCAGGGATGTGCATCTTGCGGTATTTGCCGGCAATAGAGCCGTCTTTTTCAAACACCACAGCCGTGTTATGATACAATCCCGGAGCCCGCTTCTCAAAGAGCGAGGTCACGAGCACTACCCCAGCCTCACGCGCCAGATTGCTATAGAAGTCCGTGGCTTCCCCAGGGATGGCTACGGCGAGGTCGAAATTATCAGTATTCTCCTCCTGGCAGAAATAGAGCGAGTCATGCAGCTCTCGGTTGACTATAAGCTCCGCGCCCTCAGATGCCAGACGATGCACCTCCTGAGCTATGCGCTGACGGTTTTCAGCGACATCGGAGCTATTGGACTGCTGTATGATACCTACTTTCATATTACTTCCACATTTGCATTAAGACGCTGACGCACTACTTCATACATCATCACTCCGGCTGCCACTGACACGTTGAGAGACTCTATCTTGCCCATGATTGGTATGGCTACCTGGGTGTCACAGAGGCGCAACACATTCTGGCTCACTCCTGTATCCTCCGCGCCCATTACTATCGCCACAGGCGTGTCATAAGAGCCTTGGGTATAATTGACTGTGGCTTTCTCGGAGGCAGCAACTACCTGTACACCATTGTCCTTGAGAAAACGGACAGCCCATGCGATGTCACGCTCACGGCATACGGGGATGTGGTTGAGCGCACCAGCTGAAGTCTTGACGGCATCGCCACCCACGCCCACACTGTCACGTTCGCCGATGACTATCGCATCGACCCCGGCACACTCGCATGTACGGGCTATGGCACCGAAGTTACGCACATCAGTGATGCCGTCAAGCACCACGATAAACGGCAGTATGCCAGCCTCATAAAGCTCAGGCACAAGATGCTCAAGCTTGTGGTATGTCACAGCCGAGAGCATAGCTACGACCCCCTGATGATTCTTACGCGTGATACGGTTGATTTTCTCTACGGGGACACGGCGCATCACCACATGGTCACGCTTTATGACCTCAAGCAGTTCGCCTATGAGGGGACCGTTCAAGTCCTTGCTGATTAGCACCTTGTCAATGTCGCGCCCAGCCTCGATAGCCTCGATGACAGCGCGTATGCCGAATATATAGTCAGTTGATTCCATTTTCAGTTTGTTATTTCTTGAGGAGGGAGATGGCAGCCTGGCGAGACTTCTCGTCAGTGGATGAACCGCTGAGCATCAGCGAAAGTTCGCCCACACGCGCCTCGTCATCAAGGCGTGAGATATGTGTATGCGTGGCTTTATCGTCATCCTCCTTGTAGACCTTGAAGTGGCTGGTGCCTTTGGCAGCCACCTGAGGCAGATGGGTGATGGTGATAACCTGGATGGTGGAGGCTATACCGCTCATCATCTCGCCCATACGGCATGCCACGTCACCGCTCACACCTGTGTCAATCTCATCAAAGATAATCGAAGGAAGCTGCATGTGGCTCGCGATGATGGATTTGAGAGAGAGCATCAGTCGCGATATTTCGCCGCCCGAGGCAGTCTTTGCCACAGGCATGAGAGGCTGGTTTTTGTTGAACGCAAACAAGAACTCCACATTGTCAGCCCCGGTATGGGATATGTCAGCCGGAGAGACACGGATCTCGCACTGGAGATTCTTCATGCCCAATGGCGCGGCAGCCTCGCGCAAGTCAGCAGCCAGACGCCCGGCAGCCTCCTTGCGACTACGTGTGAGAGCCGCTGCAGCCTCCTTGACGAGAGCCATGGCACGACGCGCTTCCTTCTCGGCATCTGCCACCTCCTCGTCACCGTTCTGTATGCTGTCAAGACGCTGCCCGAGGGTTTCGTGCAACGCTATAAGCTCCTCCACCGTATCTACATGGTGGCGTGACTGCATGGAGTATATCGAGCTGAGACGATCCTCGATGTCTCCCAATTCCTGCGGGTCAGCGTCAAGCGATGCCGCAACATCGCCAAGAGTCTCCACTATATCCTCCACCTCAATCTTCACCGATTCCAGACGGCTGAGAAGCTCATCTCCGTCAGACAGACGCTCAGCAACCGCGCTGAGGTAGCGGATGGCAGCCGAGACTCTCGAAGTCACGCTGTCATCGTCAGTGTCAAGGTCAGAGAGGGCACCATCGAGCGCACTGCTTATCTCTTGAGCATGTGAAAGGACATCACGCCGCTGCTCCAGCTCCTCCTGTTCGCCCTTGACGAGCTTAAGGGCGTCAAGCTGTTCGTATTGATAGCGCGTGAACTCCTCATCGTCGCGACCCTTGCGCAACTCCTCACGGAGATTGCGGAGCTTGCGCATGGCATCGCGAAGCACCTTGTAGCGGCGCGTGTATTCCTCCAGACGGGCTGCATTACCAGCCATATTGTCAATCACACTGAGCTGGAAAGAGGGGTCAGCCAAGAGGAGATTCTGATGCTGTGAATGGATATCCACGAGCATCATCGCCAGTTCGCGGAGCTGGCTGACAGTAACGGGGGTATCGTTGATAAACGTGCGCGAACGCCCTGTGGGGGTAAGTTCGCGACGGAGTATGCACTCCGCATCGTCCCAGTCAATGTCGTTAGCCTCGCAAAAGCGGCGCGCCGAAGCCACGTCAGCAGCACGGAATGTCGCTTCGATGACACTCTTTGCATCCTTGTGGCTGACAGCACGGCTGTCAGCTCTCGCGCCGAGTATGAGCGACAAAGCCCCGAGCATGATGCTCTTGCCGGCTCCGGTCTCGCCTGTGATGACGTTCATGCCAGGAGCAAATGTGACATCCACGTCATCGATAAGTGCATAATTGGTTATATGTAATCGGGATAACATTTCGGCTTACAGGGTTAGAGGAGAATTAATTATTTACTTTGTTCGTGCCGTTTTTAAGCATCTCGAGCTTCTGAGTCTCCGTGGGGTAGAGTTTGCGCATGAGGTCATATACCGTCTTTCGCTCCGTGTCTGACGACTTGGTGTAGATATTGACTATCTCGTCAAACTTGGCATCCTCAAACAGCGTCAGCCCGACGCTCATCGGCGACACTTTGTGCACCTTGTCAAGTATGTCAAGCGACTGCGTAATCGCTGCCCTCCCCTTGTCAGGGCTGACAGTCATCTCGTCAAGCCCCTTGCGATGATAGGCATAATTGAGGTCGCGCAGTTCTGCCGTGGAGGGCTGGGTGAAAGCGGCAAGGACAGCAGCGCGGTTTTTGGTGTCGCCAAACGACTTCCATCCCTCAGCATCCTGGCTTTGGGCAAGCTGTACGATATTGTTGACGATATCCCAGAAGGGCTGTCCGCCACGAGGAGCAAACGAGTCGAAATCCATAGCCAGCACCAGATAGGCATAATAGTCGAGCAGAGCCGTCAGATCGGAGTCCCAATCGTTTTCAACATGGTTGAGCCGCTGCCCGCTTTCAAAGGGGAAACTGACCTTGGTATCATGATAGTTGAGCACAGTGGTTGGATAAGACGCGTTGTACACCGGACGTGATGACTGTATCTGTATGTCGCATTTGATGGTGCCGTCCTTGACCTCCTGGATGTTGATGTTCAGTCGGCAGTTTATGCGCTCATTCGTAGCAATCTGCGCCGATGAAAACTTCGTATCGTTCATGTAGCTCTTGATGGATTCCTGAAGCTCCGTGAAGATGTCGTTTTCGGTAGATATGTTGTTGGTGTTGAGTTGCACATCGCATATCAGTTCCTGCGCCGCAACCGTCGTTGGGACAGCCACAGCAGCGACGATGACCGCGATGAAGAGGAGAAAGCGTGAGAGCATTGCTTAAATGAGTTTGTCAATCTTTGTTATTCCCGGCATACGACGATATGGCGTCAAGTATGTCGGCTGCCACCTCATCTTTGGATTTGAGAGCATAAGACTCCTTATGCCCGTCAGCCGAGATGATTGTCACCTTGTTGGTTTCCGTACCGAAGCCTGCGCCAGCATCTTTGAGAGAGTTGACCACTATCATGTCAAGGTTTTTGCGACGGAGCTTGCCTGCGCCGTTGACATCAGCATTGTCAGTTTCCAGAGCAAAGCCCACCAGTATCTGGTCATCACGCTTACGCTTGCCGAGAGTAGCAGCGATGTCAGGGTTCTTGACCAAGGCGATTGATGGCATGTCGTCAGTCTCGCGTTTGATTTTATGGTCGACATATGTAGCCGGCGCATAATCGGCTACGGCAGCACACATGACTGCAATGTCACAGTCATCAAACACGTTTTCGCATGCCGCAAGCATCTCACGTGCGCTTTCCACACGGACAATATCCACGGCAGAACTATCCAACGACAGGCTGACGGGTCCGCTGACCAGCGTTACCTCCGCGCCACGCCGTGCCGCTTCTCGCGCTATGGCATAGCCCATGCGCCCTGTGCTGTAATTACCGATAAACCTCACCGGGTCAATCTTCTCATATGTAGGACCGGCAGTAATCAAAACGCGCTTGCCTTTGAGGCTCACATCAGCCGATGACGGGGCATGGCTGTGACGGAAAAAATCAGCCAGATATGTCACAATATTTTCAGGTTCCTCCATGCGTCCTTTGCCTATGAGATGGCTTGCAAGCTCGCCCTCGGCAGGCTCTATGATGTGGTTGCCATAGGAGCGGAGCATGGCGATATTACGCGTGGTGGAGGGATGAGCCATCATGTCAAGATCCATGGCAGGAGCCACAAACACAGGAGCCTTGGCAGACAGGTAAGTGGTGACAAGCATGTTGTCGGCAATGCCGTTTGCCATCTTGCCGATAGTCGATGCCGTAGCCGGGGCTATCACCATGGCATCTGCCCACAGACCGAGGTCGACGTGGCTGTGCCACTCGCCGGTGTTGGCTGTAAAAAACTCCGTAATCACCGGTTTGCCTGACAGCGTGGACAACGTCACAGGAGTGATGAACTCCCGACCGGCAGGGGTCATTATCACCTGCACCTCGGCACCCTGCTTGACCAGCAGGCGCACTAACGATGCAGACTTATATGCAGCGATACCGCCGCATATGCCGAGGATGATATGCTTGCCTTGCAGAGGCGCATCAGAAGGATTGCCGACAACAGACATGGCTTTGATATGTGTTTTCAAGATTTGAGAGACAGCTTGATGCGGGTAAAGGCATCCTTGGTATTCTCCGAGAAATCGCCCTGAAGAATCCAGCTGTAATAACCTGGGTCCTTGCGGAGCACATCGGCAGCCACACAGCCCTTGTACTTACCGAAGTTGATGACCTCTCGCCCCTGATCGTCATATATGAGACGCCCCATGAGGTCGACACAGTGGTGGAAGCCCGAATACTCCGAGAGCTCCGCCATGTCGGTGGGCAGATCCTCATATCGGTCATACTGAGCCATCAGCACCTCGTAAGTGGCACGTGTATCGGCATTTGCCGAATGTGCATCAGTCAGATCCTTGCCGCAATAAAACTTGTAGGCAGCTATGAGATTACGGGGTTCGCGCTTGTGGAAGATGGTCTGCACATCGATGAAACGGGCCTTGGAGAAGTCGAATTTGATGCCCGCGCGACGCAACTCCTGATCGAGCATAGGCACATCAAAGCGGTTGCTGTTAAATCCGGCAATATCGCATCCGGTGAATATGTTGGCAAGGTCTTTAGCGACCTGCTTGAACGACGGACATGAAGCCACATCCTCGTCATAGATGCCGTGGACTTTCGAAGCCTCCTCGGGGATGTGGATACCGGGATTGATACGCCTAGTCTTTTCTATCTCCTCCCCGTTGGGCATGACCTTTATGAGCGAAATCTCCACGATGCGGTCACTCATCAGGTTGATGCCCGTGGTCTCAAGGTCAAAAAATATGATAGGTTTCTTAAGTTGCAGTTTCATCGTCAGTTTTGAAATTCGTTGACAGTCATCGGCATCAGAAGCATTATCAACTCCGTATCTTCATCATTTTCCACAGGCAGTATCAGTCCTGGACGGCTGGGGTCAGTGAGCTTGATGATGCCTTCATCACCATGGAGGATATTGAACATGTCAATCAGGAACTTGAAGCTGAAACCGATCAGAAGCGAGTCTCCGTCAAACTCACATGCCACTTCCTCATAGGCATTGCCGCAGGTACCGCTGTCGTCGGTGCGCATCTTGATAGACGATTGTGATATCTTGAACTTCACCAGACCCTGACCACCGCTGAATACCGATACACGACGCAACGCACGGATAAACTCCTCGCGGTCAACGAGCACGGTGTACGATGGATTCTGCGGGATGGCACGATTGTAATCGGGGAATCTGCCTTTGAGCAGGCTGCAAGTGAAGCAGAACTCAGAGCTTTCGAACACGATGCACTTCTCATAGAGGTTGACCTTGACATTGCCATCACGTGTAAACACATTCTTGAGCACGTTGCAAGGCTTGGAGGGGAGGATAAACGATGTCTCGCATCCAGTCTTAAGCGCACGGTCAACGAACTTGACAAGCTGCTTGGTGTCCGATGCTACGAAAGTGATATCCTCGGGATGAATGTCCCAGAATACACCGGCAAGCTGCGGGCGGAGGTCATCGTGGCTGGCTGCGAATATAGTGTTGTCTATGCCTCGCAGTATATTGGAAGCAGGGAGTTCAAACGAAGCCACCTCTGAGTCGTTGACTGTGGCAGCCTCGGGGTCATAAGGATATTCCGAGCCGTTGATTGCCATGAGATTGAATGTACCCGACGAGTAGATGATCTCTACAGCGAGATTCTCGTCATTGATCACGAACTGTATCCCCTGGTCGGGAAGCTCTTTGAGCAACTCGATGATGCGGGCGGCATCAATGCAGAATTTGCCACCGCCTTCGGCATCCATCACATCAATGCGCGCCACAAGAGTGTTCTCCATATCGCATGCCACTACTTGCAACTTGTCTCCTTCGAGATAGAAGAGAAAGTTGTTGAGGATGGTCATGGCGTTCTTGGAATTGATCACCTTGTTAACTGCCGATACAAACGAGTAGAGCGACTTGCTTGGTACATTGAATTTCATATGATTAAGTATTTGTATTTCAATATGGTATAAGAATAAGCACAAGGCAACGGAAGCCTATATGTCAGAATATACAAATTTAGTCATTTTCTGCAAAACGGCAAAGACAGTGCCATAGTCACAAATATAAATCTTATAAATCTTATAAGACTCATAAACAAAGCCTGATATGAACAAACGAAAGCTGCCCCGCTCTCGGGAGCGGGGCAGCGTAGGTTAGAGATTCCTAATGGGATTAGTCTTCGATTGTGCAGATAGAAACACGGTTCCAAGAGTCCTCGGTGAACATGTGACCGATACCTTCGCCTTCAGCAGTGATGCGGTCGGCAGAGATCTTGTACTTGTTGATGAGGGCCTTCTTTACAGACTCAGCGCGGTTAGCAGCGAGCTTCTGGTTGAATTCGAGGTTTCCTTCGGGAGAAGCATAACCCTTGATGACAACCTTTGAACCCTTGTGATTCTTGAGGTAAGAAGCGATCATTTCTACGTTAGGCATCTGGTCAGCTGTGATGACGTGAGATGACTTCTTGAAGAATACGTAGCGGACGCTGTTGAGGTTGTTGTTGACTTCCTTAACCACCTGTGCGGGACGGTTCTTGCAAGCCTCGAGTTCAGAAGCGAGGGCAGCAACCTCAGCCTGAGAAGCGGCGAGAGATACGCCACATGCATCGAGAGCTGCGCGGAGGTCATTGATCTGAGCGTTGAGAGCGTCGATCTCAGCCTGATTCTTGGTGTCAACACACTTGAAGCCAGGACCGAAGTTGTAGGTAACACCTACAGCAGCGTTGAAAGTAGCCTGGTGAACGTTGTAAGCCACGTTAGTACCCTCTACATTAAGAGGAGTGTTGGGAGTACCAGTCATGTTGAAAGCGATAGAAGGCTTGAACGCGATGGTAACGTGGTTAGAAACGTTGAAGTTGAGGTTGAAACCTACCTTAGTCATGAAGTAGTTGTAGTCACTGTTGGCTTTGGGGTCAGTGAGAGAACCTACAGCATAGTAGGGAGACACACCCTTGTTCCAGTATTCGTGACCCCAACCTGCACCTGCGAGGAGCTCTACTTCAAAGAAGCGGCCACCGCACTTGTAACCGCAGAAGAGGTTAGAAAGGTTCACTGTACCGAAAGCGCCAACATAGCTCTGATCGAAAGCTGTGGTGCTGCGGCCATTGTTGTCAGACACGAAGCTGGGGTTCCAAGAAGAGGTGTTGAAAGCACCGTTAGCCTCAAAACCGAAGCCGAATGTGGGAGATACCTGCTTGCTGAGGTGGATACCTACAGTTCCGCGCATAGATCCCCAGAATGCATGGCCTACCATGGGAGTTGTGACACCACCATCGATACCAAGAGACCAGTTCTGGCCGAAATTCGAGTACTCAAGCGCTTGCTGAGCCTGTGCTGAGAGCATGCCGAGAGCAGCTGCAGCGACGAGAAGAATCTTTTTCATCTTTAGTGTAATTAACGTTGATTATCGGCACAAAGATACGAATATTGTGCACAACAGCAAACTAATTGTTTAATTTTTTAAATTTATTTTAATAACAGTCGTTTAACATTCTTTTGCTTTGTGATAGCTACAATACTAACGCAGACAGTTTGCAAAAGGTTTAAAAAGGTGAAAAAATTTTTATCTGACATGACACTTACGCCCTCAGACCGCATTGGGAAGACATCTCCCATATATAATTAAGGTGAAAATGAGTCTCACACCCTTGTTGTGAGTAGAAAAATGACTACTTTTGCACCATAAATACAATCAACAAAAAACTTCAACAGATTTGGCTACAGAAAAACGCAGAGCCCTCGGGCGAGGCCTCGACTCACTTATATCCATGGATGACGTGCCCGCAGCCGGTACATCTGCCATCAACGACATAGACCTCTCCCTCATCACCCCCAACCCCGACCAGCCACGCAGGGACTTCGATGAAGAATCCATCGCCGAGCTGGCAGCCTCAATCCGCGAACTGGGCATCATACAGCCGCTCTCCCTGCGCAAGACGGGACCGAATGCCTACCAGATCATAGCCGGCGAACGCCGCTACCGGGCGGCACGGCTTGCCGGGCTTCAGAAAGTGCCAGCCTACATCCGAACCGTGTCAGATACCGAACTGACCGAGATGGCTCTAATCGAGAACATACAGCGCGAGGACCTCAACCCTATAGAAATCGCCCTGACGCTGAGGAAGCTGATAGATCAGTATAAGCTCACCCAGGAGCGTCTGAGCGAACGCATAGGCATGAAGCGCACTACCATAGCCAACTTCATGCGCCTCATCAACCTCCCAGCCGAAGTCCAGCTCGGCCTTCGCGACAAGAAAATTGATGTGGGGCATGCCCGTGCCCTGCTCTCTGTGCCGACTCCTGCCGATCTGCTGGCTCTCTACAAACGCATACTCAAGGAAGACCTGTCGGTAAGAAAAGTCGAAGCCATAGCCAAGGAACTGCAAAACGGCTCCCCAATGAAGAAGGACAAGGAAGCAGCACCTGCCAACCACGACTTCGACATACTGCGCGACCATCTGTCAGCCCGCTTCAAGACACCGGTGCAGTTTACCATGGACCGACACGGACGCGGACGCATCACCATCCCGTTTAACAACGAAGAAGAGCTTGAGAGGCTGATGGCAAACATAGACCGCATCGGCGAAGATGCTTAGGGACAGTGTGATACAGGCTCACAAAAAGTTATCTACATTTACAGACGAATTTTGAGCCATCAGCGCATACGAACGGACGATATTTGATTACTTTGCATCGCAAATCTCCTTAACATACAATATTAAATGGGTAAAATCATTGCGATAGCCAACCAGAAAGGCGGTGTAGGCAAGACCACCACCACCATCAACCTTGCGGCATCACTTGCCAACGAAGGGAAAAAAGTGCTCATCATCGATGCCGACCCACAGGCAAACGCCACTTCGGGATACGGCATAGACCCGCGCTCGATGACATCGTCCATCTATGAATGCTTAGTGGACCAATACCCTCTCATGGGCAGCCAGGTCGCCACATGCGTGGATGGTCTTGACCTCGTAGGGTCACGCATCGACCTTGCCGGAGCCGAAGTGGAACTGATAGACAAGCCCGACCGCGAGACGGTCATGCGCCGCTTGCTCGCCCCTGCCCATGATGCCTATGATTACATACTGATCGACTGCTCGCCATCGCTGGGGCTCATCACAGTCAACGCACTGACGGCAGCAGACTCAGTAATCATCCCCGTGCAAGCCGAATATTTCGCTCTTGAAGGCATCACCAAGCTTCTCAACACCATCCGCATCATAAAGTCAAAGCTCAACCCCGCGCTTGAAATCGAAGGATTCCTTCTGACGATGTATGATGCACGACTGCGCTTAGCCAACCAGATCTACGAGGAACTGAAAGGACACTTCGCCGACATGGTGTTTGACACCGTAATCCCCCGCAACATACGCCTGAGCGAAGCTCCTTCGCACGGGCTCCCCGCCCTGCTCTATGACCCTGCCAGTCGCGGAGCCACAAGCCACATCCAGCTCGCTAAGGAAATCATAGCCAAGCACAGCGCACAGTAGGGTCATGTCGTAATGCCATTTACTCTCATGGGGGATACATCGACGTAGGGACGCGGCGTGCCGCGTCAACATACCAGGCGAGATGTATTTCGTTTGATGACGCGGCACGCCGCGTCCCTACAAGACAGGCAAAGCTATGAGATAAACTATATATGGACATTCCGCGTCATGTCCACGGATTACGGCATATACCCACAACCACCTATTGAAAATATTTTTTCACAGCTGATTAAACCTTTTGACTAAACTTGTGTCAATAATGGTGTTATTTTGATTGAAAAGCTATCAGCGGCAAGTGATAGCCGCCACTATTATTCCTGATCATCCTACACCAAATGACCAAGCCAACTCGACCCAAAAGGAATGCTGCCATGCGCCTGCTGCCTCTGTCGCTTCCTTTCGCGCTGCTGACACTTAGCGCATACGGAGCCGACATAACCGGATCGGTAACCGACAACCAGGGCGAACCTGTCATCAACGCCACCCTGCGCCTGCTGCGCCCCGACAGCACATTCATACGCGGCAAAGTGACCGATTTCGACGGCAAGTTTTCGTTTGCCGACGTCAATCCCGGCAAATATATCATCCAAGCCGACTATACAGGATTTGCACCCTATGACACCGATGTGCAGGTTGACTCGGCAGCACAACGCATCGACCTCGGCACTCTCAGCCTCTCGGAGAAGTCGCTGATGCTCAGTCAGGTGGAAGTCGTGGCTGTCAAAACACAGGTCAAGGTCAAGGGTGACACCGTGGAGTACAATGCCGACAGCTACCAGACCCGTCCTAACGCCGTGGTCGAGGATCTCATAAAGCGTCTGCCAGGCGTGGAAGTCGGTTCTGACGGCAAAATAACCGCCCACGGACGCGAAGTGACCAAAATACTGCTTGACGGCAAAGAGTTTTTTGGAGACGACCCCACTGTGGCATCCAAGAACCTGCCCGTCGACATCGTAGACAAGCTCCAGATCGTAGAACGCAAAAGCGACCAGGCACGGCTCACAGGTGTGGATGACGGAGAGGACGAGACTGTCATCAACCTCAGCATCAAGAAAGGCAAGAACAACGGATGGACAGGCAACGTCGAGGGCGGTTACGGCACCGACAGCCGCTACAAAGGGGCTTTCACAATCAACCGATTCTGGAACGGCAACCAGTTTACCATACTCGGCAATGCGAACAATATCAATGACATAGGATTTAACGACGGCGGTGCGCGATGGCGCCGTCGCAGCGATGACAATGGCATCTCGGAGTCGCAGAGCCTCGGATTCAACTTCAATGTCGGCAACAAGGAGATATTGCGCGTGGGCGGCAACGTATTCTACAGCCATGCCGACCGCAACTCCACAGAATTTACCGACCGCCAGTATCTGACCGACGGAGGTGTCAGCGCGGCACGGATAGGAAGCCGCAACCACGACAACACCCACAATTTCCGCGCAGATTTCCGCATACTCTGGAAGCCTGACAGCCTCAACACCCTTGAGGTGAGACCGCGCATAAACTATGGGCGTCAGAATTCGGCAGTCATGGATTCAACCCTCAACCTCGGCGATGCTTTTGCGCCCCTGAGCCGCAACTTCAATGACAACATCGAGCACAACAACAACTTTGAGGTCGGAGCACGCGTGATATATTCTCACTCATTCGCCTCAAAGCGCGGACGTTCGCTCTCGGTGACGGCAAATGTCAACCACTCCAACCAACGGAGCCATAGCGACGACTACTCGCTGACACGCCTGTTTCTGGAAGAGGCAGCCTCAGCCACAGGTATTGATGAAGATGAGACATCCGACCAGCTCGGCAACGACCACGAGTGGAGCGACCGTCTGTCAGGACGCGTCACATGGACCGAGCCTATAGGACGCAAAGGCAACTTCCTTACCGCAGCTTACCAGGCTGAGTACCGATGGAACAACGCCGACCGACTGACCGATGTCCTTGACGCAGAGACGGGCATTTACTACCCCTCCGACAAACTCAGCAATCGCTTCCGCAACAATTATTTCAATCAGGACATACGTCTCGGCTTCAAACGTATCACTACGAAATACAGCTTGGATGCCGGAATCTCCCTTGTGCCCCAGAGCAGCACGAGCATCAACCTGCTTGACGATGCCCGGAGCATACCCACCCGCCATGTGCTCAACGTAGCACCTTATCTGCGCTACCGACACAACTGGAGCAAGACACGATCGCTCCGCATCAACTACTTCGGCAGATCGTCGCAGCCATCACTGACGCAACTTCAACCTGTAGCCGACGAGAGCGACCCCATGAACGTAATCGTGGGTAATCCGACACTTGACCCGTCGTTCACACATGGCATGCGTATGCGCTTCCAGGACTACAACGCCGAGGCTCAGCGATCCATTCTTGTGATGCTCATGGGCAATGTGGTGCAGAACAGCGTGGTTTCACGCACCTCCTTCGACGATGTGACAGGCGCGCGGCGCACAACCTACGAGAACGTCAACGGAGTGTGGAACCTACGCCTGATGAACATGCTCTCGCAACCACTCGGAGCCTCAAAGCTGTGGCTGATGACAAGCCACGTCATGCTCAGCTACGACCGCCAGATAGGCTTCAACAATGGTCTGCGCAACGGAAGCGGGACTTTCCACCTCAACATATCTCCCTCTATAGCATGGCGCCCCAAGGATATAGACCTTGAACTGCGTCCCCGCTATTCGCTGCAACACACCACCAACTCCCTCCCTACTGTGGGCAACATGACCGTGCACACCTACGGCGCCAATTTCAACGCATCATGGTATACTCCATGGGGAATCGTGCTCAACAGCGAACTGTCATATGAAGGCACCAAGGGCTACACCGCCGGCTTTGACGAAAACACATGGATGTGGAACGCTTCGATAGGCTACCAGTTCCTCCGCAACAAAGCCGCAACACTTACCCTCAAGGGTTATGACATACTCGGACAGCGCAGCAACGTGCAGCGCAATGTCACCGCCAACTATATTGACGACAGTCGCTTCAACACCCTGACACGCTACGTCATGGTGACATTCGCCTACACATTCAACAGTTTCGGCAAAGGCAACGAGCCGAAAGTCGACAATGACTTCCGACGCGGACCGATGGGGCCGCCACCGGGTCATGGCCGTCCGTGACAACGATAGTTGCAAGCCGTCAAAAAAGTTTAAAAGGGCCTGTCAATCTTGCACATACTGAGATTATTGGCTACTTTTGCCATAGTGTAGCCTGCCATAACAGGCAGCCACACCATAATCAGGCTTCCGATTTCGGTTATTTTGGAAATGGACATTTCGGCTCACGGCTTCAAACATATATCGTCACGTTTTATGGCAATGGCTCTGATGCTTCTGCTTGCGATTACGCAGGCTGTCGCAGCATGGGCTGACGATAACGACAAGCCAGCCGGACGCAAGCCAGCCGGACGCACATCCCATCGCGAATCACCGGTGCGCGCCCTTCCCGACTCGCTGCAGGTGGGCATAGTGCTGCCGCAAGACATCGAAAACGACAGTCTGACCGACGGACTGCCTGTGCTCGCGCCCGAGCTTGTGCTTGCAGCCCCAGCCGATGAAGCCGCTTGGGATGCCGATGCCGCCGGAGTCAAGGTGTTTAATCCCGACCCTACACGCGCTGTATGGCTCAGCGTATTGTGTCCGGGACTCGGACAGATCTACAACCGCCGTTTCTGGAAGCTTCCCATCATCGTTGGAGGTTTCATGGGGCTCGGCTACGGCACTGCATGGAACAACAAGATGCTCCGCGACTACACACGCGCCTACGTGGATCTTGTGGACGGCGACCCGTCATCGCAGAGCTACCTTGATTTCCTTGCCAAAGGTACCACCCTCGATGACTATAACACTGCCGATCTGCAACGCATATTTGACAGCCGACGTAAGATGTACCGCCGCAACCGCGACCTCTGCATCATATCGATGGTAGGCGTATATCTCCTCGCAATAGTAGATGCCTATGTCGATGCATCCCTCTCCCATTTCGACATCACCCCCGATCTCTCCATGGATGTAGCCCCCGCAGTCATACCCGACGCACGTGCCACATTCCCAGGCGTAGGCATGCAGTGGGCATTGAATTTTTAATATAACGCACATCTCTCTTTATATTAGTTCATGATGAAAAATCGCATATCAGCTTTTCTAATATCCCTCTCCGCAGCGGCATACGCGATTGCCGCCCCGTCAATCCTTGACATCAAGCACTCCATCACCGATGACAACATCATCCCGCCCGAAAGCTTTGAGACCAAGTGTCGTGAGCTTGAGGAGAGCTTCTACCTCCGCAACTATGCCAAGGGTGCGTCAAGCGACGAGATGCCGCAGAAGCTCGGCACCCCCCAGGAATACGAAGAGAGACTGAGCAAACTCCCCGCCGAGATAGAAATGCCATACAACTCTGTGGTAGGCAAATACATCGACATGTACGTGGGCAAGCGTCGCGGCATGGTAAGCGACATGCTCGCCCTCCACAACTACTATGGCAACATCTTCCTTGAGGAGCTTGAGAAGCAGGGAATGCCCACCGAACTGCAATACCTCCCTGTCATAGAAAGCGCGCTTAAACCTAACGCTGTCAGCCGCGTGGGGGCTACAGGTCTGTGGCAGTTCATGCCAGCCACCGCCAAGGGACTGGGCATGGAAGTCAACTCGCTCGTAGACGAGCGTCGCGACCCGCGAATATCGTCACGCAATGCTGCCAAATACCTCAAACAGCTCTATAACATCTACGGCGACTGGTCACTCGCCATCGCTGCCTACAACTGCGGTCCAGGCAACGTCAACAAGGCTCTGCGCCGTGCCGGCGGAGGCAAAAAGGACTTCTGGGAAATCTACCGTTTCCTTCCTGCCGAGACCCGTGGTTACGTACCTGCCTTCATCGCCGCCAACTATGCGATGAACTACTACAAGGAGCACAACATACAGCCCCGTGTGGTAAGCCATCAGCTCGTGACCGACACAATCAAGGTCAACAAACGTGTGCACTTCAACCAGATAGCGCAGGTACTTAACATCCCCATCGATGAAATCAGGATGCTCAACCCGCAGTATCGCAAGGATGTGATACCCGGTGACATCAAGCCCTACACCCTTGTGCTCCCATCTCAGCAGGTGCTCAGCTACGTCATGAGCGAACCTCAGATTCTCGCCTATGACGAAGACATCTACCGCCGCCGCACATATGTAGAACCCCGCACAGCCGAAGACGGCAGCGAGGGTCTCGAATACATCGATCCGGGAGCTGAGCAGCCCGACATGGCACAGAGTCTCAACGCCACCCACAATCTCGACCTTGTGCAGAGCTTCACCGACCGCCCAGTCCAGAAGACGCATGTGGTGACACGCGGTGAAAACCTGCGCGACATAGCCCGGCAATACGGAGTCAGCGCCACCGACATCAAGCGTTGGAACAACCTTCGCCGCGGCAAAGTGAAAGAGGGTGACAAGCTCGTCATAGAGACATATGAGGCTGACATGACTGCCATCCCGTCACGAAGCCAGCTTGATACCGAAGCATTAATGGCAAGCCGCACTCCTGTCCCGGCACCTCACCGCCGTACGATGGAGACAGTGCCTCAGGTCCCTGCTCCGGCTCCGAAGCAGGAATCAACAGTCACCATAGTCCCGGCAGCCCCTGCGGAACAGACCACCACAGCCAACGAAACCACACCAAGTGTGCCACAACGCAGGGTGTATGGCTCATCAGAGCGCACCACCACAGAGCCTGCAACATCTGCCACAACAGAGAAGCCTAAAGCCACTGAAAAAGCTGCCAACCAGCAGGTCTCAGCATCAAACAAGAACGCCAAGAATAAAACAGACAAGGCTTCAAAATCAAAGACAAAGAAAAACGCAAACAAAACAACCAAGCCCAAAACCTATACCGTCAAATCAGGCGACAGCCTCGAACGCATAGCCAAGCGCAACGGCACCACAGTCAAAGCATTGCAGCGCGCTAACGGCATCAAAGGCAGCAGCATCCGCCCCGGGCAGAAACTTACCATCCCCAAGAAATAACATTCTCCCAATCCACCAAGCAACCTTGGACGCGATGGGACGCAATACTCTGCTGTTAACTTAAGCATAGACGATACAATATCGACCCCAGCGGGGTCGCATATATTAGGACGGGTCATACAAGCCTAACGGCTTGTATGACCCGTATTATTGTCACGCCTCATATTTCCGCCACTGTAGGTGGCGCACCCCCCTGCGTGGATTATGTGAGGGTGTTGTAGAACTCATCAAATCTGGTAAATACCCTTCTTGTAGGGACGCGGCGTCCATGTGATTTCTGCGTTTAGGTAAACGGCATGGATGTCACACTCCTCCCCTACGTTTATATGTTTTCTGACATGAAATCGATGTCGGCGAGGATGTTATCTGCGGCAGTAAATGTGACAGGATCTTGGCGCGCGGCTTCACGTTCGGCGATAGACTTTGCCTGCGAGAGATTGCCACGGACCACTCGTGCAAGCAACCTCATCATGGCATACCTGCGGTTAAGCGACTCGGAACCATCAATACGGGCTACCATATCCCAGACATCTGAGCGGTGACGCAGTGCATTGAACGTCAGCGAATCGATAGCTTCAAGCGTCGGAGCTTCATCAATGAGGGCAATCGCCTCATCAACGCTGATGTCGGCATATGGCAGTAGCATCGGAGCGATAATGACGCTCTCCCGGGTAGCCGTGTCATGCCACAACGCATCAAACAGAGACTTGTCTCGCTCATATCGCTCGGCGATTTCTCGCAATTGCGGCATATTAAGACCCCAGATTATACGGTGCGGCAGCCCCGCTGCTTTCATGGAGTCGGACACAACGCCGTTTTTCATCAGCATGAACTGCTGCTTTATCTCATTGAAATCATTCTGTATGGATTCGTTCATATGCATTTCTTCTTTTTACGACCTATTAGTTTGGGCAAGATAATGATGGCGGTAATCACTCCAGCCAATCCTACCGCACAATGAGCGATGAGCGCACCGTCGGACAGCATGACCAATGCGCAACTGCCAACTGCCGCAACTACAGCCCACGCGGACAGCTTTAAAATAGCTCCAGAAAGTTTAAGCCCATAGCGCAGACGGTATAATGTACCTACCACGGCAGTGTAGACCACATACCAGATTATATATGCGATGCCCATGCCCGGGATACCCCACAGATTGAAACATAGGATGCTTGCCCCGACATAGACTGCCGCGCTTGCCACTTCCACCGCCATATACACCAAGCCGTCGGCTCTGGCAAGCATCACATACGCCATCGTGCATGACAAAGCCCTGAATACCGTGCCGATGATACCCATATAGACCATCGGCTGGATTATCTGGAAATCGCGCGTATAGAGCACCTCTATTATTATGGGAACAAATGCGATAAACAGGAGTACGAGCGGAATCATCACGCCCATTATGACCCCAAGTTCCTGGCTTACCGTGGCTGACATGGCTCTGCGTGACCGCTGGCACATGCTCAGACGCGGGAAAAAGTCGACCATCAAAGCCGCAAATACCAGCCCGACATAGCGGTTGATAAGCGTGAAGCCGCTCTGGAAATACCCTACCGTGGCTGTGTCGGCAGTGCGGTTGAGATAGACCAGAAACAGATACGCGCCGAGATTGATCATCATTATGGAAATGATGATATAGAATCCTAATTTTATGATATGGAATCCATCGGTCATGCTGCTGCGCCATGTTATGCCCTTGCAGCCCACAGACAGGATGTCACGCGTGGCCTTGTGGGCATAATGCCACATGATAGACGTAGTGATAACCCACAATATGACTATCGACGGGACGATGGCGGTGGCGCGCCAGAAGTAAAACAGCGGAACCGTGACAGCCAGACCTATGACATTGCCCCACGTAGTAGCCAATGCTATCCCTTTGAGTTTATGGAGTCCCATAAGGATGCCCCCTTCGCCGCCTGACACAGCCATGGCGAATATCGCCACCGACAGCAGGCAAAACCACCATGTCATCACTCCGTCACCGAACGCCCATCGGCTCAGCAAGGGCGAGAACCCTATGGTCAGCAGCGCAAACAGCAGTCCGAGCGACAGGCAGATGCGGCGCACCATCAATATGTAGCGCACGCGCTGGGAGTGCTCCTCGTGTGCCGCCAGTTCGCGTGCCGCCACGGTGTTCATACCCATCTGGGCGAAATTGCCCAACAGGTCAAGTACAGTGTTGAACACACCGAACAGACCGACTCCCACAGCCCCTATCCATATCGCCACGAGCTTTGTGCGGACTACCGACACAAGGATGCTGATGACCTGGACGCCTGAGAAAACGCCCATAGTCTTCACTATCAGTGCGGTTGACTTGCTTTTATGTGCCATTGGTATAAGAGGGTGCTTAATAACAAAAGTTAAATCCTGAGCTGCGGATTTTGAGATGGATTCGGTTCTATGCCGAACGAGCATAGCGGGCTATGTGACTGAGGCATAGAGCCGAATACGCTCAAAAGCCGCAGACATGATGCTATCTTTATATCATTCACATGTTCCATTCTTTTTAAAGTTTTTTTAAGTTACCATCGCCTTGGTGTCTCTTTTGTTAACTGGCTGTTGCTTGTCGGTCACATAGCACCGCTATGCTCCCTCCTCACATCCAGCCATTTAATCAAAAGATACACCACTCAGGATTTAACTTTTGTTATTAAACACCCTCTAAGTGATGGCTTATCTCACCCACAGGAGCGGATTGAGTTTCTCACGCTCATGGCGCAGCTCGAAGTGGAGTACATGACGGCCGTCATTGTCAGGGTCAGGCTGTACCTGCCCGATTGTCTGCCCGGTCTTTACTGTATCGCCTGTCTTGATGGCGAGATTGCTGATGCCTGCATAGATAGTGATGTACTCTCCGTGGCGTATCATCACGATATTGTTGTAACCAGGCTGGTTGAATACCGCCGAAACCGTGCCGTCAGCGATGGCTCGCGCACGGCGGCTCGATGAAAGCATCTCTATGTCGATACCCGAATTCTGCACCTCGATGTTAGGGAAGTCGGGATGCGGATGACGGCCGAAAGCACTGATCACTCGGTATTTGCCATCCACGGGGAAAGGCAGACGCCCCTTCATGCGCGCAAACTGTGACACCGAAGCCGAGGCTGTGAGCGGAGCTGCCTCACGGACATCTCCGCGACCACCGCGCTTGGCGGGTTTCTCTTGCGTTTTGCCGGCTGACGGTTTCGCGCCACCCTTGTCATTGCGCGATGCTTGCTCTTGACGGTGACGTTCACGCTCCTGACGTTCACGCTCAGCCTTCTCGCGGCGCAGACGTTCCTGTTCCAAGCGCCGCTGCTCGGCAGCGATGAGACGGTCAAGTTCGCGATCCAGTTTCTGTAGCTTCTGTTGCTGACGGGCGAGGTGCGCCTGAAGCTGCGACCCTTCCTGTTTGAGACGCTCCACTATCTGCGATGTCTCTTTGGAATCGCGTTCGACGCTCGCCTTGGCAGTATTGAGCCTGACGATATGCGCGTTTTTCTGCCGAAGCAGCTCCGACATGTCGGTCTGACGAGCATGCAGAGCCTCCACAGCTGCCTGTAGCTCCTGTTGCTTGGCTCTGCGCCAATGTCCTATCTGACGCAGATAACGCATGCGTTGCACTGCTTCCTGAAACGATTCGGCTGCAAAGACAAATGACAGGTGATCCAGCCTCCGCTCCGTACCCTGCGAGCGACGCAGTATCTTGCCGTAGCTCTCGCGCAGTTTCTCCACATGTTGCCGCATCTGCCCGATGGTATCGTCAAGCATCTCTATGCGGCGCGATATGGCAGCGGCATCTGCCTGAGTGGCAGCAATGACCGAAGTCTGCTGAGCTATGCGCGAACGGAGATCGTTGAGACGGTTGAGCTGCGAGGCTGTGGATTTGCGGTTCTCGTCAAGTTTGGCTGATGTTTCCTTAATATCCTTTGCTGTAGCTTGCTGCTCGCGCTTGACATCCTTCGATGTACGCGCCGGAGCCTTAGCCGCTTTTTTCTTCGTGCTCTTTTTCTTCTTGGCAGGCGCTTTCTTCCCCTTTGGAGCCCCCTTCTTAGCTGGAGTCTTCTTCTTGACAGGAGCCTTTTTCTTGCCCTGAGTCTGCGACACCGCCGCAGGCGCAGCCGACACCTCCACAGCATCGCCCACCGCCAGCACCAGAGCCAGCCCAAGCACCGCAGCCCTCACCAGCCGCCCAAAAGAAGCACCACTCATCATATCTGCAAATTTACGGATTTTTTGGTATAACATACCATCACTACATCGGGAAATGGAGATTTATATTTCGGGATTTATTAGTATCTTTGTTGGTGTTACGATTATCCTTAATTTTTATCTCATTTAGCATTACCTTATGGAAGGAAAAATGAAAAACTTACTGATGCTGGCAGCTGTCGGAGTGCCTTTGGCACTCGGGGCGGAGCAGGTCACGAGTCCTGACGGTGCCTTGGTGGTAGACGTCGACATAGCTGCCGGGGGCATCCCCACCTACAAGGTGGATTACAAGGGGAAACCTGTGGTGTTGCCGTCACGGCTCGGATTCACGCTGGCAAGCGAGAGCAGCCGCCGCGACTTCAGCGCAGATGCTGTAAAAACTTCTGCCGATGCGCTCCAGATGACAAGCGGATTTGCCATAACCGACATCGAGCGCGGCGCCGTTGACGAAACCTGGGCTCCCGTGTGGGGAGAGGAGGATTCCATCCGCTGCAACTACAACGAAATGGCTCTTAAGCTTACGCAGACTGACCTTGACCGCTACATGATTGTCAGATTCCGTGTGTTTAACGATGGACTCGGTTTCCGATACGAGTTCCCGGCGCAGCCCCATATGACCTACTTCGTCATCAAGGAGGAAAACACACAGTTTGCCATGACCGGCGACCATTGGGCATACTGGATTCCCGGTGACTATGACACACAGGAATACAACTACACCAAGAGCCGCATGAGCCACATCCGCGACTCATGGGAACAGCACAAGAAGGAAAGCTCTGCCAATGCGTCATCGACCCTGTTCTCTCCGACAGGCGTTCAGACTGCCCTGCAGCTCAAAACTGATGACGGCATATACCTCAACATCCACGAGGCTGGTGTAAAGGACTATCCAACCATGCACCTCAATCTCGACGAGGCAACCAACACATTCACCTCGCATCTGACCCCTGATGCCACAGGCATGAAGGGCTACATGCAGACTCCAGAGGAGACTCCATGGCGCACCATCATGGTGGTTGACGATGCCCGCGACATCCTCGCATCGCGCCTCATCCTCAACCTCAACGAGCCTACTGCCTATGAGGACACATCGTGGATCAAGCCTGTAAAATACATGGGCGTGTGGTGGGAGATGATTGCCGGCAAGGGAGACTGGTCATATACCAACGACCTCGCATCGATCAAGCTCGGCGAAACCGACTACACCAAGACCAAACCTCACGGACACCACTCCGCCAACACCGAAAATGTCAAGCGTTACATCGATTTCGCTGCCGAACACGGCTTTGACCAGGTGCTCGTGGAAGGATGGAACGAAGGCTGGGAGGACTGGATCGGCAACTCCAAGGACTATGTGTTTGACTTCGTGACCCCCTACCCCGACTTTGACCTCGAGGGTCTCAACAAGTATGCCAAGGAGAAAGGTGTCAAGCTGATGATGCATCACGAGACCTCAGGCTCTACACGCAACTACGAGCGTCATCTTCCCGCAGCCTACAAGCTGATGAACGACCTCGGCTACAACTCTGTCAAGAGCGGCTATGTGGGCAACATCATACCTCGCGGCGAGACCCACTACAGCCAGTGGAGCAACAACCACTACCTCTATGCCATCACCGAGGCTGCAAAGCATCATATCATGGTCAACGCCCACGAGGCGAGCCGCCCAACGGGTCTGAGCCGCACATATCCCAACCTCATCGGCAACGAGAGCGCACGTGGCACCGAATACCAGGCTATGGGAGGAAACGCCAAGTGGCACACTTCGATACTCCCCTTCACCCGTCTGCAAGGCGGTCCTATGGACTACACTCCCGGCATATTCGAGTTTGACCTCTCGACATTCTCGCGCCACAACAACTCCAAGATAGCGTCGACCATCCCCGGTCAGCTTGCCCTCTATGTGACCATGTACAGTCCGCTCCAGATGGCAGCCGACCTCCCCGAACACTACGCCCGTCACATGGATGCTTTCCAATTTATCAAGGACGTGCCTGTGGAGTGGGAGAAGTCAGTGTACCTCGAAGCAGAGCCGATGGACTACGTGACCGTGGCACGTAAGGACAAGAACAGCGACGAGTGGTATGTAGGCTCTACAGCCGGCACCGCCGACCGTGACAGCAAGATCACCCTGTCGTTCCTCGATCCGGGACGCAAATACACCGCGACCATCTATGCCGAGGCTCCCGATGCCAATACCGTTGACGGTCAGACACGTTACAAGATAACGACCAAGACCGTCACCAACAAGAGCACACTCAAACTGCATGCGCTTGCCGGCGGCGGCTATGCAATCAGCATCAAGCCGGTGAAGTAAACCAATGACAACAATACAATATAAGAGCAGTGGAAGACCTCCCAGTCTTCCACTGCTCTTGTATCATCAAGTGACATGATGGAATGATATTTCGGTCGCCTGATACGCGGACATGCCACGGCATGTCCCTACATCTTCGTTCATTTTGTGGGGGATGCTGTGGGGCGGAGGGGGGAGGCGATGTCGGTGGGATTGAGGACGCCACCGGCTACGCCTGTGATGGGGGTGTAGAGGCGCAAGCCGAATGTCGGGGCTATGGCGGTGATGTGTTCGAGGAGTTCGCTCATTATCGCCTCGTAGAGAGTCCAGTTGGTGGTGGCGGTGAACACGTAGATGTTGAGGGTGGTGCCCTGTGCCACCGGTGTTTCCAGGCGCACAAGCATCTGCTGGTCTTTCGCCACCTGAGGATGGTTCATCAGATAGAGGCATACATAGGCTCTGAACAGTCCGAGATTGGTCTCAATCGTGCCGTTGACGCTCATCTTGTCCTTATTATATGCCACCTGAGCATTTGATGAGCGTAATCCGTCCACCCAATTTTTGAGTATCGGATACCTGCCTACCATTGACTCGACGAAGGCATCATCAGCAGGATGGATAGTGCTGTTTTCAACCGTCAGATTATAAAATATGCGTCGTGCACCGCTCTCGCTCATTCCGCGCCAGTTCTGGAAACTGTGCTGTACGAGCATGTAGGGGGGACAGGTAATAATGGTATTATCGAAATTGCGCACTTTGACGGTAGATAGCGAAATGTCAATGACATTGCCGTTGACAGGTGTATCAGGTACCACAATCCAGTCACCTATACGCACCATATCATTCTGGCTAAGCTGTATGCCAGCCACAAATCCGAGTATCGAATCCTTGAATATCAGCATCAACGCTGCCGCAAACGCGCCCAAGCCAGTCAGCAACGCTGCCGGGGATTTGTCAATCAGCACCGACACGCTTATTATGAAAGCTATGATCCACAGTATACCCTTCATAGTGTTCGCGATGCCCTTGAGAGGAAGATTGCGAGTGTTTTCCTTGCGGTTATATCTTACCCATATGAAGTCCACTACAGCAGCCATAGCGTAAGTAAAAGCCAGCACAGCATAGATATAGAGAATCTTCATGACAATCATGCGCAACTGGCTGCCATAGTTGAGCGTGAAGGGCACGAGCGACAACAACACTATCGGCACTATGATATGGCTGCATTTAGTGAATACACGGCTCTGGAGGAGGTCATCGTCAAGCATAGTATGACGCATGCCTGCCAGACGGCGCACGACATATAGGATGCCTTTACGAATCAGCCAGCCGATGAATATAGCCACTACAGCCACTATGACTATGTAAAGGAAAGCCTCAATGCGTGGCTCATGGCGCAACCCGATGATGTCAAGCAGATGGCGTATGATGCCCATAAGCCACTGCGCCACTTCATGTGATGGTATAAACGAAGTAATCATATCACTTTATTAACACCACCAAAACCTCTAAGGTTTACAGCTCTCAGAAGTAGCGGGGCAAGGAACAGGAGCGGTAACGCACGCAACCGTCAAGACCATTGTGGTCATCGGGACGGTAATCCACTGCGCGGCGAAACATGTAAGGGAGCATCCGGAAGATGTTGACACTCAACCCCGAACGGACGCGGTAAAATTGCATTGCATCCTCCGTCACCACGATTCTGAACGATTTCGCATCGGTCAGCGTGCCGTTGCCGTCAGTATCAGTATAAATGCGGGCTTCGAAAGTGCCGTTGGCAGCCGTAGGTTGCAGATAACCCATCACGGTGCCAGGTTTTATCGCCCTGTCAGGCGATCGGAGCACTATCATCCTGTAGCAATCCGTCAGACCTACATCCGCGCCATGGGATTCCATACGCTCCACTGCTATCAATCCGCCTGTTGCCACCAGTTTCCATACATCCTCAATAGGATTGGAGGCTGCAATGGCTATCCGCTCCTCAACTCCATCACACATATATCCGTCAATCACCTCCGATGCAGAGGGCAATGACTCTATCCAGCGTCGAGGAGACGCTGCAAGCAGCTGCGATGCTGCCAGTGACAGACATAGCAACCATCCGACAGCAACAACACTTCTCATAAGCCATTCAGACCGTGATTTCGCCACACAGACTCGCACCGACAAGGTTGCTGACCTCCGATGGGGTCAGCCCGAGACCAAAGAGGTGCATCAGTTTAGTTATGGCAGCCTCGCCAGTCATATCACCGCCTGATATCACACCAGCCGAAGCGAGAGCATCACCGGCAGCATAGCGGTGAGGCATCACACCTCCGGCATCACACTGCGATATATTAACCACCACAAGACCCTCGGCGATGCGGCGGCGCATCAGATTGATAAAAGCCTCATCGGTGGGCGCATTACCTGCGCCATAGGTTCTCAACACGATACCTTTAAGTCCCGGCTGCGCCAATTTGTACTCTATAGCGTCAAGACTCAACCCTGGGAACAAGTCAACAAAGCATACATTGACATCCATCGTGCGGTTGACTTTAAGCGGACGGCGAAAAGGCAATCTCAGCAGCGCATCCTGATTGAAGTCAATGCTCAGACCGATGTGTGCCAATTCAGGATAGTCGTAGCTCTTGAAAGCATTAAAATTGGTCGACGAATGCTTCTTGGCTCTGTTACCGCGCCAGAGGTAGTTTTCAAACAATATCGCCACCTCCTGCACCTGCGGATCGCCCCCGGGAGTGCGGCATGCGGCAATCTCAAGAGCAGTAATCAGATTTTCCTCGCCATCGGTGCGCACCTCGCCTATTGGAAGCTGCGACCCTGTGATGATGACAGGCTTGCTTAGGTTTTCGAGCATGAACGACAGAGCAGATGCCGTGTAAGCCATCGTGTCGGTGCCGTGGAGCACCACGAAGCCGTCATAACGGTTATAATTTTCGGAAACCGCACCGGCAATGTCTCCCCAATGGAGGGGAGTCATATTGCTGGAGTCAATCGGTTCGGTCAGCTGTATATGCGATATTTCATAGTCGAGCATCTTGACCTTGGGCACACAGTCGATAAGGTGGTCAAAGTCAAAAGGTTCAAGGGCACCGGTCTGGGCATTTTCAATCATGCCGATAGTGCCGCCGGTATAGATTATAAGGATTCGCGGTTTCATAGGTATGGGTGTGTATGTGGCATCAGCCTATCTTCACACCAGGCACTACGGGCGCTGAGGGAGAGATAAGCACGAGAGAGCCGTCGGCATTTTCAGCCGACAGGAGCATGCCGCAGCTCTCTATGCCCTTGAGCTTACGTGGAGGCAGATTGGCGATGAAGCATACCTGCTTGCCCACGAGTTCTTCAGGCTTGTAGTACTTGGCGATGCCGCTGACTATGGTACGCTTTTCCATGCCGTCGTCTATGAGGAAACGGAGGAGCTTGTCAGCTTTGGGTACTTTCTCGCACTCAAGCACCGTGCCTACGCGGAAATCGCACTTGGCAAATGTGTCGAAATCAACAGGCTCTGCCTGAGGTTCGGGACGGTAGTTGCGCAGTTCGTTTTCCTTCTTGATGCGGGCAAGACGGTCAAGCTGACCCTGTATCTGGTCATCTTCGATTTTGTCAAAGAGGAGTTCGGGCTGCTTGATTTCGGTGCCCACCGGTATAAGGTCGAAGCATCCGAGCATATTCCACGTAATCTTTTCGCCGCCAAGCATCCCGAGCAGTTTTTCGCTCATAAAGGGGAGGAACGGCTCAAATACTATGGCAAGATTGGCACAAAGCTGGAGGGCAGTGTTGAGGATAGTGCCGGTGCGTTCCATGTCGGTCTTGGCAAGCTTCCAAGGCTCTGTCTCCTGCAGGTAGCGGTTGCCGGCGCGAGCCATATCCATGGCGAGCTTCAGAGCTTCACGGAAATGAAATGTGTCAAGAGCCTCCGAAATCTGAGCCTTGAGGTCAAGCACTTCGGCTTCCAATGCTTTCTCCACCTCGGTAGGAGCTGCCGCAGGGACTACGCCGCCGAAATATTTGTGGGTCAGCACGAGAGCGCGGTTGACGAAATTGCCGAGGATGGCTACGAGTTCGCTGTTGTTGCGCTGCTGGAAGTCAGCCCATGTGAAATCGTTGTCCTTGGTCTCCGGGGCGTTGGCGGTCAGCACATAGCGGAGCACATCCTGCTTGCCGGGGAAATCTTTGAGATATTCGTGAAGCCACACAGCCCAGTTGCGCGATGTGGATATTTTGTCGCCCTCAAGATTCAGGAACTCGTTGGCAGGCACATTGTCGGGAAGCTGGAAGCCGTCACCGTATGCCATCAGCATGGCAGGGAACACGATGCAGTGGAACACGATATTGTCCTTGCCGATGAAGTTGATGACACGTGTCTCGGGGTCTTTCCAGTATTTCTCCCAGCTGTCAGGAAGAATTTCCTTGGTGTTGGAGATATAACCGATGGGAGCGTCAAACCATACGTAGAGCACCTTGCCCTCCGCGCCCTCTACAGGCACTGGGACACCCCACGACAGGTCGCGGCTGACGGCACGGGGCTGCAAGCCCATGTCAAGCCATGACTTGCACTGGCCGTAGACATTGGTTTTCCACTCTTTATGTCCTTCAAGTATCCACTCGCGCAGTTTCGGCTCCCACTTGTCGAGAGGGAGAAACCAGTGTGTGGTCTCTTTCATCACCACAGGGCTTGAAGTCAGCGCGCTATGGGGATTGATAAGGTCGGTGGCGTTGAGCGATGTGCCGCAAGCCTCGCACTGGTCGCCGTAGGCACGGTCGCTGCCGCAGTGAGGGCATGTGCCTACCACATAGCGGTCTGCAAGGAATTCGCCAGCCTGCTCGTCATAGGGCTGCATGGAGGTCTTCTGCACGAATTCCCCCTTGTCGTAGAGATGGCGGAAAAATTCGCTTGCCGTGTCGTGATGTATGTCGGAAGTGGTGCGCGAATACACGTCAAACGACACCCCCAATTCCTTCATGGAGTCACGGATGATGGCATGATAACGGTCCACGATGTCCTGAGGGGTGACGCCCTCCTGACGTGCCTTTATGGTGATGGGCACACCATGCTCGTCACTGCCTCCGACCATGACCACATCCTCGCCTTTGAGGCGCAGATAACGGACGTAGATATCAGCCGGAACATACACGCCGGCAAGGTGTCCGATGTGCACCGGACCGTTGGCATAAGGGAGTGCTGTAGTGACAAGTGTGCGCTTGAATTTCTTTTCCATATGTTATGTCGGTTTCTTAGATGCAAAGATAAGGAAATTTGCGGAAATATATGCCACTGTGCTGGAAAGACGCGGCAAGCCGCGTCCACGAGGACAAAACGCTGATGCGACTATCGCTTGGTCTCCGGATAGGGATAGCCCTGGGCAGAGATGCGGGGAGACGGGCGATAGGAGCCGGAGATGATGGATTCGTCGAGGTGGAGATACTTTGATCTGATACCGCCGATGTGGAGGAGCATCTGACCGAGATTGTCAAGGGAGCCTGGACGGTCAGCGGCTCTGCGGATGCTGTCAGCCATTTCCGGATACTTACCACGGAACGACTCTGACATCCACACCACAAAGGGGATGTCAAACTGGCGGTGCATCCACTCGGCATCGTCAGGCTGCTGCTTGTTGCGGTTACCCGCAGGCGCAGTGTCCCACATCTCTTCTCCGTGGTCGGAGAAATACACCACCGCTGCATCATACCCGCGATAGAGGTCAATGATTGAGGAGACTATGCTGTCATTGTAGAGAGTCGCATTGGCATAATCTGCTACCTGCTGACGCTTGTCATCGTCAAGCCAAGGCTTGTCAGCCGGTATATCCGACATGGTGAAGCGGATATGCGAGGCATCGTCAGGGAAATATTGACGGGCAGGGAAATGCTGCCCTTTGAGATGCCAGATGGTCAAAGCATCAGCCGAGGGAAGAGCAGCAAGACCGTGCCGGGCAACCATTGACCTGACAAAATCACCGTCATAGGGCTCCTGACCATCGTTATAGGCATCGTAACATGTCTCTATGATGAACGGGTCAAAAAACAGACGTCCCAGATCAGACGAACGCGACTGCGGATCATACTGGTTGGTAAACAGCGACACCCTCCACCCCGCTTTCTTGAACACAAGAGGGAAATATACGCTCTGCCACCAATCCCGACGCGTCGGATCATCGTCAGTCAGATTATTGAGGCTCATCAGATTAGCTATGGACATATTGGTAAAGTTACCCGCCGTAATCATGTCAGAAAACACTACGAGAGCACTCTCTGCTTTCTCCTTCTCCAGCCGAGGGTTGACGGGGAGATGATATCCGTAGAGCGACGAGTGGCTTTTGATAAACGACTCCCCTATTATTACTACTATCTGCAAGCTGTCAGCCGTCGACGGGACAGCCATGTCCTCATCAGCAAAAGCCACTGGTTGCAATTGCGCCCAATGGTTATATACATGCCGCTCCAATGAAATGCCTTTAGCTATATATGTGCTTTTGACCACCGGATCGGCATAGTCCATCTGCATTATGTTGGCAAGCTCGGTGTTTCCGTGGTCTTGCGATGCCCATATCGTGAATGCGTCAATGTCATCAATCCAGAGCATCGGGGCCATACGCGCGATGCGCCACACGCCTCCTGCCACCAGCACCAATGTCAACAGTGACCACACGGGTATCAGCTTAGTCACCCGCATCCTTGATCTGCTGACAGCTATGGCTATCGCCGTCACCATCGCGACACCAACTGCGGCTGCGGCTATGACCGAGGGCGTGAAAAACTGGCGGAAAAAGCCGCCAATCTCACGCGGATTAGTGTCAAGCGCCAATGATACGGACTGCATATCCAACGGATACTTCAACAGGAGAAAATGGGCTATCTCTACTAAGGCTGCAAAACCCCATGCTCCTGTTATCACACCCTTAAGCCATCGCTTGTCCCACATGTACACCAGCCATGACAACAAGTATGCCCACACGGAGCTCTGCATCAGGTCATAGACAGCAATCCACTTCCTGAAATTACCTATAGCTACGGCTTCAGCAACCACACATGAGAGGCTGAATATTACTATAGCGATGAAAAACAGGGGATTGCTTGCCACCGGGGCAAACAAGGCTCGGAGTATTTTGCGTATTTTGTCAAGCATATATTAGAGACTTTAAGGTCATTAAGGACTTTAGGGTCTTTAACATTATTTAGATAGTAAGGCGCGACAGGCAGGACGGCGCGAGATACGAGGCTGCATGAGCTATGTCGTCAGTGGTAAGTCGATTAACGGCATCAATGGTACGCTGGGGATCGGGCAGGGAGTCAAAGAGGGTCACGTGGCGGCCTAAAGAGAGGACGCGGGCTTCGACATTTTCGTTGGCGACTACGAGCTGTCCGAGATACTGGCGTTTGGCTCGCGACAGCCTCGTGTCAGTAATATATCCGTCACATACGCGTGCTATTACGGATCGGACATGACGCAGACATCTGGCTGTGTCATCCTCATCGCATCCGAAATATATCTCCATCAATCCGCAGTCGCTAAACATCGCCATGATGCAATCCACCGAATACACCAGACCTCGCTTTTCGCGTAACTCGACATTGAGCAGCGAGTTCATGCCTGGTCCGCCCAACATATTGGCAAGCAGCGACATGGCATGCCGGTCAGAACTTTTCGCACCAGGGATGACCGCTCCGACTACTGAATGAGACTGGTGGAGACCCAAATCTTTGACTTCATCATGCACCACGGCAAGATTTCCAGGATATACACGCTGCAATGACGGATGCGGATGGTCAAGCACCCCGAATGTTCGCTCCACGAGTTTCATGACCTCATCGACCGATGATGACCCGGCATAAACGAGCACCATATTTGACGGCACAAAATACCTCTTAAGATACTCGCGGCATGTATCGCCCGACAGACCATCCACGCTGTCTTTTGCACCTAAGATGTTGTGACCAAGACCGTTGTCAGGAAACATCATGTCCTCAAAATCATCTACAACGGCTTCTGACGGACTGTCAAGATAGCTTGCTATCTCGTCAAGCACCACTTCGCGCTCGCGGTCTATCTCCGCCTGCGGAAATGAAGAATGGGCTATCAGTTCATAAATCAAATCCACAGAGCGGCGCAGATTGCCCGACGGTGCGACAGTATAGACCACCGTCTCCTCCTTGGTAGTATAGGCGTTGAGTTCGCCGCCTACAGCTTCCATGCGGTTGATGATATACGACGATCGATGGATGTCTGTACCCTTGAATATAGTATGCTCCACAAAATGTGCCAGCCCCTCACATCCCGGGGCATCGTCACGGCTACCGACATTGACGCTCAGAGCCAGGTAATCCACTCGCGCACCAGGTCGGTGGACATGGACCACCCTCAGACCGTTAGGCAGACGCAGTAGATGTCGGTTATCAGCAGAATCTGATGGCATGTGTCAGAGGGCAGAGGCTTTGAGGCGCAGACCTGTCTGCTCCTGAAGCCCGAAGAGGAGATTCATCACGTGGACGGCATTGCCGGCTGAGCCTTTGAGGAGGTTGTCTATGACAGCCACGATGACCAGTTCGTCACCGACTTTCTGGAGATGGAGCATGCACTTGTTGGTGTTGACCACATCCTTGAGGTCGGGACGCACGTCCGACAGGAATGTGAAACTGTGGTCATCATAATATTCTTCGTAGATGCGGCGCAATTCCTCTATCTCCACCGCGCAATTAAGATATGTGACAGCTATCAGTCCACGGGTGAAGGGTCCGTTAAGCCCTACCACATGTATGTCAGACTGGAAACTCGTCTGTAATTTACCGAGGAGGCAATTTACCTCCTCTATGTCATCATGTGCAAGGAGTGCCGATGGGCTTACATTGTCGGAACGCATGGTGTGCACATCCTCGTTGAGGCTTTCGCCGGCTCCGCTGCTGCCTATGACAGCTGTGGTGTGTATGTCGGAGTTGAGCATCAGATGCTTGGCGAGCGGCAGAAGCGACAACTCAAGAGCCATGGCGAGTTCGCCCGGACATACAGCCCTTTTGGCTCCGCGCACAAGCGGCTTGCGGTTATATTCAGGTATGCCGTAGACCATACCGTTATCAGTGACGGCATCATCGTCTACTCGGTAATCAGCCGACAGGTCTATGACGCAGACATCATCCGCAGGTTGGTTTTCAGCCAGCCATGAGGCAGTGTTGCCGTCAGGATGACAGAGGAACACCACATTGACCTTACTGAGGTCGCCACGGTCAGTGATGCATAGGTCGGTGTCGCCGGTGAGCCCCCTGTGGAGACGGCTCACTGGTACGCCGTCGCGTCCGGCAGCACTGACCCACATCAGTTCCACATCGGGATGGTTGAGGAGAAGGCGTATCAGTTCGCCGGCTTTGTACCCGGTGCCTTCGACGATGCCTGCTTTGATCATAAATATCGGTTATATTAAATATACTGAATGGACACGGCAAGCCGTGTCAACGAGAACAAAATTTCATATGCAGCCTCGCTACTTCTGTGCGGGGAATATGCTGGTGTAGATGCGACGGGTGGCGCCGAGATTGTCGGCGATATATCGGGCGGCGGCTTCGCCGGCTTGCTTCAAGACTTTGGTGTCGGAGAGGTAGCTGTCCATCACATCGTCAAACTCGTGGACGCTGCTGACCGACACTCCGCCGCCACACTGTATCAGACCCGCAGCTTCACGGAATTTCTGGTGGTGCGGACCAAACACAACCGGGATGCCGTAGACGGCAGCCTCATTGATGTTGTGTATTCCGGCGCCGAAACCTCCGCCTATATACGCCACATCGGCGTAGCGGTAGAGGCTTGAGAGATGGCCGAAGCTGTCAACAATCAGCCCCTCGACATTTGCCGGACTGCCAGCCTGCTGCCACTCGGAGAGGAGCATGACATTGCGTCCGGGAAACAATTCCTTGAGATGCTGCAAACGGGCATCGTCAAACTCATGGGGTGCGATGATGAAGCGCACATCCTTGCGGGCATTGAGCCAGTCGGCATATACAGCTTCATCGGCTTGCCATGAGCTACCGGCGATAAAACGCATGGCGGCATGCTCCATCATACGCGGAATCCACTCGATCTTGCACTTGGACGAACGGACATCAGCCACGCGGTCGAAGCGCGTGTCGCCAGCGACAGTGACATTAGTCACCCCTATGCCGGCAAGCAGATTACGCGATGCCTCATCTTGCACGTAGAGATGGGTGAAACAACGCAACATGCGGCGGAACGTACCACCCCACGGCTTGAAAAAAGCCTGTGAAGGACGGAAAATCGCCGATATTATATATGTAGGCACTCTGCGCCTCTTCAGTACGGCGAGATAATTGCCCCAGAATTCGTATTTGACGAAAATGGCGACAGACGGATTGACCGTCTCGACAAAACGGCGGGCATTACCCGGTGTGTCAAACGGCAGATAGACAACCACATCAGCCAGCGGAAAATTCTTCCTGACCTCATAGCCTGACGGAGAGAAGAAGCTCAACACCACTTTCCAGTCGGGATGCTCCTTCTTGACCATCTCAATCATGGGTCTCCCCTGCTCAAATTCGCCCAACGAAGCAGCATGAATCCACATCACAGGCGAGTCATTGCCTTTAAGGGCTTTCTCAAGGGTCGAAAATGTCTCCTTGTGACCCTCAAGCATCCGCCGGGACTTGGCATTGAATCCCTTGGACAGACGTATGCCGCCTCGGAGCAGAGCTATGGAAGTGTCGTAAAGCGGATTCATCACTCCCCTGGTTTGATGCTCTCTATGGCTTTCTCAATGCGTCGGATGGTCTCGTCAGGTCCCATCAACTCGGTGATGTCAAACATATGCGGACCTTTGCATTCGCCGACTACCGCGAGGCGGAAGGCGTTCATGACATTGCCCATATGATAGCCATGGTCGGTAATCCAGCCGAGCACTACAGGTTCGGCTTCGGAACTTTTCCATGAAGGGAGGTTGCGTAGCACTCCGATCAGTTCGGTCATGATGCGCGGAGTATCCTCGCTCCATCGCTTCTTGATATCCTTGGGCGCATAGCTTTCAGGGGCTTTAAAGAAGAAGCCGGCATGTGGAAGCAGGTCTTTAACGAAATTGATGCGCCCCTTGACCATCCCGACGGCGCGGGCTATGTAGGCATCATCAAATGCATCTACATCCACACCCGACTCAGCAAGCACGGGCTTGAACATCTCGGCGAGCTTCTCATCGGGCAGCTCCTGAAGGTATTTGTGGTTAAACCATTTGCCCTTTTCGTAATCAAACTTGGCACCGCTGCGCGAACAGCGTTCAAATCCGAAGCGGCTGATAAGCTCATCCATCGACATGATTTCTGTGTCATCGCCGGGATTCCATCCGAGCAGGGCCAGGAAATTGACCACAGCCTCGGGGAGATAGCCGGCCTCTCGGTAGCCGCTCGACAGGTCTCCGGTCTTGGGGTCATGCCAGTCAAGGGGGAACACGGGGAAGCCGAGACGGTCACCGTCACGCTTGGAGAGCTTGCCCTTGCCGTCGGGCTTGAGCAGCAGCGGCAGATGCACAAATTCAGGGCGCGTATCAGCCCAGCCGAAAGCCTCATATAGTAGGACATGGAGGGGCGCCGACGGCAGCCACTCCTCGCCACGGATCACGTGGGTAATCTCCATCAGGTGGTCATCGACGATGTTGGCAAGATGATATGTCGGCAGGTCATCGGCACTCTTGTAGAGCACCTTGTCATCAAGGATGCTGGAGTTGATGACCACTTTTCCGCGCAGAAGGTCATTGACTTCCACATCGCGGTCAGGCTCGATCTTGAATCGCACCACATATTTCTCTCCTGCATCGATCAGACGTTGGGTCTCCTCGTCGCCGAGAGTGAGAGAGTTGCGCATGTTGCCGCGCGTTTTGGCATCATACTGGAAGTTGGGGGTGGCGGCGCGGGCTGCCTCGAGCTCCTCGGGGGTGTCAAAGGCTATGTATGCTTTGCCATCGTCAAGGAGCTGCTTGACATACTTGCGGTAGATGTCACGACGTTCGCTCTGACGATAGGGTCCATGAGGACCGCCCTGCTTGACGCCTTCATCAAAGCGGATGCCGAGCCAGTCAAGGGCTTCGCATATATAGTCCTCGGCTCCGGGGACAAAGCGGTTGCTGTCAGTGTCCTCGATACGCAGCACCATCTCGCCTCCATTGCGCTTGGCATAGAGATAGTTAAACAATGCTGTGCGTACGCCGCCGATATGCAGCGGACCTGTTGGAGAGGGTGCAAATCTTACTCTGACCTTGCGTTCCATATGCTATGATGATAGGATGATTTTTTTGTTAGATATATTTATCCGCAAATTTACGACTTTTTTTGATAAGGGCTGATAAGTCGTATAAATCTTATAATGTCAATACATTGGTTAAATGAAATGTAGGGACATGCCGTGGCATGTCCGCGCCATAAGCAGGGTTTGCGGATGTCGGGGACAGCGGACATGCCACGGCATGTCCCTACAACAGGGTGGCGATTTGGGGCTATGAAAAAAAGCGGCATCCCCGGTGATGGGGATGCCGCCGTTATAAGAGGGTGATTATGGGCTTATCAGCGTACGCGGACTGCCTTGCCTACACCGTCGATGTTGATGATGTAGATGCCGGCGGGGAGGTCTACAGTCACATCAGATGTGTTGCGTGAGTTAAACATGTTGCGTCCGTCGATAGAGCTTACGCTTACTGACTCGCCGTTGAGGCCGTAGAACTCTATGAAGCCGTTGCCGAGACGGAAGTTGGCTGTCACATCGCGGTCGTTCTTGATAGTGTTGGTCGACAGGGGCGCACCGGCGCCGATACGTGCGGGAGCATAGGTGATGATGTCCTCGTCCTCTTTCTCCTTAGAGGTATTGTCACCATATGAATACTCGCTGAAAGGATCATCGAAGTAAGAGGGATCGTAGGGTGTGCCACCGACAGGGCTGACACCATATTTGTCGATATACATCACACCGATGCCGTTGGTGCGGATATAATCTTCAGTAACACCGAGCAAGCTCAGAGGTATCTTGAATTCATAGAAAGTATGGGCATCGTCATCAACCTCGCCTCTGAGGTCAACGAATCCGGTGTTACCCTTGAGGAGTTCAGGATCGTAGCCGAATTCAGACTGTCCCCAAATATGCTCGATAGAGGGAAGAAGACCGTCGGCATATCCATATTTCAAGCCCTCGGGGAGAGCGATACAATACTCGGGATCATAGCTTGCATGACCGTCAGGTGTAGGTTTGAAGAATGTGAAATTATTTGCCTGAGGCTTTGTGCTGGCCATGAGGACATGGTCTACACCATTCTCGAATTTCGCACCCTTGAACTGATCACTCCAGATAGGACCGGTACCGTTGATATATCCATCAAACGACTGGTTGGGATCAAGGTCAAACGCCCAGATCATGTGACCGTCCATATTGTGAGGCTTTGATTCACCGGGCTGCTTGCCTTCGCCACCTGCATCCCATACAGCATATACCATCTGAACACCGAGATAAAGGTTCTGATTGTCATAGGCTGCATAAACAGCATATGAGTCAACTATAGGACGCTCGTGTGTGCCACGGAAAGCCTGGCAGACATCGCGGGCTACGCCCTGGGCGATGAGTTCGGCCTCGGTCCAGTTGCTGAACGCATTAGATGCGGGGTGACCTGACACGTTGATGGTCTTGTTTGTGCCATAGTGTCCGTCGGGGTTAACCTTATAGTAGTCGGTGATAAGGTTGTTGCCGGGCTGGGGCTGAGGTCCAGGGTTGCTGCTCTTAGTGTAGCGGAAGCTCTTGACATCGCCCTTGGTGCCGTCGGCTGCCACTGCGAATGCATTGAGTGTGGTAGTCTCGGTGAACTTGAGGGCTGCTGTGTACTTGGTCGATGACTCTGTGGGTGTAGAGTTGTCGGTAGTGTAGTAGATGGTGCTGCCAGCGGGTGTCACGCTGAGGGTCACAGTGATGCTCTCAGAGAAGCTTCCGCTTGCAGGGCTTGCAGATACCACGGGCTTGGTGGGCTGTGGATTGGGACCATCGCCATACACACCGCCGTCTTCAACCTTGTTGCACATTGTGCCACCTCCATTGGCTTGCTGCTCGGCAAGACCTTTGTAGATGTGCTTGTCCTGTACGCCGGTCACATCAACAGTCTGCTTGCTGTCACCATTGAACACCACAGATGAACCTGCGGGAATAGTAGCCTTGTAAACTTTGCCTTCGACAAGGGTCATGGCTTTTCCGGGCCATGCGCCATTGTTGGCAGTAGTGCCGACAAAGCTGTAGCAGTTGACGCTGCTCCATGATGTCACAGAGTTGTCGTAGTATATGGTTATGCTGCTGGGATCGGGTATTGGATCAGGACCAGGATTGTCACCGCCTTTAAATGTAACAGCAGTAGTCGAAGGACCGTTGTCGGTCATCACGAATGAGCCTGAGTATGTGAGGTCACCTGTCTTGTTCTCGTCACCGTTGGTGTTGAAGAGACAGCCAGTAGAGGTTGCATCAATCTTGGCAACCTTGTAGGTCTTGCCGTCAGAACCTGTAGCGGTGGTCATTGCCACACCGGGCCATGACGAGGGAGCTGAGCCGCCCCAGTAGTGTACATTTGCCTTGTCACCGCTGTAAGCGAGGTTATAATCGCCGGTGATGGTGAGGGTGCCAGGGGTTGGATCGGGATCAGGATCAGGGTTGGGATTGTCACCAGCGTTTACTACGGTGAGTTTCTTGCCTGCGAGGTCGGCAGTGATGTCATATGTGCCGGGGGCTATAGACCATGAGAGGCAGCCCGATGCATCTACGCCGTTGAGGTAGGGAGTGATGGTAACTGACGAGCCGGGGGTTATGGTCACACCTTCTGTGGCTGCTCCGTAACGGTTGGCGTTCATGTTGAGGTCGTCCCAAGAAGTAGCTACGTAATCGGTAAGATTGAAGTAGCACTTGGTTTCGCCTGACGCAGCGACGAATTTCACACCCTTGGCAGTGAATTTGTCACCTGACTTGGTCATGGCCATACCTGTGCCGGGAGTGGGAGTAGGAAGCGCAGACCAGCCACCTGTTGCGAGGTCGCCGAGTATGTAAAGCGAGCCATCGGGCACGGGGTCAGGACCGGGATCGGGGCCGGGATTGGGATTGGGAGCGACGCCGTCTTTCATGATGACAGCGATACCGCTCTGACCTACGTTGCCGCTGATTGTAGAGGCTGTAACGGTGAATGTGCCACCGCTTACCATATCTTTGTAGGTGCCTGCGGGGCAGTAGCCACCGCCGTTGGCGATAGATACGTTGCCGCTGCCCTTCATCACGATGACAGCACCGCCGTCTTTGCGGGTCACGCTGATGGCGTTACCAGCATTTGTGAAGTAGTCGGCATGACCGACCAGAGCGTTGCGGAACTTATTGACAGCAGCGATATGAGCAGCCTTGAATGCTGTAGAGCCTTTGCCTACCTTGATGTTGTTGAATCCCTTGACGTTGGGACGAGAAAGGTAGAGGGCTGTTGCACCGTTGCGGCAGGCAAATGAAGCCCATGCGCGGTCTATGACTGACTGATCGACATTCTGCGACCACTCGTCATTAGAATATGTGTCGTGGCTTTCGCCCCAGTAGACAACCTTGTTGCCGAGGCCGTAATTGGCATCCCATGCACCTGCATGGCCGTAAGGTATACCGCCGTTTTCTCTTGCAGCACCGTTGCTGTATTTGTTGTCTGTCACAGACATCATGCTGGCGTATTCCTTGATGATGGCGGCGTTGGGGCCCGGATCGTCAAGAATCTCTCCGTAGTGCCACATGCCGGGGACACTTGTCACTGCCGACCAGAATCCGCAGCCCTCAGAGGGGAGACCGATATGCTTTGCAGCATCCCAGCGGCAGCCCTTGACACCCATGCTCTTGAGGTCTTCAACATAGGCTTTGCCACGGGCGATGACTCCTGCATCCTCAGAATTCACATCGCCGTAGTCACCGAGCTGTCCGTGGGTGATAGAACGACGATCTCCGTAGTTGATGCCGCCTTCCCAGCGTACACGACCATTGCCGTCCCACCAGGGATCATGGTAGCCAGCTGTTTTGTCAACGTGGTTGGCTACAACATCGACTATAATCTTAATGCCATAGTTGGCTGCCTCAGCACAGAGAGCCTTGAGCTCTTCTCGAGAACCGAGACCGCCCTTGAAAGCAAGGTCATAGGGACGATAAAGGTCATGCCAAGGCGAACCGGTACGCACGTCACTTCGCTGCATGGGCGAAAGCTGTACAGTGCCGAAACCTGCGGCAGCAATGTTGGGGAGCTCTTCCTTGACCGCACTGACGGGCCAGTTGAAGCAGTGGAGGATGTTGCCGTCCTGAATGTTGGCGGGCAGACCGTAGTCGGCAGCACGCAACATGCCCGGGAGGGCGAGGACCATCAACATCAACGCTGAGAGTAAACGTTTAGACATTTTACTTTTGAATTGGTGTTAAATAGGATTAATGGATATATTGAGAGCTAATAAAATAAGCCAAGTGGAATTTTGACTGCCTGATGGCATAGAGTCCAACCCGTGCACAAAAGCACTGCTTTTTAATCTTTAAGCCGCATGGACGATATTAGTAAGGCAAGAAAGTTGGTTGGCTATGTCATTTACAGCGGGAATTGTACCTTGTAAGAATTTGGCATCACGTGCCGCCGCTTGTATGTTCCTCTGTGCCGCTATGGCGTGACAATCTTTGCCAGACTGCACCGCCTATTATAAATAATCAGAGGATTGTGTATGAAATTCGCAATATTTTTACAAAGATAATACTATTTTTTGAAATTATAAACATACCACAGCATCCACGTTTATGTTTTTACACAAACATTAACATATTTCAGCAAACCATAGCTGATGTATAGGGACATGCCACGGCATGTCCGCATATATGTGAAATGTCGACAATGGGGATTCGGACATGCCACGGCATGTCCCTACACCAAGATTTTATTCCCTATATGATGAAAAGCGTTTGGGGCTACATCCGACATACTTATACCCTGTCGTGACATCAGATCAGACGGTCAATGACTATGCCGGTCATGAGATCGTCGACTCCGGCGGCGCGGAGATGCTTAAGGTCTTCCTGCATCGACTTGGCAAAGGCTGCTTTGCCACCTGAGGGCATCTCGATGGCACGCTTGTACATGTCTATTGCCTCGTGATAGTGATGCGTAGCCATCTCAAGGTGTCCGAGATTGATCATATCGGCAGGCATCGGGTCATCGGCAAGAACACGCTCGTAGTAACGACGCGAAGTGTCATAATCACCTGTCAGAAACGATATCCAGGCGATTGGCCGAAGGGTCTTGCGCGACGAGGGATCAAGAAATTCCACTTTGAAATACAATTTCAGTGCATCGCTGTTACGTCCCAACTCTGCAAGGGCGTTGGCTTTCTGCAAGGTCAGAGAGAGATTGTCAGCATCATCGGCAAGCAGATGGTCATAATAAGCCAATGCCTTGGCTGGATTGCCCATCACACGATGGCATGCGGCTATGCGTCGCCATGTCCACTTGTTAGTGGCATCAAGCATCTCCGCCTGCTCATAGAGACGCAGGGCTGCTTCATGATGCCCGAGTTTCTGCTCCGAATATCCCATTTTCTGATATATCTGAGCCTTGCTGTCGGCAAGGGGGAGCAATTTGTTGAATACCGTGACAGCATCAGCCCAATATCCGTGGCGAAACAGGAACTCGGCTATGAGTGACAGATTGTCAGTATCATCAAACGTATCGGCTATCTGGGGGATGTCGACAGGATTGAATCCTGATGCAAACGGATCTTTAAATTCCCCTTTGCGGCGGAAGAGCTTGAAGAAACGGTACAGATCTCGGATATAATTTGTAGCATATACCTCGCGTCCGCCATCCTCACGGTGCAGCTCAGCGTTGCGCATCTCTGCCATATTGATGTTTTGCGCTTCAAACTGCTGCATCATCATCTTGCGCTGCGCCTCAGGGAGGCTGTTGATGCTGAAAAGCATCGAGAACCTGTCACTGCTGCATACAAAGTCAGATGCCGCGATCATATCAGCCACAGCATCGCCTCCGGAAGTGCTTCGCAGCTGCATCATGGCAGAATGGTCATCATGAAAAGGCATGAACCAGTTGGTCATATCACTGAAAAAATGATAGCTCTTGAGATGTGAGAAGGTTGCCATCATCACATCGCTCCCCTCTTCCTGCATCTCACTCAGCTTCTTGAGTTTGTCATTGAGACCGCTGCGTTCGAGCAGTTCCTCCCACTCGGGATTCTCACCAAGAGATGCGGGGTCATCCACCGCCCCCTCGTCATTGAGTTTGCGGTATATGTCGGGACGCAGTTTGAGCATCGACGGTATGACCTCTTCTGTCATAGTCCTGGCTATCTTCTCCGTGTCACGTGTGCGAAGCAGCAGCAGAGCCGCCATCTTCACATCCCGGTGCCATGAAGCCATATCAGCCAACGCGGCGAGACGGTCATCCACAGGCTTGCCGAGTGATTCGCCACGATACATCCATAACACCATCAGTATGGCTATAAACGACCTCATGGAGAGCTGGGGATCTGTGGCATCCACGTTGTCGGAATATATATCTGCCAATAAAAGCAGTTTCTGCTCGTCGTAATATTCCATGCACCCTAGCATAAGGGCTGAAATCAGAAACAGCTTGAGATGGCGCGGTGTGCTGTCAGACTGCATCATCTCCCTTACGGATGCAATATCCTCATGCTTCATTGGATAAGAAATCCATATCATGCGAAACAAATCGGCAGCCTTGCTCTCCCGAGCCTTGATATCCTCTATGTTGGTAGAGCCGCCAGTAAAAACGCGCAAAGCGCTCTCCTTGGCATCCTTCATCAACTGAGCCGAAAGAGATGCGATGGTAGTCTCAGGGTGAAGCTGAGAATATCTCAGCGCATCAAAATACATGGTAGAGGCATCCTTTGACTTAGCATGCCGCACCATGCGGTCAGCAAGCGTACGTATGCCCTTGACTATACCGAGGTAGACGTTTTTACGTTCGGGATCATCAATGCCATCAAGAGCATACCGGCTCATATACTCATATGACGAACGCATGCGCTCGATCTCGTCAGTCACTCGCCAGTGACTTGCAGTCATCGAAGCAAGCGTCACCAGCAAGTTCAAAGCTTCGGTTATCCTGCGAGCCTGCACACAGCGGTCGATACGACCCTTTACATCCAAAATATCCTTTATATTAATCATATGATAGCGTTCAAATCAATTAACCTCGTAAAGATACAACATTTATGGGAGATTATTAGATTGCTCCCCAGCTTATAAACAAGATAAAAGACTATAAAGATATCCCCACCCCTGTAGGGACATGCCGTGGCATGTCCGCATCCCCGCCGTGCATAATTATTAGACTCATAAGATTTATAAGTCTTATGAGATTTATAAGACTTACAAGCCCTGCGGGGCGTGTGCAAAAAAAAAGAGCGCCCCGGGGAGCTGTGGCTCTCCGGGGCGCGTGGAGGGGGCGGTGACCTACTTTCCCGCTTTCGCAGTATCATCGGCGCGCGGGGGTTTAACT
>ERZ808035.220-NODE-220-length-62895-cov-5.819176_pt1 | contig 62895 bp, 59 predicted proteins | sample MGYA00380189_ERZ808035 | MGnify/ENA primary metagenome ERZ808035 (study PRJEB31490, sample SAMN06133407) | mouse gut metagenome | isolation source: M5_1 | host: mice | place: China: Chengdu | collected 2015-05 ... | reverse complement strand
ATGTAAACCTCCCTTTCTCTTTTATCTTACTTGAAAAAAGGATAGTTTACAATTTATTTACTCATGCGTTTGTCGTGACTACCCGCATAAGCCCATGCCGTATCGAAATAAGTGAACCCCGCCTCCATAAACAGATCGACCATTTCCTTGACCTGCTCCACATCAATCACGCCTTCCTGCTGTGGCAGACGCATTAAACCAAATCCCAGTTTCCCGATTTCTTCGCCTAAATATCCCATATTTTTCCTCTCCTGTCTTCAATTATTCTGCGGTTAAATGTCGTAAGATTCCTGAACCCATGCCGCAAGTATATTGCACAAAATCTTTTTTTGCACTATGATAAGTATAACAACTTCGTGTAACTCGAAGTCAAGCCTTTTTACAAAATATGCATGTCCTGCAGTCTGGAATTATAATATGCAAAAACGGAGAAATGATATGATCTATACCATCAAACAATTTGCCGAGATGTTTCACACAACCGGGCACACTCGGCTTCCTGACGATACCAATCCTGGCAATTGGAATGCCGGCATTGCAGACTGTTCCGGTTGAGTTCACGCTGCTCTATGCTCTGATATACTCCTGTTCCAATTTAATGCTGCTTGACTAAAGTTCATTTGCGATATATGCCAATGCAGACATAATTGAAATCTCTACCTGTTGTTTAATTGATGATTTTAGTTCATCCACTTCTTTTTCAGAAGATATTGTCAGCGGCGGAACCCCCACGGGAATGTCTATATACTCTCTATGAGATTCAGTCCCATCTGATATATTATTTGCAATTTCTTTAGATAAAAATGCTCCGACTGCAAATGTACTCTTGTCATATCCATAATGATGAACTGACAAAATCAACCGATATTTTTTTGTCTGATCTATAGAAATGAACATACGTCCCCAGCACTTATTTAATGACAAATTCACATAATAGTCATATTGATTCGCATAGTTAATAATCTGTCGGGCATAATAATATGCATAGGCATCTTCTGGCGAACAATAGCTGCTGTCTATTTCCGTTATCTTGTCCAGCCTTTCTCTCAAATCTTCCTTATAACTTTCCATTTCGTTTTTCATTACAAAGAATACGTTATTCATATTTTGCAATATTCTCTTATTTTGTTGTTCAACTTCAACCAGTCTATAATTTGATAATTTTGCTCCTAATACATTTAAAACATTATCATATCCGCTCGTATTTTCTATAATCTTCCAATTTAAAGCACGTTCAATTGAATTGATCTGATTGACCGAAATAACATCTATTAATGCCTGATAGTCATTTTGATCCGCACGCTCTAAAGCATCTATATATTTTATCCTTTCATCTCTGTCAATCGTCAGCGGAAATAATCCTTCTTTTATAAGAACAAAACTTGCCAGAAGACGTGCAATGCGGCCATTACCATCCTGAAAAGGATGAATTTGCACAAATGCGTGGTGTAAAAAAGCTGCTTTAACCAAAATATGTGCACTTACCAATTTATTATTAAAAATATTTATTAAACTGTCCATTTCTGACTCAACCTGTTCCGGCGGGCAATAGTTATACACAACACCATCTCTCATAGGATTGTTTGGTGAATTTTTAAACTGCCCCTTTACAAGCGCAATTCTGATACGATTTCCAAACTGATCAATTGCTTCTGTCGAATTCTGATGTCTGGTAATTAAACTATGCAGTTCTTTTATATAACCAACACTCAACTGTCTGTCATTTTTAACAAAATCAAAAATGAAATCAATCGCTTCAAAATTATCTCCAAGATATTTCATGAGCAAATTTGGGGCAATATCTGTATCTCCATGTTGAAGATAGGAATCGACAAATCCCTCTTTAATAAAAGTTTCTGTTATTCCCTTTTTCAAATCATACATTCTTTCAATTATACCTGTGTCAATAGCCTGCTTTCGCTTTAATTGATCCATAAATCTTTTATATTGCTCTTCATTCTTTTGTAATTCTACTCTTCGTTTCTCCCATGAAGGATAAATAATATCAAATTTCTCAGTCTTAACGCTGTTCCATCTCTCATCAAACTTTATTGGTGACCATATATTATGACTCTGCATCTGCATACCCCGTACCTTTCTACATGCTTGCAAACTGCTTAAACAAGGCGTTTTGTCAACTACTGCTCTTTTTTATAACCTGTTCTCACATTCATGGTAAATATAGCATACCCCTATAACTTGTACAAGTTATTTTCTATTGATTTACTTTGCATTCCAACCCGAATTATTTTATGGTTGACAAGTCCTCCCAACTTGTTATAATGTACTTGTACAATAAGTACACTTGTTTCTTACATTTTAAAGCAGCTCCTATCCGGCAATATCATCCGCAGTCCCGGGCTTCTCTTTGCGGACCCGGATGGGCACAGGAATCGAATACAGACCAGAAACGAAGAGGAACCATATGGAAATCATCATCAGTAACAACGCAAACAAACCGATCTACGAGCAGATCACCTCACAAATAAAGGCAATGATCATGAGCGGCGAACTGCAGGCCGGCGATTCCATTCCCTCCATGCGGGCTTTGGCAAAATCTATTCACGTAAGCGTGATCACGGTCCAGAAAGCCTATGAAGATCTGCAGCGGGACGGATTTATCGAAACGACTGTCGGCAGAGGCAGCTTTGTGTCGGCACAGAACAAAGAATTTTATCAGGAAGAACAGCAGCGTATCGCCGAGGAGCATTTAGCGGCTGCCGCCGAAATCGGACGGATGAACAATATCTCTCTGGAAAAGCTCACTGAACTGCTGGAACTGTTCTATCATGAAAGTTTCTAAATAGACAGATGAAAAATCTCCGATTTTTTAACCTAATCCCCATGCATATCGCGAACCTGCTTGCGATACTGTTTAAATAGAAAGTTGAGAAGTCTCTGATTTTTCAACCTATTAATACATCCCGAAAGGAGTTCCCACATGGAGAACATTTTAGAATTACATCAGATTTCCAAGACATTTCCAAAATCAGATTTTACGCTGGAAAATCTGTCACTCTCTCTGCCCTACGGCGCAATCATGGGCTTCGTCGGCGAAAACGGCGCCGGAAAGACTACCACCATCGGCTGCATCCTGAACACACTCCGCAGGGACGGCGGAACAGTGAAACTCTTCGGACAGGAGATGCAGGACGTGGATACGGATCTTCGTGAAAAAATCGGCGTCGTCTATGACGGTGATAACTTCCCCGGCTTCTGGAACGCCAGGCAGTTATCCCGCGTTATGTCCGGGCTTTACAGGCAGTGGGACAATGCGTTATTCCAAAAATATCTGGAGGACTTCCGCCTGCCGGTCAAACAGAAAATCAAAAGCTACTCCCGCGGAATGACCATGAAATTAGCCATTGCCGCCGCCCTCTCCCACCATCCGCAGCTACTGATTCTGGATGAAGCGACAAGCGGGTTGGATCCCGTCGTGCGTGATGAAATGCTGGACATATTTCTGACTTTCATACAACAGGAAAATCATTCCATTTTTTTATCGTCCCACATCACAAGCGATCTGGAAAAAGTGGCGGACTATATTACTTTCATTCATAACGGCCGGCTTATCACCACTGTTTCCAAAAACGACCTTGTTTATCGTTATGCCGTTTTACGCTGTAAGGAAAGCCAGTTTCTTGCACTCGATCCCGGCGACATTCTCGCCTTCCGCAAACGGGATTATCAGATCGATGTACTGGTCGCTGACGGCAAAGAAGCACAGCGGAAATACAAAGATATTGTGGCAGATCACGTTTCCATCGATGAAATGATGCTGTTATTCATAAAAGGAGAACGCGGGCAAACCCCTTTTGCGTAATTTGCTTCACTAAATCAAAGATACACAGACTGCATAAACGATTACAAAGACAACAAAGAAATGAGGTAAATATGAAAGGACTTATCAAAAACAACTTATACACCGCTCTTCCAAACGTCAAAGTATTTTTTGCCACTATGATACTGCTGGGTGTCTTCGTCATTGTGACGGGCGCGGGATCTCCCGCTCTGATTACCTGTCTGCTGTCTGTGATGATCGGCTTCTCATTCATTTCACTCGAAAGCGTAGGTCTGGAAAACACTTCCAAATGGATCAGATACAAGCTGACAGCTCCCGTGAAAAGATCCGACATCGTAAAAAGCCTCTATCTCAGTCTGCTCCTGTGGCTGTCTGCCGGCATCGTTTTCGCGGGAATCAGCGTAGCGGTATCCACAGCACTGCACGGCTGTCCCTTTGACAGAAATGTTGACATCCTGTTACTGTTTGTTGCCGGCATCGGAATCAGCCTGTTTATGGGCACCGTTTTCTTCCCGCTTTTCTTTCTGGGCCTCGAAGCGCAATACAACGTTTTTCTGTTTGTCAGCATACTCACCGGCATCGGCATAATTGTGGGGATTTGCTTACTGATCAACAGCTTTTTTCCGCATGGCATGACCAGCAGACAGATTATTCTCAGCGGCATTGCAGTACTGATCTTCTCAGCGCTGGCATTCGCCCTGTCCTGTCCGCTCTCGGTCTATTTATTTCAGAGAAAAGACTACTGACGACTCCCCTCTATCTGCCCGACACCTGATACCGCCTGTAAATCTTCGCACCCGCCGCTGCTGCCACGGCGCCGCCGATAACATACAGAAGCGGGACAGCCTGCCACGCCGTAAAGCACTGTCCGCCGGCTGCAATAAGCCATTCACTGAAAATCCCCCGGCGGGATAAGAAAGACATGGGCAGACTCTGCCAGATCTGTGCCGCCGCCCTGTATTGTGCCGGAATATCGAACATCGCTCCTGCAATGATCAATCCTGTAAATAACGCCAGCGTTGCAATACTGTTATGCATAAGTTCCGATCCCACCATGACAAGCACTCCCATAAGAACCGCAGCCACCAGAAAAACACCGTAGGCAATGACACACGCCTGCCCGATGCTTAACGGGTAGGCATAGATGCTCATATATGAATACAGCTGCACCGCTGTCTGAAACCCCTCCGCCCCGTAAATGACCAGCGCCACTGTCACCACCGCCAGGCCCGTCAGCAACGCACACAAAAAGGACACACTGATTCCCGCCGACAGTTTTGCCCAGTACGCCACAGTTCTTCCTTTGGCACTGGACAGAATCATCTGGTCCGTTCTCCGCATATGTTCTTCCGGAAACACCCCCGACAGACAGACCGCCGTAAGCAGAAGCATCAGAATGCCCACCGTGTCAAGGTCCTTTAAGATCGTGCCGTATCCTTCATGATAATAGTAAGTAAATGGCTTATCAATCTTCTCTTCCTGTTCCTGCCAGAATGCTTTCTCCGTGTCCGATAAAAATAAATCCGTCCATGCCTCCTCCTGCCGGTCTGCCCGCGCGTCATAGAGGCTCTGTTCTTCTGCCTGCCAGCCCTCATACCACGGATTTCTCTCTATCCACCGCCATATAATCTGAAAAATATCGCTGTATGGCCGGGCATATTTCTGATATTCCTCCGTCTCGGTGTACCGCTCTGCTGTCTTCGGGATTTTGCTGTACGCCGACATCGTTTCCTCCAGCAGTTCCTGCCCGACTACCCTGCCTGACAACGCCCGTTGGTATGCGCTGTCCACCTGAAACATATGATAGTGGGTGTCAACGGCCTCTCCTTCCACATAATAATTACCGGACAGATTCCCTGTTTCTGCAAAAATAATACAGCCGATGCAGAGAAACAATGCAATCCATACCAGTTTTCGCCCAAGGATTTTTTTTAATTCATAATGATATAGTGTAAGAAAAATGTTCACAGCGTAACTCCTCTCTCTATGCTCTCATTGATACCTTCATGCCTTTTTACCAGCAGGACCTTCTGAATGCCCTTGCCCTTCAGGCATTCTGCTGTAGATAAAATTCTTCCAGATCTCCTTTCGCACCATCCCATTTCCCATGATAAATCAGCTGTCCGTCCTTCATCATAAGGATCTCGTCGGCGATATGCTCAATGTCCGAAACAATATGCGTAGACAATAATACAATACTTTCTTTTCCGATATCTCCGATCAGTTCCCTGAAGCGCACCCGCTCTTTCGGATCAAGTCCTGCAGTCGGCTCATCCAGAACAAGCAGCTTCGGTTCATTGAGCAGTGCCTGCGCGATCCCCAGTCTCTGTTTCATGCCGCCGGAAAAAGTTTTCACCTTCTTATGGCGTACATTCTGCAGCGACACCAGTTCCAGCAGTTCCTCCGCCCGTCGCTTCGCCTGCGTCTTGGGGATTCCTTTTAAAGCCGCAAGATACAATAGAAAATCCACTGCGCGAAATTCCGGGTAATATCCGAAATCCTGCGGCAGATATCCAAGAACCGCACGGTATGCCTCCGTATCCGCGCCAATGCCGTCATAAGAGATCGTCCCGCCGTCCGGCTTCAAAATCCCGCAGATCATTCGCATAAGCGTCGTTTTGCCGGCGCCGTTGGCCCCCAGCAGCCCGTATACCCCCTTTTCCAGATTCACCGATACCCTGTCTACCGCTATGAGATTTTTATACTGCTTTGACACACGGTCTATCGTAAGTTTCATATCCATCCTCCCTGTCAGCACCGCAAATTATAATGGAAAATAAGCTGTCAGTCATATTTTCCCATCCGTTTTCACCAGCCCGATTATCATATTTCTATATTGCCTGATCACGCATCCTGCAAGCAGCGCCATCATACAGCCCCATGTGACTGTACTATACCCTTCACAGGTCCGTACAATCACATCCCTTTCCATAAATACAAAAGAACCGATCGCGGCTGCGGCACCCGCACAGAAATAAATTGCTTCACGCCCTTTGTACACGCGTGCAATGCACAATCCGATAAAAGATGTCAACAGATACGGTGTCAAAATGTACATGCCCGTCTGAAACGGCGCGCGATCTCCCCTCCATATTCCTGCAATCACCAGAAACCATAAGAGCATCGCATTTTCCACGCCGAGAATCCATAATCTTGCAAACAGAACGCTTCGTAAAGAAAAACGTGTCGCCATTTCCAGTTCAGCCATCTCATACTGCTCCGATCTGCCGCACTCTGCAATGACCGTAACTGCCAGAAAAGGCGTAAGTGCCGAAAGAACCCACATAAGATTTGCTGCGGCCGTTACCGCTCCGATTACGGTAACCATAAAAATGACTGCGGAAAGCGCCCAGATCCATTTGCGGATATATGCCGCCTGAGAGCGCATAACCTCCCAGATGTTCATTTGCGGCCGGTTCCACTTCTGCATAAATTCTTTTTTATGCAAAGGCGGCGGCGCCTCATAAACGGATTTAAGCTGGTCCTTTATTTCACGCTCCATATAATCCCTCCTTTTCAAGCAGTATCCTGAATTTCTTTTGCACGGCAAGCAATCGGCGCCTCACTGCAAATCTGGATATGCCAAATATCTGCCCGACCGCAGACACCGGAACTTCATTCACATACCGGAGCAGCAGAAGCTCCTGCTCGTCCTGCTGCAGCCCGGACAAAGCCTTCTGCACGGCAAGTCTGGTAATCATCTGTTCTTCCTGCATATCACCGCATACGCATTCCTGTATGTCTCCACCATGCATGCCTGCACGGAATTCCCGCCATTCGCCCGAAAGATTCCTGTCCCTCTGTCCATCGCCTGTCTGCATAAAAGCGGATTCTCTGTTTTCTGTTTTTAAAGCTCTGTCCGCCGACCGCCTGCGGTATTCGTCGATACAAAGATTTCCTGCAATCGTGTACAGACATTTCAGCGCCTCTTCTTTCCCTTTACAATTGTACCTCTGAAAATAGCGGAGGAAGGTTTCCTGCGTAATGTCCTCGGCCGACTGCTGATGATGCAGTTTAAAATAGCAATAACGATAAATTTTGTCATACTGTTCATCCAAATCCAGGGACATGCCGCCATCCTCCTCTCATAATGTATAACGGATCAGCCCCGTCAAATGTGCGCTTTACCACAAAAAACAGCAAAACTTTTTCAGTCTTACTGCTTCTTCACACTGCCTGCTATTCCACTCCATAATCCGCTGCTGTCTCATGTTATCTGATCCTGTGCGCTGTAATGATCGTATAGCTGTGCGCATTGATCGTAATTTTCAGATCATCTGCCTCACAGTACCAGTTTTTGCCCTGCCGGTAGATATGACAATTTTTGTCCAGAACCTTATTTTTACAGTATTCAACTACATCCGCATTGTCTAATTGCAGATTTCGTCTGATCCGGTCCACACCCATTTCCGTTGTATGAACCTTGTCGATATTATCCAGTAATATTTTTGGATCTTCCATGACTATATTTCCCTGTCTCCTATTTTGTGTTTAAAAATCCCGCATATACACCGGCTTCGGCCATATGCGGGATTTCTATTCTCCGTATAATCAGACTCTATACAACGCCCTGTGCCTTCATAGCCTCAGCAACCTTCAGGAAGCCCGCAATGTTTGCGCCTGCCACGTAGTTGCCTTCCATGTTGTACTTCTTGGACGCCTCGTCTAAGCTGTGGAAGATATTTACCATAATACCCTTCAGCTTCGAATCCACCTCCTCGAATGTCCAGGACAGTCTTTCGGAGTTCTGACTCATCTCCAGTGCAGATGTCGCTACGCCGCCTGCGTTGGAAGCCTTACCGGGACAGAACAGCACGCCGTTCTTCTGCAGATACTCTGTTGCTTCCAGTGTAGTAGGCATGTTAGCGCCTTCAGCCACTGCAAAGCATCCGTTCGCTACCAGTGCTTTCGCATCTTCCAGATCCAGTTCATTCTGTGTCGCACAAGGAAGCGCTACATCACACTTCACAGTCCATACACCGTGCTCACCGGCTTTCTTCTCATGATACTCTGCGCTCGGTCTTGCCGCCGCATACTCTGTCAGGCGTGCACGCTTCACTTCTTTCACCTCTTTCAAAAGTGCTACGTCGATACCCTCAGAATCATAGATCCAGCCTGTAGAGTCGGAGCAGGTAACCGGTTTTGCTCCAAGCTGCTGTGCTTTCTGGATTGCATAGATGGCCACGTTGCCGGCGCCGGATACTGCGATGGTCTTGCCGGCGATATCCTTGCCGTTGCATTTTAACATTTCCTCCGTTAAGTATAACAGACCGTAGCCCGTTGCCTCGGTTCTTGCAAGGGAACCGCCGTATGTTAAGCCCTTACCTGTCAAAACGCCTTCATAGAGGTTACGGATTCTCTTATACTGACCGAACATGTAGCCGATCTCACGACCGCCCACACCGATATCTCCTGCCGGTACGTCGGTATCAGCGCCGATATGTCTGCAAAGTTCTGTCATAAAGCTCTGGCAGAATGCCATTACTTCCCTGTCTGATTTGCCTTTCGGATCGAAATCACAGCCGCCCTTGCCGCCGCCGATGGGAAGTCCGGTCAGAGAATTTTTAAAAATCTGCTCAAATCCTAGGAATTTGACAATACCTAAATTAACGGAAGGATGGAACCTTAAGCCTCCCTTGTAAGGTCCGATGGCACTGTTGAACTGTACGCGGAAACCGTTATTTACCTGAACCTGACCCTTATCATCCACCCACGGAACGCGGAACTGTACGATTCTCTCCGGAACCGTCAGCCTCTCCAGCAAAGCATCTTTTCTGTATGCTTCCTCATCCGCTTCGATCACGACACGGAGAGATTCCAAAACCTCTTTCACTGCCTGATGGAACTCCGGCTGTGCGGGATTCTTCGCTACTACCAACTCATAAACCTCATCAACGTATGACATTGTGCATATCCTCCTTTAATCTGTGTATAATTCCCATGTATCATTATAGTATGCGGCAGAAAAATTCACAACCCCGATTTAGCATATTAACGTGTAAAAATTTTGTATGCTTTTCACCTTGTTTTTTGACATATTGTACAATGATACTTTTATACAATAGTTCATGTATACAATAATACATTAAAATAAGAGATCTCGATACGCATAATTATGGGATATGATTCCCTTATTCCATGCATTCTTCTACAGATACTCTTTCAGTCTCTCTATATTCTCCTGTTCAAAATCCACCAGTTCCTGTGCCAGTTCCACCGCCTCTTTTGTTGCCAGACTGTTATGCTTCATAGTCTTCCACATACTGGTGATACCTCTCGCACTGCCCTGAATCATCATTTCCGCCAGATGTTCCTTGCTGATATTAAGCGCTGTATTGGCGTGAATGCTTCCTTTCAACATCAAATCCGTAAGCTGATTTCCCCGATAAACCTCTCCCTCATTCTTCAAAATCTGATCCAATGCCTTATTATGGATCTCCGAATACCGTAAAGACTGCCTGGATAACTGCAGAGAAAATTCGTCATCGCCGATTTTATCCAGGATCGTATCAATAGCAGTCATCCCCATCTCTGTGTTCCTCTGTATTTCCCGCAGCATTTTTGCATCATCCTGCTTCATTCTCTTTCTCCCTTCACCGCATCATACCCTTTGGATCCCTAAACGAGCATAGCTCGTTTACGAGATTCGCTTCGCGGACTCGAACTAATCAAAAAGAGTATGAGACGAATCTCATACTCTCTATTTTTGCCACTATTTGATTCTTTAATCAGAAAGGTTTTATTCCACGTAATCTGATTTGACATAAGCTGTCTTGCCGTTATATTTGATTCTGGTCCAACCGTCAGCCTGCTTCATGAGTACTTCCAGCTTCTCGCCGACATAAGCCGTTCCCAGCTTCTCGCCGTTCTCACTCGCCGAAGCACGAACACGGACATTTTCTTTTACGGTCACGGTTCCCGTTACTTCACCGGAACTGCTGTTATCTGCCTGCTCAGGCTCTTCTTCCGGTTCTGTATCGTTATTGTCTTCCTCTTCCGGCTCTTCCTCAGTCTCTCCGGCATCCGCCTGCATGGTTTCAGAAGGCTCAAGAAACTCACTCTTGATGAAAGCTTCACCGCCTTCATATTTGATCTTACTCCAACCGTTTCCTTTTTGTTCCAGTAGATCAAACTCATCACCAACCGCTGCTTTACCGAGCTTATCCGCAGTCTCGCTGTCCGACGTTCTGATATTCACTACATCGGTTGCTTTGACCTTCGTCACGATCACAGACGGTTCTGTGTTGTCCTGCTGCTCCTGACCAGACTCTCCGTCCGGGCTGTCTCCTCCCGCTGCTTCATCATCTCCGGAAGCTGCTGCTTCGTCTGAAGGCTGACCGCTTCCTTCCGCACGGGCCAGAGCCTCACCGACGTTCTTATCAATCTCTGTATTCAGGTCAAGAATAAAGTCCGCAAGTTCCTCATCCCCGGCAAGCATATCATTGTATGCCACAGCCGCTTTGTTACTCAGATCAATAACATCATCCTGAAGAGACACCTCGCGAATATAAGTGATCACACTCTCGTCTTCTTCTCCGTCCTCGTTCAGAAAAAACTCTCCGTTCTCATCCGTACAGATATAGTAGGTACTCATACCCGGAATCGGCTTCTCATAATCGTAGAACTTTACTTCCGTATAAACATATGCTATATAAGTTCCCTCTTTTGGCCCATTCTTCGTGTAGATCTCCAAAACAGGATAGGATTCAATATATTTACTGGTCTCCTGTGCTTTCAGGATCTCCGTGGCATCCAGACGCTCTACCAGTCTGTTCATGGTGTCAGTGTCCCCTTCCACCATGGCGGAATAATAAATCTGAAACAACTCGTTGATCTCAGGTACGGCATCCTGCTCCAAAGGAACCTCCGGCACGGTGGTCTGATCACTTACAATCTCGACATTGTCCGTCGTATTCACGGCCTCTTCTTCTGCGATTTCTCTCTTGTTAGCGTTGATCGCTACTATAACCGTGATTGCCACACAGATCACCAAAATAACAGGCATTAGGATTTTGGAATATCTGAACAGCCAGTTCTTAAGGCTCTCCAGCCTGGCCTTGATAAAATCCTGTATATTATTATTGGATGTATTCATGTACAACAACCTTTCTTAAACTCTGAATCAAAGCAGCTATACAGGAGCTGCAAAATGCACCCGACAGGACTCGAACCTGCATCAAAGGCGTCGGAGGCCTACGTTTTATCCATTAGACTACGGGTGCCGACTTACATGTACAAAATTGTTACGATTTTGTAACATCTTGATTATAATACCATAAGCCGGCACAGTTGTCTAGTACACTAAATCATTAAACATAAATTTCCTTAATTTCCGCTTTTTTTCTTTCGTAGCGATAAAGACTGCCTGACAGGATTTCTTCCGGTTCTACCTGGGTTTCATTGACCTCCGCCACCATTTTTCTGTAGAAAGCATAATCTTTTCCCGTGTCATCCGGCAAAAGCAGAACTTCATGCACGGAACTGGGCAGGATCAGCAGATCTGATTGAAGCCGGTCTGCCAGAACACGCATCTGATCGGAATAGAGCATGGCCGAAGCGCCGTAAAATTTCTCCTTATTCGTCAACACATATAAATCTGTTTCCGGCATATCTTCGATCTGAATCCCTGTCAGTTCACCCACCAGCTTTTCCATCGGAACCATAAGATCCGGCATCCGCCGCTTCATATTATGCTGTGCAGTGCGATATAAATCACTGGCTGACTGCCCCCACATCTTACTGTGGTTTTCATGTATCAGAATGGTAGCATTGCCCAGGGTCTTTTCTTTCATCAAATAATAAAATACAATTGCCAGATCGCACCATCTGAAATGAGGCACGTCCTCCAGCAGCTTACGGTTTTTTTCATAATTGATCAGTTTATGGAAAATTTTGTCTTTCACACATTCATATTCACAGAAAAACTGCATATCCAGATCAACATCCCTCACCTGTGCCTCGTACAGCATCACGATATCATCCACAATGGCTTCTATTCCGGCACCTCCGCGGAATCTCCGGTAGGGTTCTTCCAGATAGATTGTGGGCGAAATCCTGTCAGACCGTTTCAGCATAATGATTCCGGTCAGACGGATATCATTATTCTTCGTCACCTCCGTTACCCTGATTTCATAAACTTCTCCCATTCTTTTCTGTAACTGCTGTACAATCGTTTCTACAAATACATTAAAATTCATTGTTCCTCTTTTCCCACTCTCTCCGGGACATACCTGTTTTGAGGACTCACTGCTCTCGGGAATAAAAGAGCACAAAAAAGACAATGGCCACAAAAGTTTCCATTGTCTTATAGGCTTTGAAAAAAATATCATGCTGATCAGATTACACTCTGGACAGATACTCTCCCGATCTGGTATCGATCTTGATAACTTCACCCTGCTCTACGAACAGCGGAACCATAACCTTGGCGCCTGTCTCAACGATGGCAGGCTTCGTAGCTCCTGTTGCCGTATCACCCTTAAATCCGGGCTCTGTATCAGTAATCTCCAACTCTACGAACAGCGGCGGCTCGATTGCGAACACACTGCCGTTATAGGAACAGATCTTAACCATCTCATTCTCTTTCACGAATTTCAGTGTATCACCCACTGTCTCCGCATTCAACGCGATCTGATCATATGTCTCCGTATCCATGAAGTTGAACAAATCTCCGTCTGAGTATAAATACTGCATATCTTTCCGATCAATACGTGCCTGAGGGCATTTCTCAGTGGGTCTGAAAGTCTTCTCCACAACGCCTCCGTTGATGATGTTCTTCAGCTTCGTTCTCACAAATGCCGCGCCTTTACCGGGCTTTACATGCTGGAACTCGATTATCTGATAAACATTGCCTTCAAACTCAATGGTAATACCGTTTCTGAAATCGCCTGCCGATATCATAAAATAATCCTCCTAAATTTTCACAAGTATAATTCTTACTTAGTTTATACTATAAAGTTTGTTTTTTCAACCTCTTTCCCAAAAAAAGACAAAACTTTTAGCATCATTCCTTTTATTCTTTCGATTCCACGTCTCCCGAAGAAAGAATATAATCGATGGCCATCAGGTATCCGTCCAGACCTTTCCCGTAAATCTGCCTGTCACATGCTGGTGCGGTCACAGAAACTTTGCGGAAATCCTCCCGTTCCATAATATTGGAAATATGAATTTCCACCTTTGGCACCGTAATGCTGGAAAGTGCATCCCGGATGGCATAGCTGTAATGAGTGTATGCTCCCGGATTAATGACGATACCTTCCGTCCCGTCAAAATAAGAATCCTGAATCCGGTCGATGATAGCCCCCTCGTGGTTACTCTGGAATACCTCTATGGTACATCCTTCTTTCTGCCCTTTCCCGGCAATCATATTGAGCAGATAATCATAGTCCTGCGTACCATACACATTTTTTTCCCGTATTCCCAGAAAGTTCAGATTCGGTCCGTTGATCACTAATATTTTCATGCCATCCTCCCTCTAGCCTACATGCTGTTCGATCTCACATAAGATCTGTTCAAAAGTTTTTCCGTCCACATCTATGATCACATCCGCGGCTTCCGCGTAATACTGATCCCTCTCTCCCAGCAGCTTCCGTATTTTCCCTTCCGGATCCTCCCCTTGAAGAAGCGGCCTTGTCGTATCATTTTTCAGTCTCTCATAGATCGTCTCCGCCTCCGCCCGCAGGTAAATGACCTGTCCGATCTCATGCAGAAAAGCTCTGTTTTCCGCACGAAGCGGAAGACCCCCGCCTGCCGATATGATCTGATTCCGCACGTTTCCTGACAGCTTCCTCAGACATGCCGTTTCAAGCTCCCGGAAAAAGGATTCACCCTCTGTGGCAAAAATATCCGCTATGGTACGTTTTTCCTCTCTCTCAATCTCTTTATCCGTGTCGATGACCGCCTGCCGGAGCCGATAAGAAAGCCTCAATCCCACAGTAGTCTTACCGCAGCCCATAAAGCCGATCAATATTACGTTTCCCATGAATCTTATGACTCCTTTGTCTGTCGTTGTTTTCATGCTGATGTACGTTTCCCCGAAGCACCGTCCCGGAAAACCGCATATTCCATCAACAAACTCAATTCGCAAAATGCTCCTTCAATTTCGTATAAACAACCTGCGCGTCCTCCTCAGACACCTGCACGTCATTCCACAGTTCGTAGGCAATGATGCCCTGATACAGCAGCATTTTCAATCCATTGTAAGCCTTGCCACCCTGTTCTTTTACAAGCTTCATAAACTTCGTTTCCCAGGGGCTGTAGATCAGATCAAATCCCGTGTGGATCTTTTCATAGAATGCCCGGTCCGGAATCACCACATCCTCCGTATGAGGTGCAAGTCCCACCGAAGTACCCTGAATCGCAAGATACTTTCCTTCCGGCAGTGTAGCGTGATCCTCTGTAGCCATCGGAAAAATCACCTGCCTGCCCACACTGCGGTTCACTTCCTCCGCCGCCTGCTCTGCTTTGCCAGGTGTGCGGTTCAGCATATACACCTTCTCCGCCCCTTTTACGGCACACAAGTATGCCACCGCCCTGGCTGCTCCTCCGGCCCCCAGCAGAATGATCTGCTCGCCGCTGATTCTGATTCCTTCAACGGTCATGGCGCGGTACAGCCCTTCCATATCCGTGTTATAACCTTTATAACCACCTTCAGTCCTTACCAGGGTATTGACGGCTCCGATTCGTTCCGCCAGGGCATCAATCGCTTTCAGGCTCCCGATCACTTCACTTTTATAAGGCACTGTCACATTCAGTCCCAGCAGATGCAATGCATCCGCACCGGCCACCGCATCCGGAACTCTGCCCTGAGCCACCGGAAACGGCACATACACCAGATCATGCCCCAGCCGCTTCGCAAGTGTATTATGTATCATAGGCGACAGGGTATGCTCCACCGGATTTCCGATCAGTCCGCATACAGCGGTTTTACCGTTTATTTCCATCTTTTCATTCATTCCTTTCGCTTCCCTCAGGCACAAACCATTATGAAAACTGTAATTTACAGCACTCATCTCATTTTAGTATATCTGCCGCGGGAACGCCTGTAAAAAAACAACACGATCCATTCCAGCCGTCGTTTCAAAACAATCTGGATTTCCTCCTTCGGATGGATCGGCTTCACGAGCCAGGCTCTGATTCCCGCCTTTTTCGCGCCCCATACATCCGTAAAAAGCTGATCGCCCACAAACATGGTTGTACCGGCATCCGTTCCCATAAGTTCCATCGCTCTCACATAATTTTTCGTGGAAGGCTTGCCCGCCTTATAAATATACCGCGAATGCACCGCATCATTAAACATTTTCACACGGGGCTCCTTATTGTTGGAGAGCAGCATACTTTCAAAACCGATCTCCCTGAGCCGCCGGAAAAGTTCCATGCTGCGCCTGTCTGCCGGCGCCCCGTGCGGCACCAGCGTATTATCAATATCGAAGATCACTCCCCGGTATCCTTTCTCGTACAGATCCTTAAAATCGATCTCATATACCGAATCCAGATATTCATCCGGATAAAAACATTCCAAAAATGCCATTTAAACTCCTTCGCGGAAAATCTTCCGCATATAAATTTTCAGCCTAATCCCCGTACATATCGCAAACCTGCCTGCGATACTGCCTGAAAAGAAAATTGAAAAAACTATGATCTTTCAACCTGAATTCCTTCCTTATCATAACAAAACCCCTCGCCACTATGCAAGGGGTTTTCACGCAATATGATGCAGGCGCATGGCTCAGCCGGAAAAAGAACCAGCCGCATTACAGATTTTTCACGATCCTGTTATATCTGGCCGCAAAGATAATACGCACAATACTGCTTAACAGCATCAGCAGAATATCCCAAAGAAGGAAAGAATATGCCCTTGCCGTAAAAGCCTCATACCATGCTGCACCTTCCCACAGCTTATTCCCGAAAAAAAGTACCAGCACAATCAACAGGGCTGCCGTCAAAAACAGCCATCTGAATCCATTGGCAATTGTCATCGGCACACTGGCCTTGGCAACGATCTGCTTCTCCTGCTCTGTCATCTCTGCACCTCGTATCCTTTGCTTATTTATCCAGCACTTTCTTAAGTTCATCCATAAAAGTGTTGATATCCTTAAATTCACGGTATACGGATGCAAATCTGACATACGCAACCGCTTCCAGATCCTTCAGCTTATTCATGACGATCTCACCGATCACCTGACTCGGAATCTCTTTCTCTTCCATATTAAAAACTTCTATTTCCACTTCATCTACCAGCTGATTGATCTGGTTCGCACTGATCGGCCTTTTATGGCACGCACGTAAAACGCCGGCCTCAATCTTGGATCTGTCATAAGTCTCCCTGTTATCGTCCTTCTTAATAATGATCAGCGGAATTGTCTCCACTTTCTCATATGTGGTAAAACGCTTATCACATTCGTCACAGACACGTCTCCTGCGAATGGAATTGTTATCCTCGGCAGGCCGGCTGTCGATTACTCTGGTATTCTCATGACCGCAAAAAGGGCATTTCATCAGGGATATCCTCCTCAGTATCAATTATTTTATTTTGAATTACGTTCAGTAGAACTACAATAGTTCATATTTATTATAGGTGATTCTCACAATTATGTCAACTATTTTAAGGAAACCACATCAGCCCACCTGACCCGTATCCGTCAAATGCACAGATCGACGATTATGATATCAGGGCCGATCTGCTTGATGTCCTTGTAACAGATCACATAATTCGAATCATTGCCAAACAGTCCGCACCATTTATTTTCTCCCGGAATGATCAGTTTGAAAATCTGTCCGGTACATTCATCAAACTCAAAATCGCACACCTTTCCCAGCTTCTGGCAATTTTTCAGATTAATGACTTCTTTTTTCTTTAATTCCGAAAATAACATAGGAACCTCTCCGGGCTTTTATTATATTAAATGCATCCGCCCGCGAAAGGTTCCTGTCATGATTCTGCGCCTTGTTATTCTTCCACTTCAACATAGTCTGTAAACACGTAACCGGTGGAGCCATCCTCCAGGACGATTTCATACCATTCTCCACCCCCGGCACTGCCTTTGCAGGTATAGGTCTCTCCGGCCTTTGCCACTTTAATGACATTTGTCCCTGATTTACTTGGCTGGTCCCGCACATTTACATTAGAAACAATTTTAAGCTTATAGGTGTTCTTATCATTGTCACTTTCTATGATTTCACTTTCAACACCGTCCACTTCCTGACCATTCTGGCCTTCCTGACTGTCTCCGTTATTCTGGCTGCCCTCACTGCCTTCTCCGCCCTGTCCGTCTTCTGAACTCTCGGTCTCTGCCTGGTCATAATTTTTGGGAGCGTACTGTGTATACAGGTTGAATCCGACTAAAGCAACCACCACAAAAATCACACAGCCCAGCGCCGCCGTCATGATCGTGATAAGGTCCACTCTCTCATCTTCATCATCATCCCAGTCGTCGTCTTCCCAATCGTCATCCTCATCATTCCAGTCATCGTCCCAGTCCTCATCCCGATAGGAATATCTATTCCCCCGGGGCGGCGGTGCAGGAACGGAAGATTTCCGCCGTACTTCCGGTTCTGACTCTCTTCTCCTGCCGGAAGCATTCCGCGCTGCCAGGCCCCGAGAAGATCCACCGCCTGAGGAACTTCCCGATCTGCTCTGACGGCTTTGGCTTTCACCGCCCAAGGAACCTCTGGCCCCTGATCCCCGGCCCTCACTGTCCGAGGCTCTTCTTACACTTGTTCCACGGCCGGAGCCATTGCTGCCGGAAGAACTTCTCGATCCGCTTCCACGGCCGGAACCTTCACCGGCTCCCCCGCTTCTTGCACTCCCTCCGCGGCCGGAACTCTCACCGCCGGACACACTTCTCGATCCGCTTCCACGACCGGAACCTTCACCGGCTCCCCCGCTTCTTGCACTTCCTCCGCGGACAGAACCGCCACTGCCAGAAGCTCTCTCTCTCCTGCGGTCCACCTTTAGTTCCGCCTCCGTCTCCGAAAGAATATTACGCTCGATTGCATCCATGGGAATATCTTCCATATTCTCCACTCCTGCTCCGCCGGATCCTTCGGATCTTTCCACCATACTGCCGCATTTATGACAGAATTTCGTTCCTTCACGCAATGCCGCACCGCAGTCCGGACACCGCATCTCTTTTATCACTCTGGTACCGCATTTCGGGCAAAACTGATCCGATTCCCTCAACCCGGCGCCACATTTTGTACATATCATATCCCCTTCACCTCGTCATTCCCGCCGTTCTTCGGCTTGTCTGCCAAAGACCGCGATCATTCCCTTACTAATGTACCAAAAATCTTTCTTTTTGTAAAACGATAAGAGAAGATTTTCTCTTAAAAATTTATGAATAATTTCGTCCGATTCGTACATCCTTGTTAGAAAAGGTACTATGAAAGAATTTGATCAAACAGGAAAGGCTGGGTATGAATATGATACAGGGTAAAGTAGAAATATGCGGCGTCAACACATCCAAACTTCCGCTTCTTAAAAATGCGGAGAAAGAAGAACTTTTTAAGAGGATCGGAGACGGCGATGACGATGCCCGCAAAGAATATATCAACGGCAATCTGCGCCTTGTCTTAAGCGTCATCAAACGTTTTCATTCCAGCAACGAAAACGTGGACGACCTGTTTCAGATCGGCTGTATCGGTCTGATCAAAGCAATCGACAACTTCGACAGCACCCTCAACGTCAAATTTTCCACTTATGCCGTCCCCATGATCGTCGGCGAGATCAGACGGTATCTGCGGGACGCCAACAGCATCCGGGTATCCCGCTCTCTCAAAGACACCGCATACAAGGCAATCTATGCCAGAGAACATCTTACCCGTGTCAATTCCAAAGAACCCACCGTCACGGAAATTGCTGAGGAAATAGGCGTCCCCAAGGAAGATATTGTCTATGCTCTGGACGCCATCCAAAGTCCTATGAGCCTTTATGAGCCAGTCTATACGGACGGGGGCGATACGCTCTATGTCATGGATCAGATCAGCGACAAAAAGAATCGTGAGGAGATCTGGGTGGAGCACATCTCCCTGAGTGAAGCCATGAAAAAACTGAGTGAACGAGAATACGAGATCATCACACTGCGTTTCTTCGAGGGTAAAACCCAAATGGAAGTGGCCAACAAAATCGGAATTTCCCAGGCTCAGGTATCCAGGCTGGAAAAAAATGCCCTCAAAACCATGCGGCTCTACCTCACTGCGTAGCGAAATTTCCTAAAATACCAAAACGAGCAAAGCTCGTTTAATAATAAGGTGTAAGTTCCTTCTTCCCGAAAGAACTTACACCTTACTTTTCTAAAAATCCGCCACATCAAATGTCAGCGTGATATCTTTACCGCCATACAGCTTGAAATAATTCTGCACGATCCGGTCCGTGACAACACGGATATTTTCTTTCTCCGTTCCCATAAGCACTACAAGGAACTGTGAACTGCTGTATCTGGTACCCACGTCCACGCCCCGCAGCGACTTGCAGATAGACTGTTCCATACACTGCATGGCGATTTCCATACGTTCCAGCTTGACTTCGCTTCCATCTGAAGAAAAAAGTGTAAAGAGCAGAAGCTGCGTCTTTTGTTTGCTCCGTCTGGAAAAGCGTGTCACAAAATCATAGATATGCGCAAATTCGGCATAATCCACCTGAAAAGCTCCCTTGTAATTTTCCCTGCTTCGAATCAGGTTCAGCACCGTCTCTAAGTCGTTCTTAGACTGTTCCGGTGTGCGCACAAGTCCGGTTCCCTGATAGAAACCATAACGGATATTCTCATTCTGCTTCACGTGATACAAGGCCTTGTCAGCACGCTGGTACAGTTCTTCATACTCATGTCCGTCCACACCCGACAGGCTGATCCCGATGGAAAGCTGCGTCTCCTTCAGAATATCTACCTGCTCCTGCTTCCTTGCAAAAGCATCCAGTATCTCATTCACCATATTAACCGCCGCATCCCTGCTGCGCATTCCCTCTACAAAATAGAGGAATTCATCGCCGCCTGTTCTGCATACAATGTCCTTGCCGCAGACCTCACGCAGTACATCCGCTGTCATCTTCAGTGCATAATCACCTGCCAGATGTCCATGAATCTGATTGATCCGCTTAAAATGATCCAGATCGAGAATCATCAGACATCCGCCTGAAATTCTCAGGCTTGCCTCGATCTCACTCACGCCCTTCCGCTTGCTGAGCACACCTGTGAGGTAATCCGTAGATGCTTCCAGAACACTCTCACTGCCCATGGCAACCCCGTAGATCTTCTCGCTGTCAAAGATCGGCGACGCCATTTCCTCTTCCAGCATCCACTGCTGTTCCAGTGCCCCTTCTTTGATCAGTTCCAGAAAAATGTCAACCAGTTCCGGATCCCACTGGCTTCCTTTCCCTTTTCTCAGTTCTTCCATTACGATATCATCGCTGAGTCTTCTTCTGTACACCCGGTTGCTTGTCATTGCGTCATAAGAATCCACCAGGCCGATAACTCTTGCTACCAGCGGAATAGATTCCGCTTTCAGCCCTTCCGGGTATCCTTTCCCGTCGTAACGCTCATGATGATACTTTGCTCCCACATTGACATTCGGGAACATCTTGAAGTCTTTCAGAATCTCGGCACCCATAATAGTATGCCCTTTGATCAGGCGGAATTCCAGATCCGTCAGCCTGAAAGGCTTGTTGAGCACGGCATCAGGCACACCGATCTTACCCACATCATGCAGCATAGCTACATAATATATATTCTGAATCTCTTCATCCGTCCATCCCAGTCTCTGAGCCATCAGTTCGGCGTATGCCGCCACACGCATGGAATGCCCCTTCGTGTAATCATCCTTGGCATCCACTGTATTGGCAACTGTCATGATCGCCTGAATCGTGACCCGTTCCATCTCTCTTGTTTTCTCATCCAGCCTGCGCTGCAGATCCTTACGATATCCGTCAAGTTCCAGTGTACTTTTGATACGGCTCATCATGATCTGCGGTTCAAAAGGCTTGGAAATAAAATCGCAGGCACCCACGCGGAAGCATTCCACCTCCGTCTCGGAACTGCGGTCTGCCGTAAGAAAAATAACCGGAATCTTACACCAGCGTGGTTCGGCCTGCAATGCCTTCATAACCTCAAACCCGCTAATCTCCGGCATATTGATATCCAGCAGGATCAGATCCGGTGTATGTCTGGACAGATATTTATATGCCTGCTTACCGGAATTCACTGCAACTACCTTGTACATCTCTCCTAACAGGTTCTGTGCTGTTGACAGAGTCAATCTGTCGTCATCGACTATTAAGATTATCTTTTTCATTCGCCCTCACACATATGTTTGCACTCATCCCACAAGCATATATCTTTATATTAATGATTGTTGTCACTCTATTCCGTCATGTCCATATACTTATGATATCATTACATACTATAAAAATCAATTCTCTTTGCTCATCTCTTTTTTTAACCTGCGCATGATCTTCTTTTCCAGACGCGAGATATAAGACTGCGATATCCCCAGCAGCTCCGCTACCTCTTTCTGCGTCAGTTCCTTGCCGTCCACACTGCCCAGCCCGAACCGAAGTCTGATAATCGTCTGTTCCCGCTCCGTCAGTTTCCCGATCGCTTTGATCAAAAGCTTGCGCTCCACTTCATTCTCAAGATCTTTATAGATCACATCCTCATCTGTCCCAAGAATGTCCGACAGCAAAAGTTCATTGCCGTCCCAGTCTACGTTAAGGGGCTCATCAATGGACACTTCCATCTTATGCTTACTGTTTCTTCTCAGGTACATTAAGATTTCATTCTCAATGCACCGGGATGCATAGGTTGCCAGTTTAATATTTTTCTCAGGGTTAAAAGTATTAATGGATTTGATCAAACCGATCGTTCCGATGGAAATCAAGTCCTCCACTCCCACCCCTGTATTGTCAAATTTTTTAGCGATATACACTACAAGCCTTAAATTATGTTCTATCAGAATCGCTTTCGCTTCGTCTTCATACTCTGTACCGAGATCGCCTATGATCTCATTTTCCCTCTCACTTTCCAAAGGCGGCGGAAGCACCTCCGTCCCGCCTATGTAATGAATGTCTCCCTGCCTTGTCATAAGAAATCTCGAATCCTTATGAACCATTTTAAACTGGATCTTGCCGGGAATTGCCACCTTTAAAACCATTTTCCTTCCTCCTAGTCTTCTAATAACCGGGGGTGAAGTATCATCTGGTAGATACTCTCTTTAGAAATTCCCGTATCACAAACCGCAACGATCACGTGCTCTTTTCTGATCTTCTGCTCCTGCTCGATCACCATTTCCGGCAATTCATAAGCGTGCAGGATGCCTTTGTCCTTTCCGACGCTCCGATAAGGAATCACATGATATTTCTCAGGCCGAAAGCAGGAAGCAATCTGTCCCGCCAGCTCCACGCTGACCAGACATACCGGGGCACCGCTGACAGGATCCGCCAGATGGTTGCCTGTATCCACAAGAGCCTGTATCTTAAGCTCCTTCTGTAAGGCCGGAACATAGACTGCTACCGTTCTCAGACAGTTTTCCTGTTTTCTTTTGACCGCCGTAAGAAGTCCGTACAGAATGCGGTACGCCGCATATCCCGCAGCGATAGTCAGAAGCAGACTTCCCTTTCCTTTCAGAACCGTTCTGAAACGGTTCATAATCCATATCATGATGCTTCCCCAAAAAAATCCACAGCCGGCCATTACAAGACTGCCGTGAATAAGTTTCCTGCCGTGATCTATTCGAAAAGTAATACACAACATGCACATACTGACAGGCACCGCGCTTATGAGTATTCTCATTCCCATTGTACCCACCGGCGCCAGCATTGCCATGCAGACCAACAGCGAACCCGTTAACGCCCCAAGCCAGATTCTTACGTGCGTGGCAGTACACTTCAGAACCTTTCCGGCCAGAGACAGTAAATACAGATTAGCTGTCATCTGCAAGATAAAAACACTGTCAATATATAATTTGTAATACACATTTCACCTCCGTGCTTCTGTTTCATTATAGGAAAACGGAGACAAATATTCTGTCATTTTGAGGGAGCTTTTCCGCAATTTTTCCAGACAGATAGCAACAAAAAACCACAGGATATCCTCCTGTGGTCCAGTTTTCTATTTGCTTCTCAAAAAATCAGGGATTTTAAGGGATTTTTCTTCCACGGAACTCTTGATATCTCCGGTCTTGTTAATCCCGCTGATCGTCTTAAGCTGTGACGGAACAGCTTGTCCCTGTCCGGCAGCGCCATGTACCCCCGGCTGCTTTAAACCGCCCGGCACTGCGAAATTGCCCAGTCCTGCTCCCGGAACTGTGCCTGCTCCCGGTTTTCCCTGAAGGGAAGTAGGGGTTATGTATCCTGACTTGAATCCCAGGCCGCTCATCTGCTTCGCCTTCTCTTCAATGCCTGTGGCAATAATGGTGATATTACATGTATCTGTCATATTCGCATCATACATCGCACCGAAAATAAGATTTACGTCGTCTCCTGTAAGTTCTCTGACATAATCTGCGGCATCGGAAGCATCCGCCAGTGAAATGTCACCCGATACATTAATGATAATATGGGTTGCCCCGGAAATGGATGTCTCAAGCAGCGGACTCTCCACTGCCATCTTGACAGCCTCGCTGGCCTTGTCGTCCCCTTTGCCCGTACCGATTCCGATATGCGCGATACCCTTGTCCTTCATGACGGTCTGCACGTCGGCAAAGTCCAGATTAATCACGGAGGGCACGTTGATCAGGTCCGTAATACCCTGTACCGCCTGCTGAAGCACTTCATCCGCTTTCTTCAACGCATCCGGCATAGTTGTCCGTCTGTCAACGATTTCCAGAAGTTTATCATTCGGAATAACAATAAGTGTATCCACATTATCCTTGATCTTATCAATACCTGCAATGGCATTGGTCATACGTGCCTTCGCTTCAAAACGAAAAGGCTTGGTCACCACACCTACCGTCAGGATTCCCATATCCTTGGCAAGCTTGGCCACCACAGGAGCCGCTCCCGTACCCGTACCGCCGCCCATACCGCAGGTGACAAAAACCATATCCGCTCCTTTGAGTGCGGCAGCAACCTCGTCCGAACTCTCTTCAGCAGCCTTCTCACCGATCTCCGGCTTGGCGCCTGCTCCCAGACCTTTTGTCAGTTTCTCACCGATCTGTAATAACTTGGGGGCTTTACAAAGTTGCAATGCCTGTTTATCTGTATTGATCCCGATAAACTCTACCCCGTCTATTTCTTCATCAATCATTCTATTGACAGCATTATTGCCTGCACCGCCTACACCGACTACGATGATCTTAGCAGCAGACTCAGCATCATTTGTCTTAATTTCAAGCAAGGTGATTCCTCCTTCTGTCCCCCATAGACTCTCCTAGATTATCATATAATTATTTTCCGAAATTCGCAACCCATTTTTTTCTTTTTATCACGAATTATCCCGAATGACCGCCGTTTATCTTCCGCCATTCCCCTGTACTGCACTAAATTCACCGAAATTTCCAGAATAAACCAGAATCTTCCTCCGAATCAGCTCCCGGCATGTCCTATTCCTGTTCAAAGCTGTATGTTTTTGTGTCCTCATTGTATTCCCGCATATCCAGCGTTCCTTTTTTGCCTGCCAGGTCCGGAAGAATATACTGCAGTTTCATAATTTTTTCATCAATATAACGGCTGTCTCCCATGGCCACCCTTGCCTCGCCGAACATCAGCGTAACCTGATAACCTGAATCAAAATAGATCCGGTCCGCCGACATGGAATATTTCGATAACTGCTGTGTGATATTCAGCACCTCGTCAAAAATCTCCGGCTTTTCCACCGGAAGAGGCTCATGCAGGATCACATGGTCAAACTTGAGCCCGGTCACCTGAGGAATTCCTGCCGTTTTCTCTGTAGAAGTTTCCACCACAATTCCGTCTTTATCAAAATACACATAACGCCCCAGATAAGAGACATACCCGGCCAGCGCTTTCTCATATACGGTAATGCGGATCGTGTCCTTCGCCTCAATGGCCACATCCATGGTCTGGATAAACGGGATGTCAGTAATTCCCTTATCTTGGTATTTCAGGGAAAGCAGCAGGGAATTATTGCCATACCGCCCGCCCATAACCATTTCCATGATCTCTTCGTTGGTATAATGGACATTCCCCTCCACATACACTGTAGTGACCGTATAGTTGCGGACGATATATACATAGCCTGAGATCAGCACGGTCAACAGAAAAAGCATGACTGCGGACAGGATCAGTGTCCTCCTTGTCTTACCAAAACGGATTTTTTCCTCCTGTCCGCCTTTCCGCTTTTCTGTTTTTACCTCGCCGCTTTTTACCAGCCTCAACTGTGTATTTTTTTTCTTTACTTTTCTGACTGTTTTCTTGTTAGCCATCTACACCCCATTGCTCTTCCTTCGCCGCAAAGACTATGCAAGTTCCACATCGGCACCCAGTTCCCTCAGTGCAGTGACGATATCTTCATATCCCCTGTCAATAAAATGACGGTTTGCCACAATGCTTGTTCCTTCTGCTGCCAGACCCGCCGCTACAAGAGCAGCCCCGCCCCGCAGTTCCGCCGCCTGTACAATGGCTCCGTGAAGTCTTGCGCCACCGCAAATATAGGCGGTATTTCCCCGTATCCTGATATCCGCACCCATTTTATACAGCTCGGACACAATGCGAAATCGATTCTCAAACACTGTCTCCTGAATGCACCCCGGCTGTCCCGACAGTGCCATGACAACCATAAAGGGCGACTGCAGATCCGTAGGGAATCCGGGATAACACCGGGTTGTCAGTTTATGGCACCTGCTCTCATGCTCTCTGCCGGTCACCAGGATTCCGTCCGGCTCATATGAAATCGCCGCGCCCATCATAACGGCATGGGACAATACACTCTCCATATGCCCCACGGGCGCTTCACGCAGAAAAACACGTCCTCCCGTACACATACATGCACACAAATACGTGCCTGCGACGATTCTGTCCGCGGGTACACGGTATCTGACCGGTTTCAGACTCTCCACACCGCAGATCACCAGACGATCTGTACCCACACCTTTGATCTTTGCTCCTGCCTGGCTGAGAAATTCACACAGCGCCTGTATCTCCGGTTCTCTTGCGGCCGGCTCAATGACTGTCACGCCTTCCGCCAGAACTGCGGCAAGAAGCAGATTTTCCGTGACCCCCACACTCACAAAGGGCAGCCGGTGCACAGCGCCTTTCAGCCTCAGGACGGCGGCACTGAAACCGTTCTCCCTCTCTTCAACCACGACCCCCATCCTGCGGAGCGACCGCAAATGCAGGTCAATGGGTCTTGCACCGATCACGCAGCCGCCCGGATATTCCATCGCTACGCTGCCTGTTCTCGCAAGAAGCGCACCCAGCAGCATGATGGAAGAACGCATCACACACACAGAATCCGAGGGCATGTCACACTTTGACAGACAGGCCGTATCTACTCTGACAACCGGTCCGTCCCTGTCCACTCTGCATCCCAGACTCTCCAGCAGCCGCTGCATATGATAGACATCCGAGATGTCCGGGCAGTTCTCTATCTCACAAGTTCCGTTTATCAAAAGTGTCGCCGCCAGAATCGGCAGAGACGCATTCTTTGACCCTTGTATCCTAGTCTGTCCTTCCAGACATTTACCACCATAGATACGAATAGCGTCCATATTCCTTACCTCTAATCTAAAAATATGACCTATTCTATCTATATGGTTTTCAGCATAAAAGTTATCTTGTCCGAAGGATTTGTTTCTTTATAAATCTTTGAGCCGTATCCCTCTGGCAACACTTAAGACAAGTCCCATCTCTATCAGAAGGAACATAACCGAGGAGCCTCCATAGCTGATAAACGGAAGAGAAATTCCGGTATTTGGTATGGTGTTTGTGACAACGGCAATGTTCAGAATCACCTGGATTGCAATATGTCCCAGCGCCCCCACCACGAGAAGCGCACCAAACAGATCCGGCGCATTGTTTGCGATAACCATCATCCGCCAGATCAGCAGAATAAACATAATGAGAACCGCAAATCCGCCAAACAGCCCCAGTTCCTCACAGATAATGGAAAAAATCATATCATTCTGTGCTTCCGGAAGAAATCCCAGCTTCTGCATACTGGCTCCCAGTCCCTTGCCAAGCACGCCGCCGGAACCTATGGCATAAAGCGCCTGCAGCGTCTGGAATCCCTTTCCGCTGGCGTAGGCCTCCGGATCAAGCCAGGCAAGAATACGTGCACCACGGAAATCCAGACTTTCCGCCTTGGACTGTGCCATCTGAACAACCACAAATACAGCCACTGCCCCTGCCGCCAGTGTTGCAACACCGAGCAGGATAAATCTTTTATAGTCCGGGCAGGCCACAAACAGCATCAGTACTGCAATTCCCATAACGATGATTGCCGAACTCACATTCTCGGTAATCTTCCAGAGCATAAGCGAAATCGGAAGCGGAACAAACAGTACCATCCAGAATCCTTTGCTGTATCTGATCTGTTTGCCCATAGTGCAAATCATACTGGCCAGAAAAAGGATCAGTGCAAGCTTTGCGACCTCTGCAGGCTGTAAGGACAACGGACCTATGTATAACCAGCGCTTTGCGCCGCCTGCCTCATGGCCGAAAGGAATGATCAGAAGAATCAGAACCACCGATACCACATAGCCAAGCACTGCAAAGCGTTCCCAGAAATGATAGGGAATGTTTGCCACAAAGATCATGGCGATCAATCCCAGAATCGTTGCAAACAACTGCTTTTTCAAGTAATATGCGGAATCTCCCAGATCCAGATTGGCCTCATAGGAGCTCGTGGAATATACCATAATCAGTCCGAATCCCAGCAAAAACAGCACGATGAACAGGAGACTGTAATCCATGAAATTTTCGTTATTAGATTGTTTCCTGCGGGAAGAATTTCTCTGTGCCACCTATTCCCCATCCTCCAATCGGTTTACAAGATCTTTAAACAGTTTCCCGCGGACTTCATAATTGGGAAACATTCCCCAGCTGGCGCACGCCGGAGATAACAGTACCGCGTCACCGCTCACAGCCTGATGCGTACAGATGTCAAAAGCTTCTTCAAAAGTATCAGCCAGCCTGATATTCTGCACGCCGTGCTTTTTGGCACACGCCGCGATCTTCTCTCTGGTCTGCCCGATCAACACAAGACATTTGACCTTATGGTCGAAGGCCTCGATCCATTCGTCATACTCGCTCTGTTTATCATAGCCGCCTCCGATCAGAATCGTCGGTCTGCACATAGCCTTAATGCCCTGAATCGCCGCATCAGGATTCGTGCCCTTGGAATCATTGTAATAATCCACGCCTTTCTTTGTGGCCACAAATTCTATCCTGTGTTCCACTGCCTTAAACTGTCTGACCACGGAAAGAATTGTATCCACAGGTACACCCATGGCCGAAGTTATGGCGATGGCCGCCATCACATTCTCCACATTGCACACTCCCACCAGATTCATTTCATGAATATTCATAAGTCTGGTCTCTTCACCGTCCCGTGCCTGACAGATTTCCTCTCCGTCCAGGTAAAATCCGTTCTCCAGCCTGCGCGCAGATGAGAACCAGACAACCTGCGCCGGACACCTCTCTCCGAACGCTCTCGTGTACTCATTCTCATAGTTTAGCACACAAATCTGGTCTTTCGTCTGATTGGCAGCGATAGCTTCCTTGGCCGCCGCATAGTTTTCCATCGTATGATGCCTGTTCAAATGATCAGGCGTTATATTCAGGATTGCCGACACATCGGGCCGAAACAGTTTCGTTGTCTCAAGCTGAAAACTGCTGATCTCCGCCACGGTCACAGTGTCTTCCCCGGCATCCTGCGCAGTGATCGTATAGGGATTCCCGATATTTCCCACCACATCCACATCCCGGCAGTGAGCCGCCATGATCTCGCCTGTCAGAGTGGTGGTGGTAGTCTTCCCGTTTGTTCCAGTAATACCGATCACCCGGCCTTTACCGATCCTGTATGCCAGTTCAATCTCTCCCCAGATCTCAATGCCTCTTGCACGGAATCTTTCTGCAAACTCCGTATCAGTGGGCACGCCCGGACTGAGAATGACCAGTGACACAGATTCTTCGATCTCTTTTGGAAGTTCTCCCAGCACCACCTGCACATTCTCCTCCGGTGCAAATTTTGCCCTCACTTCCTTCGGATCCAGTTTATCATTTTCGTCAAACAGTATCGGCTCCGCCTCCACATGCCATAATGCTTTCACCGCGCCTGTACCGCTGATTCCGGATCCCACAACCAATATCTTTTTTCCCCGAATATCTTTTAATTCCATTATCCTATGCCTTTCCCTCTCAGACGCCCATCAGTGCCGCCAGACAAAGCAGCGCCGTTACTATGGAAAATACCGCCACGACTCTCGTCTCCGACCACCCGCACAATTCAAAATGATGATGGATGGGCGCCATTTTAAAGATTCTCTTCCCGCCGGTCATCTTAAAATAAGTAACCTGCATGATAACGGACAGTACCTCCACCAGATAGATCAGTCCCACAATCGCAATGTACAGCGGCATCTGCATCATGTATGCGGCCGCGGCCACAAAACCACCCAGAGCAAGAGAACCCGTGTCTCCCATAAACACACTGGCCGGATGAACATTAAAGAGTAAAAATCCAAGCAGCGCGCCGACCACCGCACAGGTGACAGGCTCGATTCCACTGCCCGTACCGATCGCAACCACACTGAAAAATGTGGCCACCAGCACCGTAACCGAACTCGCCAGACCGTCCAGACCGTCCGTAAAATTTGTTCCGTTAACTGTACCGATCACAATAAAGAACAGAATCGGAATGTTGATCCATCCGAAATCCAGATATACGCCATCCAGAAAGGGAACCCGCATAGCCAGCGACACATCGGTATATTTCATCAGATAAAACACAAAAACACCCGTCACAAGAAACTGCAGGGAAAATTTCTGCCATGCCCGGAGTCCCATGGAACGTTTCAGAACCACCTTGATATAGTCATCCATAAAACCGATCAGCCCGAAGCCCAGCGTCAGAAAAAGAACAGGAATGATCCTTGGGTAATCTTTCACGAACAGAAGCGATGTCAGCACCACACTGACCAGGATCAGAATACCGCCCATGGTCGGTGTGCCATTCTTCTTCAAATGACTTTCCGGTCCTTCATCTCTGACTGTCTGCCCAACCTTAAGCCGCCGCAGAAAAGGGATCACCACCGGTCCCAGAATCACACTGATCGCAAAAGATATCATCACAGACATTAAAATCGTTGTATTCATAACCCCTCCATCATAACTTCATTCCATCCTGTCTTAAAGCCCGCAGCCTCTGCTGACACAAAAACTTTACGTCTTATTATAATCCATCTTTTCCAAATATGGAAGAATGTTTTCAAAAAGCTGCCGCACTACCGGCGCGGCAATCTGTCCTCCGTAATATGTGCCCTGAGGATTATTGATAATTGCAATGGCAAGTACCTGAGGATCATCCGCCGGCGCAAATCCCAGAAAAGAAGCTATGTATCTGCCGCTTCCGCGAGGCAGTGTCTGACTGGTAGCTGTTTTGCCGCCTACCTTATAGCCTTCCACAGCGCCGTTTTTGCCGCTTCCTTCCGCCACCACCTGCTCAAGAATATACCGCATGGTCTCGGACGTTTCCGCAGACACCACATGATCTTTTACCGGATAGGTAAAAGTGTGGCCGTTCTTCCCGTCACTGTCGACCGTTTTAACACCGAAATGAGGCGTCACCCTTCTGCCGCCGTTGACAATGGAAGAAGCCGTCACCGCAAGCTGTATGGGTGTAATCTGAAAAGACTGTCCGAAGGAAATCGTAGCCAGTTCCACAGGGCCAATGTTCTCCACGTTATGCATGATCGTCCCCGCCTCGCCGGGCAGATCGATACCGGTCTTATCCAGCAGTCCGAACTGGCGGAAATATGAATAAAAGCGTTCCACGCCGATCCGGAGCCCCACCGTGATGAAGACAGGATTGCAGGAATTCATGGTCCCCTGTACAAAGTCTTCTGCCCCGTGGCCTCCCACTTTATGACATCTGATCCTGCGGTCTTCCACCATAATGAAACCCGGACAGCTAAAAGTATCCGTCGTCTTGACAGACCCGGATTCCAGCCCGGCCGCCGCCGTGATAATCTTAAATGTGGAACCCGGCTCATAAGTATCATTGATACAGCCGTTGCGCCATACACCGTTCAGAATCTCCTGCTTTCTCTCCGCGCTGATGGAATCTTCGTCCTCTCCTTCCGGCAGTGCATAGGGGTCATTCAGATTAAACTCCGGCACATTTACCATGGCCAGTATCTCACCGTTCTGAGGATTCATGACAAGAATGGATACGCTGTCCGCTTCTTTTGTCTCCATGGTCTGTAGTGCAAGCTGTGTGGCATAACTCTGGATGTTCATATCCATGCTGATATAAAGGTCCTGGCCGCCCACCGGCTCCACTCTCTCTTCTCCCTCTTCCGCCACTTCCACACCCTTGGCATCCGTCACTGTTAAGATCGTTCCCGCTTCTCCCTGCAAATATTCCTCGTAAATGACTTCCAGCCCGATGATTCCCTGATTATCGCCGCCGGTAAAGCCCAGCACCTTGGAACCCAGCGAGTCATAGGGGTAATATCGTTTGTAGTCTTCATCTACTTTTACGCCCGCAAGGTCATATGCCCGAATGGCATCACCTGTACTCTTATCCACATTGCTCTTGATCTTCTCGATCGAAGTATATTTTTCTACTCTTTTTCTGACATATTCTTCTGAAAGCCCCAGCTCCTTGCAAAGCACTTGCACCACCCGGTCAGGATCCTGAATCTGGTTATGGATCACCGAAATGGTACACACCGTCTTATTATCCGCCAGTATCTTTCCGTTCGCGTCTATGATGCGCCCTCTCGCCGCTTTGATGCTCCGCTCTCTTTCGTGCAGTTCTTTCGCCTTCATCGTATAATATTCCGACTGGAAAACCATCAGATAAACAAGTCTTCCCATCAGCCCCGCAAAGGCCAGAATACAGGCAAAAAGAATGACAACGGTCTTGCTTCTATGATATGTCCTGTGCTGATGCGGCATTTCTTCCATCATACAGAAAACCTCACAAAAAGGTATTAATATAATCTATTACCGTTTTTATGAGGTTATTCTTATTCCTGTGAATCTGTCTGCATCTGTTTATTATTTTGCATTATGTACCAGATCAGCCTTCACGTCATCATCACCTTTTATTTCTTTATGATTCCTCTGGCGGTCTCGTTCCATCCGGCTCAGTTCCCTCTTCCCCTTCAGGCGTATCCGGTTCTTCGTCAATCAGGCTTCCGCCGCCGACTCTGCTTCCCGTCACAGGATCATACAGATCCCCTGTATCGGGATCTTTCAGATAGCCGGTTTCAGGATCTTTCGGGAAAGTCTTCCAGATTTCTCTGTCCACTTCATCTTCCGGCGTTCCGTCTCCCTCACCTTCTCCGCCTTCTTCTCCCGTCTTATCTTCTCCCTCTTCGGAATCTCCTTCCGGTTCAACAGGATTGCCATCCTCGTCCACCTGCACGTCCTCGCTGCCTTCCGGCGGCGCCGTGATCTGGACCTTCAATGCTTCCAGTTCCTCCCGCTCAGTATCGCTGAGTTCTTCCGTCATAAAAATATTCAGATACGGCAGTACTTCCGTCAAAACCTTCTTCACAATTCTTGTAGCATGTTTCGCATCGTCCTGAGGATAGACATTGGGTCTGTCCACCACCACATAAATAGCGATCTCCGGGTCATCCGCAGGTGCATATCCCATAAAAGAAACCACATATTCGTTATTTCCACGGGGCAGTGTCTCAGCCGTTCCGGTTTTACCTCCGATCATATATCCTGCCGGCCTTGCCGTATGTCCCGTACCCTTCTCGCCGGTCACCACCGTATTGCAGAATTCTATGATTGTATCGCTGGTGGAACGGGAAATGGTCTGCTTCAGCACTCTGGGTTCGATATTCTCTATGGTAGCGCCGTCTGCCGTAGTGATCTTGTCCACAATATGAGGCTCATAATAATAGCCCCCGTTGATCAGGGAGCAAAAGCTTGTGATCATCTGGATCATGGTAGCATTAAAGCCCTGTCCGAAGGAATTGGTCGCCAGTTCCGATATTCCGAGCGTATCTTTATTATAGACCATGGTCACTGTGCGCGACTCACCCGCCAGATCAATGTTTGTCTTCAGTCCGAAGCCAAAGAGATGCTGATAATCAACAAACTCATTTTTTCCTAATGCAAACGCCACATTCATCAGCACAACGTTACAGGACCGCTCAATTCCCTGTTGTACCGTGATATAACCGTCTCCGAAGGTCTGATGGCATTTGATCTTATGATCTGCAACCTGCAGCACGCCTTCACAATTATAGGACTCATTACCGGTAATGGCCCCGCTCTCAATGGCCGCCGCCACCGTAAAAGGCTTCGCCGTGGAGCCCGGTTCGTAGGCATCCACGATGCAGTAATTTTTCCACAGGCCGTTGAGCTGTCTGTACATCTCCGCATCGTCCAGACCGTTTAGAATCTCCTGTGTCACATATTCGCCTGTCCTTTGCCCCTTCTCATCAAAAACCGGCATTCCCAGCAGGTTTTCCTTATTTCTCGGATCATTCAGATCATAGACAGGATAGTTGGCCATGGCCAGAATCCTGCCTGTATTCACTTCCATTATGATACAGCCCACGTTCTCCGCACCGTTGCCGGTTCTGACATTATCTTTGTATTCCTCGTTAAACTCCCGCAAATAGCGCTCCACGATACTCTGAATATTAGCATCAATGGTTGTCTGGATATTACAGCCGTCCCTGGCCGGTATGGTCGTTCTTTCCAGATTGGAATCGTCATTCAGGTACCCGTATTCCCGCCCGTTCGTACCGCTGAGTGTGTCATTATAAAATTCCTCAAGCCCGTAAGTACCCTGATTGTCATTGGTGGTAAACCCCACCACGTCACAGGCCAGAGAGCCGTTGGGATATTCCCTCTTATATTCATCCTCAAACCACACGCCTTTAATATTTGTACCGTTTTCCGGATCTTCTGCCAGTTCCCTGAAAGCATTCATCTTCTCGTATTCCATCCGGCGCGCCATCACATAATAAGAAGAATTGGGATGTTCCGCAATGTAGCTTCTCACCTTGTCCACATCAATATCAAAACATTTTTTGAGTGCATTCAGCGTCGGCTCAAGGTTCTCTTCCTTCTGCATCAGAATCTTCGTATCCAGAATGACATTGTACACCTTGTTGCTGATCGCCAGCACCGTACCGTTGGAATCCACAATATTTCCACGTTTAAAAGGTATTGTCGTCGAGTCATACTCCTGCTGCGACAATACCTGTTTCTTATACTCCTCGCCGTTATCCCTGGTGATCAGGAAAAGCTGTGCGCTGAGTCCGCCAAATGCTGTCAATATAAGAAAAAACAATACCACCAGTTTTTTCTGCATTTTCAATGTAAATCTGTTGACAGGGTTTCTGTCCTTAGTCCTGTTACCCAAATAGTCACCTACTTCATATCACACAGTACTGCATGAATTGCTTTCCGAACCGTATTACCTTTTCCAGATCTCAGATATCTGCTTGTCCGACATACTTTACTTCGGAATATCAGCCATCTGTTTCACATAATCATTGGTCTCACTGGCAAAGGTGATGATCTGCCCTTCTTCGGCATACTGCATTCCCAGTTCCTGAAGTGCGATCCTCTTGATCTCTTCCAGATCCACGCTGCTCGATATTCTATTATACTCCTCATCGTTAGAAAGTTTCAAGTCATTCAGCTGCTTCTCAAGCGCGGAAATATGTTCCACACTGTTGGTGATATCTGACTGCAGTCCGATATAATTCACCAAAATGATTCCTGTCGCTACAAGCGCCGCACACAGGAAAAACACATACCCCGCATTCATATGCTTTGCTTTTTCCCTGTTCTTGCGTGCCGTATTGCTTATTTTCTTTTGTGGCTGTCTTTTGATCTCTCTTGTCACATCCACTTTTCTGACCACATTGCCCTGTACGTAATACCGGCTTCTCTGATCTGTTCTGTGACTACGATTCGCTGTTCTTTGTGTCGACGCCATAATCTTTCTTTCCCCTTGCCCCATTTTTTATGCTACAATTCTACTTTTTTTCAAAAACCCTGAGTTTTGCACTCTTGGCACGCTTATTCGCCTCAATCTCCTCTTCAGACGGAAGAATCGGTTTCCGGGTGATCACTTTTCCCCTGGAAGCCTGTCCGCACACACACACCGGAAAATCCGGCGGGCAGGTACAGGGATTCTCATTCCGTCGAAAGGCCGTCTTCACGATCCGGTCTTCCAGTGAGTGAAATGTAATGATGCAGATCCTTCCTCCCGGATTCAGCAGATCGATCATATCATCCAGAGAGTCCTTTAACACTTCCAGTTCTTTGTTGCACTCGATCCTGATCGCCTGAAAAGTTCTCTTGGAAGGATGTCCGCCTGTCGCCCGCACCCTGGCCGGTATGGCCGCTTTGATGATCTCATTCAGTTCTCCTGTGGTCTCCACCGGCTTATCCGCTCTGGCCTTTGCTATGTGCTTCGCAATATTCCTGGCAAACTGCTCTTCCCCGTAATCTTTGATCACATGATAAAGTTCCGTCTCCGTATACCGGTTGACAATATCCGCAGCCGTCAGCGTCTGCCTCAGATCCATCCGCATGTCCAGCATCGTATCATACTTATAGGAAAACCCTCTCTCCGCATTGTCCAGCTGGAAGGACGAAACTCCCAGATCCAGCACGATACCGTCCACTTTCCCGATTCCGGTTTCCCTCAGTGCCTGCCTCACATTGCGGTAATTATCGCGGATCAGTACCACGCTGTCCCCATAGGGCTTTAACCGCGCTCCGGCGGCCTCTATGGCGGCTTCATCCTGGTCTATACCGATCAGTCTGCCCTTCCCGCTCAGTCTTGAAGCGATGTGGAAAGAGTGTCCGCCGCCGCCCAATGTGCCATCCACATAGATTCCTTCCGGTCTGATCTGCAGATTGTCTATGGTCTCCTCCAAAAGAACCGATGTATGTTTAAATTCCATCTTTACCTCTGTTACCGCAGCGCACCCCTCATAACTGTCTCTCAGATTCCGAGTCCTAGTTCTGCCATGTGCTCTGCTATCTCATCCATGTCCTCGTAGGCTGCCATGCCTTCGAACCGTTCTTTACTCCAGATTTCTATTCTGCTCGCAACCCCGATCAGCACAACGTCTTTGCTGATCTGCGCGAATTCTCTCAAAATGTTCGGAACAAGGATTCTTCCCTGTTTATCTACTTCTACTTCCGCTGCTCCCGCCAGAAAAAATCTTACAAACTGTCTGGCCTCTTTGTTGGTGATGGGCAATGCTTTCAGCTTCTCCTCAAAGGCGTTCCACTCTTCGTTGTCATACACGAACAGGCAGCCGTCCAGCCCCTTGGTCACCACAAAAGTGTCTCCCAGAGCTTCCCTGAATTTGGAAGGGATGATCAGCCTGCCTTTAGCATCAATTGTGTGATTGTATTCTCCCATAAACATAATCAATCACCCTGCCCCGCGTGTCTGTCCGCTTCCTTTCACCGTCCATACACCTGTAACATCAAGTGGTCTGCCACGGAAAAAGATGCCTTTTCAGTGAAAATTTGTGGATTTTACCACCACTTTATTCCACTTCACACCACTTTCCACCACTTTTACTCTAATTTTATACTAAACAAGCATGTAATGCAAGGAAAAGTTGGCTTTACGCGCCGGAATATGCAAAAGAATTTTCTGTATCACAAAAAATCCCCTGTAACCTGTACGTTACAGAGGATTTTTCAGTATTTGCATTCTTTATTCTTGATCTGTGTTTTCATCCGGCTCTGCTTTCACCACTGTGCCGGATCCTGTTTTGTCTTTCTCTCCTTCTTCTGCTCCGGGCCGTACTTCTTCCTGGCCGGTTTCTGCCGGGACTGACATGTCCTGCATCCTTCCTTTGTTCACAGACACTGTGGCCACAGGAGTACTCTCACCCCTTTTCATACGCACACGAATCAAAAGATCCGCCGCCAGTGCCGCAACAAAAAGTATAACTGCCAGAACCTGGGACACTGCCACCGTCGTATGTGGAATAAAAAGGGTATCCGTGCGGATTCCTTCAATCCACGCTCTGCCAAGTCCGTAACCTCCCAGATACAGAAGCCACATTTCACCCCGGAACTTTTTGTGCTGCCTGTACAGCAGCATGATAAAGAGCAGAACCAGATTCCAGAGGCTCTCATACAAAAAAGTAGGGTGCACCTGTATATAATTGGATCCTTCCAAAATATGTGCCGCCACATTTTCCGAGATATCAACACTTCTGACCGCATCAACCGGCAGCCGCATGGCCAGCAGATTATCCGTATATTCACCGAACACTTCCCGGTTGGTAAAATTCCCCCAGCGCCCGATCACCTGCCCCAGCACAAGACCGGGTACGCAGATATCCGCGATCTGCAGAAAACTCTGCTTTTTTATCCTGCAGTATACCCACAGTGTAATAAATGCCGCGATCACGGCACCGTAAATAGCCAGTCCGCCGTTTCGCAGGTTAAATATGCCAAGGAGATCATCCCTGTACGCATCCCACCGGAAAACAACATAATAAATCCTTGCCCCTATAATGGAAAAAACAATGGCATAGATGGCAAAATCCCAGATCAGATCGGGATCCACACCTTCCTTTTTTGCCACATAAGCGGCCATCAGAACACCGCTTAATACCCCCAGCCCGATGATCACACCGTAAAGGGCTATGTGAAAGCCGAAAATACTGAATCCCTTCGGCACATTTTCCAGATAGATTCCCAGATGCGGGAACGCTATATCTGTTGCATTCATAATATCCTGCATATCAGACCTTCCTTTTTCCACAGCGGCATTCACAGACTGCTTGCGCAGTCTATTTCATGTCGGGCTTTCGCCCTATGCCTGCGCAGCTGCTCATTGCTGTCACACGTTAAACCGGAACAGGATCACGTCGCCGTCCTGCACCACATATTCTTTGCCTTCCATACCGACCAGTCCTTTCTCCCTTGCCGCCGCAAGCGATCCCTGTTCCAGCAGGTCTTTATAGTTTACCACTTCCGCTTTGATAAAGCCCCGTTCGAAGTCGGTATGTATCTTCCCGGCAGCCTGAGGCGCTTTCGTACCGATCTTGATGGTCCAGGCCCTCGTCTCGTCCTCGCCTGCAGTGAGGAAACTCATCAGGCCCAGCGTATGGTAGCTTGCCTTAATCAGCTTCTGCAGACCGGACTCGGACAGCCCCAGATCTTCCAGAAACATTGCCGTCTCCTCCTCATCCAGTTCTGCGATCTCCTGCTCGATCTGGGCACAGATCACGAAAACCTCGCTGTCATTTTCTGCCGCAAATTTTTTCACCTTTGCAACGCCTTCATTGGATGCGCCGTCATCCGCCAGGTCATCCTCAGCCACGTTCGCCGCAAAAATCACCGGTTTGCAGGTCAGAAGATTATAGGAGGCCAGAAGCGCTGCTTCATCTTCATCCTCCGTCTCAAACCCTTTCGCTAATTTCCCTTCTTCCAGATATGCCTTCACCCGCTCAAGCAGTGCATATTCCTTAGCGGCGGTCTTGTCCATCTTCGCTGCCTTGGCAGTCTTGGCGATCCTTCTGTCAATAATCTCAATATCTGAGAAAATCAATTCCAGATCGATAGTCTCAATATCCCGCAACGGATCGATGGAACCGTCCACATGCACGATATTGCTGTCCTCAAAGCATCTTACCACATGCACAACGGCATCCACTTCACGAATATTGCTTAAGAACTGGTTGCCCAGCCCTTCTCCTTTGGATGCGCCTTTTACCAGACCGGCGATATCTACAAATTCGATCGTGGCCGGCGTCACCTTTTTAGAATGATACAGATCGCCCAGCTGCTTCAGTCGTTCGTCCGGTACTGTCACAATGCCGATATTCGGATCGATCGTACAGAACGGATAGTTGGCCGACTCCGCTCCTGCCTTAGTCAGTGAATTAAAAAGAGTGCTCTTTCCCACGTTGGGAAGTCCTACGATGCCTAGTTTCATTTCTTGTTATACCTACTCAGAAATCCTTGATTTTCAAGATTTTCTGCCTTTCTCTATATTTTTACTACACAATCTACTACACAACTTTCAAGGCACTTTCGATTCTTTCAACTTCTTTGACCTTCTCATCTTCGGTCACATGGACATATAAATTCATCGTAATGCCTACATTAACATGACCTAAAATCACCTGTAAAGTCTTAGGGCGCATTCCGCCTTCAATACACCTTGTCGCCATCGTGTGTCTTAAAGCGTGCATTGAGAAACGTTCAATACCAGCTTTGTCACATAGTTTAAATAATGTAGTGTCATAAGCTAAATTTTTTGTTGGCTCGCCTTTTCTGCAAAGAAATATAAACAGTCACCTTTTATATTTTTAATCCAGTAATTGAACCATGCCATTACCATCATATCCCCGGATGCATTGATTCCACCATGTTCATCTTCAAATTATGCATCCGCATACCATTTACGGCACTCCTGTAGCTTTGGGAAATGTCTTTGAACTGTTTTACCAATTTTCTTACTTATAAATCGTGCTGTGTATAAACCATCCTTTCTTTGACAGATACCGACTCCAAGTTCTTTACCCTTCAAGTCTTTACCCATAAAATCAACTCCTTTCTGCTGTATTCCAACAAAAAGAGTTTGATACAAGCCAATATTATAGCATATCACCTAACATTTTGGAATAATCAAATTAAATTTATGCTTAACCCCCACTTGGTTACTTTTATTACAATTCTTACTTTCACATGTAACATTAGTATCATTCACACAAAAAGTCTATATCATTTCAACTGACTTAACCTTTTCTTAACTGGTATTAAGGCTCAATTTACTATTTATCGCCATTTCGCTATTTGCTCTGCTTTTATATAATATCCCAGTAAAGGGGCACATTCAAAGCTGCCCGGATATCTATATTCTTTATAATCGTCTTTTATCGATTCTTCCATAGACTTAAACTTTTCTATAAAATCATCAGTATTATCATAATTAAAAAGAGGCATTATTTCCTGTAAAAATTCTATTGATATCATCTTTTTCGCAATTTTCGCAATCGAATTGTTATACTGGTTCTCATAAATATATGTTACAGGAAACCATTTCCATCCACAAATATAGTCTTTTCCATAAACTGAATAATTAAAGCAAATTAAGTCAGCAAGTACAAATTGTTCTTTTGAGCAAAAATCTTTATTAATATTTGATATCCAGTAACTTGCTGTCCCTGAAAGATATTTTTTTCCATCACGATTGCGTACTGCGTTATCAAGATTAGTTTGCTCTGAGCCACTATAGAACATATGAAACGAATCTGCATTGGAATCATATCTATACTGCCGCTGGTTAAAGTATGTCTTACCAAGAATATGACCTACTGAATAATAATCCTTGACTTTTAAATAATGTGCAATAATATATAAAAACAGTTCATGGATAAATATTCTGATTATTTCTTCTCCAATAGTATAATTACTTGAAAGCGCATTGTATGTATCTTCAAGAAAACTTGCCACAATTTTATGACTATCATCTACATAAGACGAATATTCAAGCAGTAAAAGAAAGTCTGTTTTTATAGATTCTGTGGAAGCATACAGTTGAAGATACTCCCAATCACCCAGATTAGAATGTTGCTTTATAAAGTCAAGAATTTTCTCCGAAATCTCATTTAAATATTTGCTGAATAAGTCCTTTTTCGCCTTGGTAGTGTGCGAACCTTTCAATGTATCATATACTACAATGCTTTTGGAAAATATGGTAATCGGCTTGTCCACCCATGATGGCCTTTGCCCCAATTCCGGTTTGGCATATACTTCTTCACCATACAATTTTTTAACCAACCGCTGGTATTCATTATCATAGTTATCCCCCACCGACAAATCAAAATGAAGCCTGCCTTGAAGATATGCTGGTTTACATACATTTCCATTTTCATCTCGTTCCATGATGACAGGTATAAACTTATCTTGTGTTACTTCCTGATATACTTTTGCAGAAATAATCTGTGTCTCTGTGCCTACTCCACCAGAATGATCATCCGCCTTTTTAGCATATATCGGATCTAATAGCATCAAAACATTCGTTATGCACGGATCATTAACGCACTGTTCCATAAAAGCATATGTATCATTTCCTTCTGTTAAATCCCATTTATCAAAAACAGTATCAATTCCATCACCACGCAATTGGCTCACAAAAGATAATACTTTACTTTGGTACTCATCACTTCCCCATGCATACGAAATAAATACTTTAGGATTTTCAATCTTTTTCTTCATCCCTCACTGTTCTCCATCTTTAGCGTTTGTTTAGCGTAAATTTCAATCCATTCCTTACAACACATCATTCATCAAGCATTATCGTTCCCTTTTTCGCTTTCGCCTTGAGTCTCGCCATCTGCTCTCGCTCAATTTCCTGAATACTTTTCTCCGGTTTTGGCAAGTCCTCCGGCATCGTTCCGCCGATTTTCTCAATCGCCGTGCGAACTTCTTTTCCAACATTATAATGCACGCTTGTCGCTGCATCAGCACCTTGTATGCTGTCTTTCCTCATCTTCTCCTCTGTTTGTGAAATGCGGAAAAGATTGGCGATAAGTTCTGTACTCCCCATATAATCAAGAATCTTCTGTCCAACTTGAAGTTCTTTTCTTGCATGAATGTCTTCTACATCCAACCCGCCATAAAGTCCCATATATCCAGCATTTTGGAATATTGCAAATTCTTCATTCGTAATCACTCCGGCGTCATGCGCCGTTTCCGCCAAAAGCTGATTCCATTGCTTGATATCACCACGAACAACAAGGCGTCTTCTATCCTCATCCAACTGATTAAAATGATCGGCAACTTCCTGTCTATATGTCTGTATAGCAAAATAAGTCTGTCCTAAGGCGATTACTTCTTTTCTTGGATCTCCGTTTTGCACAATCAGATAACAGGCATATCTTGAAAGTTCATAATCTTTTATCGGCTTGTTTGTTGCGCCTGCATCTACGATTTTGCTGACCTCAGCAAAATCGTCAAACACATCATGTCCACTGTTCTCACAAGCAATCATAGCCCTTTCAATCACTTTGCTAAAATTTCGCCATTGTGTATACTCTAAAGCATCCGCCAACTCTCGCGCGCTCCAAAACTCCGAACCATCTTCTCTGATGTGCTTAATATCTTCAAATTTCTTATATTCCTTTGCTTTCAATTCCGTCATACAATAAATTCCTCCAACATTTCAGAAAGGACAAGACATTTTTTCATGCCTTGTCCTTTTTCTCAATATTAAGGCTCAACCAAACAGTTCTTAATTCCACTTCAATATGCCAATTTCGCATAAACCCTTTTAAAGATATAAAGACTTACATAGAAATCAGGTTTCTTTACCTCATCCCCCGCTCAATACCGCTTCATTTCCTTCAATTCCTGATACAATACTTTATAATTTTCATACCGTACTCTGCTGATCCTGCTGTCCTCCACCGCATCTTTTACACCACAGGCAGGTTCGCTGATATGTGCACAGCCGCTGAACTTGCAGTATGGCTCATATTGTACAAATTCGGGATAATACTTCCCCAGCTCTTCTTTCGTAATCTCGGAAATATCCAGGGATGTGAAACCGGGTGTGTCCACAATATAAGTCTCCCCGCCCAAAGCGATGATCTCCGAATGCCTCGTCGTATGTCTGCCCCGCTCGATTCTGGCGCTGATCTCCCCTGTCTCCATATTTGCTCTGGGTGCAAGGCGGTTGATCAGCGATGACTTCCCCACTCCGCTGGGTCCGGCCACCGTTGTGGTCTTCCCGTTCAACAGTTCTCTCACCCGTTCCAGGCCCTCATTTTCAAGCGCGCTGACAAACAGTACCTTGTATCCGCAGGTTTCATAGGACTCCCTCAGAGCCTCTTTTTCCCGGGGTGATGCAATATCCTGCTTGTTAAAACAGATGACCACAGGCAGAGCCTGCCGCTCCATGCGGATGAGAAACCTGTCCAGCAGATTAAAGTTCGGGTTGGGCTTTACGATTGCAAAAATGATCAGCGCCTGATCCACATTGGCCACGGCTGGACGAAGCAGTGCACTCCGGCGCGGCAGGATCTGACGAATATTGCCGGTCATCTCTTTTTCATCCAGCACATCCACAATCACATCGTCTCCCACCAGAGGCTTCACATGCTCTTTTCTGAAAATGCCCTTTGCCTTGCATTCATAGATTCCCCGTCCTTCCACATGGACATAATAGAATCCCGCAATTCCCTTAATGATCTTTCCTCTCATGCACTCTTCCCTACTCCTGCGTAAAGCTGATCTCTCTTCTCACGGTCTTTTCCTGCGTCGTGGGCTGTGCCGTGATCGTTTCGCCTGTCTCGGGATCTGTGGTCGTGACTCCTTCCTGTTCCACCGTAAAGTGAAATGTGATCACGCCCGTAGCTGATTTAATACCTGTATAATTGACTGCCACCGGAAATGATGTGGCCTGTGTACTCAAAAGCTGTGTGCCGTCCGAAGTGTTGACTGTCACATTGACGGCCATGCCGCTGCGGTAATCAGGATCTTCCGTAGGCGCAGTGATCCCTTCGGAATACCGGTAAGTCACATCTGAAGGGCCTGTGCTGACCTTCAGGTCAATAGCCGTTCCCTGATTCACATAGGAACCCACAGAGTAACTCTGATAGCAGACCATATCCGTCAGGGAAGGGTCTTCATTGCTGACCTGCGAAACAGTTCCCACACTCAGTCCGCTCTCTGTCAGGCTGACCGTAGCATCCATCTCCGTCAGTCCGATCACATCGGGAACTCTGACCTTCGTCTCCTCCGCTCCCTGGCTCACCCGGATCGTGATAGAAGATCCTTCCGGCGCCGTAGTATCTGCTTCCGGCGACTGTGAGATCACATATCCGCTCTCCACCTGTGCATCAAAGCTCTCTGTTGCACTTACGACAAACCCGTCCTTTTCCAGAATGGAAACCGCCTCCGACTTTGATTTGCCGGTTACGGAAGGCACTTTGACTCCATCTGTCCCCTCCGCCACAGTCAACAAAACGACTGTATTTTTATCTATCATAAGTCCATCCTGCACACTTGCCCGCAGCACTGTTCCCACCTCGTAGGCGCTGTTTGGCTCATACTTGATCTCCGGTGTCAGTCCCAGTTCCAGCAGCTTCCGCTTTGCTTCCTCCACATTCAGGCCAACGACTCTGATCATCTCAACCTTCTCGTTCTCCTCCTGCTGCTGTTCTTCTTCCCCGGAATCAGCCCCGAAGCGGAACATCCCCAATCCTCTTCCCACAAAAAAGATCACGATACATCCGATCAGCAGCGCTGCGACAACCGCAAGAACTGTAGTGATCTTCTCCATCTTGGGATCATAATCATCATCGTCGTCCCAGTCTATTTCATCCTCTTCGTCTTCCTCTTCCTCGTCTTCCTCATAATAGCGCCCGCTGTCCTTTCTCAGACGCATGGCTTCATCCATGGAATCTCTCCTGTCAGACTGCCGCTTGATCTGCAGCATATCCCGATCTGTGATCATCCTGGTGGAAGCCTCCTCATCAGGGTCTATCACCTTGACAAAATCTTCATCGGGATTGAGCAAAGACTGCTTTAAATCCACAATCAGCTCTGCCATAGACTGATATCTCCTGTCCGGGCTCTTCTGGCAGCACTTCCACACAATCTGCTCTACGCTGATGGGAATCTCAGACACATAATCCCGGGGTGACGGCAGTTCCTCCTGTATATGCTTGATGGCGATGGCCACTGTCGTCTCACCGTTAAAGGGAACTCTGCCCGTAAGCATCTCAAACATCGTGATCCCCAACGAATAAATGTCACTTTTCTCGTCACTGTATCCGCCTCTGGCCTGCTCCGGCGAAGTATAGTGTACCGATCCCATAACATTGGAAGTGATGGTATTGCTGGTGGCTGCCTTGGCAATACCGAAATCTGTCACCTTAACCTTTCCTTCTTTTGAAATGATGATGTTCTGGGGTTTGATGTCACGATGGATAATGTGATTGTTATGTGCCGCCTCAATCCCCATGGACACCTGAATGGCGATGCTGATCGCCTCTTTTACCGATAATCTCGCTTTCTTCTCAATATATTTCTTCAACGTGATACCTTCCACCAGTTCCATAACAATGTAGTAGATACCACCTTCTTCTCCCACGTCATATACATTGACGATATTCGGATGCATCAGTCCTGCCGCCGCCTGTGCCTCAATCCTGAACTTTGATACAAAATTGGCATTCTCACTGAATTCCTGCTTTAGAACCTTCACCGCCACAAACCGGTTCAGCTTATGATCTTTGGCTTTATATACATCTGACATACCGCCGGTGCCGATCTTCTCCAGGATCTCATACCGGTCACCTATCAACATTCCTATTTTAATCATGTTCCACCTCGTCTGTTGACGGCTCGATAAGGATCGCAGAAATATTGTCCTTGCCGCCGTTCTGGTTAGCCGTTCTCACCAATTCTTCTACCCTGTCCTTAAGACTGCCTCCGCCTTTAATGATTCTGCGGATCGTCTCGTCGTCCATCATATTCGTCAAACCGTCAGAACAAAGTAAAACCATATCTCCTGTCTGTAATTCCAGATTAAAAAAATCCGCCTCAACATAATCTCTGGCGCCGATCGCCCTTGTAATAATATTCTTGTCGGGATGATTTCTGGCAGATTCTCTGTCGATTCCGCCCATACGGACCATCTCTTCCACCAGGGAATGATCCTGGGTGATCTGTTTGATCCTGTCACCTATCACATAAAGCCTGCTGTCCCCCACATTGGCCACTTCCAGATATCTGCCGATACAGGTGGCTATTACCATCGTAGTACCCATACCGTTATATGCCGCATCTTCCCTGGCCCGTTCCCGTATGAGCGCATTTGCCTTGTCGATGGCCCGGCCAAGGATTCTGACAGGGTTCTTCTCAAACGAACTGCCGATCTCTTCCACTACGGTCTCCACCGCATACCGTGAAGCATAATCTCCTGCATTGTGTCCGCCCATGCCGTCCGCCACAATAAAAACATTGGGCAAATTACCGATGGGAGTCTCCGACAGATAGATAAAATCCTGATTCAGTTGTCTTTTCTGTCCGATATCCGTCATTGCATAGGACTTAAGCACTGTATGTTCCTCCTTGCTGTTTCTTTCCGCGGTCATTCATGTATCTTCGTCTAAGCTGGCCGCAGGCGCCGTCGATATCCCGGCCCATTTCCCTTCTAATAGTAACATTAATTCCATTTTTTTCAAGTTTATTTTTGAACGCGTCCACCGCGCGTCTCTCAGACTGCACGTACTCACGCTCTTTGACCGGGTTCACCGGAATCAGATTTACATGACAGTTCAGGCCTCCGATCAGCGCCGCAAGCTGCCTTGCATCTTCGTCCGTATCATTGACATCCTTCACGAGACTGTACTCAAAAGTAAGTCTCCTGCCCGTCTTTTCAAAGTAGCTGGCACAGGCATCCATCAGTTCACTCAGGGAAAAGCTGTCTGCCACAGGCATCAGCTTTCTTCTCTTCTCGTCAGTCGCCGCATGAAGAGATACCGCCAGCGTAATCTGAAGCTCCCTGTCAGCAAGCTGATACATTTTAGGAACAATGCCGCAGGTGGACACGGTGACGTTTCTCTGGCTGATATGGAGCCCGTTTTCATCTGTCAAAAGTGTGATGAACTGCAACAGATTATCGAAATTATCCATGGGTTCACCGCTTCCCATGACCACAACATTGGATACCCGCTCACCGGTATGCCTGATGACGGCATAGACCTGATCCAGCATCTCCGAAGGCAGCAGGCTGCGTTCCAGCCCGTCCAGCGTGGAGGCACAGAACCGGCATCCCATACGGCATCCTACCTGAGACGAAATACATACGGAATTGCCATGCTTATAGCGCATCCAGACGCTTTCCACCGTATTGCCGTCGGCCAGACCGAAAAGGTATTTTCTAGTGCCGTCTATCTGGGACTCCTGTACCTGAAGGATCTCAAGCGCGGTATAGCTATACCGCTCCATACACTTGTCTGACAGTGTCTTAGGGATATTCGTCATCTCCTCATAGCTTACCGCCAGTTTGTTATGCATCCACTCGTACAGCTGCTTCGCCCGGAATGGTTTCTCGCCCATAGACTCCATCTCATCTTTCAGCTGGCTGAGCGTAAATGATTTGATATCTTTCTTTTTATCTGTTTCCATATTCTGCCTGTGTTATCCCTGTTCTTCCGTTATTTCCCCATCTGTTTCCGCCGGATCCGTTCATCTTTGCATGTTCCGGACAGCAAATCATTCTTATGCTTTCCCGTTCTCTCCTGTCCGGTCTGACTGAAAATATCTCCGCACGCTCCTCTGCCTGCTCTGTCAGACCTCATCCCCGCACTTTCCTGCGCAGTCTGGCCAGAAAAAAGCCGTCCGTCTCATGTACACCGGGCAGCAGCTGCAGATATCCTTTCTCCGCTTCCCTCCTGAGAGCTTCCGGCAGAAACCGCGCCATGCTCTCCGGCTCCATGTCAAAGGTTTCGCAGATCCAACGAACCATTTCCTCATTCTCCGCCGGGTTCATCGTGCAGGTACTGTAGATCATAACCCCGTCCTGTTTCAGATAATGCACCACATTTGAAAGGATTTCCTTCTGCAGACAGACGATTTCATCCATGGACTGCTTTGTTATCCTGTATTTTATATCCTGCTTTTTACCGATCACGCCAAGCCCCGAACAGGGTACATCGGCCAGCAGCACGTCCGCCGCTCCAATCAGCGTCTCGTCCCGCATCCTGGCATCCTGTACTCTCACGTTCACATTGGCCAGACCCAGTCTGTCCCTGTTTTCCTCAATTTTTTCAGTTTTATATGCTGTCACGTCACAGGCAGTCACCTGTCCTGTACCCTGAAGTATATCCGCCACATGCAGCGCCTTGCCTCCGGGCGCGGCACAGACATCCAGTATGACATCCCCCGTCCTGATTCCAGCCGCCTCTGCCACCAGCATGGAGCTCACATCCTGCACCGTAAAAATGCCTTCCCCGTATCCGGCCAGATTTCTGATTCCTTCCGCTTTCTCCACTTCCACGGCATAAGGCAGATAAGGATGCCTTACCACCTTTGCACCCGACTGCCGCCAGCGTTCAAGAAGCTCTTCCTGCCGCCCCTCTTCCGGCATTTCCCGCAGTCTGATGCTCACTGCTTTTCTCTGCAGAAAGGACTGCAGGATCTTCTCACATTGTTCCTCGCCGTAGGCATCGCAGAAATGCTCCACCAGCTCCTCCGGCATGGAATAGCAGACCGCCATATACTCGCGGAAAGATGTTTCCCGATCCGGATAGACGATCTTCTCCCTGTCTCTTGCCACCGCCCGCAGCACACCGTTGACATAGCCCCTGAGCTGCTGGAATTTCCGCTTGCCCGCCAGTTTTACCGCCTCGTTACAGACCGCAGCGTCGGGAATATTTTCCATAAAAAGGATCTGATAGACACTCATCCGAAGCAGTTCCCTGATCAGCGGTTTCATCTTCCTTACCGGCACTGTAGAAAACTGTTCCAGTACATAGTCAATCTGAATCCGGCGCTCCACAGTCCCCTCGCTCACCCGCTTGATAAATGCCTTCTCTCTGCCGTCCAGATAATCGTATTTTTCCAGAACTGCGGCGATCAGAATATTGCTGTATTCAGTTTGTTTTGACAGTTCCAGTAAAATATCCAGAACCACTTCCCGTCCATTGACCATAGCGGCTTCATCCTCCCGCGATCTGCTGAAATATCCCTCTGTTTTCTCCGGATTTCACCGCCGGACAAAAACCTTCCTGTCAATCCCGCCTCCTGTTGTTTCCAAACAGAATAATCAGTCTGAGAAGTTGCAGAATGGCCGATGCTGCGGCAGCCACATAAGTCAGTGCGGCTGCAGACAGTACTTTGCGGCAGCTGCCCGTCTCATCCCGTTCCAGCATACCGTAATCTCCCAGCATGGCCAGCGCTCTGCCTGATGCATTGAACTCTACAGGCAGTGTAACCACCTGAAAAAGCACCGCCAGCGCAAAAACCCAGATGCCGATCTGAATCAGAATCTGGTTCATTCCCAGCAAAGCGCCCAGAAGAACCAGCGGGATTCCGGCCATGGAACCGATATTTGCCGCCGGAACCAGTGCAGTTCTGACAGACAAAGGTGCGTATCCTTTATTGTGCTGTACCGCATGACCGCACTCATGCGCCGCCACCCCGATGGCCGCAATAGAGTCGGAGCCGTATACAGAATCGGAAAGGCGCAGCACTTTATGAGCCGGATCGTAGTGGTCCGTCAACTCTCCCCTCACATGCTCAATGCGCACATCATAAATGCCGGACAGCTGCAGGATCTTCTGCGCCGCCTGAGCCCCCGTCAGACCGCTCCTGCTTCTGATCCGGGCGTATTTCCTGTATGTGGAGTTCACCCTCATCTGAGCCCAGATACATAAAACCGCTCCGATCAATACCAGAATGTATGTCGGATCAAAATAATAGCCATAATATCCGTAACGTCCCATCTTTACCATCCTTTCTGTTGTGTTCCATAATCATCGCAGCACTGCTTTATTCACCCAGCATCTCGCCCGCCTTCACCGGATAGCCAAGCAGAAAATCCCTGACTGCCATCCTCTTCTTTCCTTCCGGCTGTACCGACAGGATCTTAAGAAGACCGTCTCCGGTCTGCACATAAAAAGCATCCTTTTCCACCAGAACCACTGTACCGGGCTGTACACCGCCGTTTTCCAGACTCTCTTTCCCGCAGACAGGCATCTCTTCCCAGATCTTCAGGTTCTTACCATGGTAAAGTGTAAAGGCTCCGGGCCAGGAGATCAGTCCTCTGATCAGGCAGTCCAGCTTCCCGGCACTCTGCTGCCAGTCGATCCTGCCCATGGATTTCTGCAGCATCTTCGCGTAGCAGGTTTCCTCTTCCCTCTGTTTCACCGGCGTCACATTGCCGCTCTCTATCTGATCCAGTGCAGCAACGATCAGCCGTGCTCCCGCCAGTGCAAGTTTGTCGTGCAGGCTGTCCCCGGTTTCCCCGGAATCAATGGCAACCTCCTCTTTCAGCAGCATGTCACCTGTATCGATTCCCCTGTCCATCTGCATAATGGTCACACCGGTGGTCTTCTCACCGTTGATGATCGCCCACTGGATCGGACCGGCTCCTCTGTACTTCGGCAGCAGGGACGCATGGATATTCACACAGCCGTACCGGGGCATGGTCAGAATCTCCTCCGAAAGAATCTGTCCGAACGCCGCCACCACAAAAATATCCGCTCCGTAACCGCGCAGCACTTCCACCGCCTCCGGCTCTCTTACCTTCACAGGCTGGAATACCGGAATATCATGTGCAAGAGCACATGCCTTGACCGGCGTTACCTGAATCTCTTTTCCCCTGCCCTTAGGCTTATCCGGCTGTGTCACCACCGCCAGAACCTGATGTCCCGCCTCAATAAGCGCTTCAAGCGCCTCCACGGAAAAATCCGGTGTACCCATATATACTATCTTCATCCGTCCTGTTCTCCTTCCCGGCGCATCAATCCTCTTCCGTCAGATCCGCCGTATTCACCAGAGGACCGTCCACCCTTTCCACATACAGATGCCCTTCCAGATGATCAATCTCATGGCAGACCGCCCGCGCAAGCAGTTCCGTGCCTTCCAGTTCAAAGGCATTCATATTCTCATCATACGCCAGAACCTTCACATAGTTGGGTCGGGTCACCATACCGCTCTTGCCCGGCACACTTAAGCATCCTTCATAGCCTTCCTGCTCTCCGCTGGTCTCTAAAATCTTCGGATTGATGAGCAGGATCGGATCCTCTCCCGTCACGTCAATCACCACGACCCGTTTCAAAATACCTACCTGGGGTGCCGCCAGTCCCACACCCTCCGCTTCATAAAGCGTCTCAAACATATCATCGATCAGTTCCTGTACTCTGGGCGTAACCTCCGTCACTTCCTTACATTTTTTATTCAGGACCGGATCGCCCATCTCTCTGATTTTTCTGATTGCCATACTGAAATCCTCTCCTTCTTTCCTCTATATAATCTGTATATATCTAATATGTATTGATGGGGTCAAAGTCAAACTGCACCGTCTGATTTTTCATCTCCCGTTCCTTGCAAAAAGCTTCCAGTCTGTCCTTTACTTCCACCAGCCTCTGATAATCGCTGTGCTTCACATAAAAAACATGCCGGTAAAGATCGTTGATCCTGCTGATTACCGCCTCCGCAGGCCCGATCACCTGCAGTCCGCCATAGTGTGCACCGTTCTGCTCCTTGTCCGTGCCATGCGCTCCGCTGCCTGTTCCGGTATCACAATTGCCATTGCCGCAATTGCTCCTTCCCATGTGGTTCACTAACTCAGCCATTTCCTCTCCAAGCTTTTCTCCCGGATCCTGCTCTCTGGAAATGATCAGCACTGCCAGCATATGCGCCACCGGCGGATACCCCAGAAAATCACGGTACGCGATCTCCTCCTCATAAAAACTGCAGTAATCCTGCCTTGCCGCATGTATCACACTGTAATGATCCGGCTGATAAGTCTGGATCACCACTTCCCCCGGTTTATCCCCTCTTCCCGCACGTCCCGCGGCCTGCGTCAGAAGCTGGAAGGTCCGTTCTCCTGCACGGTAATCATTTTGATTGAGGGATAAGTCCGCCGCCAGAATGCCTGCCAGCGTCACGTTGGGAAAATCATGTCCTTTCACAATCATCTGCGTCCCCACCAGAATATCCGCTCTTTCATCTGCAAAGGCAGACAGGATCTTCTCATAACTCTCCTTCGTCCTGGTGGTATCGGCATCCATGCGCAGCACTCTCGCATGGGGAAACTCTCTGTGCAGTGCCTCTTCGATCTGCTCGGTGCCCGCCTTAAAGCCCATCAGATATCTGGAACCGCATTCCGGACACAGGACACGCTTAGGCTCCTCATAACCGCAATAATGACATAGTAACATACCATTCCTGTGTTCGGAAAGAGAAACATCGCAATGGGGACATTTCATGACGTGTCCGCATGCCCGGCAGGAAATAAAACCTGCATAGCCTCTCCGGTTGAGAAAAAGGATCGTCTGCTCTCCCGCCTGCAGCCGTTCTTCCATCAGTTCCCGCAGCTTTCTGCTGAAAACGGAACGGTTGCCCTGTTTTAATTCTTCCCGTAAATCTATGGTATATACCCTTGGAAGCACACTGTTCCCATGTCTTCCCCGCATCTCATACAGCCTGTATTCACCCTGTCTGGCACGATAGTAGGCCTCCATGGAAGGCGTAGCGGATCCGAGTATCACACTCGCACCGTGCATGGAAGCGATCATGACTGCCGTTTCCCTGGCATGATACCTGGGCATGGATTCACTTTTGTAGCTGCTCTCATGCTCCTCATCCACCACGATCACTCCCAGGTCGGGAAAAGGCGTAAAAAGCGCCGATCTGGGGCCGATGATCACATCGATCTCCCCGTCCTTTGCCCGTCTGATCTGATCGTATTTCTCTCCCATGGAAAGGGTGGAATTCATCACTGAGACCCGGTCTCCAAACCTTTTATAGAAGCGCAGCAGTGTCTGATACGTAAGGGCGATTTCGGGGATCAGCACGATGGCCTGCTTTCCCATGGCGATCATCTGCTCGATGACACCAAGATAGACCTCCGTCTTTCCGCTGCCGGTAACACCGTGAACCAGATATGTGCCCGGTCTCCCCATCCGGTAATCCTGCAATACGTCATCGATGATCTGCTGCTGGCCTTCGCTCAGAGAAACCCTCTGTTCCTCCTCCGCCACACACTTAACCGGATTGCGGTACAGGCTCTCCGTCTCGATCCGCAGGCATCCCTGTCGTTCCAGCGCCTGCAGTGTGGCAGGAGACACATTGAGTTTCTGCCGGATCAATTCATAGGGCAGCACCTCTTCCTCCGCCAGAGCCTGCAGTACCCGCAGCTTTGCGGCCTGATGCTTCCGCTCACACTGCCCGATCATCTCTGCCAGCTGTTCTGTACCGATGCACCGGGTCACCTTCTTTTTCTCCAGCTGTTTCAGCTTCTGTTTCACAGGCAGCACCGTCTTCAGCGCCGCGATCATGGTAGAGCCATATTGTCTTTTCAGCCAGTAGGCAATCTGAATCTGGTTTCCCTCGACAGTGATGCCTTTGTCGTCCACCGCCGTAACCGACTTGATCTTCTCCACAGGATAATCCGTCCGGTCGGACAAATCCACCACATAGCCGACCTTATCCTGATTCCCCCTGCCAAACGGCACATGCACCCGCACGCCGGGATATACGGCATCTGACAGTTCCTGCGGAATTTTGTACTGAAAAGGTTTATCTACTTTTTCATGGGAAATATCCACAATCACATCCGCATATCTCTCCGCCATGCCCGCTCCTTCTTTTCTTCCCGCCATTCTTTCAGACCGGCTCAGTCTGCTTTGCTTTCAAGGATCTCCCGGATCAGCACCCGTTCATCCATGGGATACTTCACTCCGTTAATCTCCTGATAATCCTCGTGTCCCTTGCCTGCCAGCACAATGATGTCGCCCGGCTCCCCGTGGGCTATGGCATAAGCGATGGCTTCCTTCCTGTCACAGATCTCCACGTATTTTCCTTCTGTCCTGCCGATACCCTCTTTGATATCGTCGATGATCGCCTGAGGCTCTTCTCTTCTCGGATTATCGGAAGTAATGATCGTCAGATCCGCCAGCGTGCCGCTCACTTCCCCCATTTCATATCGTCTTGACTTCGCCCGGTTTCCCCCGCAGCCGAAAAGACAGACGAGACGATGGGGTTCATAAGCCCTGAGCGTCGTAAGAAGACTTTTAAGCGCCATCGCATTGTGGGCATAATCTATCATAAGAGTAAACTCATCGGACACCTTTACAAGCTCGATCCTGCCCTTTACCTTTGCCTCCAAAAGCGCCTGCCTGACGGCTGCTTCCTCCACATGAAAATGCCGGCAGATCGCAATGGCCGTAAGCGCATTATAAACACTGAATTTACCGGGTGCAGCAATCCGGACAGAAAACTCCATCAGCCCTTTCACATCGAACCCCATGCCCAGACTTCCCGCTTCCCGGAGAAAAGAGATATTCTCCGCCCGCAGATCTGCCCGGCTGTCGATGCCGTAAGTCTCCAATGTGCAGGTATGTCCCTGTGTGACCGCCTCCCAATGCTCATCATCATGGTTGACGATGCCCACGCGGCACTGCCGGAACAAAAGGCACTTGCAATGCAGATAATCGTCAAAATCCTTATGTTCTCCCTGTCCGATATGATCCGGTTCCAGATTGGTAAAAATACCGAAATCAAAGAGAAATCCCTGTGTCCTGTGCAGCATCAGCCCCTGGGATGAGACCTCCATCACCACCGTATCGCATCCCGCATCCGCCATCTGCCTGAAATATTTCTGGATCAGATAAGATTCCGGCGTGGTGTGATCCGCATGAATATGTTTCTCTCCTATGATAATCTCTATGGTTCCGATCAATCCGACTTTTCTGCCTGTCTGCTCTAAAATGGATTTCACCAGATAAGTGGTTGTAGTCTTGCCCTTCGTGCCCGTGATGCCGATAATCTTCATCTCTTCTGCCGGATGTCCGAAAAATGCCGCCGACATGAAGGCCATTGCATACCGTGCATCCTCCACTCTGACCACCGTCGCTTCCGCTTCCGGCGGCAGTTCTGTTTCTCTCTCCACCACAAGCGCCTTTGCCCCAGCCCTGACGGCTTCTGCCGCGTAAACATGCCCGTCTGTAATGGCTCCCGGAATGCAGATAAACACACTGCCCGGCACTACCTTGCGGGAATCATAAATCAGATCCGTCACTTCCGTATCATCCGTGCCGCGGATGCACTCGTATTCAATTCCAGCCAATAACTCCTTTAATACTGCCATCTGATACCCCCTGCTCTTTCTTTACTCCCCGTCATGCCGCCTGAACAGCACCAACAATGCAACATCATTACCATAGCACGAAAGCCTTACTTTTTCAACTTTTGCAGCCTTTGTAAAAGGATCAATACATACATTTTCATTTATTTCATATTCTCTTTAACTTTTCTTAAGGGATTTTTATTCTTTCATAATATTCTAAACACATTTTGGACACAATTACACAGTATGATAGTACTCAAGATAGTTGAAGAACTCACTATCTCCCCCCTCATAAGAAAATACGAAAAAGTCTGGGAAACCCCCGGACTTTTTTGTATTTCACCGGCTACACAGCATCGCCCTTGCAATAATCCTTCATAACCATCTGCAGCCGTTCTTTCCCCTGGTACACATCAAGATCCGGATAATAGATCACATGGATACGGATTCCGCTGCAGCCGCCCCTGTACAGCCCGTCACATGCCTGCTGTCCGAAATGATCCGCAAGAAAACCGTGCCACGCTTCCAGATCGCCGAAAAACATCATCTCAAACTGCCTTCCTTCCGGGTCTTCCACAGTGTATTTTCCTACATTATGATTCTTCCCCAATATCCTTCCTCTTAAAAGGCTGAGATTCCGCTGGGCAAAAACCGGCTTGGGATTTCCGTTTCCGAAAGGTTCCAGTACCGAAAGCTGCCTCACAAATTCCGGTGTCACATAGGACATTGGCATAGGTACATCAATATGTATCTTCTCTTCAAAGTCTTCCTCCGTCAGCCCGCAGTGTTCGTTCAGATAACTGCGGAACACATTCACATTTTCCTCCTCCATGGACACGCCCGCCGCCATCTTATGGCCGCCGTATTTGGTATACAATTCTTTACACTCGCTCATCTTATCGTACATGGAATAGGCTTCTATGGAACGGCCTGAACCCTTCACCCCTTCCTCCGACCTGGTCAGGACGAAAACCGGTTTCTGATACCGTTCCCGGATCCGTCCGGCTATGATTCCCGCCAGGCTTTCATGACATTCAGGCAGATAGACTACCAGAACCTTATCCTCCTTAAGCCCGCTTTCCTCAATCAGTTCCACTGCCTCCTGCACACCCTGAAGTGTCATGAGTTTTCTGCTGTCGTTCAACTCCCGCAGTTCCCCGGCGATGGTCACGGCTTCTCCGGGCGTGCTGCTCTGAAACATCTGCAGCGCCTTACAGGCCGTATCCAGCCTGCCCGTTGCATTGAGACAGGGCCCCAGCACAAAACCGATATGATAAGCCGAAAGCGGCTTGTTTTGCAGCCCGTTAACCGAAAGAAGCGCCTGCATACCGTGATTTGATGACTGCTCAATCTGCTTCAGCCCGTAACGGACAATAATCCTGTTCTCATCCGTCAGTTCCATCACGTCACCTACCGTAGCAAAAGCCGCAAATGCCAGAAGTTCTCTGAGCAGTCCGGCGGCTTTCTCTCCCTTTTCCCCGTCCAGCAGTACCTGTATCAGCTTATATGCAGTCACTGCGCCGCATATGCCCTTAAAAGGATAAGAACAGTCCTTCTGTTTCGGATCCACCACCGCATCCGCTGGCGGCAGGCATTCTCTCCGTTCGCCCTCCTCAGTCATTTCATAAGGCACTTCATGATGGTCAGTCACAATCACCGTCATCCCTATTGATTTGGCATAAGCGATCTGCTGTGCCGCCGCAATACCGTTATCGCAGGTCAGAATCGTATCGATGCCGGCCTCTTTCGCTTCCCGGATCAGATTCTCATTCAGCCCGTATCCGTCATGAATCCGGTGGGGAATAACCGTATCCACTACCGCACCACAGTGCTGCAGACCTGCCAGCAGAATATATGCGGCACATACGCCGTCAATATCATAATCTCCGATAATGCGTACCGGAACCTGTCCGTTGATCTTCTCCCGCAGAATTTCTGCCGCTTTCTCTATATCTTTCAACAGATACGGCGAAGGTATATCCGTAAGGCTTCCATGAAGAAACCGTTGAATCTCTTCCTCTCCCACAATATCCCTGTTTCGTATAACCCTTGCGATTACCGGATCAATACGGAACTTCTCCGCGATTTCTGTAAAATCCGCTTTTTTTGCGGACACCATCCACTTCGCCATCTTTTAGTTACCCTGTCCTTTTTTCATTCATCTGTCTGCCGTCTCTTTTGAGGCGGTAAAAACACTTTATCCTTCTCTACATTTTATAAGGCGTCCTGCATACACAGAACGCCTTATCTTTATCTCATAATCAATTCTGTCATCTGCCGCTTATTTTGCAGCAGCCTTGCCCTTCTTCCCAAGCTTTGTACGGAACACAAACCACATCGCACCCGTAAGGCAGATGGAAGAATAAGTACCGCAGATAATACCGGCGATCAGAGGCAGCGCAAACTCCCGGATGGAAGATACGCCGAACACTTCCAGTGCCGCCACCATAAAGAAGGTGGTCAAAGAAGTAAAGATACTTCTGGACAATGTCTGGGAAATACTTCTGTTCACCATTTCCTGCAGATCGTCTTTTCCACGCATATCCCGCATATTCTCACGGATACGGTCAAAGATAACGATGGTCGCATTGATGGAGTAACCCACGATCGTCAGCATACAGGCAATAAACGTATTACCCACGGAAATCTTCACGATCGCATAGAACGCCAGCACAACAAGTACGTCATGGATCAGTGCGAGCACGGAACTTGCACCGAACCGGATATCCTTAAATCTGAACCAGATATATAACAGCATGAGAACCGTTGCCACGATGATTGCTTTGATAGCATCCGCCTGCATCTCGGAACTTACCGTCGCGCTGATGGTCTCTGCCGTGATACTGCTCTCGTCCACACCGAAATTGGTCACCATAGTGTCGGCAAATCTTTCTCTCTCATCCAATGTCAGTGTTCTTGTCTTGATAATGACCTGATTGGAACCGGCAACCTTCGTTGTCTGTACATTGCCGTCCCCTGTAATATCCTCGATCATCGGAACGATCTGCGCATCGATTTCTTCTATACTCATGTCCTCATTCAGCGTCATGGTCGTAGAAGTACCGCCCACGAAGTCAAGGCTGTAGTTGAGCGGCATGTCCATCGAGGACTGGTTAATTCCCATGACAACGAAACCGATCAGAATCACTGCTGCAGACAGACCGAAGAACACCTTCCTTTTGGCCAGGAAATCAATCGTCTTCTTCTCCTTACCCACGCCGTAAGCCTTCTCATTCTGAACTCCCACTGCATAGAACGCATTGATCAGGAATTTTGTCACAAAAAGCGCCGTAAACATGGAGAGCACAATACCTAACATCAATGTGATGGAGAATCCCTTGATCGTACCGCTTCCCATAAAGTAAAGCACGATCGCCGCGATAAAGGTTGTGATGTTACCATCCACAATAGCGGACATCGCCTTGCTGAATCCGATCTTGATGGAAGACTGTACCGTCTTGCCGGTAGCCAGTTCTTCTCTGATTCTGGCAAAAATAATTACATTCGCATCCACCGCCATACCAACGGAAAGAATAATACCCGCAATACCAGGCAGTGTCAACGTTGCCTCAAAGGCATAGAGCAGAATGATCATCAACTCCGTATACAGGCAAAGTGCAAGAGCTGCTGCCAGACCCGAAACATAATAGATTGCTATCATAAATACTACTACCAGTGCAAAGCCTACCGCCGCTGCGATCAGACTGGATTGGATCGCTGCAGAACCAAGCTGTGCACCTACAACGTTGGAGCGAAGCTCTTCCAGCTCTAACTTCAGACCGCCGATTCGAATCGTGGATGCGATCCGCTGTGCTTCCTCCACGGTGCTCTGTCCCGTGATCACCGCATTACCGTCTGTGATCACCGCCTGTACATTGGGTACGCTGACAAAATCATCATCATAATAAATGGCAATCGACTCGCCGTTGTCATACGCCTTCTGAGTCGCTTTCGCAAAAGCTTCTGTTCCTGCCGCATTGAACGTCAGTGCAACTACATTCTCCACATTTCCCATGGAATCCTGCTGTGCTCTTGCCTGAGCGTCCTCCACCTCTGTACCCGTCAGAATGATAGAGCCGTCAGCCATCAGTTCATCAATGGTTTTATTTAATGTAGACTGCGGAACAATATTACCGTCCGCATCAATGCCGTAACCGCTCTCATAGTTATTGTTGCCTTCACTGTCTGTCTGCGCGATAAAATACAGGCTTCCCGGCTTACCCAGTTCTTCCAGGATCGCATTGGCATCCGACACACCCGGAATCTCGATATTGATCCGGTCGGAGCCTTCCTGATATACCTGCGCCTCTGTGCTGTAACCATCAACACGCTGCTGCAGCTTGTAGATCGTATCTGCCATATCCGCAGCACTCGGCTCTTCCTCACCCACTACCTGATAGGTTATGCTGACACCGCCTGCCAGATCCAGCCCCAGCTTGATACTGGAAGCCGAGCCGGACTTGTCCGCCCCGATCCCGAATGCTGCCGTATAACCAAGCAGTCCGAGTATCAGAACAAACACGATCAACCCTATAACCGCTCTGTTCTTCTTCATAATGCTCTCTCCTTTTCCTCACCGGCAAGCGCCGCTTTTATCATGATTGCGCATTCCACGCGCTTTCTCTGCAATTCACAGCCAAGGTCATAAGTACCGTTAATACTGCCGCTGAAATTATATGCATTGGCCGCACATCCCCCGCTGCAGTAGAATTTCGCAAAGCAGTCCTTACACTTCTCCTTCGCATAGACATTACATCCTTTAAAAGTATCCCTGATATCCGTGCGGACGATTCCTTCATCCACATTCCCCATCAGAAATTCCTCCTGTCCCACAAACTGATGACAGGGATAAAAATCTCCCCATGGGGTTACCGCCAGATATTCCGTTCCCGACCCGCAGCCTGACAACCGCTTTGCCACACAAGGGCCACCCTCTAAATCTATCATAAAATGAAAGAAATTGAAACCTTTTCCTTCTTTTTTTCTGCGAATATATTCCAGGGCAAGCTTGTCGTACTCTTCAAGAATCGCCGGAACATCCTCACCGCGGAGTGCATAATCCTCTGAATCAGCCGCCACTACCGGCTCCACGGAAATCTGCTCAAAGCCCTCATCCGCCAGATGCTTCACATCCTCTGCAAAATCCAGATTGTTTCTGGTAAAAGTGCCCCGCACATAATAATTCATCTGGTTTCTGCTCTCAGCCACTTTTTTATATTTCGGCACCACCTCATCATAGCTGCCCTGTCCGCCTCTGTGGGGCCGCATCAGATCATGAATCTCTTTACGCCCGTCTATGCTCAGAACGATATTGGCCATCTCTTTGTTGGCAAATTCCAGAACCTCATCGTCCAGCAGTACGCCGTTGGTGGTAAGGGTAAACCTGAATTTCTTATTGTGCGGTTCTTCCAGACTTCTGCCGTAGGCCACCAGATCTTTCACCACCTGCCAGTTCATAAGCGGTTCCCCGCCGAAGAAATCCACTTCCAGATTTACTCTGCTGCCGGAATTCTCCACCAGAAAATCAAGGGCTTTTCTGCCCACTTCATAGCTCATCAGCGCCCTTCTCCCGTGATACTCGCCTTCTTCCGCAAAACAATATCTGCAGGCAAGATTGCAGTCATGGGCTATGTGGAGACAAAGCGCCTTTACCACAGTCTCCCTGTTATGAAAAGAATCAATGTATTTCTCATACACGTCCTCTGTATACAGCATTCCTGCTTCCCGCAATTCCAGGAGTTCTTCTATAATTTCTTCCAGTTCCCGGAGATTTATGTTTCTGTCTCCACCGGATCCCTGATCTGTGGTGGCAGATGTTTCCCGCTCTGTCTGATGCTTCTTCTGCGCACAGGTTTTCTCTTCTGTTTCCGCCTGATGCTTGACATCACAGACTTCTGAGTTTTTTTCAGCAGACAACTTCTCCACCGCATAAGCCGCCAGTTCTTCCTTCGTCTCCACATGCCGTGCAAGAGCTTCCTCTATGATCGGGATCACACGATATGCCATCTCGTCCACCACATGCACGCAGCCGCTGTTGACATCCAGCACGATATGATACCCGTTGCTTATATATTGATGTATCACTTTCCTTCTCCTAATTCAAATCCTGATCTCTTCAAATACTTAAACGCATAATAAGCAGCGACACGCGATCGCTGCTTACATTTCCTATCTTCTTTTAGCTGAAACCCGAAAACTATCTGGCTTTCTCACAGCTCTGGTTGCCTACTGTACAGGATGTCTTGCATGCAGACTGGCAGGATGTCTGGCACTCGCCGCAGCCGCCCTTCTTCATGGATTCCTTCAGGTTTCTTGTGCTCAATGTCTTAATATGCTTCATAGCTCTTATCCTCCTTATGTATCGTCTACTGCCCCGCCATCCGGCCTGTGGCAGCAAATGTACGAAACTGCACAAAATATGATATCTCGTGTAGTATAGCATAGTTTTAACTGCAGGAAAAGTATTTTATCGAAAAACTTTTACCAAAAACTTTTATCGAACCTTTATCAAGTTTTATCAAACCGGCAGCTTTTATGAAACTTCTGCCAAAACATGCTTTAACTGATCATGCCGCCCAGCATACCGCTTCCCGCGCACAGGAAAAAAACCGTCACCATGTTTCCCGCCACATCCTGCAGTCCTCTGTTCACGATCAGGGACACGATCACCAGAATCACATAATAGGCCGTTCCCATGGCAAGTCCCCACAGAAATTTCCGTTTGCCCTCACGCTTTCCTGCCAGCAGCCCGGCTGCAAATGTAACGACTATGTAAATTCCGATAATGCAGATGGACACCACCTTCTCGGAAAGACCAAACCGGTACAGCATAAATGCAAGAAGAAGCAGCAGCCCGGCTGTCAGTATATACGCCGCCAGCATACACTTGGTAATAAAAATCACTTTCTCCGTATAGATTTCCTTTTTCCCCATATTTCCCTCCGTTCCGAAACCATTCCGCCGCAGAGCTTATTTGATCACAGCAATTAAGATACCGCTAAAGATTTATTAATGTATATTCATCCTCCCGGAAAAACTTGACACATTCTTGTATTCCATAGTAATATCCCGTTTTTGACAGTTGATAAAGTGCAAAAATCCTGTAGCCAGCGTAAATACGCCGTTTGCAGGATTTTCTTCCTT
>ERZ808035.219-NODE-219-length-63201-cov-22.124612_pt1 | contig 63201 bp, 58 predicted proteins | sample MGYA00380189_ERZ808035 | MGnify/ENA primary metagenome ERZ808035 (study PRJEB31490, sample SAMN06133407) | mouse gut metagenome | isolation source: M5_1 | host: mice | place: China: Chengdu | collected 2015-05 ... | reverse complement strand
GTATGACTGAATATAACAAATGGGAGCCATAAATGGCTCCCATTTGTGGGTAAAGGTTAGTGCCGTGGCATGTCCGCTTTTGAGGTGGCTCCGTAGACGTTTTGTTAGCATGCGGACATGCCACGGCATTTCCCTACAATTATGGGTCTTAAGTTTAGATGTAAATGGCTGTCTCGGGCGAGTGGATTCGTTTACTTGGCTCGCGCCATCTGCTTGAGGATGTTGCGCTTGGCGGATTTGATTCCCGGGGACAACTCGCTTTGGTCGGTCATCTCGAGGATGGCTGAAAATTCCTGCAACAGTTCGGGGTAGAGGCGGCATTGGGCGTATGCCTGTTTCATGCAGAAGGCTCTGATGGCATATGGTTCGGAGGAGTTGATCGTCGACAGGCAGAAGTCGAGATAATCGGTGCGGATATCCTCAGATTGCATCGGCAGCCTGTCAAGCAGCGTCAGCAGCAGCCGCTTCTTGCCGACGTGGCTGCATGCAAGTAATTGATTGATAAGTCCGTCTCGTTTCGTAGCCAGCCATCCGTTTGCCGACGAGGCGAAATGCGTCATAGCCCATAGCGCGTTATAACCCACACGCTCCTCGGTATCGTCAGTCAGGCGATACAGCTCCTCTCTTGCCGACAAAGTGTCATCAGCAGCCAATAGCCGTATGTCATTGATATACAGCCTGCCAGCAAGCTTTTCGCGTAATGTCATAGCAAAATCTGTGTAAACTCGCAGATGCGACGTCAATGACTCTCAACGACGTCCGAAACTTGTCCGACCAAAAAATCAAAATCCTCTGCAACTCATTGAGCCTCAGAGGATTAATGACGTTTTTGCGGAGAGGACGAGATTCGAACTCGTGGTAGGATTGCTCCTACGTCAGTTTAGCAAACTGGTGGTTTCAGCCACTCACCCACCTCTCCAGTAGGCATCGTTGCCAAGTAGGCTTTTCTTTAAAAGCAATGCAAAGATAGCAACATTTTTCATACCCTGCAAGTCCCAACCCGATTTTTCAGAAAAAATTCGTGGATTGCTATGCCTAATCAGGTTTTAGAGAGGGGATATTTGAACCTGACAAGAAATTTTGGGGATAGTATGTTAAAAAACATGTTTTGTAGTTGCCCCACCAATGACATTTTTAGTAAACTTGCACGTGATACATCATGACACGCCAAAGAGTTGGTGTGATGTTTCAGACTTTTATTGCTAAAAGGTGTTATTGAAATTTTATCTTCTAAAGTCGAACTTGGCGGTTTGAAACGTAGCGAAGGTAAGATTAGCAATAGCACCTGCATCGGTAGCTTAAAGTAATCCGAGAGGATTTTCTATAGCTCTATCGGTGTGGGGCTATTGTTTTATCTGCTACAAGGTACGCCAAGACCTGACTTTAGGATAAAACAAGATACATTCCTCACACCTTTTTTATATCCAATCATCAACATATTGTTCCAACGAGGGATGTGGGGCATCTGGATCTTCTTATTATGAATGCAGCTCTTAAATCACATTTCTTGATGCTATATTGCATGATATTGGCTGACGGTATCATCGATGTAAAGGAATTGGAAGTTTTGTATAAAATAGGTGTTGAGAATTACGGTCTCACGCCAGAACAAATCAGTGAGGCGGTGCGTGAGGCAGGAACTTCCTATGAGTTTCCCGAGAAAACAGAGGATAGAATATCGCTCCTCTATGAACTTGCTCTGATTGCCTGGGCAGATGGCAGAATTGAACAGAGCGAGCGTGATATGATTGAATCCTATGCTCTCAAGATGGGATTTATGGAGGAGAATATAGACGGTAAAATACTCCGATAGGAAGTGTAATTACACTTCCTATCGGAGTATTTTGCGTGGAATTTTTGGTGGGATGATTTTGTTGTTGGTACTAAAATTAGTATCTTTGTGCTGATTTCATAAAGACTGCAGGATGAGCAAGAAAGAAAAGTTGATAGCACGGCTATTGAGTCGACCTAAAGATTTCCAGTATGATGAAGCAAAGACATTGCTTTTGTCTATGGGATTTTCTGAATGTAACAAGGGGCGTACGTCTGGCTCACGTGTTGAATTTGTGAAAGATGATGCGACTCTGTTGCTTCATAAGCCTCATCCCTCTGGTGAACTGAAAGACTATCAGGTGAAGCAATTGATTGAAACTCTGAAAGAATTAAAATTAATTTGATATGGGACTTCTTAAATATAAAGGCTATACGGGCTCGGTAGAGTTTAGTGAAGAAGACAACTGCCTGTTTGGCAAGGTGCAGGGGTTGCATAGCACTCTGATTTCCTACGAGGGTTCAACGATAGATGAGATTCGCGCAGACTTCGAGGGTGCTGTCGATGACTATCTTGCGCTTTGCGAGGAGCGAGGGGTTGCTCCGGCGAAACCGTACAGCGGCAGGCTTGTACTGAGAATGCCGTCAGACCTTCATAGCAAGGTGGCTGCAGCAGCAACATCGGCTGGTACCACGATAAATGATTTTATTAACCGCGCTGTTTCAAAGGAAATATCGCATACCGTAGCGGCGGAATGAAAAATTTGTGGAGGTATGGAATTTGTGACTAAAGGGTTTTATGAGCTGACGCACGATGAGTTGTGGAGCGTGTACAGGCTGCGGGCGGAGGTGTTCGTGGTTGAGCAGCGGTGTGCCTATCAGGATGTGGATGAGGCTGACAAGGTGTCGGTGCATCTGCTGGCTGTGGAGGACGGGAAGCTGATGGGGTATCTGCGCGTGATACCGCCGGGGGTGTGCAGCGATGACATCCATATCGGGCGCGTGATTTCGGTCAAGCGCCGATGCGGCATCGGGCGTGCGCTGATGGCTGAGGGGGTGCGTATCGCGCATGAGAGGTTTGATTCGCCGTCGATTTCAATCGAGGCGCAGCTCTATGCGGCGCATATGTACAGCACTGTGGGCTTCCGCCAGACTTCGGGCATCTTCATGCTTGACGGTCAGAAGCATGTGGATATGAAGCTGGTGTTTGACGAGATGGAGGGTTAACCAAGGAGCTGGCGCAGTGCTTCATGGGGTCCGAACATCAATTGAGGTATGGATTCAAAGAATGCGACGTAGATGCACAGGAAGATGGCTGCAAGCATCAGAAACCAGATGAAGCGCATGACTGCCTTCCAGCGCGGGGTTACTGGAAATGCTTTGAAGATGCAGACGGATGAATAGGCTATGAAAATGATCAGGGAGAAAGTAGTGGTGTCAAAGCCCATCATATTGACCGGGAGCAGCAATATGTCGATGATGAATGACAGTGCGCTCAGGAAGATGCCGGCAGTGAGCAGTTCGGGTATATTGAACCGTCTGGCTCCGTGGCTGCGATAGGCGAGACGCGCTGCCAGTATGATGGGCGGAAGCATGAAGAGGGTGAACATCCCCGAGCTGAAATCATAGAAGCGGAAGATGTATGTGGAGTGATCTATTTTCTCTTCGGGGCAGATCCACGATGTGAGCAGGACGGAGTAGATGCCGAGTGTCAGCAGAAACAGGAGCGGGGAGGAGTAGCGCACGCGGCGTCCAGCGGTATAGTTGGATATGACCGTCCACGGATGTATGAGCAGTTCGCCGCAGGTGTGCAGGAAGCGCCCTTTGAAGCGGAGCATGTCGGCAAGCGATGAGGTGGAAAACGACCGCCATGTGGTGCGTGCCGTGGAGGTCGGTTGCCCGCACTTGGGGCAGAACTTGTCTTCACACTCGTTGCCGCAATTGAGACATTTCATAGCAAGCAATGTGATTAGGACGCAAAGATACGAATTTTTCATTATCTTTGGCTGTGCCGAAGATACTCACGCTCGGCAAAGCTCAAATAAATTTGGCTTTGCTCTCGACTTATTCGTATCTTTGCATGCGTAAATTGCCGTGGGATAGCCTTATCCGTGGATCATGGATAAACTATCGTGGCGGTGGAATGTTGAATTATCAGTAACAGACTATTATATAATCAGAAATGAGAAAATGGCGTGTTGAGGACAGCGCGGAGCTGTACAACATAAAAGGCTGGGGGATGAAATATTTCTCCATCAATGACCGCGGACATGTGACAGTGACTCCCCGTGAGGGATATGCTACGGTTGACCTTAAGGAGGTCATGGACGAGTTGCGAGTCCGTGATGTCTCGGCTCCTGTGTTGCTCCGCTTTCCCGACATACTTGACAACCGCATCGAGAAGATATCACGCTGCTTCAAAAAGGCTTCGGAGGAGTATGACTATGCGGGGCAGAACTTCATCATATACCCCATCAAGGTCAACCAGATGCGCCCCGTAGTGGAGGAAATCGTCAGCCACGGCAAGAAATTCAATATCGGTCTGGAGGCGGGCTCGAAGCCAGAGCTTCACGCCGTGCTCGCCACCAACATCGATGAAAACAGCCTGATCATATGCAACGGCTATAAGGACGAAAATTTCATCGAGCTTGCCCTGCTCGCCCAGAAGATGGGACGCAAGATATATATCGTGGCGGAGAAGCTCAACGAGATACGCATGATAGCCACGATAGCCAAGCGGCTCAATGTACGTCCCAACATAGGTATACGCATCAAAATATCCAGCTCTGGCTCTGGCAAATGGGAAGAATCGGGTGGAGACCAGAGCAAATTCGGCCTCAACTCGAGCGAACTGCTTGAGGCTCTTGACCTGCTCAGCCGCCGCGAACTGATGGACTGCCTGAAGCTGATACACTTCCACATCGGAAGCCAGGTGACCAAGATACGCCATATCAAGAACGCATTGCGAGAGGCGATGCAATTTTACGTCCAGCTTACCAAGATGGGCTGCGATATAGACTTTGTGGATATAGGCGGCGGCTTGGGCGTGGACTATGACGGCACACGCAGCTCCACTTCGGGCAGTTCGATGAACTATACCATACAGGAGTATGCCAACGACTCTATCAGTGCGCTTGTGGATGCTTGTGTCAAAAATGACATCAAGCAGCCCAATATCATCACCGAGAGCGGACGGTCACTGTCGGCTCATCACTCGGTGCTGGTGTTTGAGGTGCTCGAAACCACCCAGCTCCCTGTGTGGAAGGACTCGCAGGAGATGCCCGACGATGCCCATGAGCTGGTCAAGGAGCTCTATAACATATGGGACAAGATAGACCAGCAGCGCGTGTTTGAGGACTGGCACGATGCCCTCCAGATACGCGAGGAGGCTCTGGACCTTTTCAGCCTCGGTATGCTTGACCTGACCACGAGGGCGCAGATAGAGAAACTGTTCTGGAGCGTGGCGCGCGATGTGGCTGATATAGCTGCCTCTATGAAGCATCCGCCGGAGGAATTGCGTCGCGTCAAGAAGATGATTCCTGACAAGTATTTCTGCAACTTCTCCCTGTTTCAGTCGCTCACGGATGCCTGGGCTATAGATCAGGTTTTCCCCATCATACCCCTGTCACGTCTTGACGAGAAACCTAACCGCACATGCACCATCCAGGATATGACGTGTGACAGCGATGGCAAGTTGTCGCACTTCATCACATCAGGAGGCATATCCAGCTCGCTCCCGGTGCATTCGCTCAAGGGCACCGAACCTTATTATATAGGTGTATTCCTCGTCGGTGCATATCAGGAGATACTCGGTGACATGCACAATCTTTTCGGCGATACTAATGCTGTGCATATCAGCGTTTACAAAGACCGCTACGAGATAGACCGTGTCATTGACGGAGAAACTGTGGAGGAGGTGCTTGACTATGTGCAGTATAACTCCAAGAAGCTTGTGCGCAACGTGGAGGCTTGGGTTACCGCCTCTATGAAGGCTGGGCGTATCACTCCCGAGGAGGGTCGCGCCTTTATCAGCAATTACCGCTCGGGTCTTTATGGATACACATACTTAGAGCACGACTGATGCGGGCGTTCATGCACCTTGCATACCGTGGGGCGTCGTTCCATGGTTGGCAGACGCAGCCCAATGCCGTCAGCGTACAGCAGACCATCGAAGAGGCGTTGGCTAAGATACTGCGTCGTCCTGTGCCGATACTCGGCGCGGGACGCACTGATGCAGGGGTCAATGCCCGCATGATGATAGCGCATCTTGACCTTGATGCTGCGGAGCTGACACCCATATTGGCTCGTTCACTAAATACCATCGTCGGTCCCGACATCGCCATCTATTCCATCAGCGAGGTGCCTGATGGAGCGCATGCGCGGTTTGACGCTACGGAGCGCACATATCGTTATTTCATCAACCATGTGAAGTCGCCGTTTTTCAACGCACTGAGCTGGTTCAGTCCGCGTCTGCTTGACTATGACCGCATGAACGAGGCAGCAGCGTATCTGCTTGAAGTGGACGATTTCACCTCGTTTGCCAAGCTTCACAGCGATGCCAAGACCAATATATGCGATGTCCGCAAAGCCATCTGGACGCCTGTTGACACTCCTGACGGTACATATTGGCAATTTGAAATATCTGCCGACCGCTTCTTGCGCAACATGGTGAGGGCTATCGTGGGGACGCTTGTAGATGTCGGTCGCGGCAAACTCACCGTAGATGACTTCCGCCGTGTAGTTGTCCACAAAGACCGCTGCGCAGCCGGCACCTCCATGCCAGGGCATGCCCTCTACCTATGGGATGTCAAATACCCATACTACACACCGCCGAAAGTCGCTACATCCGGTTTCTTCATCTGATATTTAGCCCAAAAAAGTGTGTGATGTTTTGGATTTGCGAATTTTATTCGTAAATTCGCAATGTTGACTATTGCCATTGAAGATCATGCATATCATTAAGAAGAAAACCTTGACTGACTATTACCTCCAAAATCCCCAATCAAGGACGGCATTGGAGGACTGGTACACTAAGACCAAACGTAGCCATTGGCGGAATTTTGCTGATATAAAAGCAACGTTCAATAGTGTTGACAGTGTGGGCAATCAGCGGTATGTTTTTAATATCAAGGGAAATGATTTCAGATTGATTGTGGTAATCCAGTTTAAACCAGAATATGTGTATATAAGATTCATAGGCACACATGCTGAGTATGACAAAATAAAAGATGCATCCCAAATATGAAAGTATATGGAAACAAAGATAGAGAATGAAGTACAGTATAACTGGGCACTTGATAAGATAGAAGAACTGCTTCCTAAAGTGACTGATGAAACGCCGTCGGATGATCCTAATTATATAGAGTTGGTGCTCATCTCATCGCTTGTGGAGGAGTATGAGGATGTCCATTATCCTATTGGAGAGCCATCGCTTATTGATCTCCTCAAACTGAGGATGTATGAAATGGGACTGTCTCAGGCTGCGCTTGGCAAGAAGATAGGGGTTAGTCCCTCCAGAGTCTGCGACTATTTGTCTGGCAAAAGTGAACCGACTCTAAAAGTGGGACGCAGGATGTCTAAGGAGTTGAACATTGACCCGGCAATCGTTCTTGGCGTGTAAGACGATGCTGTAGATATTGCAATCAAACATAAAAAAGTCACCAGCCCTGATTGGGCTGGTGACTTTTATGTATATAGTGTGGGATTTTTTTACATCATGCCGCCCATGCCTCCCATGCCGCCTGCGGGCATTGCGGGTGCGGGGTTGTCCTCTTTCTTGTCGGCGATGACACACTCGGTGGTGAGGAACATGCCGGCGATAGAGGCTGCGTTTTCAAGGGCTACGCGGGTCACCTTGGCAGGGTCGATGACACCTGCGGCGAGGAGATTCTCGTATTCGCCTGTGCGGGCGTTGTAGCCGAAGTCGGCGTTGCCGTCAGCAACCTTCTGGATGACCACTGCACCTTCTCCGCCTGCGTTCTGCACGATCTGGCGTAGAGGCTCCTCGATGGCGCGCTTTACGATAGCGATACCGGTGTCCTCATCGTCGTTTGCGCCTTTGAGACCTTCAAGTTCCTTGACGCAACGGATGTAGGCTACGCCGCCGCCAGGTACGATACCTTCGGCGATGGCAGCACGTGTGGCGCTAAGAGCATCGTCCACGCGGTCCTTCTTCTCCTTCATCTCCACCTCACTGGGTGCGCCGATGTGGAGCACTGCTACGCCGCCTGCGAGTTTGGCAAGACGTTCGTGGAGCTTCTCGCGGTCGTAGTCGCTCTTGGTCTGCTCGATCTGAGCCTTGATCTGAGCCACGCGGGTAGCGATTGCCTCCTTAGAACCGGCGCCGTTGACGATGGTGGTGTTTTCCTTGTTGACAGTCACTTTGTCGGCTGTGCCGAGGTTGGGGAGGGTAGCGGCATCAAGCTTCATGCCTTTCTCCTCGCTGATGACTGTGCCGCCTGTCAGGATGGCGATGTCTTCGAGCATTTCCTTGCGGCGGTCGCCGAAGCCGGGAGCCTTGACGGCGCAGACCTTCAGAGAACCGCGGAGACGGTTGACAACGAGAGTGGCGAGTGCTTCCTGATCCACGTCCTCAGCGATGATCAGCAGCGGGCGACCGCTCTGGGCTGTGGCTTCGAGGATGGGGAGCATATCTTTGAGGTTGGAAATCTTCTTGTCGTAGATGAGGATGTAGGGGTTTTCCATCACGCACTCCATCTTCTCGGGATTGGTGACGAAGTAGGGCGAGATGTAACCGCGGTCAAACTGCATACCCTCAACGATGTCAACGGTGGTTTCAGTACCCTTTGCCTCGTCAACGGTGATTACGCCTTCCTTCTTGACCTTCTTCATAGCCTCGGCGATGAGTTTGCCGATTGCCTCGTCATTGTTGGCAGAGATGCGTGCTACATCTTCGATTTTCTTGAAATCGTCGCCTACAGGCTCAGCCATGGTGCGGATGGTCTCGACTACCTTTGCGACAGCCTTGTCGATGCCGCGTTTGAGGTCCATGGGGTTGGCACCTGCGGTGACGTTTTTGAGACCTACGTTGATGATAGACTGGGCGAGTACGGTAGCGGTGGTTGTGCCGTCGCCGGCGTCATCACCTGTCTTGCTTGCTACTTCCTTGACGAGCTGTGCGCCCATGTTCTGGAAGGGGTCTTCGAGTTCTACTTCGCGAGCCACGCTGACACCGTCCTTGGTGATGTGGGGAGCACCGAACTTCTTCTCGATGATGACATTGCGGCCCTTGGGACCGAGGGTTACCTTCACGGCATCGGCGAGAGCGTCGACACCTTTCTTGAGCTCTTCACGAGCCTTGATTTCAAATTTTATTTCTTTAGCCATGATTGACTGTATTTTTATATTCGTTTTATGGGGTTTGGTAATGTGTCAGGGTTGACGGTGCATTAGCCGATTATGGCGAGCACGTCGTTCTGACGCATTATGATATATTTTTCACCTTCAAGCTGCACCTCGGAGCCGGCATATTTGCCGTAGAGTACTTCGTCTCCCTCTTTGAGGAGCATTTCTTCGTCCTTGGTGCCGTTACCTACGGCGATTACTTTTCCTTTGAGGGGTTTTTCTTTGGCAGAGTCGGGGATGATGATGCCGGTGGCGGTTACTTCCTCTGCGGGGGTGGGAAGGATGAGCACACGGTCGGCAAGCGGTTTAATGTTCATGATAATCTATTATTTTAGTTTTTGTATTGATTTTGTTCGCTGTGATGTCATCTAATCGGGATGACACAGATTGATTAGCATATATTGTGCCAAATCCAAATATGGAGTGTGTCTGCCAAAAATGTCACGTATCGGTCAGTGACATGGCATATCCTTATTTTGGACCGTCAGTATATTTAACCCTGTGGAAGGATATAATGTTTCGGACGCGGCTGATAATTATTGTTAATCGTCAGCCGCGTCCGTAATATGTTGATATGCAATAAGAGGTTATGCTTAAATAACCTCTTACTCTACGAGGCGGAATCCCGCTTCGCGCAGACCCTTCTTGATGTCCTCTACATGCTCGTGGCTGCGAGTCTCGACCTCGGCGCGGAGCATGCAGCCGTGGATTTGTGTCGATGACGTGTTGCGTTCGTGGGCTATGGAGATGATGTTGGCACCGAGCGAGCCGAGCACGCCTGTCACTATGGAGAGCTGTCCGGGCTTGTCCTCCAAGTCGAGCGTCAGAGTGCAGTTGCGTCCGCTCTTGACCAGCCCGCGGGTGATCACACGGTTGAGGCTCGTTACATCGATGTTGCCACCTGACACTATGCACACTGTCTTTTTGCCCTTTATGGGCACCTTGTTGAACATCGCAGCCGCCACGCTGACCGCTCCCGCACCCTCTGCCACGAGTTTCTGCTTCTCTATCAGCGCGAGTATGGCAGCGGCAATTTCGTCCTCGCTTACAGTGACCACTTCGTCGACATATTCCTTGACTAAGTTATAGGTCAGTTCGCCCGGCTCTTTGACGGCTATGCCGTCGGCAACGGTGCGTACAGAGTCGAGATGCACCTTGTGTCCGTCGGCTATTGACTTCGCCATGCTCGGTGCGCCCTCGGCTTGGACGCCGTAGACCTTGACATCAGGGCGCAGCATCTTAAGCGCGAAAGCCACTCCGGCTATCAGACCGCCGCCGCCGATAGGCACTATGACAGCCTCGACATCTGGCATCTCTTCAAGTATCTCAAGTCCTATGGTGCCCTGACCGGCAATTACCTTGGGGTCGTCAAACGGATGGACGAATGTGTATCCTTCCTCGTCGCGGAGTCTGATGGCTCTCTCATATGCGTCATCATATACGCCCGGCACCATGACCACTTCCGCGCCGTAGCTTTTCGTGGCTTCCACCTTACTTATAGGTGCTCCCGCGGGGAGACATATGACCGCCTTGATGCCGTTGTGCGCTGCTCCGAGAGCCACGCCCTGAGCGTGGTTGCCAGCCGAACAGGCTATGACGCCACGGGCTTTCTCCTCGTCGGTAAGTTGCGATATCTTGTAATATGCACCACGGAGCTTGAATGACCCCGTGTGCTGTAGATTTTCAGGTTTGAGGAATATCTGAGCCTCGGGGTTGAGGTCTGTAACGCCGATGATGCGCGGATGGCGCGCCACTTCGCGGAGCACCTGGGCTGCATGGTACACTTCGCTGATGCCTAATGTTTCCTGCATGGTGTAATATATAATATATGTGGTGAAATCTCTTGCGGTTTTTCTTATGGTGTAGGGACGCGGCGTGCCGCGTCATCAAACGCAATGCACATCGACTTATATGTTGACGCGGCACGCCGCGTCCCTACGTCAGTTTGGTTTACCTGAAAGGATCACGTTGATGGGTTAGAGGGTAGTTTACATGCAAATGTATAAAGAAATTTTATGTAAACCTCGGAAAAAATTTAACCTCTGCGAACTTTTTTAAGTTAACCGATGTTTCAATAGTACAAAGATGTTAATTGAGCTTCATAAGGTTAATGTTTCACTACTTTTTCATGTGTTTCTACTAAAAAGAAACCGCCCTCTGGCAACAATTCGAGAGAATCCAGCCAGAGGGTTGCTTTTTTATATGTTTCGTGAAAAAGCTGAAAAATTCCCTATCCGAAAATTTGGCGGTTTGCGCAAAATGACTTAACTTTGCATCCGCAAACGCAGAGGTGCGGCGATGTCTCCCTCAAGCGCGATGCAGGACTGGCTCCTTAGCTCAACTGAATAGAGCATCTGACTACGGATCAGAAGGTTACAGGTTTGAATCCTGTAGGAGTCACTAAAAGTTTTGGTGAAATTCATTTTGGCTCCTTAGCTCAACTGAATAGAGCATCTGACTACGGATCAGAAGGTTACAGGTTTGAATCCTGTAGGAGTCACCCTGCGAGAGACATCCTCGCTGACGAAAGCATCACTCTCAAGCGGAGCGATGCTTTCGGCGTTTATAATATATCCCGAAAGCATAACCCACATGAACGTAGGGAAGGTGTTATAGAACTACATTGAAACATGCTTGTAGGGTCGCTACATGTAGCGACCGCACAGATTTGGCTGCATTTGTTGCATGATTACTGAGTTCTGCAATACCATTATCGGATTAGACGATGTATATTGCGTTAGATGACGCGGCACGCCGCGTCCCTACGTGATGATGATGTTTTTCACTCAGATTTTATATTTTCACACTTTCATGGAGACTCCTTTATCTGACCTTGACCGCCGCATGATGCTGCTTGCCCTTGCCGAGGCGCGCAAGGCTTATGATGCCGATGAGGTGCCAATCGGTGCGGTCATCGCCTACGGTGACCGCGTGATAGGTCGCGGTCATAATCTGACCGAGAGTCTCGGCGATGTCACCGCCCACGCCGAGATGCAGGCTCTGACAGCTGCAGCCAATACCCTCGGAGGCAAGTATCTGCCAGGCTGCACTCTCTATGTCACCGTGGAGCCTTGTGTAATGTGTGCCGGGGCTTTGGGGTGGAGTCAGATCAGCCGTGTGGTCTACGGTGCCCCCGATGCCAAGCGAGGTTACTCGGTGATGACAAGCCGCTCCCCGTTTCATCCGCAGTGCGAGGTGGTGTCGGGGGTGATGGCGGCTGAGTGCGCGGCATTGATGAAATCATTTTTCAGCAAGAAAAGATAAATATTCAGGATATGAACGATACCATAAAAGATACGATACTCGTGTTGTCGGGAGGCATGGACTCTACGACAATGCTTTATGAATTTCGTGAGCGCATAGCTCTCGCAGTGACATTTGACTACGGTTCCAACCACAATGCCCGCGAGATAGAGTGTGCCGCGTATAACTGCCAGCTGCTTGGTGTGCCGCACCTTGTCATACCTCTCGGCTTTATCGGCAAGTATTTTGAGAGCTCGCTGCTCAGCGGTGCGGATGCCATACCCACGGGGCATTATGACGGTGACAATCTCCGCTCTACGGTCGTGCCGTTTCGCAACGGCATCATGCTTGCCGTGGCTGCCGGGCTTGCCGAAAGCCGCTCTCTGACGCGCGTGATGATTGCCAATCATGCAGGTGATCATGAGATATATCCTGACTGCCGTCCGGGATTCGTCCGCGCCATGGGCGATGCTATCAGCGAGGGCACTTTCGCTCCTGTGAGGCTTGATGCCCCTTATACAGGCTTGACCAAGGCGGAGATTGCTCTGCGCGGTATGCGTCTGGGGCTTGACTATGACCATACTTATTCTTGCTACAAAGGCGGCGAAAAGCCTTGCGGCGAGTGCGCCACCTGCATCGAGCGTCAGGAGGCGCTTGACCAGGCAAGGAAGATGCTCAGCGACGCGCTATGAGATTTGACCTCAACATACTCGGCTGCGGTTCAGCCACGCCTACCGTGCGACATAATCCGTCATCGCAGATAGTCAATTTCCGCGACAAGCTCTTCATGATAGATTGCGGCGAGGGGGCGCAGGTGATGATGAAGCGGATGGGACTGAAATTCTCTCGCCTTAGCCATATATTCATCTCCCACATGCACGGCGACCACTGTTTCGGTCTGCCTGGCCTGCTTTCCACTATGTCGCTGCATGAGAAGGGCGGCACCGTCACTGTACATATGCAGCCCGAAGGCATCAAGGTGATGGAGCCGATGATACGTTACTTTTGTGACAACACTGCCTATGACCTGCGTTTTGAGCCGTTGCCCAAGAGAGGGGTGATCTATGAGGACGATGGGCTGGCAGTAGAGACCTTTCCGCTCTATCACCGTGTGCCGTGCAACGGTTTCATATTCCGCGAAAAACCGTCGCTGCTCAATCTGCGCGGCGACATGGTGCGCTTCCATCAGGTACCTGTGCGGCAGCTCCACGCCATCAAGTGCGGCGAGGACTTCGTCAAAGATGACGGCACGGTCATCCCCAACAGCCATCTGACGCTTCCGCCCCGACGCCCTGTCAGCTATGCCTATTGCTCCGATACCGTGATGGACCGCCGTGTAGCCGAAAGTGTCCGAGGCGTAGATGTCCTGTACCACGAGTCGACATATGCCGATGACCAGGAGGTGAAGGCTGCCCAGCGCGGACACTCCACAGCGCGTCAGGCAGCGAAAATAGCCGCTGTGGCTGGTGTGCGCCACCTCATACTCGGCCACTACAGCAAGCGTTACCGCGACCTGTCACCTCTCCTTGCCGAGGCGCGCGAAGAGTTCCCTGCCGTCACTCTCTCTGACGAAGGGCTCGTCCTCGACCTAAACACGTTATCCTAATGCTTTAAAAGTAGGGACGCGGCGTGCCGCGTCATCAATTGCAATACACATCGCCTGATACGATGACGCGGCACGCCGCGTCCCTACAGGTAGGTGCTGAAATTTTATTCATATATGCTGATACTCATCGCCGAATCCAAAACCATGAACCACACTCTGCGCGATGTCGCTACGACTGAACGCGCGAAGCATCTTCCCGTGTTCCAGTCACAGGCAGATGCGATAATAGCCTCGCTTTCCGGCATGTCGGTGGGAGAGATAGCATCTAAACTTGGCATAGGTCCCAAATCTGCCAAAATGATGGCTGACGATATTTATGATTTCGCCAACCACGCCACAGGCATAACTGCTGTAGACGCATTTACTGGTGTGGTGTTCAGGTCTTTTGACGTGCCGTCGCTTGACGATGCATCGCGAGGCAGAATGTGCCATCGTCTCCGCATAATTTCATCGCTCTACGGCTGGTTGCGCCCCGATGACATCATCAAGCCCTACCGCCTTGATTTCACAGCCAAGACGGCTCCAGGAGACACATCTATGTATAGCTATTGGCGCAAAGATGTTACCATCAGGCTTGTCAACGAAATCCGTGATAGCGGCATGCGGGAGGTGGTGAATCTGCTGCCCATGGATGCCTCCAAGTGCATTGACTGGAAGCTCGTCAAGAATTTCGCCAATGTACTTGTCCCTAATTTCAAAATCCAGAATGGCGATTCGTTAGCCACCCCAAATTCCACTCTCCTAAAGACCCTCCGCGGACAGTTATTGCGTCATATCATCACTGACGACATCCGTGACGGCAAAGCCCTCCGCGCTCTCATCACCCCCGACCTCGTCTACCTCAAGGATGACCCCTATTCAGGTCATCCCCAGTTTGTCACCGCCTGAAAAGCAGGCAATGGTTTCATAAAATTTGTAGGGACATGCCGTGGCATGTCCGCTTCCACATTCCGGTGTGATATAATGGCGCGGACATGCCACGGCATGTCCCTACAAGGCTGTCATTTCCGCGTTTTGACCCAATCCGTCACTAATGACTGCGAGCGGGAGCGGTTGGACTGGTTGATCCACAAGGGCTTGCCTGTGAAGTTGCCGTCAGGTATCAGACGGTGTGCGTCCTTGACCACGTCGGCTATGCCGCTTGAGTAGCTTGACACTATCAGTCCGATGTTTTTGCCGGCAAGTTTAGCCGCGTTTTGGTATAGGTACGTCTGCATCGGGGCAGCCATGTTGTCCCACCACAGCGGTGTCACGATGATTACCGTGTCATACTTGTCAAGGTCGGCGTTGACAGGTTTGATAGCGGGATATGATTCGGCTGCCGCAGGGGCTTTGCGTATGGCAGAGATGAGCCGGCTGCCTATCGCATAGTTGTCAGCCGCATAGTCGAGTCCCTCTTCGGCTGGCTGGATTTCAACCGCATCAGCCGATGCAGCTTTTGTCAGAGCGTCGGCGATATCCTTGCAGTCACCTGTGTAGCTGTAATATGCCACTAAGATTTTTCCTTTGTTGTCTGCCATATCGTGTTGTGTGTTAGATGCCGCTTTGCCCTGGCACGAGATTGTCATGATGCCGAGCAGAGCTGCCGTGATTGTTTTGATAAAATGTAGCATGGTATGATTGGCTCGATTATTTGTTTTGTGAAAACAAAAATACTGCTTCAATGCCATCTATCGCATACCATTTTCGCTTAATTAGTGACCAATTTCACATCCGGAATCTTTGAAGCAAGTGTTATAACAAATTTTAACTAATGGGGGGGGTAAATAACATATTTTCTGTGATGTTAAACTATTTTTGATTAAATTTGCCATGTCAAATATATCATTGCTTGGAATTTTAAGGGGAAACATGGTATTTATATACTTGCTTCCGTTACCTGCAATCTTTTATACGTAGTGACTAACCAATCTATTATTTTTTATATGAAACCAATCTTAAAATCGGTCATAGGCGTGTCCTGTGCCACATTCATGGCTGTTGGCTGCACCGATGACAAGTATGACCTGTCAGACCTTGACAAGGACATACAGCTCAAAGTCAATGATCTGACCGTTCCGGTCAATATTGACCGTATCACCCTCAAGAGTATATTTGATATTGAAGAGGGCGACCGTATCCAGGAAGTTGATGGAGTCTATGCGGTCATAGAGAAAAACACTTTTACCACCGATCCCGTGAAAATCGATGGCGTGACGCTCAACCGTCCCACCATGGCTCCGTCGCAGCGCACCATGTCACTTGCCGGTGCGGGAGCTATATTAAGTGGTGGCGGTTCTGTGAGACTGGCACTTGAAAGCGATCCGTCGCATTTTGACATGCATGCCACCAATGTCACCACTGATCTTCTCTCCATCAAAGAGGTCGGTACGGAACTGACCATCACTATCAAGTTGTCGGTAAACGGTTTCGGTCAAGGAGTACTCAGAAGCATGACGCTCAACGATGTGGTGCTTCAGCTACCCAAAGGACTGTATGAAGTGGCTGCCGACGGCACTTATGACAAGGATTCGGGTAAGCTGCGCCTGCGTGACCAGCACGTCAGCGGATCGAACTGTGAGGTTGTCGTTACAGCCAAGCGTGTCAATCTCGACGAAGCAGGGGCGGTGTACACATATTCTACCCACAGCATCCTATTTGCCGATGACCTCCAGATAGTCAGCGGCGACCTGCTTATAGGTCCTGATGATCTGGCTGTGACTGACTATTCGATGCTGCCGTCGTCATGCGTGTTCCGCACGGATTTCGCCTTGTCGCAGCTTGCCATCAACACTGTCACAGGCAACATCCAGTATACCGTTTCGGGCATCAACATACCCTCGGTTGACTTGACAGACCTTCCTGACGTGTTGTCAGACAAGGCTACTGACATACGTCTCGCCAACCCGCAGCTCTATCTCCGCATTACCAATCCAGTCGGTGCCTATGGGGTGGTGGCTCAGACCGGGCTTGACATCAAGGCTGAGCGTGAAAACATGCCTACGCTTGATTTTCCGCTGCCCGCCCCGTTTGCCATCATCGCTGACCCGCAACCTGTCAACTACTGCCTGTCGCCTGTGCAACCTGAGGCATACTATTCCGAGTATCCCGGCTCTCGTCACGTGGCATATCCGGCTCTGTCTGATATCCTATCGTCAGGCAACATCGAGAATGGCGGTCTGCCTGGTTCCCTTGTCATTGACCTTGACAATCCTTGTGTCGACAACCGTCCCGCTGTGGATCTGCCGCTTGGCACTGACCTCGGACCTGTCAGCGGCGAGTACACTTTCTATGCTCCCATTGAGCTTGCCTCAGGATCGCGCATTGTCTACACTGACCGCATCGACGGCTGGAGTGACGATGATGTTAAAAACATCACTGTACAGACTCTTATGGTGACTGCTGTCATTGACTCCGATCTGCCGTTCTCGCTTGACTTCACTGGCTATCCCATCAATCCTCAGGGTAACCGTATCAATAATGTAGACATTGTCGGTGCGGAGGTACCTGCCGGAGCGCGCAATTTCCCTGTGACCATCCGTATTACCGGCGAGGTCAAGGATCTTGACGGAATAGAATTTACAGCCACGGCTCTTCCCGGATCCAATGCTGAGGTGCTCAAGCCTTCGCAGTCAATCAATCTCAGCTCTATCCGCGCCAAGGTTTCAGGATATTACAACACCACTCTTTGACCTACACCCCTTAAAAATCATAAATCATGAGACTACATATTTTCAAGCATATTTTGGCAGGGGTGGCATTGATGGCAGTCGCATCTCCTGTTGTGATGGCACAGCACACCCAGTCAGGCTACTTCCTTGACGGATACATGTACCGCTACCGCATGAACCCGGCGATAGGCAATGATTCAACCCGCTTTGTGGCTGTGCCCGCCATAGGCAACCTCAATGTGGCAGCCAGGGGCAATCTGCATGTTTCGGACATATTCTATAATGTCAACGGCCGCACCACCACGTTCATGAATCCCGGGGTGACCGTCGCTGAGCTGATGGACAACATCGGCAACAACAACCGTCTGAGCACTGATGTCAACGTCACGCTGCTTGCCGGAGGTTTCAAGGCATGGGGCGGTTACAATACCGTCACTATAGGCGCACGTGCCAATGCAGCTGTGCGTTTGCCCCGCGAAGTGTTCAGTCTCCTCAAGGAAGGAGTGGCTAACCAGAGCTACGACATACGTGACATCGGGGCGCATGCCGACGCATTTGCTGAAATCGCCTTCGGACACTCGCGTGACATCAACAAGCAGTGGCGTGTGGGCGGCACACTGAAGTTTCTGCTTGGAGGCGCCAATATGGATGCCAAGTTCAAGCAGGCACGTCTGGACCTCGGAGTCGACAACTGGTCGGTGGTGGCAGATGCCGAACTGCAGTCGAGCGTCAAGGGGCTCACATATAAGACCGATGTCAACGACGACACTCATCACCGCTATGTGAGCGGCATCGATGTCGACGGTACCGGGCTTAATGGTTTCGGTATGGCTCTCGACCTCGGCGCGGTCTATACGCTTAATCAGGATTGGCAGTTCAGTGCATCGGTGCTTGACTTCGGCTTCATACATTGGAACAACAATATCGTAGCATCGACCAACGGCGAGCGTCAGTTCTACACTGACCGCTATACTTTCAATGCAGACAATGATGCCGACAACAGTTTTGACAACGAGTGGAAGAAGCTCCGCAATGACTTCTCGGCGATCTATGAGCTTGATGACATGGGTGACTGTGGCGGACGTACCACGATGCTGTCGGCAACCCTGAATTTTGCAGGGCAGTACACTCTGCCCGTCTACCGCAATCTGACATTTGGCTTGATGAATACTACTAAGATACAGGGCGCGTATTCATGGACTGATTTCCGCTTGTCAGCAAATGTGGCTCCTGTGAAGATCTTCTCTGCCACCGCTAATATGGCTGTAGGTTCTTACGGCTGTGGATTCGGATGGCTTGCCAATCTCCATGTGACAGGTTTCAATCTGTTTCTCGGCATGGACCACACTCTGGGCAAGTTGACTAAGGACGGTGTGCCCTTGTCAAGCAATGCCAGTGTCAATTTCGGCATGAACGTGCTCTTCTGAGCATAGGCATCCGACTGAGTAAAGAACAACCACTCTTCCCCACTCATTTTTAATTTTTAGCGAAAACGATTATCTTTGTAGCGTGAATCAGTTTCGGCTGGTTCGCGCTACATATTTATTTGTAAAGCGTTTTTGCTTTGCCGGTTGCTTGAAATCGCCAAATTAACATTCGACCAAGGTAAAGTAAACATCAACGCTCATGCTTGTCGTTACTCCGCTCCCCGACAAGGGGTGGGGCCTCAATAGGCGTGGGAGCGGACTGTTTACATGGTCGAGAGGCGTTTGGCGATGCCTAAGCAACGGTAAACTGCTGCATTCCACGCTTTTGTGTATAGTCCCACTCCTAAGCAAGAAATGCCCCGACAGGGAATGCATCGGCATTTCGACCTCTATCTTCCGGCAATGAACATCGGTGCTCGCATCAAAGCCCGTTTCGATCTGGAACCCAAAAACCACACCGTATCATGGTTTGCGAGGCAGCTCAACTGCCATCGCGTCAATGTCTATGACATATTCCGCCGCAACACCATCGACACCGAGCTGCTAATGCGCATCTCGGTAATCCTCCGCTACGACTTTTTCAAGGACTTATCTGCCGAATTTGAAGCCGAGAGGGAACGCTCGGAAAAATTACCGTAAATTTTTTCTTACAGGGAGTAAAAAACTGTGCTACACATGTTTAGGCTCTGATAATGGGATTGGTAGTAATTTTGCATCATAAACCCCCGGACATGTTGGCGTGGGGTCGCAATCATTATTAATAATAACAAAACAATAGAAGCTATTCGACACACTCTGACGACTTCAATGCACATTCTATCACTCTAATTCCAATAACCATTATTTATTAACTTAACCATTTCCGAATGAAAAAGAAGTATTTAAACTTGTTTGTCTGCACGTTGCTTCTCGGAGGCGCCACGACTGGTCTCGTGAGCTGTAAGGACTACGATGACGACATAACATCGCTCAACACCTCTACGGATGGTCTTAACAAGCAGCTCGGAAGCCTGCAGACTGCACTCCAGTCGGCTCAGGACGCTGCCAAGGCCGCCCAGGATGCTGCTGACCGTGCTCTTGCTGCCGCTAAGGACGCTCAGAACGCCGGCGACGCGGCTATGGCTGCCGCACAGCGCGCTGAGGCTGAGGCTGAGCTCGCCAAGAAGGCTGCTGCAGATGCCAAGGCTGAGGCTATCGCTGCCGTCATCGAGCAGCTCAAGCCTCTCATCGATGCCAACGCAAGCGCCAACGCTGAGAATGCTGCCGCTATCGCAGCTCTCAAGGGCCGCATCGACGGTATCGAGCAGGGTCTTGCTAACATTGACCTTACCGACATCAACAAGCAGCTCGGTGCTCAGGCTGATCTCATCGCAGCTCAGGCTAAGCAGATCCAGACCATCGAGACCCAGCTCAAGGCTCTCAATCAGCTCCAGAAGGACCTCAATGACAAGCTCGGTGGAGTCGACGGCATAGCTGCCAAGCTTGACCAGATCGCTACTCTCCAGGGTGACCTCAAGGCTCTTCAGGGTCGCGTTGCTGCCAACGAGAGCGCTATCAAGGCTGTTCAGGGCGAACTCACCGCGCTCTCAGCCAAGATCTCAACCGAGGTGTCCAACGCTGTCAACACCATCGCCGGTACTCTCTCCAAGCGTCTGACTTCAGTGACCCTGATGCCCGATGTCTATGTAGACGGTATCCCTACCATCGAGTTCGTATCTGCCAAGTACATCAAGCAGGTATGGTCACAGAACGAAGGCTGGCATGATGCTCCCGCCACTGTCAACAAGCGTCAGTTCATCATCCACAACAACTCTGCTCAGGCTCAGTACCGTCTCAACCCCGCTTCTATCCAGAACGAGGACATCGAGATTAACAATCTCGCTTACGTGACCCGCAAGGCCACAACCCGTGCTGCTGAAGTGGTTGATGACATCGTGACTGTATCCAAGGCTAATGTAGGTGACAACGGCATCCTTACCGTCAACCTCGGCAAGGGCAACACCGAGTCACTCAACACATTTGATCTTGGTGCCAATCAGATCTACACAGTGTCACTCAAAGTTCCCGTGGCTGCCAAGCACCTCTTCGGTGACAACGGCGAGAAGGAAGCTATCGTCTACTCTGAGTTCACACGCCTCTCTGAAAGCTACTTCAAGCCTGAACTCGCTTTCAAGGCTGGATCTTACATCGGCACAAACAGCCATCCTCAGGATTCTACATATTACCTGACAACAGGCGGAGCAGGTTATGTCGCTGGTGCCGGTATCGTTAAGAATCTGGTTTACAACAAGACATTCAATCTCTATGACCTCGTATGGGGCTGCGAGTTCTATGCTCCTGACAACCACAAGCTCATCAACATTGAGCAGGTTCGTGCTTATGGCATGGATATCAAGTTCCATATTCCTAATGTTACATACGCTCCTACAGCTGACAAGACCAACCAGCAGGTATTTGCTAAACTGTCAGGTACTAACAACAGCACTCTTACTCCTGTATCTGTTACAGGTCAGACTGGCAATCAGGTTACAATCGGCAAGCAGCCCATCATTGCTGCAACTCTCATTGATGCGAACAACGGCAACGTGATTTCGCAGAAATACTTCAAGGTTTGCTTCACTGCCGAGACAATGGATGATGTTATCATCAACTGGCAGGATATTACTACCGCAGGTCAGCCTTGCACTGGTGCTTCATTCGACTTCAAATGGTCAGAAATGGGCAAGCGTGTCCTTGAAAAGCTCAACGGCGGCAAGGGTATGTCAGAAGAGGACTTCGTGAAGATATATGGTGCGGTTGCTCCTGTCATCGATCCTGCTAACGATGCCAACGGTATTCTCACAGTCAACATGGTTTACGATCCCGCTGCTTCAATCCCCGTCATGACATGGTCGCTCTCACCTGAGCAGCTCGTCAGCCTCACCGCAGCTCACAAGCTCGTCGTAGGTGACAACAAGCTCACTGTGACCAAGACTGTCAAGTTTGTCGACAAGCTCGGTCTCCATGCTAATGTGGTGATGAACCTCAAATGGACTGTTACCGTACACGTTGACGCTGTAACTCTCGGCACTGAGCAGGCTGCTAAGTGGACCAATGGTACAATGCTTGTTTACCCCGTGCCTATGGCTATCCCCTATGACGGCAAGACTGCTACCTATATGACCAACATACTTGAAGGTCGCGACAAGCCTTATGTCAAGGGTCTCCTCGGCTGCGGTAAGTACGACATCAACTACGCTGTCACTGGTAATCCTCTCTACCATGGCGAGTCTCTGATTCTCCAGAATCCCTTCACTCACTGGAGCTTCACAACCGCCAACCAGGCTAACCTCAACAAGATCAACTACACCATCGCCAACACTCAGGCTGGTCAGCAACTTATTGTGAACAGCAAGGTGATTAAGATTGACTGGTCTAACGACATCAATGGTTTTGCTGCTAACCGCTACGTATTCGGTACAACAAACCTCAAGTTCGTGCCCATCCTCAAGCTTAACACCATCCTTCCCGAGGGCTTCGTTGACAACTCGCGCAAGCAGGAACTCAACATCGCTGACAAGTACACCCTGACCGACGCATACGGTCACCTCGTAGCCGCAGTTAATCCTGCTAACGCTACCGGTGAAGACGTATATGCTGCCGACCGCTACAAGTACTATGGCGTACAGGCTGCCGATTTCACTGGCGAGATCATGCTCTCTTACAGTGCAAATGGTGCTAACCCTGTCAAGTTGAGCGACCTCAACATGTCAGCCGATGTGAACAACGCTACCGGTGTCCTGACATTCCAGAACAACGGTTCGCCTCTCCGCGCTGACGCTTACCTCATCGTTCCTGTCAAGGTTAAACACCTCTGGGGTTCTTACGATGACACCATGCTCAAGGGTAACATCGCAGTTCCCATCAAGAAAGTTCTTGACGGAAAGCGCCGATAAACCACTCTAATCTCATGGTTTACTGATACCGGGGCGGAGCCTCACTCACATGAAGCCCCGCCCCGGTTTCTTTATTGATTCATCTGTTAGATGTGCGTGTCTGACGGCATAGTGATATGCTTGACGACATCCGATTTTTATAGATTGGTTATCAACCGACAGCCCGCATCCCGATGCCGACATCGCGATGCGGGCTCGTCTGTTGTATAGCCACGTCGGAGGGTGTTGCAAAACTACAATCTTGCGGCGTTTGTTGCATGATGCGTGAGTTTTGCAACACCCTCAGCTAATACGCTGCTAACCACCATGCTGTTCATTTAACACTCGCGGCTATGCCGCGCCTTTCCTTGCGAAATTATTCTGAGTGAAAACCATTATGTCGCTCCTATAACTACCTTTCATTGGGCTTGCATAAAAAGAAAATCGGTCAATCCCCACGATGGGGACTGACCGATTTTCATATGATATGACTGTCCTGGCTCGTTATCTTACGCCGATCTTGACGGTGTGCTTGACTGCGGAGCCGTCGGCGCGGCGTCCTTGCAGTGTTGCGAGGTACATGCCTCCTGAAAGTGCATGTGTCGGAGAGGTCTGGCGCACTGTGCCGTCGGCTGTCAGGCTGCCGATGAGGTCGGTTGCCATGCCGGCTACGTCGTAGACTGTGATGCTGGCGTCGCTCATGCCTGCGGGCATCGAATATGAGAACACGCCGGTTACCGGGCTGTATTCAAGCATGATGCCTGTTGCATCTGCTGCCACTGAAGAGATGGCTGACGGAGAGTTGGCGATTAGGATGGCTGATGGGTCTGCCATAGCCACATTGGCTTTGATATGCAGGGTCTTGTCATCAGACAGATAGTATGCCGGAACCTCGGCACGGTTGAACTCGTCCATGCTTGACACCTGTTCGTAGTAGTTGTTATCATCCAGCGCATATGCTTGGGCTGCAGCCGTGCTCTCGATATGGTCGATGGCAGCTTTGAAGCGCGGAATCTGTATGGTCAGGGTGCGCTGCGCGGGCATGCCGTCATAGCCGTTGCCTTCGTAGTCAAATGCTATCTCGTGGCCGTTGGGCAGCTCGCTGGCTGTGATGGTGGTGAGCAGATATGCATTGTCCTCAAGGGCGCGTGTAGATGTGCGGTCATCGTCATATATCTTGGCGGTCACGGGTGTCGCGGTGTCATCGCTCATAAGATATGTGAGTGACAGGGCGGAGTGGTCTATCTCGCCTGTGGTGGTGTAGCTATCCTGGGTGTATCGGGCGATGATGGATCCGGCGCGTCCGAAGTGGGGAAGCACTGACAGCGGTGCGTCATAGCTGATGGTGGTGTTGCCGTCATACATGCGGCTGAGGTCGTTGAGGTCCACCCAGCGTCCTTCGGGCAGGGTGATCTGGCGCGAGGTGCTGTAGCTGATTATAGGAGCCACGAGGATGTCGCGTCCCCAGAGATATTCGTCGGTGCTGTTGGCTCCAACAGAGCTGTTGGCGGAGTGGAAGTTGATGGGACGTGCCAGAGGCATGCCTTTGGTCGCATTCTCGTAGGCAAGCGTGTAGGTATATGGCAGATAGCTGTAGCGCATGTTGATATAGCGGCGCACATCGTCGAGCACGCTGCCGTAATTATATGGCTCGGGATTGACGGCTGAGTGGGTGCGCATCATCGGAGAGAATGTGGCAAACTCTACCCAGCGCAGATACAGGTTGGCATCCATCTCACCGTTAGGTGCGGCAAATCCGCCCACGTCGCTGCCCATATAGCCTATGCCTGACATCGATGCGCTTATCAGGGCTGGTATCTGTGCCCGGAAACCGCTCCAGCTGCGGGCGATGTCGCCTGTCCAGGGGAAGGTGGAGAACCGCTGCATGCCTGAAGTGCCGGCGCGTGGCATCAGGAAGGGGCGGATGTCGGGAAAGTCCTCTTTCATGCCACGATATACGCGCTCTATCCACAGATTGCCAAATTCGTTGTGCACCTGCTCTACGCTGCCTCCCATGTGTCGCGAGTCTCCGTCGTGCTGCTCGGGCTCTCCGAGATCGAGCCACCAGCCGCCCACGCCTTCTTGGGTACGGTCTTTGTAGAATTTCCACATCCAGTCAAGAGCGGCAGGATTGGTTGCGTCAAGCAGTCCCACACGTGACGATTTAAGCCAGCCCATGTTGCTCACATCGCTGTCGGCAAAATAGCCGAGATTTTGTAGCGGAGCGTAATTGGAGGTGCTGGATGTGAAAAACGGCTCGGTGATAAGCACGGTCTTTACACCCTGTGCCTCAAAGTCGCGCATCATTTCTGTCGGGTTGGGCCAGTTGGAGCTGTACCAGTCAAGGTTGCCCATGCCCGATTCGTCATAACCTTGCCAGTATAGGTCCATGACTATGCCGTCGAGAGGCAGATTGGCACCCTTGATTTTATCGATGACCTCTCTGGCTTCCTGCTGGGTCTTGTAGCCGTAGCGTGAAGTGATGTAGCCGAGTGCCCAGTAGGGAGGCAGTTCCTGACGGCCGGTGAGGAACGTATAATTTTCCATAACGGATGCCATGGAGCCGTCACCACCTACATAGTAATATGCGATAGGGTTGAGGCTGCCTGTCTCGTAGGTGGTGCCTCGTGTTGATGAAGGAGTGATTTTGGCACCGCGGTAGTGGTCATCAAAGAGCAGTCCGTAGCCAGAGGTGGATGCTACAAAGGGGATGCAGATGTTTCGCGCATCGCTATAGCTGGAGTCCCAGCCCCACCGTTGACTATTGTCCATATATATCGTGCAGTCGCTCTGGTTTGTGCGTTGTCCGTTGTAGCCTCCGCCATAGAAGGCAGCGTCGTTCATAGGGTTGAAGGTCACTCGATGCGGGCGGACGCTGTTGTTGAGGCCCTCTTTCTCCGAGAGGCGGACGCTGCCTGCCATGTCGGCAAATGATACCGCGCAGTTTGCTTTATTGACAATCACTCTGGTGGCAGCGGTTGACAGGGTCAGGTTGTCATCATCCTCGCTAATGCTGAATGTAGCTTCGGGAGCGGCTGACACGGTGATTGACTGGCGTTCCTGTGAGCTGTCGCCTGCGGGGAGGGTGAACACCTTGATTACGTAATCGTTGTAGGCGGTCAGTGTCAGAGTGCCGTGTTGGGCGGTAACGGTGACTGATGACCCGTCAGAAGCATGTGACACATAGGCTCCGAGCGCGGTGACGACATCATCGCCGCCACCGCCGCCGGTGAAAGGCACTATGATATCGGAGTTGTCAGACTTGTTACCCTTCTCGTCACGCATCACGAAACAGAGGCTTGTTATGGTCTCGCCGGAATAAAGTCCGTAGAATGTCGACGGGGTGATGGTCCATGAATAGAGATTGGGGTCGCTTGCCGAACGTGTGAATCGGTATTTCGCATCGTTGTCACACCATGACGGGGCGTGTTTCCAGTCTTTGTTGCTTGTGCTTTCGGTCGTGAGTACACCGGTGTGGGCATACACGTCTCCGGTGAAATCTTTCAGTCCGCCTTCGCCGCGGGTGGCGTTGAAGTAGACTGTGATTTCCTCATTCTGCTTGGCATCGGCGGGCTCATACCACATGAGCCTGTTATCGTCCGATGTCTGGCTCCAGCCGGTTGTCGCGGCGAGCATAAGGAGTCCAGATGCTGTGATGGATTTAATGTTCATGATAATTGATTGGTTGTATAAGGGTTATTTAGCTGAAAAAATCTTATCGCAGTGCCGCTATGGCAGCTTCATATTTTGGCAGAGAGGTGGCTTTGCGTATCGCTTTGGCTGTCTTGCGGTCTATGGTATCCTCGAGATAGTCCCAAAACGGTTTTATCTTCGATAGTATCTGCGCGTCGCCGCATAGACGCTCTTGGTAACTGCGGTATATCGCATCGTGGATGCGGAGCACTGTCACAAGCCTTTCACGTTCAGTCAGTCCGCTGCCTGTGCGCCACTCGGCAAATAGAGTCGGGCGCATCAGCAGTCCGCGTCCAGCCATGATGCCGTGGAGGGTGGGGTAGGCTTGCGCTATTCTGTCTATGTCCTGGGGTGAAGTGACATTGCCGTTGTACACTACCGGGTGGCGTGTCGCATGCAGCAATGATGCAAATTCATCCATATGCAGGTCTCCGGCGTATTGCTGCGAGGCAGTGCGCGGATGCACCGTCAGATGCGTCAGAGGCATCGCGTCTATTTCGCCTATGATGTCTCTCCATTGTGACGGGTCGTTGATGCCGAGACGCATCTTGACCGAAAACCTCATATCAGGGTATCGCTCCCTCATCTCGCAGCCGATGGCATGCAGAGTCTCGGGGGCTGCCAGCAAAGCCGCTCCGCGTCCGTGCTTGACCTGTGGCGCAAACGGGCAACCCATATTGATGTCCACTTCATCGTAGCCCTCGGCGACAATCGCATCGGTGAGCAGCCGCATCTCAGCCACGTCGCACACGAGTATCTGAGGCACCAGATGATGATTGGAATTAAGAGTAGACCGAAGCCCGCGCAGGTCCCTGCCGCGCACCGCGCCTTTCTCCACGCGCATAAACGGAGTGTAATAAGCATCCACACCGCCAGCCATCTCGGCATGGCAGTGCCTCCACTCGGCATCGGTATACCCCTGCAGAGGGGCAGCAAAGAGTCTCAGAGCAGTGTTTTCCAAAGTTTGATGGCAGATATACTGGTTTATAGACTCTGTAAAGTTAGCAATAAATTTGCAATAAACTGTAGCTTTTGTCGTTACGATTGCGTTACTTTGCCATTGTATTACATTTCGGGTGTCGATTATGTCTGATAAATTCAATTCATATAATGATATGGTGGATCTCAGCCCTCTGGCTGACCTTTGCCTCCGAGAGGGAAAACCTGTGTGTTACGAGCGCGGGGATTATCTGCTGCATCACGGAGACCGAGGCAGATATATAGCCCTGGTTTTGTCAGGCTACTGCCGATATGTGATGACACGTGACGATGGGACAGAGGCAGTGGTCGGTCTGGCGCTAAAGGGTGATCTGGCAACGGGCTTCAGCGATGCCATGCGAGGCAGACCATCGAGAATTTCTATAATAGCTTCGACACGCGTAGATGTGCTTCAGTTGCCGCTCGTTTATGCCATGGACACGGTAGCCGAAACCAATCCCGGCATCCGAGGGCAGATGTTTGAAGCATTGGCAGGTACTCTGTATGAACGTATGCTTGATCTGTATGGCTTGTCGGCGACACAACGCTACCGCAAATTTGCCTCGGCATACCCCGATATTGTGGCGCAGATACAGACACAGGAGCTTGCATCCTATCTGCAAATCACTCCACAACATCTACGACGAATCAAGAAATCCTGATTTTTTCAATAAAAATTCGTAAGCGAACATATGTTCGCTTTTTTCTTGCCATTTATCCTTTATTTTGCAGTTAACCAATCTAAAAATCTACTACGGAATGAAAGCTGTTACGTTGACATTGTTTGCTATGTGTATCTTTTCTTTGACTATTTCAGCCAAGAAGATGTCAAAAGAGGAGGAAAAAATGCTGGATACAGTTGTGGTCACCACATCAGATGGGTCTGTTCATAACGGCACTGTCAAGAAATATTGGACCGCGCATCATGGTGGCGGTTACAATAAAGAATTTTCAATAGTGGCCGATGACGGGTCTGAGCTTAAGTTCAATGCGGCTGCCATCGATTCCATCTATTTCCCTATGCGTGACGACGGGATGCTCAAGGTGTGGCGCGTATATGACATCGCCGTTCCTAAGCTGTTTAAGAAAAACAAAGCCGAGCATTGGATTGCTGCCGAGGGAGGAAAGTCGGAGCATGCCCGTGTGGTAGTACCTGTGGTGCGTGTCAATGTACCACATGGCACTCGTTCGGTCTGGGAAACCGCCACATGGGGATGTCTGCTACTCGACAATGACAGCGTGGCGTGTACTTTCTTTTTTGACAAGAGCGGTGGACTTAATCTTAAATTTCTCAAATCATATCTCTCCAAGAGAGACCCAGAACTGTACAATCATATAGATGCGTGGTTTGAGTCTGACAAAAACCGCAAGAAAGCACTTTCAAAAAATTATGCACTGATTCTTGAAGCCGTTGAAGATTACTATCGGCAGAAGCCGTAATAAGTGTAAACTCGTGATATCTAATATATTTTACCATCTATATCTATGAACCGATTTGTAGCGATTATTGCAGGGATAGCTATATGCTTTGGGGCAATGGCTAAGGACAACCCCGAAGACTACCATGTAAAAGCCTATAAGACAGATGGGTCTGTCATCGAAGGCTATAATGACACTCGATTTGGCAATCATCTGCTGCCCAAGCAGACCCATGTTGCGATAAGCAGTGAATATGGCGGCAAGCCGGTGAAATATTCTGGAGAGGAGGTCCGGCGTATCATTTTTACTGCCTCTATGAATGACTCCGTCCCCGTGGTGTTTGAAGCTGTGAAGGCACAGACAAAATTGCCCAACCTCTTCAGTAAGAATCCCAAGCCATATAAGGAACGTGTTTTTCTGCAAGTAGTTTACGACGGCGATAACGTCAAGGGATATGCGATGCCGTATACTGACCACACCTTTGTGCCCGGACGTACCACCATATTATATACTTGGCGCTATTTCTACCTTACCAAGGATGGAGAGGTAGCAAAAGCGTATTGGGACGACACAGACGGGGTGGTGCCGGGCATGAAAAAGGTGATGAAATTTTATCTGCGCGAATTTCCCCAAATAGTCAAGATGGTAGATGAGGGGACGCTGACACCCGAGATGTTCCAGGAAAATCCGGCAATAGTGCTTCCGCTCATGGATAGATTCTATACGGAAAAGAAAAAATAAACATCAGTTACTGAAAAATAGACATGCTATGAGATTTCTTACAGTTTTGGTTTCTGTGGTGTTGATATGTGTCATGAGTATCTCTGCCAATGCCAAGAAAGAAGACAAGGAGGATAAGAGGATAGAAGCAAAAGTGTGGTTTAAAGACGGGCGTGTCTATCAGGGAGAGATGCCCAAGCATTGGCTTACGTATGGTCAGACTTTCCTTGCTTCGGGTCATAATTTCCATATACTTTCCGATCAAGGGAAGAATGTGAAGTGCCAGGTAAAAGATGTGGATTCGATTTTGATTGTGTCAAGCAGCCATGAGAAGTTTGTCCCGGGTGACTTTTATCTACCTGCTGAAAAATTTAGTGCGTACAAAAAGACAAAGCTGGTGCGGCGCATCAAACAAGGACGTTATGTGGACTTTTGCAAGATGCCGTATATCGGTAATTGTCAGGTGGCAGGAATGCAGATGGACCAGCGCATGGAATATTGGTTGGTGAGGTTTTCCAATGATGGCAAGACTTATTTTTTCTTCGATAATCCCCTAAATAAGGGATGCCACAAGCCGAAATTTTATGTCGGAGCATTCTATAATTCTATCAAGAAGTCATACCCTGACCTTGCCGAGGCAGTGATGGCGCGTTTCGATTCTGACGACAAGAAGGAGCGCAAGGCGATAGCGCAAGATATTGCCGAGAATCCGGAAATCTTTGTGGATTTTGTGGATCAGTATCTCATCGAACACTCCCGATAATGGACTATATCCGATACATATTGCCTCTGCTGACTGTCGTGGCTATAGGGTTAGGCGGTTGTACGGAGGCAGAAGATGCTCCGGTGCTGCCTGAGATTGATGCTGTGGAACTTGCCGCAACAGAGCTTTGCATAGGCGGTCAGGGTGGCGATGTAGTGCTGCGCTTCAATGCCAACCGTGACTGGACCATAACCTATGTCGATGACCGCACTGCCACTTATGGTCTCTTGCAGACACGAGAGGGAGGGGCTGGAACTGGTTGTGAGGCTATCTACACTGCATTTCCTAATACAGGGAAAGCAGCCCGCGACGTGACGTTTCGGATTTCAGCCGGCAGGGCATCAGCCGAAATCACGGTCAGACAGGACGCTTTGGGCATAGAATTGCCTTCGGAAGATGAAGTCAAAGCATACCTTATGCGCCTGTATAATGAGACTGATGGTCCTAACTGGAGATTTAAGTGTAAATGGAGGTCAGATCTTCCTCTGAACCAATGGGGTACAGAAGTGAAGTATGAAAACGGTCTGCTTGAGTTGAATCTTGCCGAGCATTATTTGAAAGGAAAGGTGGATCTGTCGGGATGCCGTGCGCTCGTCAGGATCCGGGCTGCGAAAAATGCCATTACGGAGGTGGATTTGTCAGACTGTCCGATGCTTAAAAGCGCGGATTTCACCAATAACGGTCTACAAAGTATCGATGTCAGCGGATGCCTGTCGCTGACACGCCTTAATGTGAGTTACAATCTGCTGTCATATCTTGACATAGGGTGGAGCACTACACTTAGCGAGTTGCGTTGCGAGTACAATGCCATAGAGGATATGGATTTGTCACGATGTGTGAGTCTCCAAGACCTGGCTTGCCACAATAACCGTCTGAAGAGACTTGAAATCCCACACCGTCAGAGGCTTGACGGTCTGTGGTGCTATGCCAATGAGATACGGACATTAGATGTCAGCAATGCTCCGAGGCTATGGATGTTTAATTGCAGCGAAAACGAACTTGAATCATTGGATGTGTCAGGCTGCCCGCTTAGAGTGCTGTGGTGCTACTCCAATCATATCAAAGAGATAGACCTGTCGGCAAGTCGTAAGCATCTTTCCGAGCTATATTGCTCCTCCAACGAACTCGGCACATTGGATTTCAGAGATTTCGACATGTTGGGCTGGGTACAGTGTTCCGATAATAATCTGACGTACCTTGACATACGTGGATGCCGCAATCTGACGCGTCTCTACTGTAGCTATAACCGCCTTGAGAGTCTGGATTTCGATGGTGTTAATGTCAAGCTGCTTTTCTCCGAACTTGACTGCTCGTATAACCGGATGAAGCGAGCCGACCTTACCTCACTCTTGTTCCTCAAAAAACTATGGTGCCAGGGAAACCGTCTCGGCGGAGAAATTCCCGAGTGGATGGACAATCTGACCGTTTTCGAGCACGATGCCCGTTACGAATATCTTCCGAGCGGCACCTCATCCAACTACACAGACCGCGGCTACGGCTGGTGGTACCCCGGCGAACCGCACTCAGGCCACCATTCCCGCTGACACTGATCGGTTATTCATCCCACAGCCTCTTGACGACGTATTCTTTAGTCAGCTCGTTGGCTCTGCGTCTGAACCAACAGAACGTATCATTACCATTGCCCAAATATGTGGCGTAGCGTTTCATTTCGTTGATAAATTAATCAGTGAATACTTCTATTAATAGCGAGGATTTCTACATTGTTTCATACATAAAAGTCCATTATAAGCTCTTTTCATGTTATACGTTTGCCCAAAAATTTGAGTATAATTAATTGCCGCAAATTAGATAAACCAGCATATGAAGGAATGATATCCTCCAGATGCTGGTTTATGGTGTTAGTTTGATGATTATCGGGCTAAGATTCGCTTTTCAGTCGTGCCATTTGAATAGCGGATTATGTATGGGCAGCCTTGGAAAGGAGTCTCTAATTTATTGCCATGCAAATCATAAAGTTGATATGACGTATTAGTATCTTCGATGATATTCGGAGTTTCGGCGTAGGGATTATCGTCCATTATGTTACTGAATATGTTCCAGTTGGAAGCATCGTATGCGTTTTTTGTGCCTGAAGGTACATGTATGATGCATTTGTCAAGAATATTTGCGTCAAATGAATTTGTCCTTATGTCGGGAGGAGTGGTGCTGGCAACGTATATATCCTTTAATCCGATACACTCCAGAAATGCATTAGATTTTATCTGCTGTATAGAGGCAGGAATGTGCAGGGTTTGTATCATACATTGCTTTAAAAATGCCTGATCTTCTACAGACTTTATGCCATCTTCGATGTAATATGTGCCGATAGTTAATCGTGGCATTGAAATTAGCTTGGTATCTGATGAACTTAACAATGCTCCATTTCGAATATTGAATAATTCATTATCGGTTGAAATTGAAAAATCAGAAATCTTATCATATCTGAAAGGATTAATAGCGATGGTATTTATCTCCGCAGGGAGAATCATATCTTCCAAATATCGACAATTAGAAAAGGCATAGTTACCGATTGTTTTCAATGATGCTGGGATTGAAACTTTCCATAATCCCGTGCAGTTTCTAAAAGCCTTGGTTTCAATCATCGATAGATTATCAGGCAAAATTATTTCTTGGAGAGTATAGCAGTTGTCAAAAGCACTTTCTGGCAGTGAATTGTTTTCAATGGATGCCCCTTTCATATCTATATATGAGAGTTGTCCTGTAGTGCTTGCGCTGAGAGTTTTTAACCAGGCTATATCATTGGCATTGAGATGTCCTGTTAATCTGAGCCGACATAATTTGCGGCTGTATAGTTCACCACCTAAAGTCTCTTTGAGAGTGCCTGGGGTAGCTATGTTAAAGTCTGCAATGTCATATGGAATTTCGACAGGCGATATTCCAATGAGCATCCTCATATTCTCATTATATGTCTGCCCGGTGATAGTCAGGTCGTAATAGCCGTCGATATTGCATGAACTTCCGATGCTTGCCTTGCCGAGATTGAGATGGATTTTGCCATCCGAGTCATATCCGTCAGCCACATAGATATGGTTGGCTCCTTTATATGCACCTCCCATGATGATGGGTCTGCCCTGGGATAGTTCACGATAGATCATTGTCAGCCATTCATCCATCGTATATGCACCATTGGCATATCTATGGATGGTCATAGTAGGATTGTATCCGAAATACTTCTTGAGCACCGTACTTATATATTCCATATTAGTAGCTGTGCTTGATTCTTGATATTTCATTTCAAGAGCAATTCCTAAATCTGACATCAGTTTTGAGACAGCTTTGATCTCCATAGCAGACGCATTGACATTGTTCTTATACAATGGAATCATGTTGTCCCAGTCATATCTTGCAGAGCTGAAATCCGCATACAATACTTCTCGTCCTCCCTTGGGATTATCCCATATATAATAGTTTTCACCATAACCACGTTTGGGAAAAGACCAGAATTTCATCACTTGAGCTGTCGCGGTTGCGCCGCATCCTGTTTTTGCTTGTCGGTCTCCAACCATGGGAAGCATTGAGTTTTCGCCTCCGTCTTGCGACCATTGGGTGGTCAACATTGGTGCAACTTCGATCTGAAATCCGTTTTCCCGTATGATTTCAGCTCCGTTTTTTGCCATGGTGCATAAGGACGATATGACCACGCATGCTAATAGTAAAAATTGTTTCATGCTTTTTCCTGTTTATAGTGATACATCAGTTACTTAAAAGTAAAATTCATAAAAGTCTCCTATATATGCAAATATTTCACGCGAAAAAGTGTAATATTTTCTTTTACAGTAGATGCTGTTATGATTATAACTTGCTTAACAAGGATATATGGTAAGAGAATCAGTGATTATGGCAATTACCCTAATCACTGATAGATATCGAACTATATATAATGTTATTTTATTTCATAATTGTGATGGTTTCGTCGGTGGATATGGATCCAAGTATGTTCCACGCATCGTCATAGCGTATCCATGTTTTTGTCACAGTATGTTCACCTATGGATAAATCGGAGAGAAGATAGGTGTGTTCGAATGGGAAATCCTTGGATTGGACAATCAGGTTATTGTCAAGGTATATTTCAAGCCCGTAGTTTATGTTTACATCCTTGCCTTTATATAAGATGGCTTTTCCTCTCAGCTCCTCACCGTTTTTGAAGTCTCTGTAAGCTGAGCAGATGTTGTAAGATTGACGGACAGTGGTCGGTCCGCATACTTCATATGAAGAAAACGAGAACGAATGGCTACCAATGACATTTCCCTGAAGATAGGATACTGATGCGGATAAGGTGTGTTTAGAACCCGCAGCATCATCGATCATTCGTGTTAATTTATAAGGTGATGTATTCTTTTCTCCTAACGATATATTGTCCCAGGTTGCAGTGAAAGATTGGATTTTTGTATCGTCTGAAGATCTCTCAGGATTAAAGCATGCCTCAATATACAGTTCATCGCCTGTGCCGACATAATTATAATCAAAATAAATGTCGGCAGCTTTGCTCCCCGACGATGAATTGTCGATTATTCTTGTGCATGGAAATATTATGGTTTCTATATTATTGCCGCTAAGGGTGATGTCAGCCCTTAAAGTATGCGCACCGACTTTCCAGTCATGGGACTCAAAGGTAAAAGTGTACGGAGAAACTGTTTGTGTGTCATACAGTACATCGTCAATGTAATAATCCACTTTGTCTATTTTCAGTCCCCATTTGTTGAGATTCAGATAGATACGGGGCGTGGCTTCCAGGTCAATATACTCATTGCTGATGCTGTATGTACACAATAAATTCACAGCACATGAAGGTATAAGCTCGGAGATATTGCCAGATAATTCAATATCGGGGTCATGGGGATCGTTGTCACATCCAGTCAGTGCGATACTGCAGATCATTGACAGGGAGCACCATAAGATGTTGAAAAGTGTTATTTTTGCTTTCATGTCTTTAGTTTGATTCAAAAAGGTAATTAAAGCCTATGCCGAAGCTGAACTCATTTAATTTGCTGAACGAGGGTATCCAGTTATAGCTGATTGACAGTGATATGTAGAACTGTTCGCTACATGGTATGAATCCTCTTATGGTGGGTCTCATCATAAATTTGTTTTTCTCATCTGTCATGGTGAGAACGGATGATACAGAACTCGTCACGCCTGCATCATTGACAGAAAGAGTCTGGGACTCTGCTTCGATGTCACCTTTCATATTTACGAGTCCAAATCCCCAGCCTATCGCAAAATACTTGGTGCAGTAAGCGGGTGTTATGGTGAGATAATATTTGGGGGTGTAGCTACCTTTTTTGATTTCGTAATTGGCAAGATCGGTAAAATTCACCTCCTGGGTGTGATATGTGGGTGCTTTCCCGCTTGCAAATCCCATGTCTGCACTGAACATCATATATAAGGTGGGCATATTGTATGTTACCGAAAAACCTCCAGCAAAATTTTTGCTGTAATTATACATGGCTCCGATACCGTTATAATCCTCATCGATATCCAAATCGCTCCAGTCGATGTTGACTTTTCGTCGCCCGGTTTTCTTGTCTATGGTTGTCTCGAAATTCTGTATCTTAGCAATCCTGTCATCCTCGGTTATTATAAAAAGTGCGCTCTCGGCAATATCCATCGCTCCACTCATGCGGATGTCGCAAGCGGCATAGACGTACCCTTCATAACTCTTGTTTACCTGTCCCTCATCTATATTCTGGATGTTAGAGAATGATATTGTGACACCTTTGTCTATTTCCTTTTGCATGCAGGATATATAGCTTTGAAGAAAATAGCTGTCGGTAGGCACTAAATTATTCTTCGCTGCAAGCTCTGACATTATTGTATCAGAGATGATGAATTTCGGTTTCTTGCTACATAGCTGTTCAAGATTTTCCAATGAGTAATCGGCATCGTTTGATGCCCACGCTGAGAGGGCATTGCCGAAATCGCGGGTCACCTTGACGCTTTGACCGAATGTCGTAGCTGAAAGCCAAGGCATAATGGCAATAAAAAATAGTATTCGTCTTATCATTATTAAAAGATTTTTAGAAACAATCTGTAATTCGTTTTATACCGGCTATCTGATTGTCATATACGAAAAAAACCACATTCTCTGATATCTTGGTGTCTTTGCCGTGTGCTGTCATTTCTCCGCTTATCAGAGTGAATCCGTTGCCATATCTTGATTTTATGTCCTTATTGACAAATTCCTGTAGATTGGACACCGTAATTCTTTGAAATGGAAAATCATCATGCCCCATGCACATAATCATGGACTCCATGGAATATGATTCGGATGGTTTCAATCTATAGAACTCTGCTAAATAGTCAGATATATCATCTGAGATGATAAAGCGATAACGTCCTTTCACACTATTTTCCAAGTCATCCCAAGAGTCCGGATCTTTTTTATTGATGGAATTGTTGAGACAAGCTATGAATGACTCCACTTTTTTGATGGCTTCTTGGGGTGTCTTAGTTGTAATAAGTGTCTTGACAATGTTTTTGTGAGAGGCAGAATCGGATTGCGCGTAATCTCCATGATAAAGCGCGTCCAGACGGAGCCTTTTATCTTCCCGATTGAGTTTGTTCCATGATGTGATAAGCCAGCCTGCATTGGTCGACTCCCTTTTTATTTCGCGAATCGTAAACGTATAGCCGGGTACCTGCATGAATGTGTATTCTATATCGCTCACATAATCAATGTTTAATACGTCATAATACACAAGCGTATTAAATACACTGAGTCGGTTGACTGGATTGGTCTTGGAAGTATACAGAGTGATATAGTCATCTTTTTCTGCGGTAATTGAATTTAATTTCATGAAATTAGATTCATGCTCGTTGGGCAGCAGCATTATCGTCTCAGAATCGCGTGACGGTTTGAGATTGAAAATCTCTCCGCTTACATCTGAAATAACCCATTTGTACATGTTGTCTCCTCGTGGTTCGACAGTCAACAGAAGATCGAATTTGACCTCTTTCTCTTTTAGATGTCCGACACATCGTGCGGTAGCATACCACTCCCTATCGTAAAAATGAAGTTTTACAGCGTTAGACGATATTGAATCGACCAACTGCAATGCGGAGGATTCGTTGACAGGTGCATTTGAAGCGATTTTCTCATAATCAAATAATTGAAGTAGATTTGCTCGCTCGGCATCCTGGTCCGACGGCTTGACTGATGGGTGTAGTTCCTCTCCGTTAAAGCGTTGCATGAACTCCCATACGAGTTTTACGCGACCATGATAAAGGTTGGAGTCTATCATGCTCTCTATCTGTGCATTGCAATTAGCCGATGCGAGACACGATGCAATCAGCAAAGCTGTTAATCTTGCCATATGCCGACATTTTATAGTCTTGTCGTCTCTAACGCAGTGACATCGCCGAGCATCACGATAAACTCAGGCCGGTCGATTGTCTCATCAACAAAGACATATACCTTGACTTTCTTACGGGTGCGGTCTGAGTAGATCATCTTTCCATCGCGGTAACCTGAGAAGACTTGTTCGAAGCAGGCGGTACAGACATATTTGTTTTCACCGATTTTCTGGAGTTCGCTCACTTCGATTTCATGTACTTTAGTTGATTCAATATTTACCTTTGAATATCGGTAATTTATTATGCCGGTAAAATAGTCTTTCATCAGTTTCCGGGATGGCTTTGACCTGTATAAAGATGTTGTTTCCATCTTAACTCCCGAGTTGGTGACTCCGTCTTCAGTATATGGCTCTCCTCTTTCTATAAAAAGGTTAAGAGCTTGTTTGCGGTAATAGTTACGGGTGCTGGTGCCTTTGCTTTTATCTGCCATGAATGATATGTTGTCATTGAGTTGTGCCACTTTTTGTTGCACCCGTTGCTTCATCAATTCGCTTGGCTCATCACTGGCGAATGCCGATATTCCGCAGATAAGGAATATCATCAATATAAATTGCTTCATGTATGATAGTGCTTTGATTGTCATTTTTTGTAAATTTCTTTTACTTTGAGTTCTGATATCTTACCTCCTTTGACGGCTGCGCTTACAGGCACAACTTTCAGCAATATTCGGCTTGTGGCAAGTCTGCCGATAAAATCGTCAGCCGATGATTTATCAACGACCATGTCGCCGTCCTGACTCATGACTTTGACCACGGCATTAGATGTGAAGAGGTTTTCCAATGTGGATGCCTGATCTATTCTTGCCGACTCGTTTTGATGGGTATCTATGAGGTTGTCAAGGGCCAATCCCATATCGTTCAACCAGTCACGTGTCGATGATGAGTCGGTCTGTGGTTGTGGAGTTTTGACATTGACGGGTGTTTGTGACGGTCTGGACTTTGATCCAATTGCTGTCTTACTCAGATTAGCTGTGAATATTGGTGTCTGCTTTCCCTCAGAGACTCTATGGACAACTTCCTTGATTTCGTTAAACAAGCCATTCCATTCCAGTGCTCCATCATATGCATTGTCTTCAAAAATCTTTACCAAAACAGCTGTAAAAATATCCATGGCTCCGAGCGGGGTCTCTCCAGGCCAGGAAGATTGACCAGGAGATGCCGAGGAAAGTATGAAATCTCCTTTATGTCCCAAAAACATCTGCTGAATAGCCGTTTTTTCTATAGACGAGATTTCTGCATTTCCATAGTTTACGCCGAATGCAGGAGTATCACGTCGTGGTACATTCTGGTGAACATTACAACACATACCTATACTGACTGTGAGTTTGGCTCCTTTAGATTTAAGTTGGTCATGAACCCATTTTAATGGAACCAGATAATCAAAATCCTTTGGCGTGTTCCATTCTTTACCTAAAAGCATCAATGGCCATACGCCTCCTCCCTTGGTGCCATGCGTACCGTGCCCTATATAGTAAAACACTATGATGTCATCGGATGATGCGTTGAGGCTTGTGACAATATCTTTGCATTTCTGAGGTGAAAGTTCAGAACCATAGATGTCCTGGATATTGGCTTTGTATCCTTTTTCGGCTATTGCTGCGTTTACTACATTGACAAAATGGCTATACAATACTTCACGACCTCTGATATCGAATCGTCCTACATTCGGGTCTTTGGTGTCTATAAACGTCAACCAGTGTATCGTCTGCGCATTGGCAAGCGCAGGGATAATCATCAATGATAAAAGAAAGAGTCTAAGCATATTTGATAGGTTTTATTGTTATCACACGGTGTTATTCTTTCGCTCTGAGTAAGTCGTTAAGGAACTTGTCATTGGGAAAAGTCATACACGCGAAGCGGAGCATATTGTCAGACGCAAGATCCCGCATGGCTATTTGTTTTCCAGCTTCATTGTAAACCCCAAGTTTGTGTAATCCGAAATCATACTTTAATGTTACGCTTCGCTTTTTGTTGATGAATGTCATTTGAAACTGTGGCATGAATAGTCCGTACACAGTTGCGTCTGTAAGGTAATTCTTCGGGTTGGTGACTATGAATCTGATAATTCCGAAATCCTTTGGCGAGACTTTTTTTGTAACGATCTTACAAGTGCTGTCTCCTCGCGTTATGAGTGACGCATTGATTTTCTTGGCGTGGGTGATTATTGAGTAGATACTGTCACCCACAGCCTTCTTCATTATTGAATCAGCCGCAACGATTTCATGGTGTTTAATTGCACGGTTGTTTTTTGCCGAACAACCTGTAGTTGTGGCAATTACAACAAGCATCAATGCAAGGATGTGTTTTAGTTTCATATGGTTCATTTTAGTTGGTTTATTATTTAAAATAGGGTATCGCCTGGCAAGAGATACGTGTGTTCATAGGGTGTTGGGATTCAGCTGGTTGTGGCTGTATGGGATTTCGTGATGCTAAACTTTGGATGGTTGCGTTGCGTGTTGTTTGGAAAATATTTTTGAAAGAATATTAATAAATCCATTGAAATATCGGTGATTATGCTTAGATTTGTGAGCGGAACGTATCTCTTGCCAGGCGATTTGTTACTTTTACGGGTCAGAGGGAGCGGAGGATGAGGGCGTTGGCGCGGTCTACGGCTGAGGCGGTGTCGATGGAGGCGAGGTAGATGCGTGTGGTGGCTTCGGAGTCATGTCCCATGCCTTCGCTGATGACGCTCAGGGGGATGCCTTTGGTCTGCGCTGCTGATGCCCAGCTGTGGCGTGCGCAGTAGAGGGTGAGGGGAATCTGGATATCTGCGAGCTGGGCTATTTTTCTGAGGCTGCGGTTGATGCGCTCTGAGGCGTTGCGGTAGGCGTTGCGCTGGTTGATGTCTTCACGCATGATGATAGGCAGCAGATAGCGGGTCGGATTGGGGCGGTGGCGGTCAAGGATTTCCTGCATCTCGGCGGTCCAGCGTATGCGTAGCTGCTGCCCGGTCTTGCGTCGGCGGTATGTGATGTAGCCGCCAGAGAGGTCGCTCTTTCGCAGAAATGCCATGTCGATGAAGCTCATGCCTCGCAGATAGAAACTCATCATGAACATGTCCCGTGCCAGGGTGTCACGGGGTGACTGTGAGAGGTCGAGATTGCGTATCTTCTTCAATTGGGCAAGCGGCAGGGCGCGTTTCACTGTCTTGTCAGCTCCGGTGAATACTTTGCGGAACGGATGCCTGTCCTCTATGATGTCGCTTTCCACGGCATGATTGTAAACGGCGCGGAGGATGCGCATGTAGAATGATGTGGTGTTGGGCATGTTGCCGCGGGCTTTCAGATATGCCTCATAGGAGAGCATGGTCTGCGACGTGATGGCATCGAGCATCATGTCATTGCTGCCGTCGCGGCTCAGGAAGCGGCTGAAACTGTTGAGGGCGGCGCGGTAGGTCTCGGCGGAGCGCATCTGTCCGCGTCGCTTCAGCTCATCAATCATGCGGCATATGACCACGCGCAGCGAGCCGTCACGGCTGTATCGTCTGAACTCGTATATCACATCGTCTGCGCTGTAGGTCAGCCTCTTGCCGTCAAGATTCCTGACTATCCTGGCTATGCGCTCCATGTCGCATCTGATTCTTTCGCGGAGGGTGAGGATGTCCGGGTGGCGTTCTGGCTGCCGGCTGTAGATTATAGTCGAGCGGCGGCTATCCCATTGGTCGGAGGCGATGGTGTAGCCGCTTGTGAGCTGTCTTACTTTGCGCTCATGGATGATCTGATAATAGAGGGTGCCTTCTTTATCCGAGATGAGGGATGGGCGGAACTTTAGTTTTATTGATGCCATATCGTGTGTTATATGAAAGGTTTGTCATATGAATCTACGCGATTTATGGCGCATATAGTCACGGATTGTCACAAGTAATGCGTAGATTTGCATACTTGAAAGTTACAGATATGGCAATGGAAAAGGCTCTACAGATATTGAAGTCTAATTTCGGCTACGATGAGTTCCGTCCGATGCAGAGGGAAATCATAGAGGCGGTCACCTCAGGCAGTGACGCTCTGGTGCTTATGCCCACGGGCGGCGGCAAGTCGCTCTGCTATCAGATCCCGGCTCTGATGATGGAGGGAACGGCGGTGGTGGTGTCGCCGCTGATTTCGCTTATGAAGGATCAGGTGGAGGCTCTGCGCGCCAACGGCATCGAGGCTGCGACGCTCAACAGCGGCATCTCAGCCGATGAGGAGAGGCAGATACGACAGCGCCTTCGATGCGGACAGCTACAATTGCTTTACATTTCTCCTGAGCGTCTGATGCTGGAGCTTGACTGGCTCGCCGAGTCGCTGCGCGTGTCACTCTTTGCCATAGACGAGGCGCACTGCATATCGCAGTGGGGACATGATTTCCGCCCTGAATATACGCAGCTCGGTGTGATTCATGAGCGTTTCCCCGATGTCCCTGTCATAGCCCTGACTGCTACAGCCGATAAGCTGACCAAGACCGATATCGTGGATAAGCTACGTCTGCACCAGCCGCAGATATTTGTCAGCTCCTTTGACCGCCCCAATCTGAGCCTTGATGTCAAGCGCGGTCTGTCGGCAGCCGAGAAGCTCCGCACCATTATGCAGGTCATTGGCAGGCATCCCCGCGAGAGCGGCATCATCTATTGCCTGTCACGCCGTATCACAGAAAAACTTGCCGAGAAACTCCGAGCCAAAGGGGTGTCGGTGGGCGTATATCATGCCGGGCTGCCTATTGTGGAGCGAAACCGTGTGCAGGAAGATTTTATCAATGACCGCATAGATGTTGTTGTTGCCACCATAGCTTTCGGCATGGGCATCGACAAGAGCAATGTCCGCTATGTCATACACTACAATCTCCCTAAGAGCATAGAGAGTTTCTATCAGGAGATAGGACGCGGAGGCAGGGACGGACTGCCGTCGGAGACTCTGCTTTTTTTCAATGTGGCTGATATTATCGCGCTCCGCAGCTTCGCCGACACGAGCGGTCAGCGCGAAATAGCTCACGAGAAGCTCAACCGCATGCAGGAGTATGCCGAGGCGCAGGTGTGCCGCCGTCGCATACTCCTCAACTATTTCGGCGAGGAGTCGGATTGCCGATGCGGCAACTGCGACGTGTGCCATAATCCGCCCGTGTATTTTGGCGGCACTGTGCTGGTGCAGAAAGCCTTGTCAGCCATCATGCGAGCTGACCAGCAGATAGGTCTTACCCTCACAGCCGAGATACTGCGCGGCACCATGTCGCCGGAAGTGGTGGCGCGTGGCTATCACAGACTCAAAACTTTCGGAGCCGGGCGTGACATCGCATTTCGCGACTGGCAGGACTACCTGCTCCAGATGCTCCACATGGGGTTCATTGAGATAGCCTATGATGATGACCGTCATCTTCGGGTCACATCCCTCGGACGGGAAGTGCTCTTTGGTCACCGCAGGGCTCAGCTTGCTGCCGTGGTGCGCGAGACAGCGGAGGTCAAAAAGACCAAAGAGCGCCGCAAGGGAGTCACTGCCGAATCTGCACTGGCTGACGGCAAGCATGAAGACCGCATTCTCTATGAACGTCTGCGCGAACTGCGGCAGGAGATAGCCCAGGCTCACAATTGGCCCGCATACATCGTCATGTCCGACAAGTCGCTCCATGCCATGGCTATCGAAAAACCGACTACGATAGAGGCGTTCGGCTCTATATTTGGCATCGGCGAACATAAACGCGATGCCTACGGTGAGCGTTTCACTTCGTTTATCAGCGAATACCTCGTAGCAACGGAAAACGTAAAGCCCCAGCCTGTCATGTCATACATTGACCGCCAGAAGCAGCTGCATCCCAATGCCTACGCCGCCTGGACCAATGACGATGACAACCAACTCCAGGAACTGCATGCCAAAGGCACTCCTATCGAACGTCTGATGGCTATCTTTTCCCGCAACAAGGGCTCCATAATCAGCCGCCTCCGCAAGCTCGGCAAAAAAGAGTGACAGTGCGGAGGGATTCGGAGAGTGTTGCAGAACTCCAAATCGTACAATGTTGTAGGGACATGCCATGGCATGTCTGATCTGCAAGCACTTGAGTATCAGCAGACATGCCATGGCATGTCCCTACAGCATACAGGCAGAATCACCACAATTTACAGGTTCTGCAACACCCTCCTAACAGAGAGATGCGCCCGCAAGGGGCGCGATATCCATTATACGCTGAAGTCAACAACATTGAGAGATTGCTGATATTTTCGCATGGTCAGGAGGGTGATGACGGGGTAATTTTGTGAGTGAATCACAAAATTACTGTTTGATATGGAAAAGAATGATAGTGGACGCCGCGGTGCGGCTAAGGAGAAATGGGACCTGCCGGTATCGCGCAAGGTCTATGAGGAGGTCATGGGTATTGCCCGTGGAATCGCCGAATATTTTGATGATAAGAGCGTATTTAACGAGCGATGCGTCAAGTATATGATAATACATGGCGAGGTACAGCCAGGCATTGCTGTTAAGAGTGTCAAGACTATGTGCATGGCTCTGCTGCCCTATGTCCTCAAGGCACGTGAGAGGTCGCGCCGTGCCCGCGAAAGGGCGGAACTCAAGCGGAAGCAGAAGCAGGCGTCACTTGCGGGCTGCGTAGAGGGTGCAGGCGCCGAAGGTCATGGTCAGGTAGGACGCACGGCTGAAGCCGGCGTTGCGGATGATGGAGAGCATCTGCTCACCCTGAGGGACGGCGGCGATGCTGCGGTGGAGGTAGTCATAGGCTCCGGAGTCCCCGGCAAAGATGCGTCCCATGGCAGGGATGACGTGTCCGGCATAGATGTTGTAGAGCGGTCCGGTCACGGTGCCTGTGGGGGTGGAAAGTTCAAGAACGCAAAGGGTACCTCCCGGACGTAACACTCGGTACATCTCGGTATAACCGCGCAGCAGATCCTCAAAGTTACGCACACCGTAAGCCACGGTCACGCAGTCAAAACTTTCATCGGGAAACGGGAGGTTGAGCGAGTCACCCACTACCATGTCGATGCGGTCGGCAAGCCCTCGCTTGAGTGCTTTCTCCTTGCCCTCCTTGATCATCTGCTCTGACAGATCAAGCCCTGTGATTCTTGCTCCGGGAAATTCCTCTGCCATGATAAGCGCAAGGTCACCTGTGCCTGTGGCTATGTCAAGAATATCGGCATGCGGCACACGGCTGACGGTATCGACGAGCTTACGCCGCCACAACTTGAATATGCCCATGGTCATGAGCATATTCATCAGGTCGTAGCGTGGTGCTATATTGTCAAACATCTGACGCACTTGCTGCGTCTTGGCGCGCTTGTCGCTGGCAAAAGGGTTGACCTTCTGACACTCTGGGTCGTTCACGTGGTAAAATGAGGTGAGTTAACGTAATCTGGTAGGGACGCGGCGTGCCGCGTCATCAAACGCAATACCAACCGCCTGATATATTGACGCGGCACGCCGCGTCCCTACGTGAAAAAGGAGCAATCCGGTGTAAATCAGAGTGAGATGTTGTGGAGGCAGTCCACTACATTTGTGGCGATGCGGGTCTCGAGGTTGTTTTCGGGCTCTTTGATGAAATCCTGACCTGTGATATGCTCGTAAAGCTCAATGTAACGAGCCGACACGCTTTCGATAAACTCGGGACTCATCTCGGGCATCTTCTGACCTTCGCGTCCCATGAAATCGTGGTCAATGAGCCATTGGCGCACAAACTCTTTGGAGAGCTGACGCTGAGGCTCGCCCTTGGCAAAGCGGTCCTGATAGCCTTCGGCATAGAAGTAACGAGAGGAGTCGGGGGTGTGGATTTCGTCAATGAGGATGACCTTGCCTTCGCGCAAGCCGAACTCATATTTGGTGTCGACGAGAATCAGCCCCTTTTCGGCAGCCATCTTGGTACCGAGCTCAAAGAGCTTGTAGGTGTATTCCTCCATGACCTTGTAGTGCTCCTCGCTGACAAGACCCTGGGCTATGATTTCTTCACGGGAGATGTTCTCGTCGTGGCCTTCGGCAGCCTTGGTGGTGGGGGTGATGATGGGCTTGGGGAAACGTTCGTTTTCCTTCATGCCGTCGGGAAGTTTCACACCGCAAAGCTCACGGGTACCTGCCTGATACTCGCGCCATGCGCTGCCTGTCAGATAGCCGCGGATAATCATCTCTACGGGGAACGACTCGGCTTTGACACCTACAGTCACCATGGGATCGGGTACGGCGACCTTCCAGTTGGGGACGATGGCAGCTGATGCGTCAAGGAAGTATGCGGCGATCTGATTGAGCACCTGACCTTTGTAAGGGATGCCTTCGGGGAGGATTACGTCAAATGCCGAGATGCGGTCGGTGGCTATCATGACGAGATAGTCATCGTTGATAGTGTAGACATCGCGCACTTTGCCGTGATATACTGCTGTCTGTCCGGGGAAGTTGAAGTCGGTTTTTACCAGAGTTGTAGCCATGGTGATATATGTTGGTAAAAGTTAGAGGGTGTTTAATAACAAAACTTAAATCCTGAGCTGTGGATTTTGAGATGTATTCGGATTTATGCCGAAGGAGCATAGCGGGCTATGTGACTGAGGCATAGAGCCGAAGACGCTCAAAAGCCACAGACATGATGCTATCTTTATGTCATTGATATGTTTCATTTATTTGATGTTTATAAGTTACCATCGCCTTGGTGTCTCTTTTGTTAACTGGCTGATGCTCGTCGGTCACATAGCGCCGCTATGCTCCCTCCTCACATACAGCCATTTAATCAAAAGATACACCACTCAGGGTTTAACTTTTGTTATTAAACACCCTCTCATTGAGTAATGCAAATTTAGGCATTTTCAACCACTGAAACAAGCACACGCTTGTTTTTCAGCTTATGCGGACGCAACGCATCCAGCACTGCTGAGACCTTGGACGCGGGGATTGCAGCCACTGCATAACGGTCGCTGACGGCGATGCGTCCCACTTCGGCGGCATCCAATGCACCGCGTTGTATGAGGTATCCGGCTATGTCGCCTTTGGATATCTTGTCCTTTTTCCCTGCATTGAAATAGAGGGTGGCGTTTGCCGGATGCCATGGTGGGCAACCAGAGGGGTCAGGTACATAACTGCGGTCATAGGCTATGTAATCGGGGATGTTGTCGTGGTCGGAGGTGATAACATAGACTGTGCCGTCCGCACCCATGCGCCCGGTGCGTCCGTTGCGGTGTGTCCAGGCATCCTCGGTGGGCGGTATGTGGTAGTGGATGACATTTTTAACACCCGCGATGTCGAGTCCGCGCGCTCCGAGGTCGGTGGTGACGAGAACCGGTGTGGTGCCGTTGGTCATCATCTCAAGTGCCAGCTGGCGTTGCTGCTGGTCAAGTGCTCCATGGTAGAGACCGGCAGGGATTCCAGCCTTCTTAAGAGCATTGACCACACGGTCGGCACTTTCGCGGTGATTGACGAAAACCATGGCACTCTCATCGGGATGTGCCTCAAGCAGGTCTGTCAGGGTCTGAAGCTTGTCGATGCTTGCCGAGGGCACTTCAACGATGTCGACATGTGCTCCGGTATTGCCTGTGAGGTCTTCGCCGCGGTCTGAGAAGTCTGCTACCGACGGCTTGTCTTTGACCGGCAGATAGGGGGGCACATCTATGGCAGCGGTCGCTGATGTCAGTATCACATATCGTGGAGCGGGGCGGAGATTGCGGAATATCTTCTTCATGTCGCCCTCAAAACCGAGTTGTAGGGTCTTGTCCCACTCGTCAAGTACGAGGGTGGTTATTCCGTCAAGCACAAGCTGTCCGCGCTGGATGTGGTCAAGCAGCCTGCCAGGTGTTGCTATGAGTATGTCGGGGATGGCAGAGAGCGAACTGGCTTCCTCGCGCATGTTGTGGCCGCCGTAGAATGCCGAGACCTTGTAGCCCTCGGCTATGGGGCGGATGACATCGAATATCTGCAATGCGAGTTCGCGTGAGGGAACTATGACCAGTCCCTGTACGCCATGTCCTGGCTTTTTGAGTCGTGCGAGCAGCGGTATAGCGAAGCCGAGAGTCTTGCCCGAGCCAGTGGGAGCAAGCAGCATCGTAAAGGGTTGCGACATGTGCGAAACCATGTATGTCTGCAACTCGTTGAGTTCACCTATGCCGAGTCGGCGACGGATATTATTTTTTATGCAGTTTATGTCCATGATGCAGTGCTGAGTGAAAACTTGAAGGGAGGAGATGGCGTATCGACAGACCCATATCCTTGATGGCATCAGTCATGGGGGTGACTATCGGATAGAAGTGCCTCGTGTCATGCTCCTCAGGCGTAAAGATGCTGAGAGCGGCGTGGTGGCATCTTATGTCCATGACGTTGTCGATATGTATCGGTTCGCCGTCGATGTGCGCCGGACCGTCGGCTGCGCGCTCGATGACGATGCTGTCGGCGCGGAAAGTGTCGATGATGGCATTTTTGTCGATAAGTCCCGTCATCAAGTCGGCACCAGCCACCATGGTGCTCAGAGCTGATCCGCTGTGGATTATGGTCACGTCAAGCAGCCCGTCGGTCAGCGAAGCGTGTGGAGCTATGTAGGCATTGTTGCCGTATTGGGAAGCATTGCACACAGCCACGAGAAAAGCCTTGTCGGTCACGATGGAGCCGTTGGCACGGATGGTGTATATCTGCGGACGGTAGCGGATATATTCAGCGATGGTGCTGCGGATGTAGCTGAGCTTGCCCCTGCGGTGCTGACGTGCGAACCGCCAGCTGACCTCGGCATCAAATCCGACGCCGAAGGTGCAGAAGAAAGGCTTGTTGTTGACCTCGGCATAGTCACATACGAGGTGCTTGCCACGACCTATTATAGCAAGAGCGTCATCTATGTCGATGGGAATGCCGAGATGACGCGCCAGACCATTGCCTGAGCCGCAGGGTATGATGCCGAGGCGAGTGTCGGAGTGGCACAACGCAGCAGCGGTCTCATTGACCGTGCCGTCTCCGCCGGCAGCCAGCACGGCATGGAAGCCGCGGCGCACAGCATCCTTTGCCAACCGGGTCGCATCTCCGTGGCAAGTGGTATATGTCACTTCGATGTCCCATCCTGTATGGCTCAGAGATGACAGGGTGTGTTCGGCAAGACCTTCCTTGCCGGACACACCTGATATAGGATTAATTATAAGTAGTACCTGTGGTGAGGATTGGCTCATGAATGGGTCAGTCTTCGAGATAATAGGTGATTGAGTTGACCACGCGCACCGTCTTGATGTAAGGAGTGTAGCGGTCATGGTCATCTATGGAAAATTGCCCCTGTGAAGCGGTCTTTATTTTACCGAGCTTGCTTCCGCAGTCGGCTGCAAATCGGTCGGCAGCTTCACGCGCGGCTTTGGTTGCCTCAGTAATCATTTCTGGCTTGATTTCGTTGAGAGCCGTGTAGCTGTAGGTGGTGGGATATTCGTAGTTGTCAGCCATGACTGCTATGCCCTGACGCATCAGTTCGGTCTGTTTTTTGATCAGGTCGTTGATTTTTTTGACCTTTGATGAGGTTACTACGATGACATTGGTCACGCGGTATCGGTCAGAAATGAGTGTCGAATTGTCGTACACGTTGGCTTTGCGGTCCTCGACTTGCGGAGGATTGACAGCTATCTCATCAGCACTGATTCCGTTGGCGGTGAGGAAAGCCTTGATTTTCTCGTTGGTGGAGAGTATGCGGTCATAGAGAGCCGGGAGGTCGTTGCCCATCTCTTTGGTTACGATTGGCCATACCACTTGGTTTGCCTCTACGTCACGTTCGCACAAGCCGCGGACGGTCACGATGCGGTCACGATGAGAGAAGTTGTCGATACCAGCCTTGACTGCGAGACCTAAGGCGAAAAGTCCGATGGCTATGAGCAGCGGACCCACTACGTTCTGAAGATTTTTCATATCTTATATATTTTGGTTTGGAGGATATTGTAGGGACATGCCGTGGCATGTCCGCTTTCTGCAACATTAACACAACGCCTGCTGAGTGGACATGCCGTGACATGTCCCTACAAGCTGATCGATATTATTCCTATTTAACAAACTGAGAGGACGTTTAGATTTGGATGGCTACGCCGATTTCGTTTTTGACTTCGTCCATGACAAATGTGCTCTCCAATGAAGCCACGCTGTCGATGGAACCGAGGACGTTGAGGATCAGTTCCTGGTAGGCTTTCATGTTGGCGGCGTGAATCTTCATCAGGAAGTCGTAACGTCCCGAAATATTATAGCACTCGGTGACCTGCGGAATCTGGCGGATGGTCTCGACAAATTCCTGGGCACGCTGCAGGGATGCCTGGCGCAGCTTGACGTTGCAGAACACTATGAATCCCTGGTTGAGTTTTTCTTCGTCAAGCAGGGCAACATATTTTTTGATGTATCCGTCACGTTCAAGTCTTTTGAGCCGCTCATATACGGGGGTGGATGACAGATTGACTTCCTGTCCCAGCTCTTTGATGGTCAGACGGGCGTTCTGCTGCATGAGCCGCAGAATCTGGAGGTCTATTTTGTCAAGTTTCTCAATCGGTGTCATTTCTGCTATCTATGGGATAATGTGATAGATGTTAGATGTATCATCTACAAAGATAGCTACTTTTAGCAAAATCACCCTATGTTTTCTGAAAAAGTGCACAATATCTTTTATCATGCCCTAATTTTGCATCATCAACAACTCAAAAACGTATTTGCATTATGAAAACAAACGACAATCTCCACTTTGAAACCCTCCAACTGCATGTAGGACAGGAGCAGCCCGACCCCGTAACCGGGGCAAGGGCGGTACCCATATATCAAACCACATCATATGTGTTCAATGACAGCCAGCATGCAGCCGACCGCTTCGCGCTCCGTGATCCCGGCAATATATACGGGCGACTGACCAACCCTACACAAGATGTGCTGGAAGCACGCATGGCTGCCTTAGAGGGCGGAGTTGCGGCATTGGCTGTGGCATCAGGCGCTGCTGCTGCCACTTACGCTTTGCAGAATATTCTCGGACCGGGAGACCATGTGGTCGCAGCCAATAATCTTTACGGCGGCTCGTATAATCTGATTACCCACACGCTGGCTGCGCAGGGTGTCGGCAATACCATCGTGGATGTCAACGACCTTGATGCGCTCGAGCGAGCCATCACTCCGCAGACTAAGGCTGTGTATGCTGAGACGTTCGGCAACCCCAACAGCGAGGTGCTCGACATAGAGGGCGTAGCCGCTGTGGCACACCGTCATGGCATACCGTTGATTATCGATAATACGTTCGGGACTCCTTACCTCATTCGCCCGATAGAACACGGGGCTGACATCGTGGTGCATTCAGCCACGAAATTCATAGGCGGTCATGGCAGCAGTCTTGGCGGCATCATAGTTGACGGAGGCAAGTTTGACTGGAAAGCATATGCCGACAAATTTCCTACACTTGCCAAGTCTGATCCGAGCTATCACGGAGCTGTATTTGCAGATGTCGCCGGAGCTGCTGCATTTGTCACACGCATCAGAGCGGTGTTGCTGCGCGACACGGGTGCTGCGATTTCGCCTATAAATGTCTTCTTGTTGCTTCAGGGATTGGAGACACTTTCGCTCCGCGTGGAGCGTCATGTCAGCAATGCGCTGAAAGTAGTGGAGTTTCTGAGCCGGCATCCCAAGGTTGCCAAGGTCAACCACCCGTCACTGGCAGCGCATCCCGACCATGAGCTTTATAATCGTTACTTTCCTCATGGCGGAGGCAGCATTTTCACTTTTGAAATAAAAGGAGGCCAGGAAGCCGCATGGCGGTTTATTGACAACCTGGAGATTTTCTCGCTTCTGGCAAATGTAGCGGATGTCAAGAGCTTGGTGATACATCCGGCGACTACAACACACTCGCAGATGAGCGCCGAGGAGCTGGCTCAGCAGCATATCACAGAGTCGACTGTCAGGCTGTCGGTAGGTATCGAACACATCGATGACATTATCGCCGATCTGGCGCAGGCTTTGGATAAAGCCTGATAGCGGCTGGCTCATACATAAACGATATAAGTCTTATAAATCTTATAAGTCGGATAATACTTATAAGATTTATAAGACTTATATCATTTATACAGCCTCAGTCGGTTATGACTGCTGGAGGAGCAGGGACTCGATGGATGTGACGGATTCTTGCAGGGTTTTCTCAAGAGGGAGACGCTCCTCGATGTTGCGGCATGCGTAGAGTACTGTGGCATGGGTGCGTGACAGACGGGTGCCGATGGCTTTGAGAGGCATGTTGGCATGCTTCTTGGCAAGGTACATTATCATCTGGCGGGCATCGCTGACTTCGCGTTTGCGCGATTTGGTGAAGATGCTGTCGACATCGATGTTGAAGAATGTGCTTACCTGCTGGGTAATCATCTCGAAGTTGATCTGCCGACGGTGGATCTTGACCGCATTTGCCACTACACGACGGGCGAGGTCGATAGTGATGGGGCGGTTGAGGATGGCAGCATGTCCGATGAGCGAGGATATGATGCCGTCAAGGTCGCGGATGCTTTCGGTCACGTTGCCGGCGATGAAGTCAAGCACTTCGTCAGGTATCTGGAGGCCGTCGTTTTCCGATTTCTTGAGGAGGACATCGCGGCGCAGCTGCAAGTCGGGCTTCTCAAGCTCCGTGGTCATGCCCCACTTGAATCGTGAGAGCAGACGCGCTTCCATGCCTTCCATTTCCGATGGGCGGCAGTCGCTCGACAGTATGAGCTGCTTCTGATTCTGGTGGAGATGGTTGAAGATGTGGAAGAAGGTGTTCTGCGTGGCGTTTTTGCCCATCAAGTCCTGGATATCGTCGATGATAAGCACATCGATGCTCTGGTAGAAATTGATGAAATCGTTGATTTTGCCACGCTTGACCGCGGTGGTGTACTGGCTCTCGAAAAGACGTGATGTGATATAGAGCACACGTGTCTGCGGATTCTGCTCCTTGATGCGGATACCTATAGCCTGGATAAGGTGGGTTTTGCCCACGCCGGTGGGACCGAATATGAAGAGAGGGTTGAATGTCTTGAGCTTGGGATTCATCGCTATCGCCTCACCGATGGAGCATGCCACACGGTTGCTCGCGCTTGTGCAGTAGTTTTCAAATGTGTAGCGCGGATTGAGCTGCGAGTCGATGTCGGGAAGCTGTTGCTGCTGGAAGGGACTTACGGGGACAGGCGGAGCCTTGCGGAGACCTATGGCGGGGTTGGGATTCTCACTGCGCATGGTCACGCCGGTCTCAGGCTGGTGGCTGATCTGGTCGTAGTGGTAGAACAGCTTTATCTTGGGACCATACACCTTGACGAGGGTAGCCTTGAGGATGCGGAAGAAGCGTTCCTCTATCTGCTCGACAAAGAACGGAGAGGGTACATCGATGGTGAGCGCGTCGTCAACGTAGCTCATCGATGTCACGGGGCTAAACCAGGTGTCAAATTGCTCGGGGGGAAGATTGTCCTTCAGGATCTGGAGACATCTTTCCCAGAGTTCGGTGTGTTTAGATGGTTCCATTGGTCGGGGGGGTGATATGGATACTCGCCGTGGCGCAGCACATGGGCGGGGGAATCACTTATGCAAAATTCACAAAAAAAATGATGAAAACAAACCGTCATTTTTTTTGGATTTTATAAAGCTGATGCAACTATACTGAAATACAGTTTGTTACGCACATGATAGCTTGGTAAATGTGTAACTATCATGTTTTCAGGGGGATACGCTAAAGGATAGGATAATCTGAAATAATCAGCCTATCGCTTTATCAGAGAAATCGCCCTCAGAGAAAGCAAAAACAAGCCGAAATGTTAAATGCACATCAGTCGGCTTGTTTGGATTGAGTTCAGATAGTAAGTGTTTAGAGGAGTTTGATGCTGATGTAGCGTTTGGGATTCTTCTTCACATCGATCAGGAGCGAGTCGAGTGACTGTACTGAATGGTTGAGGTTGTTATACAAGCCATCGGAATAGAGCAGCTGACCGAGGGAGCTGTTGGGGTTGTTGAGCTGTGCGGTGGCGCGGGCTACATCGCCGGTAATGGCGTGGATGTTGTTGAATGTGCTGTCGATAGGCAGCGCGTTGATTTTGCCTGTCATCTGGGTAAGGTCGCCCGACACGGTGGTGAGATTATTGGTGATGGTGTTCACGTTGCCGACTACGGGGGTGAGCGAAGACATGGTCGATGACAGCTTGGCAGTGGATGTCTCCAGATTCGCCATCACGTGGTCAAGACGATTGATGGATGAAGTAAGTGCCGGATTGGTCACGATTTCTGTAACGGCTACGAGCAGAGAGTCGATTTTAGGCATCATCTCGGTGATGGTGGGGAGCACTTCCTTGGAGATGCTTTCCATCATGCCTTTGGGGTTGACACCGTCGATGGTATGTCCTTTGGGGTAAAACTCCTTGGAGTCGGCGAGCTGGAGGGAGATGGAGCCTGTGCCGAGGAGGTCAGAAGCCATGACCGCCTTGGAGCCGACAGGGAGACGCAGGTTTTTGTCAAGGTCTATTTCTACCTTGACATGTCCGGGGTTGTCATATTCATAGCTGATTTCGCGTACCAGACCCACCTTGAAGCCGTTAAGATGCACGGGAGCAGACTCGGCGAGACCTTCGACGTTGGTAAATGTCGCGTAGTAGTAATTGGTGGATTTGAACAGATTGACACCTTTGAGGTATTCGATGCCGACGTAGAGAATCACTGCGGTCAGGATGACGCAGAAACCTATTATAAATTCTTTTGAAAACAGTTTTTTCATAAATCTATGATTATGACGGATATGGTCGTTTGTATTGGACGGATTGGTTATTTGGATGCCGCTTTTGCGGCTTTCTTGCTGGATTTGTAATAGTCGCAGAATGCGTTGAAGATGGATGTCGCCATCTTGTCGACACCCTTGTCTGACATCATGAATTTCTCGACAGTAGGGTTGCATATGAAGTCGAGTTCGATGAGCACAGCGGGCATGCCTGTGTGGACGAGTACCCAAAATATGTCCTGGCGGATGCCCTTGTCGGCGCGTCCGGCATTAGAGACAAGCTGTTTCTGGGTCAAAGCGGCGAATTTGATGCTCTGGTTGAGATGGCGGTTCTGGGTCATCTCAAACACGATGTAGCTTTCGGCTGAGTTTGGGTCAAAACCGCTGTAAGTGGTGGTATAATCGGGTTCGAGCATCATGACGGAGTTTTCGCGCTTTGCCACTTCAAGGTTCTCTTTGCTGCGTCCGAGGCCGAGAGTGTAAACCGATGCTCCGTTGACCGTATTGCGACGTGGCGACTTCTCATCGACGCTGTTGCAGTGTATGGAGATGAAGAGATTGCCATTGGCTTTGTTCGCCTTGTCACATCTGCCTTGGAGGGTGACGAAATAGTCTCCGTCACGCGTATAGACCACCTTGACTTCTTTTTTGCCGTATTCTTTTTCGATCAGTCTGCCGAGAGCGAGGGCGACATCAAGGTTTACCGATTTCTCGTTGGTCTTCTTGCCCTTGGCTCCTACGTCCTTGCCTCCGTGCCCGGCATCGATCACCACTGTGAATGGAGCGTCTTTAGCAGCGGTTTTCGCCAGACAGACAGGGGCGAGACATAACATGACGGTAGCCATGGCAACCATCACTTTCATGCGGATAAAGCCCTTCAGGTCAAACATGGCGCAAATTTACGAAAAACTTCCCACATAACATCCCACGCCAAGCAGGCAAAATGTATGCCATTTTGCTCATAAGGTTTGCGTTTTTGCCATAGGGTAGTTTCCAACAGGGTCAGTCGTGGTGGTAGGGCTCGTTGCGGAGGATGGTCATGGCGCGGTAGAGCTGTTCGGCGATGAAGAGGCGTACCATTTCGTGGCTGAATGTCATGCGAGAGAGGGACAGTTTGGCGTCGGCGCGGGCGTAGACTTCGGGTGAGAAGCCGTAGGGACCTCCGATGATGAGTATGAGGCGTTTGAGCCCTGAGACCATGCGTGAGTCGATCCATGATGCAAATTCCCGGGATGTCAATTCTTTGCCGCGCTCGTCAAGGAGGGCAACGTAGTCGCCGGGCTGGAGCGCGGCGAGCATCTGTGCGCCCTCCATCTCTTTCTGGCGCGCTTCGGTCATTGCTTTTGAAGCCTTGATGTCGGGAAGCACTTGCAGCTCGGAGGGGATGTAGTGCTTCAGCCTGGAGAAATACTGGTCGATGCCATGACGTAGGTACGCTGTCTTTGTTTCACCTGTGACGAGAAGTATAATTTTCATAATTAGAGGGATATGCTTAAATTTGCAGCAAAATTACAAAATTATGGAAACACGAGACCAACTGATTGATGACCTGCTCACACTGGCGTTTGCCGAGGATGTGGGCGACGGTGACCACACCACCCTCTCCACCATCCCTGCCGATGCCATGGGCAAGCAGCAGCTTATAGTCAAGGAGGAGGGCATATTGGCAGGCGTAGATGTCGCCCGCATGGTATTTGACAAGTTCGACCCCTCGCTCAAGATGACCGTGTTTATCAATGACGGGGCACATGTCAAGCCTGGCGATGTGGCGTTTGTTGTGGAGGGTCCGGTGCGCAGCCTGCTCCAGACAGAGCGCACGATGCTCAACATCATGCAGCGTATGAGCGGCATAGCCACAATGACGGCAAAGTATCAGGAAAAACTTTCCGGTCTGAAGACCAAGGTGCTTGACACACGCAAGACCACTCCGGGCATGCGCATGCTCGAAAAGGAGGCTGTCAAGATCGGTGGAGGCATGAACCACCGCATAGGTCTTTTTGACATGATACTCATCAAAGACAATCATGTCGACTTTGCCGGAAGCATCACCAATGCAGTCAACCGCGCTCGCGCTTATCTCAAAGAGAAGGGCAAAGACCTCAAGATAGAGGTGGAAGTCCGCAACACTCCTGAGATAGAGGAGGCTCTGAGCCTGGACGTGGATCGCATCATGCTTGACAATTTCACGCCCGAACGCACCCGCGAGGCTGTGAAACTCATCAACGGACGCTGTGAAGTAGAATCATCCGGAGGCATCACCCTTGACACTCTGCGTGAGTATGGCGAGTGTGGCGTGGACTACATCTCCGTAGGTGCGCTGACCCACTCGGTCAAAGGTCTTGACATGAGCTTCAAAGCCTGCTAACGTAGCATATCAATCATCTTGTCATAGGTCATGTCCTCGAAGCCGCTGATGGTGACGGGGACATGGCTTTTCATTTTTTCGGGGGAGAAGGTGGTGGTCACGCCTATGACGTGGCAGCCCGCGGCGAGTCCTGAGGCTATGCCCTGGAAGGAATCCTCAAATACCACGCACTCTTCGGGTCGGAGTCCGAGCATCTCGGCTCCTTTAACGTAAGGTTCTGGGTCAGGCTTGGAATGAGTGACCATGGAGCCGTCGACTATGGTGTCAAACCATTGGCGCAGCTCAGGGAGCTGTTCGAAGAGATAGCCCATCTTGACGCTGTCACTGCTGGTGACGATGGCGGTGGCTATGCCGTGGTCTTTGAGGTCGCGCAGAAATGAGGTCACGCCGGGATATTCGTGGTAGCGGATTATGTCCTCAAACTGATGGATGCGGTCTATGATGTCCTGGCGTGTGCCGTCATCGGGGTAGTTCTCCAGTATCTTGGAGAGGGTAGTGCCTTTGATTGCCATGGGGTAATCGTGGATGCCTGTCGGATAGACCTTCTCGATGTCGCTCCAGAATTGCGTGTACTGTGTTTCGCTGTCAATCAGCACGCCGTCAAGGTCGAATAGTATGCCTTTAATATTGGTCATAGAATATAAATTAGAGGTGCAAAGTTACAATCAAAACAGCAGTTAACGAAATTCTTGGTAACTTTGCAATGGAATTATGATTGACACCGCTAATACATCACCTACCGAACTTGGTACAAGAAGCATCGGACGCCTCTTGGTGCAGTATTCCATACCTGCCATCGTGGCAAGTGTGGCAACCTCGCTCTATAACATCGTTGACAGCATATTCATCGGTCACGGAGTGGGAGCCCTTGCCATATCCGCTCTTGCAATTGCATTTCCGTTGATGAATCTCATCATCGGCTTCTGTATGCTTGTCGCTGCTGGCGGCGCGGCTATCAGTTCGATATTCCTCGGGCAGAAAAACTACGTGAATGCTACCAAGGTACTTAATAACGTCACGCTCTGCTGTGTGGTTCACAGTCTGGTCGTCGGAGGTCTGTCATTGATATGGCTTGATGATATACTGAGGCTGTTCGGGGCTACGGAACAGATATTGCCTGATGCCTACGACTTTATGTTTGTGATATTGCTCGGGTCGCCGCTGTCGTTTGTGTTCATAGGGCTTAACTTTGTGATGAGGGCCACGGGATATCCGTCAAAGGCTATGATGTCGGCACTGATATCGGTGGTGGTCAATGCTGCCGTGGCTCCAATCATGATTTTCGCTCTGCATTGGGGCATGCACGGTGCGGCTATAGCTACCCTTGTAGGGCAGTCGGCTGGCTTGGTGTGGGTGCTTTATCATTTCCTGTCCAAGAAAAGTTTCGTCCATTTTACCAAGGGGGTAGGATGGTTTGACCTGGAGATAGTCAAGAAGATTTATGCCATAGGTCTGTCGCCGTTTCTGATGAACATGTGTGCCTGCATTGTGGTGATATTCATCAACAAAGCCATCCTGGAATATGCCGGGGCTGACGGTAATATCGGCGTCGGGGCTTACGGTATCATCAACCGTACGACTATGTTTTTCGTCATGATCGTATTCGGCGTGACACAGGGCATGCAACCGATTCTCGGCTACAACTACGGAGCTGCCAACTGGCAGCGAGTGATGAAGACCCTCAAGCTCGGCATATGGATCGGAGCTATTATCACCACTGTGGGTTTTGCTGCCACCGAACTGTTTCCTGACACTATCAGTGCGATGTTCACCTCTGACAAGCAGATGGTGGCTATGGCGCGTAATGCTTTCAGAATCTACTTTGTGTTTTTCCCTCTCGTAGGTGTGCAGATTGTCATTCAGAACTTTTTTCAGAGCATCGGCAAGCCGAAGCTTTCAATATTCCTCTCGCTTACCCGTCAGCTGATATTCCTGTTGCCTTCGCTATGGATATTGTCGCCTATATTCCGCCTTGACGGTGTGTGGGGTGCTATGGCGACCAGCGACTTTCTGGCATTTATATTGACTATAATAACCGTCGTTATAGCCACGCGGCATGAACGGAAACGGTTTCAACACCACAATACATCTTTGCAATGATACAACAGATATCGCTGCGGCTCAAGCCTGTAGAAGCGGCTTCGGAGCTGACTCTCGTCTCCATAATAAGTACGCGTTTGGGCATAGATGCCAACCGCATCAAGGCAGCCCGTGTGGTGCGCCGCAGCATTGATGCGCGCCAGCGCATGGTTATGGTCAATGTGACTGTGGATGCATATATTGATGAGATGCCTGAGGCGTTGGTGCGCAATGACACTCCGCTGCCACGGCTCGGGGACGATGCCAGAGAGGTGGTGGTGGTTGGCGCCGGTCCGGCGGGATTGTTTGCCGCGCTGCGCCTTGTGAAGCTCGGTATCCGTCCGGTGGTGATAGAGCGAGGCAAGGATGTGGACAGTCGTCGCAAGGATCTTGCTGCCATCGCCCGCAGCGGAGCTGTAGATGCCGACAGCAACTATTGCTTCGGCGAGGGGGGCGCAGGGGCGTTTTCCGACGGCAAACTGTTCACGCGCAGCAAAAAGCGTGGCAATGTTGACGAGATTCTCCGCATACTCTATGACCATGGAGCAGATGAGTCGGTGATGGTCGATGCGCATCCGCATATCGGCACAGACCGCCTGCCTGTGATAATCAAATCCATCCGCGAGCGGATTATTGAGGCTGGAGGGGTATTTCATTTCTCGCAGCGTGTCACTGGGCTGCTTATGGACGGTGACGAGGTAAAGGGTGTGAAGACGGCATCAGGCAAGGAGTACCACGGACCTGTAATCTTGGCTACGGGACATTCGGCAAGGGATGTTTACCGCTTCCTTCACGCTGATGGCGTGGCTCTTGAGGCTAAGGGCCTGGCTATAGGTGTACGTCTGGAGCATCCTCAGGAACTGATTGACAAGATACGCTATCATAATCCAAACGGTCGCGGCAAGTATCTGCCTCCGGCTGAATATACTATGCTTACGCGAGTGGACGGACGAGGTGTGTATTCATTCTGCATGTGCCCGGGTGGCGTGATAGTCCCGGCTACCAACGAGGACGGCTTGCTCGTGGTCAACGGCATGTCATCATCGACCCGCGGAGGTCGTTGGGCAAACTCAGGGATGGTGGTAGAGGTGCTTCCTGAGGATGTAACTGTCAAAGAGGGGGGAGATGCCGCCTTGCGGATGATGGATTTCCAAGAGGATATAGAGCGTCGGTTCTATCTTGACGGCAAAGAGGATGGCGCAGTTCCGTCACAAAATGCCCCGGCACAGCTTATGACAGATTTTGTCAAGGGTGTCGCGTCAAAATCGCTCCCAGCCACATCTTATGCCCCGGGGATACATTCAGCGCGTGTCGACCGTCTGCTGCCTGAATCAATCAGCAGCCGTCTACGCAAGGGTTTTGAGGAATTCGGTAAGAAGCAGCGCGGTTTCCTGACCCCGTCAGCCACTGTGATAGGTTGCGAGACACGCACATCATCCCCGGTACGCATCCCGCGTGATCCCGAAACTCTCCGCCACATCACAGTGCGAGGTCTGTATCCCGCCGGCGAAGGGGCCGGCTATGCCGGTGGCATAGTCAGCGCAGCCATCGACGGCATCCGCGCCGCCGACTCCGTGGCGCAAATGCTGTAATAATACGTTTGCTATGCAACGTAGTTGTGTAGGGACATGCCGTGGTATCTCCGCCCGCAACAAGATTGATATATGCCGATGTTGGGATGCGGACATGCCACGGCATGTCCCTACAGGGGGGATTACTATGGTTTGGTGACTTTTTCGGCGGCTATGGTTTCCCGTGTATTCTCGACTATCTGGGCTGGGGTGGCGAGGGTATAGACGGGGATGCGGATGCGCCGCCACAGGCAGGGCGGTACGAGGCGCATCAGTGTGGCGGCTATTGCCCAGCGGCAGTCTACATAGGTGGTACGCCATGGACGGCGCAGTGAGCACATGATTCGCGGAGCGGCGTAATCAAGGCTCATGGTCATGGGATAGTCCTGTGTTGGGTTGAGCAGCGGTGTGCGTATCCATCCCGGACGTACATCGGTGAATTTGATACCGAGATTTTGATTATGTGAGAGTTGGTCAAGAGCTTCAAGATAGGTCTGGTTGAAGCTCTTTGATGCCGAATAGGCTGCGAGAGGTCCGATGCCACGTACACCAGCCACACTTGTCACGGCAGCTATATGTCCGCCCTGTCCACGGTTCTTGAAGTAATGGAAGGCTGTGTCAATCATTCTGACAAAACCTTCCACATTGGTTTTGACGGTCTGGAGGTCTTCTTTGGGATTCACGGCTGCGTTTTCGTAGCCTATGCCTGCTACATGGAAGTAGGTATCCATGCCGCCGAGTTTCTTGATCAGCGAGTCAAGTTTTTTCGGCGCATCGTTTTCGGTTATGTCTATGACTTCGGTCTCAATGTTGTCAGGATATGCCTTTTTGAGCTTTTTGAGGACTTCGTGTTTGCGTCCGGCAGCCCCGACCATATGTCCTTTCTGAGCGAGACGTTCTGCCACTTTGAGACCTATGCCCGATGTGGCACCCATGATTATTATTTTCTTCATATTGTCAGTGCGTTATAAGATTGTACGGTTATAACGCACTGGGGAGGTCATTCGTTCAGCCGCGGTTGGTCTGTCTCGTCATCCTCAGCCATCTTGGCAAGCTGTTTCGTTGCCTTTGCTCCGAGGTTTTTCAGTTCCTCGGCGCGGCGTATGAGGTTGCCGCGACCCGAGGAGAGTTTACCCATGGCGTCGGTGTAGGTTTTGTCGATATTTTCGATGCCCTTTTTGAGCTTTTCCATGTCGGTGACGAAGCCGCAGAATTTGTCGTACATCCTTCCGGCAGCCTCGGCTATCTCTATGGCGTTGCGGTTCTGGCGGTTCTCATTCCACATCTGGCGTATCATGCTAAGCACTGACACTAAGTGGGTGGGCGATACGATTAGCACACGTGACTCCAATCCCTCTTGCCACAGCCCTGGATCGGCATGCAGAGCTGACATGTATGCGCCCTCGTTGGGCACGAACATCATCACGAAGTCCATGGTGCGCGTGTCGGTTTTTGCACCCACATAGTCCTGATAACGCTTGTCACGCAATTCGCGGATATGTTTACGGATCGATTTCACGTGTTTGTCTATGGCGGAGATACGTGTCATATCGTCATCGGCGTTTACATAGTCTGCATAGTCCTTTAGCGACACTTTGCTGTCGATGATGACATCGCCCTGGTTGGGGTAGTGGAGCACCACGTCGGGGCGCAGACGTGCGCCCTCCTCGTTGGTGAGCGTTTTGCCTTCGGCGTCTGTGGTGGCTTGCACCTCATATTCCTCGCCACGACGCAGACCGCTCTTGTCAAGGATAGACTCAAGGATCATTTCGCCCCAGTCACCTTGTACCTTGCTGCTTCCGCGCAGTGCACGTGCCAGTTCTTTTGCCTCCGTGCCTATTGAGTTGTTGGTCTCGATAAGGCGCTTGATATGTTCGGTCAGGGAGAAGCGTTGACGCGACTCCTCATTGTAGTTGTCGGTTATGCTTTTTTTGAAACCGCTGAGTTCCTCTTGCAGCGGTTTGAGTATCAGTCCAAGACGGCTCTCTTGCTGCTCGCGCATGTTGGCAGACTGTAGATTGAGCACCTCTGCGGCTATCGCCTTAAATCGCTTCTCCATCTCAACCTCAGCCTTTTCGCGCTCGCCGAGCCGTTCGCGGTATTCAGCCTCTCGCTTGTCGGCATCCGCCTGTATGCGAGCCACCTCGCGCTGCGCATCAGCCTTGGTGCGGCTCACCTCCGCATCGCAGAGCTGCCTTACGCGAGCGATTTCCGCCTCGCCCTCAGCGCGTACACGCTGGATTTCAGCCAGCCCCTCCCCACGGACGCGCTCCACCTCCGCCTCCGCCTGCCTGTTCCGCTCCTCGAGCCTGACGCAAGTCTGCCGAGCACTAAAGCCCCAGATGAGAGCAGCAGCCAACGCTACCGCCAGTATAATTACCGCTATGATCATGATGGTACAAAATTTTAATATCTACAAAGATAGCAATAGTATGCAACAGTCCACTCGGTCGGTATGGTTATTTTTATGTGTCAATCTTTTGCTGCGTGTAGCTGACGAGATGAGATTGTCTTGATCTGCTATGCTAAAACACTGTATTTCTCTAGTAGGGACATGCCATGGCACTAACCTTTACCCACAAATGGGATTATTTTGAGTCTCAAGGAGGTATTGATAGATGTTCTGA
>ERZ808035.218-NODE-218-length-63265-cov-8.038647_pt1 | contig 63265 bp, 64 predicted proteins | sample MGYA00380189_ERZ808035 | MGnify/ENA primary metagenome ERZ808035 (study PRJEB31490, sample SAMN06133407) | mouse gut metagenome | isolation source: M5_1 | host: mice | place: China: Chengdu | collected 2015-05 ... | reverse complement strand
GGCGGCGGACACAGGCGGGCTGACGCCCGTCAAGGACGACAACGCAGCCATGCGATTCCCGGACCGCTGATCTTTTCACAGTATTTCCGTGGATTGCTATAAATCATCATAGCATATGTCCTCCGGGTTTACAAGCGTTATTATCGGAGGAGATACGCCTGGGGCCATCGAGCTTTCCCCCCGGGTTTTGATGGCCGCAGTACAATCCGGCTCTGCGGCGGCGGAAAATTCCCCCGGGAGGCGGGAACGTGATTTTGTCACGGTGCCGGGCGGGAAAAGGCGTATAATCAGTCCCATGGAAGCGGATGTGCGCTCTGTGCGCCGGCGGGCCTCCGGCCCGCTTTTTCAAATTCGCCGGCCATACCAGGTTCAAGGAGGTTTTTATGGAAACTGTATTGCGAAGAGCGCGGAAAAGAGCGTGGGTGGATCAGGACAGCTGCGTGGCCTGCGGCTGCTGCGTCAAGGTCTGCCCGATGGCCGCCATTCAGGTGGTAAAGGGAATTGCGGCACAGGTGGACGCAGACAGGTGCGTGGGCTGCGGAAAGTGTGCCAGGGAGTGCCCTGCGACGGTCATCACCGTCCGGGAGGTGGAGATATGAAGAAAAAGTGGTATGATTACCTGTGGATTGCATCGCTCACTTACCTGATCCTGGGCTTTTTCAACATCCTGTTTGCCTGGCTGGGGCTGCTCTGCTTTTTTATACCGCTTGCCATCGCGGGGGCGGGAGGAACCAAGGGCTACTGCAACCGATACTGCGGCAGGGGGCAGCTGCTGGGGCTGCTGGGCGGGCGCTTTGGCCTGTCCCGGAAAAAGGACATTCCCAAATGGATGAAGAGCAGGGCGTTCCGGTATGGATTTCTGGTGTTCTTTCTCCTCATGTTTTTCCTGATGCTGTGGAATACTTATCTGGTCTTTGCCGGCGTTCGGGAGCTGCGGCAGGCGGTGACGCTTTTGTGGACGTTGAAGCTCCCCTGGCACTGGGCCTACCACGGAACACTGTTCCACCCCGGTGTGGCACAGTTTGCCTTCGGCTTTTACAGCGTGATGCTGACGTCTACCGTACTGGGCCTTGTCACCATGGTCCTGTTCAAGCCCCGCAGCTGGTGCGTGTACTGCCCCATGGGGACGATGACGCAGCTGATTTGCAGGGCCAGAAATGGGAAACTGTGATCTTGTCACGGAGAGATTGAGCATATTATAATAATATTATCTCAAATTTAAAATACCAAGGAGGAACCGATATGTCTGTTCTTAAAATCACCAAGGAGAATTTTCAGGAGGAAGTGATGCAGAGCCAGAAGCCTGTTCTGCTGGATTTCTGGGCCGATTGGTGCGGCCCCTGCCGGGCGGTGGGCCCCGTGATAGACGAGATTGCCGGGGAGCGTACCGACATCAAGGTTGGAAAGGTCAATGTGGAGGAGCAGCGGGAGCTGGCGGCCGCCTTCCGGGTGATGAGCATCCCTGCCCTGGTGGTCATCCGGGACGGTAAGGTGGTCAATCAGGCCGTGGGAGCCAGGCCGAAGCAGGAGATTCTCTCCCTCCTCTGAAAAAAGGGGGGAAATCAAAATGGGATTGTTTGATTTTTTGAAGCAGCCCGATATCGGCGAGGGCTTCAGCCGGTTTGAAAAGACCCCGGGCGCGGTGCTGCTGGACGTGCGTACCCGGCAGGAGTATGCCCAGAGCCGCCTGCCGGGAAGCCGGAATATCCCCCTGGACGAGATCGGGCGGGACGACGGGATCGGCGGTGGGCCGGACACGCCGCTGTTTGTCTACTGCCACAGCGGGGCCAGAAGCAGCCAGGCGGTGGCGGTGCTGCGCCGGATGGGGTACCGGAATGTGACCAATATCGGCGGAATTGTCGGATACCGCGGAAAGGTGGAGTGTTGATATGAAGGTTGTCATCGTAGGCGGTGTGGCGGGAGGCGCGACCGCGGCGGCGAGAATCCGCAGGCTGGATGAGCAGGCGGAAGTGGTGGTTTTTGAACGCTCCGGTTACGTCTCCTATGCCAACTGCGGTCTGCCGTATTATATCGGCGGCGTGATAGAGGATTCGGCGGCGTTGACCCTCCAGACGCCGGAGAGCTTTTGGAGCCGCTTTCGGGTCGACATGCGGGTCCGGCACGAGGTGACCGCTGTTCACCCGGAGCGGAAAACCGTGTCTGTGCGGAAGCTGGATACCGGGGAGGAATTTGAAGAGCCGTATGACAAGCTGATCCTCTCCCCCGGGGCAAAGCCCACACAGCCGCCTGTCCCCGGCGTGGGACTGGCACGTCTGTTCACCCTGCGCACCGTGGAGGATACCCTGCGCATCCGTGAATTTGTTCAGAGGGAGAGGCCCCGGTCTGCGGTTATGGCCGGCGGCGGGTTTATCAGCCTGGAGACGGCGGAGAACCTGCGGGAGCTGGGAATGGATGTGACCATTGTCCAGCGGCCCCGGCAGCTGATGAACCCCTTTGATCCGGAGATGGCCGCCCTGATTCACGCCAAGCTGCGGGAGAGGGGGATTCGGCTGATGCTGGGACGCTCTGTGGAGGGTTTTGAGGAGGCCGGCGGCGCCGTCAGGGTGCTGCTGAAAGGAGAACAGCCCCTTACGGCGGATATGGTGGTGCTGGCCATCGGCGTTACGCCGGACACACGGCTGGCGAAGGACGCAGGGCTGGAGCTGGGCCTGCGGGACAGCATCGCGGTCAACGAGCGGATGGAAACCTCCGTTCCCGATATTTACGCCGTGGGGGACGCGGTGCAGGTGCGGCATTTTGTCACGGGGGATCATGCCCTGATCTCCCTGGCCGGCCCCGCCAATAAACAGGGCCGCATTGCGGCGGACAATATCTGCGGCGGTGACAGCCGCTTTACCGGCCCGCAGGGCTCCTCTGTAATCAAGGTGTTCGACATGACCGCCGCCTCCACCGGCATCAACGAGCGCACTGCCCGGCAGTCCGGTATTGACTGCGACAAGGTGTATCTCTCTCCGGCCAGCCATGCCGGATACTATCCCGGCGGCAGGGTGATGACCATGAAGGTTCTCTTTGAGAAGGGGACGTACCGGCTGCTGGGCGCCCAGATCGTGGGATACGAGGGCGTTGACAAGCGCATTGACGTGCTGGCCGCATCCATCCGGACAGGTCTGCGTGCACCGGAGCTGAAAGAGCTGGATCTGGCCTATGCGCCGCCCTATTCCTCGGCCAAGGACCCCGTGAACATGGCGGGATTTATGATTGAGAATCTCTCCTGCGGACTGGTCAAACAGTTCCACTGGGACGAGGCGGACGCCCTGCCCCGGGATGGGAGCGTGACCCTGCTGGACGTCAGGACGGCCCAGGAGTACGAGAGCGGACATATGGACGGTTTTCTCCACATCCCGGTGGATGAGCTGCGGGAGCGGCTGGATGAGCTGGAGCGGGGAAAGCCCGTCCGGGTGGTCTGCCAAAGCGGGCTGCGCAGCTACATCGCCTGCCGTATCCTGGCCCAGAGCGGGTTTGACTGCTCCCACCTCGCCGGGGGCTACCGCCTGTACGAGAGCGCGGTTTTGGATCGCGCCGCCGCGTCGCAGGCATTTCCCTGCGGCATGGACCGCACATAGGAGGAGGCGCCGGATAAGCGTCTGTGTGCGCCTTTCCGTCATGATCTCCCGCGGATCGGCCTAAAGAGCGGAAAGCCCGTCAGGAATCCTGACGGGCTTTCCGTTTTTTAGAACCTGTTCCGTATCTCCCCGCGCACATCTTAACGGCGGATATACCGCCCTGCTGCGTTAAAAATCCCTGCAATCCGTCAGCCTCGGCCCGAAGGAACGGGCCTCGGCAAAGGAGGAACCAGTGAAACTGGTGACGGAAATACCGGGAGCGCCGCAGCGCGAGACAGTGGACCTCACGGTATGATGTGAGGCCGGGATTGCTGCGGCTTTTTGCCACGGGGCGAAAAATCCCCCCGCCAATCCCCACACGTTGCTCTAGACCGTAAAGCGGAGGCCGCTCACCATTTTCCGCTTTTCAAACAGGGTCTAATCATCACACAGTGCTCCCAGCCTTTGGAGGTCGGTGAGTTCCACGCATCCCCGGGAGAGTTTTACCAGCCCCTCGCTTTGAAAATAGCGGAGCATCCGGGTTACTACCTCTCTGGCGGAACCCATGTGGTTTGCAATTCTCTCATGGGTGATGGACAGGGCGGGCGTTCCCTCCAGGGCGCTCTCCCGCAGCAGAAAATCCGCCAGGCGCCGGTCAAAGCTCTTCCACATCACCTGCTCCATCAGCCACATGACCTCGGAAAAGCGGCTGCTCATGAGGGCGTTGGTATAGTTGGCCACGGCAGTGGACTCCTCCGCCAGCGCCTGATAGGTATCCGGTGGAATGACCCATACCCGCGTGTCCTTTTCCGCCTCCACAGAGATGTCAAACTGAATATTGCGCATGACGCAGGAGGCGGAGAACAGGCAGACATCCATCTCAATCAGGCGGTAAATGGTGATCTCCCGCCCCTCGTCCGAGAGGATATAGGCCCGCAGCTGTCCGGATTGGACCAGCAGCAGCCCCGTACAGTCCAGGCCCCCTCTGTGGATGACCGTGCCCTTTTTTATTGTTTTGTCCATTGCCGCTGCGGAGAGCTTGTGCTGCTGGGCGGGTGTCAGTTCATTCCACACCGGAAAACAGCGCGTAAATTCCATATCCATAGCCGTATCCCCTCTGTCAATCGATATGATAGAGTATAGAGGGATATGTGCCGCATGTCAAATTTTACGGACGGCACGCCGGCAGAGGGGCAGCATACGGCAGCTGCAAAAATTAATGGCATATGTCAATAATGTTATTGACATATGCCATTAATGCGCTATAATAGCTTCAGTACCGATTTTGAGGTCAGCTGACAGTGCAGCCGTGCCGGAGGAGAGAGGGGATGTCTGTGCCGAGACCCAGAAAGTGCAGAAAGGTGTGTCATTTTCCCAATTCACTGGAGTTTGTTCCCGCCGGGGACGGCCCGGAGGCGCCGCCGGTGATTCTGTCGGTGGACGAATATGAGGCCGTCCGGTTGATCGACAGGGAGGGGTTCTCCCAGGAGCAGTGCGGCGAATTTATGGGGATCGCCCGTACTACGGTACAGCAGATCTATGCCAATGCCCGCAGGAAGCTGGCGGATTTTCTGGTGGACGGCCGCCCTTTGCACATTAGAGGCGGCGATTACAGGCTGTGCCGGGGCGGAGAGCGGGAGTGCGGCGGCTGTTTTAAGCGGCAGTATTATGAAAAATATGCAAAACGGAAAGGGGAAAACAGTATGAGAATCGCAGTGACCTATGAAAACGGGCAGGTGTTTCAGCATTTTGGGCATACTCAGGAGTTTAAAATCTATGACGTTGAGGATGGCAGGGTTACGGAGTCCCGGATTGTGGGCACCGAGGGCAGCGGCCACGGTGCGCTGGCCGGCGTATTGAATGCCCTGGCAGTGGATACGCTGATCTGCGGCGGTATCGGCGGCGGCGCGCAGGCGGCGCTGGCGGCGGCGAATATCCGGCTGTACGGCGGCGTCTCCGGCGGGGCTGACGAGGCGGTGGAGGCTCTCCTCGCGGACAGATTGGGATATGACCCGGAGGTCCGGTGCGACCACCACGGTGAGGGCCACCACGGTGAGTGCGGCAGCCACGGCTGCGGGGAGGAGCATCATTGCGGCGGCTGACCTCCCAGTGTTTCAGAGGACGGAAGAGATTCCGAAAAGGCAGTTGCCATACAGTGTGCAGAGCAAAAGCGGGCGTATCATCCCAAATGGTGGTACGCCTGTTTTACTACGCAGCAGAACGCCATTTTTGGAGGAAACGGGCGGCTTTGACGGATGTCTCAAAAACGCCGCTTCTTTCGCCGCCGCTGTCCAAATCCGTTGCATTGCTATTTGGCTCCTTGTTTATTGACGGCACCATCTAAGACAAAAGGGCAGATGGGTTTGCAGACTGTTTGCCGCTGCGGGAGAGGACGGCAATACGTCCCGGAGGCCGGACGCTCCGGTGCATCTCAGTACAGCTGGACGTCATTTCACGTCAAAAGCCTTGAAATCCTGCTGAAAAACGGTAAGCTGGAACTATGACAGGCACAGGTTGCTTTTGACGGGAGGAGATACGAATGGAGCTGAATTTCACGCGGCCTGCCGAGGGTGCTGTGTGCGCAGGAGATCCGGCTGCCGTCCGCCGGATGGAGCGGGAGGAGCCAAAGTGTGCGGAGCCAAAGCGTGCGGCGGCTCCCGTGGTGGACCGCTATATTCCTGAGGAGAGACAGCCCTCCGCCGGGCTATACCGGATTGGCAGAGGGGAGGATGGCAAGCCCAGGGTTTATTTTGACGATCCGGAGGCTGCCCCGGAGGAGCCCTCCGGACAGGAGAGGACACCAAAGGCGGAGGGCCCGGAGAGGCGGAAGTCCAGCGAGAAAACCACGGCCGATACGGACAGGGTGGACCGGGAGATCGAAAAACTGAAAAAGGAGCGGGAACAGCTGGTGCAGCAGCTCCGCGCAGAGACGGACGAGACGAGGGCGCGGGAGCTGGAGCGGAAGCTGGCCCAGGTGGAGGATGCGCTGCGTCAAAAGGACAATGACGCATACCGGCGTCAGCACACAGTGTTTTCCTGAGCGCGCCGCCACTCCGGTTTTCAGGCCGGGACGTTTTGAAAGCGTCCCGGCCCTTCGGCGTCCGCCGCAAAGAGGCGGGGGGGCCGGTGTTTATCACGGGGATTTCGGCAGCCGAGGGGAAAAACGGGAGAGAAAGGGCCTGAATTGCCCGCTGTCAACGGCCGGTTGACAGATTGCCGGGTTTCGTTGCTTGCCGGCCGGGGCGGTTTATGGTATAGTCAGTGGAGCTGAAAGACGGCGATTTGGTGTAGATTTTCCAACCGGGAGGCCGCTTTCGGCGGGGCGGCGGAATCCGCCGGGGAGAAGCGATATTGGTGTGTTTCGGCTTTGCCGGCGATAAACAGAGGAGGGATTTTATGGAGTGGAATGACCGTCTGTCCACCGTGCGGAAAGCCGCCGGGCTCACCCAGGAGCAGCTGGGAGAGCTGGTGGGCGTTACCCGGCAGGCTGTGAGCAAGTGGGAGTCCGCGCAGGCTGTGCCGGATGCACTGGTGATTGCGGCGATCTGCCGGGCGCTGCATGTCTCGGCGGACTATATCCTGCTGGGAGAGAAGCCGGAGGAGGACGGCACGGAGGAACCCCTGCCCCTGTTCCCGGATCGCTGTCCCTGCTGTGGACGGGAGACCTCCGGCGGGATCTGCATCTCCTGCGGCTATGTCCTTGCGTCCGCGGCAGCGCCCCAGGGACCGCGGTATGCGGTGGTGGGAAGCCTCGCGGGGCCGGTCCGACAGGCGGACCAGGTCTCACAGGTGATGAAATACTGCGGCCTGTCCCCGGAGGAGATCGACCGGCTGAACGGGGGATTTTCCTGCGAGTATCCCTGGAACCAGGCGGTTTTCTGCCGGGAGCGGGATGCCCGGGCCGCCCAGTGGATTGCATTCCATCTGGCCCCGCAGCTGCTGCCCCGCATTGTGCAGGACTGCGGGGAGGGGGAGGAGCTGCTCCGGGTCAAGCCCGCCGCCATGGATGCCCCGACGGCGGAGCAGCCGAAACCCGGCGGGATCGGGTTCTGGGGTACTGTGGGCGCGGTGATCCTGGGGATCATTGCAGCGCTGCTGATCCTCTCCGTATTCTGAGATGCAAAAGTATGGGCTTGCTGCCGCGGCTGTGGCTGCTGCATATATTCTGAACCGCTTTGTGCTGGCTCCGGGCACCTCCGGCGTGCTCCATATGTTGCTGCGGTGTTATTTCTCCGATTTCCTGGCAGGCGGGCTGATGGTATGTATCCTCGGCGCCCTGCTGACGGCGGCGAAGCTGCCCGCTGTGGATGGGGTTGTGCCCGTGTCGGCTTTCCTGCTGGCCTGCGGGGTGTTCTGGGAATATGTCACCCCGCTGTATCTGCCCCGCTCCGTGTCCGACCCCGGGGATCTTCTGGCGGTGTGGCTGGGCGGAATGGGGATGCTGCTGTGCCTGAGGCGCAAAAAGCCCCGGCTGTGAGATGTTCTCACAGCCGGGGCTTTTCTTTTAGAACCTGTATTCAAAGGCGTTGAACGCCGTCTGGCCGGCCCTTCTGCCGTCCTGCCGTGTTAGAAAATCTTGAAATACGTCCGGCATTTCTGGGATTTTTTCCTTTGGACGGCAAAATTCCTCGTCCATCCGGCATCCTCCGCCTGTGAATACAGGTTCTTACTCTGCGGCAGCGGGCTGCTTTTTAACCTCTTTGGCCGTTCTCCAGTGGAGGCTGGTTTTGTTGATCAGCGGCTCGCACACGCACAGGATGGAGGGCATGAGGAACATGCTCATCACCGCCGAGATCAGGGCGCCCCGGGCCAGCATGACGCAGATGGAGCTGATGATCTCAATCTCCGAGATCAACCCCACCCCCAATGTGGCGCAGAACATCACCAGGGAGCTGGTGATGATGGAGCCGTCGGAGGCGGTGGCGGCAATCTCAATGGCCTGAGCCCTGTCCTTTCCGCTCTGGAGCTCTTCCCGGAACCGGGTGGCCAGCAAAATGGCGTAGTCCACCGTGGCGCCCAGCTGGACGCAGCCGATGATGGTGGGGGAGACGAAGGGGATGACCGTGCCGGTGAAATAGGGGATGCCCTGGTTGATGAAGATGGCCAGCTCGATGGCCGCCACCAGCACCACCGGCATGGAGAGGGAGCGGAACACCCAGGCTACGATCAGCAATATTGCACCAATGGAGATGTAGTTGGTCACTTGGAAATCCACGGCGGAGGTGGTGATCAGGTCGTCGGTGAGGGCGGCCTCGCCGGTGATGAGGGCCTCCGGGTCATAGCGCTTTACCAGGCTGCCCAGGGTTTTCAGCTGGGCCGACACCTGGTCGGAGGCGGTGGCGTACTCGGAGTTCACCATCAGCAGCTGGTATCCGCCCTGCTTGAGCATGTTCCGAACCTCTTCCGGGATGAAGAAATCCGGGATGCCGGAGCCCAGCATGGCGTGGTAGGAGAGAACGGAGGTGACGCCGTCGATCTCCCGGATGGAGGACTCCAGCCGGTTCATGTCCGTGGCGGGGATGTCGTCCCGCAGGAGGATGAAGTGGGAGCCGGCCATGTCGAACTCGTCTTTGAGCTTGTTGTTGGCCACAATGGAGGCCATGTCCTGGGGCAGGGCCTCGTCCAGCTTGTAGTACACCCCGGTGTGGGACTGGGCGTACACCGCCGGGAGGAACAGGATCAGAAACAGGGCCATCAGCCATTTCCGGCGGCGGATGACGGCGTGGTTGAGCCTGGTGAAGTCCGGGAGAAGGCTTCTGTGCGTGTGCTTTTCGATCTGCCTGTCAAAGAGCAGCAGCAATGCCGGCAGCACCAGCACCACGGTGGCCACGCCCAGCACCACGCCCTTGGCCATGACGATGCCGATGTCCCGGCCCAATGTCAGCCGCATGAAGCACAGGGCCAGGAAGCCGGCGATGGTGGTGAGGCTGGAGCCGGAGAGGGAGGTGAAGGCCGCCGTGATGGCCTTGGCCATGGCGTCCCGCTTGTCGTCCCAGTGTTTCTGTTCCTCCTTGTAGCGGTGGTAGAGGAAGATGGAGTAGTCCATGGTGACGCCCAGCTGCAAGACGGCGGCGATGGCCTGGGTGATGTAGGAGATCTCCCCCAGGAAGATGTTGGTGCCGAAGTTGTAGACGATGGCCATGCCGATACTGGCCAGAAACACAAAGGGCAGCACCACGGACTCCATGGTCAGCGACATGGCTGCCAGGGACAGCGCCACCGCCAGCCCCACGTAGACGGGCAGCTCCCGGTCCACCAGGTCCTTGGTGTCCTTGATGACCACGGAGAAGCCCGCCAGAAAGCACTTCTCATTGCAGATGGAGCGGATGGCGTCGATGGCCTCCATGGTCTCCTGGTCGGCGCCGGACTTGTCATACTGGATGATCATCATGGTGGCTTCGCCGGCGTAGAACATCTCCCGCAGGTTCGCGGGGATGAAGTCGATGGGGATCTGGATACCCACGGCGTTGGACAGCCACACGGCGTTGGAGACGCTGGGCACGTCCTTGATGGCGTTGATGAGATTGTTGGTGTAGGCGGCGGGCATTCCCTCCACGATGAGCATGCTGGTGGCCGCCATGTGGAAGGGTTCCTCCAGCAGCCGCTCCCCCTGGGAGGACTCCAGGTCCTGGGGCAGGTAGGTGAGGATGTCGTAATTGACCCGGGTACCCAGGTACCCCAGTGCGGAGGGAATCAGCAGGGCCGCGGCGACGGCAGCCACCAGTTTCGGCTTTCGGGTCAGAAGGTGAGCGATTCGGTCAAGCAAGGAAAACACCGTCCGTTCTCAGAGATTGCGGTTTCAATGGAAGATGCCTGTGATGGCGGACCAGAAGTCCCGGAACATCTGTGTGACCCGGCCCCAGAAGGTGGTCTCTGCCGCCGGGGACTGGGTATCGGCGGTTTCCGCTCCGCTCTCCGCCTTGATCTCCTGGGAGCGGATGAGCACCTGTATACTGGAGGGGGAGGGGTTTTCCGGTGAGGTCAGCGAGACCGCCGGTGCCCCCGCATCCATCAGCAGCAGGTTGTTCACCTCCCCGGTGTACTCTGTCCAGGTGTCCCGGATGATGTCGTCGATTTTTCCCTTGGCGTCCCGGACGTCCCCGGTGGAATCCACACTGCGGGCGGTTTTCCGCAGGGTTGCCGCCAGCCCGGTGAGACTTTCCCGGGTGCCCTGGTCCAGCTGGTTTCCCGAGGTACGGGCCAGCTGGCGGAAGGAGGTGAGAAAGCCGGTGGTGTCGTCCAGGGTGGTGACCATGTCCTCCGCCAGGGCCCGGGTGTCCCGCAGGGTATCCTGGAGGCCGGGGACATGGCGGTTGACGGTGTTGTCCAGCTCCCGGATCTCCGCCAGGAGATCGTCTGTCTGGTTCAGGATTTCACGGCCCGCGTCTGCCAGGCCGTCCAGATGGCCCAGAGTGGTGTCCGTCTTTCCCACAAGGCTGCCCAGATCACCGGTGAGGCCTCCGCTGCCCATGTGCTCCAGCAGGTTTCCCAGGGTCTCCAGCAGCCCTGTGACCCTGGCGGTGTCATGCGCCTCACTCAGACGGGACAGCATGTTTCCCGTCTGGGAGTACAGCGCCTTTTGGGACAGGATATCGGCGATATTCTCCGGCGTCTGCCGGTCCGCCGGGAGCTTGTTGATGTCGCTGAGCATCAGCATGGCGGTGAAAAAGCCCGCCTTGTCCATGGGGCGGTCTGTGCCGCCGGTAACGGCGACGTAGACCTGCTCCACCACGGCCAGTTTTGGCTTTGCGGCGGCATACGCCGCCGCCTGGCCCGGCGTCAGCTGATTGGCGGCGACCAGGTATTGGACAGCCTGCTCCGCCGTCAGTCCCGGCTGGGCCATCAAAACCTGGGCGACGGCACTGTCCACGGCCTGCACCTGGCCCAGAAGTGCCTGGGCCTCCTCCCCGCTGGACACGGTTTGAGAGACCAGCAGGGCGGCAATCTGGAACTGCGGGTATGTAATCGTCTCTGCGTTCGCCGACACGCCGGCCCACGCGGTCTCCAGTTCTTTCACCTGGGTCAGGATGTCCGAGAGCTTCTGCCCCTGAATTTTGATGTGCTTTTGGATGTCCTGGGGAATCTCGGAGATGATGCCGCCGCTGATTTGGATATCCAGGGCCTTCAGCAGCCCTTCCAGCTCCCGGAGGCTGTCCTGGAGGGCTTTCAGATCCGTTCCCAGTCGGTTCAGATTGTCCTCCATGCTGCCGGTGCCGCTGCGGATATCCCGGATGTCCTTTTGCAGATCCCGCAGGCAGCCGTTTACATCGTCCAGGCTGCCCCGCAGGGATACGGCGGCATCCGCTGTGTCGGAGAGTGCGCCGCTGACGTCGTCCACCGCATCCCCGGCGCCGGACAGGTGGCCGGGAAGGGTGTTCAGGGAGCCGCTGAGCCGCTCCAGATCCGCCAGCACCCGGTCGCCGTCCCGGTAGATCTGATCCTTGCCGGAGGAGATGGTATCCCTTGCCCGGTTCAGTTCGTCCAGGCCGTCGGCGGTGTCCCGCAGGCTGCCGCTGAGATCGGCGAAGGAGTCCAGCAGGGTGTCCAGGCTGCCGGAGAGTGCGTCGTAGTCCTCCTCCAGGTCATCCTTCCGCTGGGAGAGCCGGGCGATTTCCTCCAGCTGGCCGAGGGTGGCGGGAACCATCAGAAAGGTCATGCCGCCAAAGGCGAAGTCCTCCGTCCCCACCCGGATGACAAAGTGCTGCTCCTCCCCCGGCAGGGCGATAAAGAGCACCGCCCGCAGGTTGCCGATGAGCTGTACTTGGGCGCCCGGGGCCTCCAGGGACAGGATGTCGTCCTGGTTGAACATGGCCATGGCCTCCAGGGTGTAGTTGTACCGGGCGTATTCGCCGGCATTTTCGTTGGGGATGGCGTCCACGGCAATTTCCACCACACCGGTTTTGCCCGCCAGCTCCTCCGCCCGGACAGCCACGCCGTTGAGGGCGTAGGAGATGGAGAGGGTCCAGGGCAGGTTTTGAAAGGGCTCCGCTGTCTTGCCCTCGAAGTAGAAGTGGGCGGGAGCCTGGTCGAACCGGAACTCCGTGACACCGTCCCGGATCACCGGGGCGGTACCGTCGGTGAGGTTCACCACCTGATCGTAGACGCCGCGGTCCGTCAGGGCCGTGGCGCCGTTGAGGGTGTAGCTCTTTACCACGCTGCCCTCGGTGAGGTTGCCGTAGTAGTCCAGCGTGGCGTAATAGGCCTCGTCACAGGTGGGAGTTACACCGCTGCCGATGGGCTCCGATGCGGCGGCAGGCAGGATCAGGGCGGCGGCGAGGGTGCCGGCCAGCCCAAGGGCCAGGGCGCGGCGGCCGGCTGCGGGGGATTGTCTCATATCAGATCACTCCAAAATAAAGTTCTGCAATCGGCGCGGGTGTTGGGAATTGAATCGGCGTCCCATGGGCCGACACCTTGCCAGCGGGAGAATTTTTTGCTATACTGTTTTTCAAAAACCGGAGGGGAGGGCGCCTATGAACCGCACAAAACGGGAGATCAGCGAGGCATTTTGGCAGCTTTTGGAGGAGATGCCGTACAGCCGGATTACGGTGAAGGCCATTGTGGACCGCTGCCGGCTGAACCGAAACACCTTCTACTATCACTTCCAGGACATCCCCGCCCTGGCGGAGGCCACCATGCAGGATTGGGTAGAGGGAATTGTGGAAAAACACTTCAGCTTTGGAAGTCCCCAGGACTGTCTGATTCCCCTGGTGGAGGGCTGTGTCGCCCGGAAGAGGGCCATCCTCCACATCTACCGCTCCGTACAGCGGGAGGAGTTTCTGCGCCATTTGAACGGGATGATTGACCACGCCGTCAGCGTCTACGCCGGCGGGGTGAGGAGTACCCCGGGGGTCGACCCGGAGACACTGCCGGTACTGTGTCACTTTTACAAGTGCGCGGGGATCGGGCTGGTGCTGGACTGGCTGGATCAGGACATGGGCTATGACATGCCGGAATTCCTGGAGAGGGTGTGCCTCCTCTTCCGGGGGGCCTCCCAGCAGGCGCTGCTGAAAAAAGGGGCGGAGGAGTAGCCGGCCTTTGGCGGGAGAGGCCCGGCGGCCCCTGCACTGGTATGCAGTTTATGGGAGACGGGGGAAAACGGCAATGGGCAAAAAAGAGCCGGTGCCCAGATTTTGGGCACCGGCAGTTCATTTGACTGGATTTTGGACAGGCAGGCGGGCGGCGGGGGCCGGGTGAGGACGGTTTCCCCGGTGCTCTATCGTTATGCTCCCGTGGGGTAGTGTAACGATGGGACGAGAGGAAAATGGAGAGATGGGTCAATCCCGGCCCGGCGGCGGAGCGGGGGCGGAAAGGGAATGCGCCGGGCAGTAAAATTGTCACAGAAGCTATACCGGATAATTACATAGCAGAGTGTAAATGAATAATTTACACTGATCTCTCAGCAAAAAATTGTAGATTTTTGGAAAATATTGTGGTAATATGTAGAAAATGATTGGAGGTGAAAATGATTGTGGAGCCGCTGTGGAGATTAAAAAGAAAATATCTTCGGTTTAATCCTTCTGAACATAGCATCGCCGAGGTATGTGGACTTAACAACAAATTCATTCCTTACTATAGGAAATATGGGGCGCTCACTCAAGAACAGCTAAAAACTCTGATTCAGGCTGCAAAATATCAAAAATGGCAGGCTCTGGATTTGACAAACTGTGGCCTGTCTGAGCTGCCGGACGAATTGTGGGAACTCCCTGATTTACAAATACTATATTTAGGCAATAGGTCATTGAGGGGTTCTAATACTGAAAAAAGCATAGTACTGGATGATGCGGAAGAATATATACCCCTTAACAACACCTTCTCCACCCTTCCAAGGGGGTTTGAACGGTTAGAGAATTTGCAGGTATTGAGCATTGAGTACAATCGTCTCCAGGATACCGGAGATCCTCCGCTGGTCATGAAGCGCCTGATCTATCTGGATGCATTTAACTGTGGATTTTCCCAGCTTCCTCGAGTATTGCAGATTCCCTCTCTTCAGCAAATTGGATTTACCTGCCAAGAAGAGCATCTCGCCATTGACTTCCTTTCGATGCCTTCTTTAACACACCTGTATTTGACAAGATCCAATATTTTGTCGTTACCAGAAAATATTGGAGTTCTAAAAAACCTGAAAACTCTATATCTTGCAGGCACCAAAATTGTCTCTCTTCCAGAGTCTTTGGAAACTGTTCGTTCTTTGGAACACTTAGGTTTAGACCATACCCCGCTGGCCAAATCAATTCCTCCGGAAATCCTGAATCAATCTGCGAAGGAAATTGTCCGGTATGTACTGCAGCAACAGTCAAACGTTCCAAAGCAGTTTTTCAATGAATCGAAAATGGTCATTGTCGGACAGGGACACGTGGGAAAGACCTGTGTCCTCAACCGGCTAATCAATAACACCTATTCAGAAAAAGTATCAACAGAGGGGATTGACATTTCCTCCTGGCGCTTTTCCTTCAAAAGGCAGTCTTATAAACTGAATGTATGGGATTTTGGAGGGCAGGAAATATACCACTCTACCCACCAGTTTTTTCTCACAGAGCGCTCTTTGTATCTTCTGGTGTGGGATGCGCTGGCGGAGGAGGAGTACGGACGTATTGACTACTGGCTGAAAACCATCCAAAGCTTTGCCGGCGGGAGTCCCGTGATTATTGTTGTCAATAAATGCGACCATGGTATTGGCCGGATACGGAGAATAGACGAGGACGACTACTGTGCCCGGTTCCCGCAAATCAAAAAAATCTTTTATGTGAGCTGCAAGGACGACATTCAAATTGGGGCACTCCGGAATTATATCAAGGCACAGGCCGTCAAGCTGCCCCTGATGCAGACCACCTGGATTTCATCCTGGATGACAATCCGGCAAAGGCTGGAAGAACTGTCTGTGGAGAAAAACTTCATTTCGTATCAGGAGTACCTTGATTTATGTGCGGCAGAACAAATCGGGGAGGATGAGGCCCTGAGCCTTGCAAAATATCTGCACGACCTTGGGATTGTCCTGTATTATCATGACGACCCGCTCCTCAAGGATCTTGTTATCCTTTCCTCCGAATGGGGAACCGATGCCGTCTATAAGATCCTGGATGAGCAGGAACGGTTGCTGAAGGGCAGGAACGGTATTCTCTTTTTCGGTGATCTTCCAAGAATTTGGAACGATAAAGAGCGGTACCCCGCCCGTCTCTACCCGTATCTGTTGAACCTGATGGAGAAGTTCCAGCTGGCCTTTAAGTTCGGTTCGGCGGAGCCGGCCTATCTGGTTGCGGAACTGCTCGACAATAAAGCCATAGATTTGAACTGGGAATTTCCCTTTGGAGTGACCCTCTGTTTCAGGTATGAATACGATTTCCTCCCCGCAGGTGTGATGACGCGGTTTATTGTAGCTATCAACACGTATCTGGAAACGATTGACGGCATGAAGCAGTGCTGGAGAAAGGGGGCCTATCTGCGGCATAAGACGGCATACGCCCTGGTCCGCCTTTACGACAGCATTACTGACCGCTACATCCAGATATCCGTAAGCGGCAGGCAGCCCCGTGACCGCCAGGAACTCCTGACAATAATCCGCTTATTTTTCGATGAAATGAACAGCCAATTCAACCAGATTAAAATAACAAAGCGTATTCCATGCATATGTTCTGAAAATTGTGATTTCCTGTTTGACTATGAGACGCTTCTCAAAGCGGAGCTCCTGGGTAAGCAGACAATTGAATGCCACTCCTCGCTCAAAGCCGTGTCATTAAAAAAAATGCTGGATGGAGTTGATTCGACAATGGACAGTCAGTATGGCCCTATCGTTATTCACAATATGCCCAATTTTTCCAATAACACAAATGTTTCAGTAAGCGCACACAGCACAACCTGTGTTGAAGTCACAGCAGAAGTGCGTGGGTGGATTTGTGATATGCAGGGGGACTTAAATGACTTAAAGTCCGAAATCGGAACCGAATCCGGGGAATTAAACGATCAGCTCCAAAAAATTGCGGACGCTCTGGAAAAACTGGAGAGCAGCCAGAGCAAGGAAGAGATCCGAAAGTCCGGAATGATGAACCGGATTCGCCGTTTTTTGGAGGAATGCCACAACCCTGAGAGCCAAACCGGTAAAATTTTAAAAGGCGTCAAATATGCCGGGCAGATTGTGAAAGAATTGGCCGGGAAATATAACAAAGTAGCAAAATGGGCCGCATTGCCGCCGCTGCCGTTTGGAGGTAATTGATATCTGACCGTACATAGAAAAGGCCTCTGCATGGCAAGAGTCAATGCAGAGGCCTTTTTTGTAACTGCTGCAGCCGATAACGGAAAATTTACCGGCACCAATCTGCTTTTTATAGCCACCGCAGTTGAAAGAAGCATTTACTTCTTTTCAACCCTGGGGCGCGTACGCACCCCAGGAGCCGTGAAACGGCCCGGCGGTGGACTTCATAAGTCCGCTGATTTGCATATAGAAAACGTCAATATGGTTTGGTCTCGATCCCGCTTTAAAACCATCAGAGTAACCAAAGAAGGATACAGGCAAGGTGGATAACGGCGTGAAATAGAGTGACTTCTTCTCATATCCGGTGACAAAACGGCAATTGTTTTTGAGCTTAAGAAATCAATTTTCCACGAGACGGCGCTCTTTGTATGCCGGCCTATGTGTCTGGGATGCTTGTCGGTAATGGGGCTTGGAATGGCCACAATCCCGCCGTGTTCTTCCACCCGGCGGACAAATTTATCGCTGTCATATCCCTTATCAGCCAAAATCAGCCTGCGTTCAGATCAGACCGTTCTAACAGAGCCTGCGCCATACAGATATCACTGCAGTTTCCTCTGGAGGGCCAAAAGCGCAATGAATTCCAAAGCCTATTCGTTACCGCATGGCTTTCGTTGTTAAGCCTCCTTTACTCCGTCCGGTTTCTTTGTGTTTCCCCCCTCTTTTTAGTCCCGCTGGCATGCTGGAGGACTTTGACTGTAGTGCTGTCCGGCATCAGTGCTGCCCCGTCGACCGGAACCTGCTCGATCAGGGCTGAAAGGATTCGTTCCCATACTCCGGTTCTTGCCCATACACGAAGCCGGCTGTATACACTTTGTCATGGCCTAAATCACTCTGGTAAATCCCGCCATAGAGTCCCCCTATTTAGCCAATATAGGATTGTATTGAGTATCTCCCGGTTGCTTTTCCCTGGCCGGCTTCCTTGGAGTTTCATCTCCTATGGAAACAGGTGCTCGATTCTATTTCACTGTTTTTGACTTGTTTTATGTCTCTTCATAAATTCTATTCTATTATTTCAACGATTTACACACAATATATGGGTTTTAAATGGGTTTTAAATGGGTTTTAAATGGGTTTTAAAACCTTTGTTTGAGGATGCCAAAATGCCAAAGTATTGGATCTTTTCCGCTGCTCTGCGTTGATTTTCCATGTCATACCCAGAGTATGGCGGCGTCAAATCGCCTTGATCGGCGAAAAGAGCCCTCGCCGCTGAGCATTTCGCCATTTTTCAAACAAGGCCTGAAAAATATCAAAATAAATCGAGCCATACCGGGACTTTTGTGCTATTCTTATCCCAGGAGGTGAGGTTATGTCAGACAGCCGCTTGTTCAAAATCCTATATTACCTCTTGGACAAAGGGCGCGCCACCGCCCCCGAATTGGCACGTAGATTTGAGGTCTCCCCAAGAACGATTTACCGTGACGTGGAAGCGCTGAGCGGCGCCGGCATTCCGGTCTATGCCGAACCGGGAAGGAATGGCGGCATATATCTGCTGCACGGCTTTACCCTGGACCGGGCAATCCTGTCTGAAGCCGAGAGGCAGGAGGTGTTGGCCGCAATTCAGAGTATGTCTGCCGCGGGTTCTGCCTCCGGCGGCGAAATACTGACAAAGTTGTCTGCGCTTTTCAATGTGAATACGGGAAACTGGCTTGAGGTGGATTTTTCACGTTGGGGGAAGTCCTCCTGTGACAACGCAAAGTTTGAACTGCTGAAAACGGCCGTGCTCCGGCACAGGGAGACATCAATCGTCTATGAGAATACGGGCGGGGAGAGAAGCAGCCGTATCATTCAGCCGTTAAAATTATCCTATAAATCAAAAGAGTGGTACCTGAAGGCATTTTGCCTTGAAAAACAGGATTTTCGCATCTTCAAATTAAACCGTATATTAAAGCCGGAGCTGTTGGAGCGGACTTTTGTGCCAAGGCCGTATCCGGAACCGGAGTACAGTCCACGGCAGGTATACCCGCGAATTGTCCTCCTGTTTTCAAGGGAAATTGCGTACCGCGTTTATGACGAATTTGACGAGACGGAGATTGAACCACAGGAAAACGGCGATCTGATCGCCCGTGCTGAAATGCCTGTCGATCCGTGGCTGATCGGCTATCTGCTCTCGTTTGGGACAGGGGTGGAAATCATCGAGCCGGCGTATTTGAAAGATACGCTGGCCGCACAGGCGCAGGCAATTTATAAAAAAAACAAACCCTGACAGAGGATGTCAGGGTTTGTGTGTTATCATAGCGCTGCAGCTGCAAAAAATTCAAAATACATCAGAATGACGGAGGTAAAGGATATGGACGGACGGAATCAGAAATTCTGCCAATGCTGCGGTATGCCCATGGGAGATACGGGCGAACTGTATGGAACCAACGCCGATGGCAGCAAAAACGGGGAGTATTGCAGGTATTGTTTTGAAAGCGGAACGTTTACCTTTCAGGGTACGATGGAGGAGATGATTGAGGCGTGCGCACCCAATATGGCGGCCGCCAACCCAGATATGACGGAGGAGGAGGCGAGAAAAATCATGTCCGAGTGGTTTCCCACATTGAAGCGCTGGAAGAGATAACGCATGCGCAGCAGGGCCCGGGAGGAAAGCTTGCATTTGCCCCGTTCCTTCTATATAATACTTTTATAGAACAGGGCTGAACCGACCTGACCCCATTACCGGGCACGGCGCGAAACCTGAGCTCTGCGGGGAATATGGAAACCGCCCTGTGGGGGCCGGCCTTTTCAATTTCCCCGGAGTCCGGGCCCGGCAGACCAATACAAAAGGAGCCTTCCCATGAAACTGGAAACCATCAAAGTCGGCCGCATCGTCAACACCCACGGCATCCGCGGTGAGATCCGTGTCCAGCCCAGGGACAGTGACCTGTCCCTGCTGACCCGGTGCACGACCTTTCTGCTGGACGGCGTGCCGGTCTCCCCAACCGCCTGCCGCGTCCACAAGAGCCTGGTATTGATGAAGCTCCCCGGCGTGGACGATATGAGTGCCGCCCTCGCCCTAAAGGGCAGGGATCTCTATATCCGCCGGGAGGATGCGCACCTGCCCGCAGGTGAGTATTTTGACGATGAGCTGCTGGGGCTGGATGTCTATCATGCAGATACCGGCGAATGCCTGGGGGAGCTGGTGGCGGTGGAGTCCTACCCCGCCCATAAGATCTACACCGTGCGGGGGCAGCGGGAATTTCTGGTGCCCGCCGTAAAGGATGTGTTTATCAAATCTGTGGATCTGGAGGACAACCGCATGGAGATCCACGTCTGGGAGGGAATGATGCCTCATGAGGATTGACATTATGACGCTGTTCCCCGCCTCCGTGGATGCCATGCTGAATGTCAGCATCCTGGGCCGCGCCCAGGAGCGGGGATACATCGCCATCCAGTCCCATCAGATTCGGGAGTACACCACCAACCGGCAGATGCAGGTGGACGACTATCCCTACGGCGGGGGCCGGGGGGCCGTGATGCAGGCGGATCCGCTGTACCGCTGTCACGCCCATATTGTGGAGTCCTTCGGCCCCGGGCGGACCATTTTCCTCTCCCCCTGCGGCCGAACCTTTACCCAGGAGACTGCAAAAGAGCTCTATGCCAACTATGCGCATCTGATCCTGGTCTGCGGCCATTACGAGGGCGTTGACCAGCGGTTTCTGGACGAGTGTGTGGATGAGGAGATATCCCTGGGAGATTTCGTCCTCACCGGCGGGGAGATTCCGGCCATGGCGGTGGCGGATGCGGTTTGCCGCATGGTGCCCGGGGTTTTGCCGGATCCGGAGTGCTTTGAAGAGGAATCCCACTGGAACGGCCTTCTGGAGTACCCGCAATACTCCAGGCCCGCAGTGTGGCATGGCCGGGCAGTGCCGGAGGTGCTGCGCTCCGGCGACCATGGGAAGGTGGCGGACTGGCGGAAAAAAGAGAGCTATAAACGCACCATGCGCCGCCGGCCCGACCTCTTCTCCAGATTTGACGAGAGCCGGCTGACCACAAAGGCGGAGAAAAAGGTTCTGCAGCAGGCAAAGGAAGAGCTGGCGGCAGAGCTGTCCCCCCAGGATCTGTCCACAGAAGCCGGGATCCACGGCTCTCCGTAAGAAGCTGTACCAATCGCCTCAGCACAAATCTCTGCGGCAATTTTGTCTCGCAAATCTGTACCATGGCAATTCCTTTTGCAGGAGATGACGCGCAGCTGGGAGTCTACGGCGAAGACCTGCTAAAAGCATTACAGCCTATGGAATGGCCCGGAGAGATGAGAAAGCTGCTCCGGTTTGGAGCAGCCTGTGGCCGGCAGTTTTGGACTGCCGGCTGTTTTTTCACTGCCTCTCATGGAGGAAGTGCGTCGATAGGGGAGCGGTTTTTACGCTTTAGGGTCTCCGTATTTCCGCTGGAACAGGGCGAGGCTGCGGCGCAGGGGCCGGAACAGCGCCAGCGCCACCAGGAAATTGCCGGCTCCGTGGAGGAGATCCATTGGGATTCCGGCAACCCACCAGGATACGGCGAAGGCCCAGCCGCCCGTTATCCAGTAGGGCAGGGCACAGAGGGCGCCGAACAGCAGGCCGAAGCAGCCGGAGAGGGAGGCCCATACCAGAGGGGACTCCAGCCGCCGCAGCAGGCGGGCGGCGGCGAAGAGCACCAGCCACACGTACAGGTAGGCGATGTTCCAAAGGCCGATTCCCCAGACTGCAAACTCCAGGAACACATAGAGAAAGACGGCGTACAGGCCCCGCCAGCCAAAGCACACGGCCATCAGCATGACCATCAGGGACACCGGCTCGATGTTGGGGAGCTGGGCCATGACCATTTTCAGGGCAAAGGTCATGGCGCCCAGCAGCCCGAACAGGGTCAGCTCCGCGGTGGTCATCCTCCGCCGCTCAGCCGGTGGTGTAGATCCACCCATAGACGTCACCGTCCTGCAGGACTGCGGTATCGGCACCGGTTCCCGCATCCTCTCCGTTACAGGTCAGGCGCCACCAGCTCTGATCCCGGGCATAGTCCACAGTCTCCCCGTCCACCGTGTCCACAAACAGGCCGTATTCGCTGTCGCTCCCGGAGATCAGCCCCTCCTGCTGCAGCAGTTCCCCCAGATATTCCAGCTCTGTGCAGTAGGTAAACTCCGCGACGGCCCCGTCGCTGTGTGTTACCTCCACCGTCACCGTTTTTTCGCCCTCCATCGCAGCGGGCCGGCTGGACTGCCAGACGCGCCACAGAACAAGGGCCAGTACGCAGAACACCGCCGCGGCCGCAGCCCCGTATACATATTTCCTCTTCATCCGAATCCCTCCAGCGCGATATTCAATCTGCGGCTATTATAACACGGCAGAGGGAAAAAGGAAAGCTTGTGATTTGGCCTTGTTTGAAAAATGTCAAAACGCCCAAACGACGGACCATTTTCCGCCACTGTGCGTTGATTTTCCTGTGGATACACAAAGTATGGCTGCGTCAAATCGCCTTGATTGGCGAAAAAATCTCTCGCCGTTGGGCATTCCACCATTTATCAAACAAGGCCTTGCCGCGGAGCAAAAAATCACGGTTTTTCTACACGGGCCCTTTTCCACAGGATATGCCGGCCTCCTGTGAACCCGCAGCAGTCACCGCAGATTCACAGGAGGCCGGCATGCCTGTGCCGCTTTGGAAATCTGTACTCACAGCTGCCGGATGTTCCCCGGCGAACCGCATCAGCCCGCCGCCCGCTTTTTGCGGAACATTGCGCATACGGCGCCGAGATACAGGGCGGTAAGGGCGGTCTTGGAAAACAGCTCCCCCACATGGAAATCAAAGGCACAGGTCAGCGCCATCTGGACGGCAATAACAGCCGCCATTGCCCCCAAAATCAGCCCCGCGGCTTTCACTGGTCTCATGGTTGCAGTCCTCCGTTCAAATCATTGTGTTTTCCCTCGTCAATCGATGGTGCCTTCAGCATAACAGAGCGGAGGAAGGGCCGCTATCGATCTGCCTTACATTTTGCCGCCGTATCTTACAATGCGGTAAGATTTCCGCCCGCAGGGGTGTATTTTCCGAAAACCTGCGGAAAATACAGAGGAAAGCGAGGGATTTTACGTTATGACTGAACCCACAAAACCCGTCCGCCCGGAAACCGAAAATGAGTCGGAGAAGGAGGCCTCCCAGTCCATTTTGGACTTTGGCTCCGCCCTGACCCATACGCCCCACGGCGCCGTCTACTGCCTGACCATCATCGGCCAGATCGAGGGGCACACCACCGCCTCCAACAACACCAAGACCACCAAATATGAACACGTGCTGCCTCTCCTGGCCAAGCTGGAGGAGAGCGAGGAGATCGACGGCATCCTCTTCCTGCTGAACACCGTGGGCGGCGACGTGGAGGCGGGACTGGCCATTGCCGAACTGATTGCGGGTATGACCAAGCCCACGGTCTCCATTGTCCTGGGGGGCAGCCACTCCATCGGCGTTCCACTGGCGGTGGCGGCCCGGCGGAGCTTTGCCGTGCCCAGCGCCGCCATGACCATCCACCCCGTCCGAATGAGCGGCACGGTCATCGCCGCTCCCCAGACCTATCACTACTTTGAGCGGCTCCAGGAACGGATTGTGGCCTTTGTCGCAGGGCACAGCCATATCTCGGCGGAGAATTTCCAGGCGCTGATGCTGAAGAAGGACGACATGGCCGCGGACGTCGGCAGCGTGATCTATGGCGAAGAGGCTGTGCAGCTGGGCCTCATCGACCGGGTGGGCGGACTGTCCGACGGGCTCCAGTGCCTGTACCGGCAGATCGAGGAGCGGAAAAAGGCCTGAAAAGAGAGGGGAGTGCCCCCTCTCTTTTGTCATGTGCCGATAGCCGCTTTGATAAGCGTCTGCTCCTCCGGGGAGAACTCCGCCAGCGCTGCGGCAAAGGCCGCGCCGTCTGCCTGCCGCTGGGTTTGGAGGATGGCGGCCAGCGGCGTTTGGAAGTCCGTCCGGGTGTCCCGGGTGGCCAGGAGGAAGGACATGACGTCCCTGTCCCGCCGCTGCTGGTCCTCGCCCACGGCGGCGTCCCCCGCTGCGTCCATCAGAGGTGTGAACCAGCCGGATCCGTATTCCCTCCGGCCCAGGACGCCCCAGTTGTCGGCGGCGGCGGCGCCCACGCAGTCCAGCAGCTCCAATGGATCCACCGCCCGTTCAAAATACAGGTCCAGACACAGCTGCTCCAGACGGTTGTTTATGTCCATATAGTCCTTTGGAATACCGCCGGTCTCCGAAAAGCTCCCCTCCGTCGTCTCATGGCCAAACCACTCCCGGACAAAGGCCTCCGCCGCCCCGGTAAGGGTCAGCAGCTCCGGGTGGTTTCCGGCGTCACATTCCGCCTGCAATTGGGCGTAATAGTCCGCGGCGGCCATGCCGCTGTCCGGAAACCAGAGATACAGGCTTCCCCTCACGTCGTAGAACCGCTCCACGCACCAGACGCCGCCCTCCCCCTGTTTCGCAGGCTGGGAGAGCACCAAGGTGTCATAGAGGCGGATGTCGCCGTCAAATGTGAAATAGGGATAGTATTTCAGGTAGGCGTGATTTCCCTCATAGCTGAAAGGCCGGCTGTAGACCTCATCAACGTCAAAGGGCGTCAGAGCGTTGCGTTCCACCGTGTCTGTCCGAACCTCCGGCCCGATGGCACAGAGGGCCTCCCAGGTGCTCCAGTCCTGGCTCCGGGTGTCGATTTTGCCGCCGGAGCGATAGAACTGGACGTCGGTGGGGATGGTGCAGAGATAGTACCGCTCTTCGTCCCTGGCAAAGACGGCGGTGCCGGGATGGTCGAAGCAGAGGAGCTGTTCAAATCCCGCCTGGTCCGTTACGCCAATGCTGAAGAGGAGGCCGAAGCCCCCGCCGTCGCCGTCGAAGTCCGCTTCGGCGGCCTCTACGGAGGCCCGCTCCCGCACACTCAATAGATCCGTCTGCCCCACCGTGGAGGTAAAGGGAGCGTATTCGTCCACAATCAGCAGATCCAGGTACTCCGTGGGGAGGGCAATCTCAATGCCGCCGCAGTCGTAAACGGTGTACCCCTCATCCGGGTCTGCCGGAACAGGGAGCTCGGAGTCGGCAGGAGCCGGCGGCGTCTCAGGCGGGGTCTGTCCGCCGCAGGCGGCCAGGGAACATAGGAGAAACAATGTGAAAAACAGTGCAGAGGCCCGGTGCATGGAAATCACCCTCTCCCGATATTGTCTATAGGTTTTATTATAGCGGATTTCCCGGGACAGTAATCTCAGAAGGATGACAAATGGAAACAAAGCGGTGACAATCCATTTGCCGGACACTTTGTCGTAATTTTTCGATAATAAGTAAAATATACTTGACAAATAGTCGCATCGGTGATATCCTGACCTCAGTTCAAACAAGGAGGTCTTTCTCATGGAATATCGGCTAGGTGTGGCGCTGGGCCTGGCGGCGGGCATTGGCGCGGGCGTTCTTTTCATCGTGCTGCTGTTCAAAAAGCGGATTCTGAGCTGCGCGTTTGACGAGCGGCAGGAGCGGGCCCGGGGCGTGGCCTTCAAGTACGGCTTCTTCGCCCTGATGTTTGCCATCATCCTCTACGGGATGCTGGATATGGTCCTGGGCCGCTGGTGCGACGCCATGGCGGGGGCATCCCTGTGCCTGTGTGTGGGGATCACGGTGTTTGCTGTCACCTGTATCCTCAAGGACGCCTATCTCAGCCTGAGGGAAAATCCCCGGTACATTATGACGCTGTTCGTCGTCATGTCCGCCGTCAACATTGCTTTTGGCGCCGTTCACATCCTGGACGGCGACATGGTGGAAAACGGCATTCTCACCTTCCGCTGCACCAACCTGGTGGTGGGGCTCATGACTACGGTGGTGCTGGTGGTGTATCTCGTCAACTTCCTGCTGCGGAGTCGGGAGGAGGCGGAATGAAGAACCTCCGCTTAAAATCCGCCCGGGCTGCCATGGACCTGAGCCAGCAGCAGCTGGCGGACGCCGTGGGCGTCTCACGGCAGACCATCAACGCCATTGAAAAGGGGGACTACAACCCCACCATCAAACTCTGCATTGCCATCTGCCGCACCCTGGGCAAGACATTGGACGAGCTGTTCTGGGAGTGATCTCCGGCAGCCCGGGCCGCTGGAAGCGGCTTTTCCCAAATTTGATATATGATACCGGAAGGGCACAGCCCTTCCGGTATCTCTTCTTATTCTTTTGTCAGCGTCAGCTTAAAATCCAGGCCGTCGGGTGTCTCCGATACCCGGTAGCCCATAGAGCGGGCCAGCCGGGTTACATTCTCCACCGCTACGCGGGCATCCGCCAGAACCTCCAGGGACGCCGGCGCGTCTTTCTGCAGTGCCTCCCGGACCATGAGAACGGGAGTGGGACAGCCAAAGCCGCGTGTATCGATCATCTTGCTCCCTCCTTTTTCGGCAGATGCGTCAGGGTGACGGCCAGCAGAACCGCAAAGCCCAGCACCACCGCCGCCATGCCGGCGGTGCCGATGCCGCCGACTTTATATGTACCGTCCACTACGGAATCCGCGTTTCCGGCCAGGCCGAAATTATGGGCTGCTGCGGCGCCGACTACCATGCCCAGCACGGACACGGCGGAATCCCCGCTGCCCTCTCCCGCCAGAATCAGCTGCCGCAGGGGGCAGCCGCCCAGCAGGGTGGAACCCCAGCCCGCCAGGGCCATGCCCAGGAAGGACCAGAGATATTGGGAGTGGGCAATGGGCTGCGAGAGCGCGGAGAGGTGGTAGTTCCCCAAAACCAGGTTGCCCAAGGTTACGGTGATCCAGATGGCCAGGAAGCCGGACAGCAGCCGGAAGTCCCGCAGCATAAAGGCGTCCCGCAGGCCGCCGGCCATGCATAGGCGGCTCCGCTGGGCGGCGGCACCCACCGTCCCTCCGGCGATCAGAGAGACCAGCCAGAAGGCGTGCTGGGAGCCGGGGCCCTCCTCGGAAAAGCGGAGCAGCGCAGGGGCCGCCAGCAGCAGAACCAGCAGAATCACCAGCACGCCGGGCAGCACGGCGCCCTCGGCGGCGGGAACCGGATAGGCCCGGCCAAGGGAGAATCCCCTCTTTAAAAAGAAGATGCCCACCAGAATCCCGGCTAAAAAGCCCAGCAGCCCCGCCACGGCGGTGAGATCTCCCCCGCCCAGACGGATGACCATCCGCAGGGGGCATCCCAAAAAGGCCAGCGCGCCGATCATCACAAACACACCGATCAAAAAGCGGCTGGCAGGGGAGGAGCCGGCCTTGGCCCGGAACTCCCTGGCCGCCGCAGCGGACACCAGGGCCCCTATTACAATTCCTGCAATTTCCGGCCGCAGGTACTGAACCTTGGCGGCGCTGTGGAACCCCAGGGCACCGGCAATATCCCGCTCAAAGCAGGCAATGCAGAAGCCCATGTTTTTTGGATTGCCCAGGGCCGTCAGCACCAGTGCCGCCGCGCCGGTCATCACACCGGCCAGCAGAATGGGACCGTAGTCCCGTATCCAGGTTTTCTCTCTCATGCGCAGTTTTCCTCACTTTCTTCTCTCCTTCGCTATTCTTTTTGGAAAATAGCGATTTGCAAAAACAACGGCCGGGAGCTCAGACCGTTATCTGGTAAAAACCCGCCGTCTCCACTCCGGCCTCTGCCAGAGACGTCTCCAGCGTTTCCCGCAGCTCCGGCGGCGCAGACCAGGCAATTCCGCAGTCTGAGGTCAGCTGGCGGGGCACGGAGATCAGCTTTCCCTCCAGACCCAGCCTGCGGCAGGCCGATTCTGCAGCCATGGCACCGGCCGTAGTATGGAATGTCACCACAACGCGGAGCCGTCTCTGCCGCATGATCGTTTCCCCCCACACCGTTGTTTTTTTAAGAGTATAACACAGCGGGACAAAAATTGCGAGATCCATTTTGAGTATCACGGAATATGCGGAAAAACGGCCCTGAACAGGGCCGTTCTCCGCTATCTCTCCAGCCCGATGAAGCTGGCTCGCCACTGTCCGTCCGTACAGGACAGCTCCATGGTCACATAGTCATATGGTTCCTCGGCGCTTACCCGATGCCGGACGGAGACCTCGGCGGAGGCGGGGGCCCGGTCGTCGTCCGTGGAGATGTCCACCCCGGCGATATTGACCTGGCCAGACACGTCCTCCTCATAGCCGCAGACCCAGGCGCCCTCTTCCAGCAAGGCGCTTGCCTCGGACGTCCACTGACCGGAGAATACCGCCGGCAGCAGGGCGTCCACCGTCTCCCGCAGGGCTGTCATCCACTCCGGCACCGCCACGTCCGGTGGAACGGGCTGGAAGGACGAGGACATGTCGGCAAAGTTGACCCCATGGCCCTCGGCGGCCTCGGTGAAATACCGGGCGGTGAGGACGTATACGCCGCCCTGCCGGTCATCCGCCAGGGTGACGGCGGCATTGGCCGCATCCCACTCTGCGCCGTATTCCGTGCCGTTCCAGGCAGCCAGAGCAATGCGGCCCCCGGAACCCGGCTGGTCCTGCACAATGTCATACTCCTCCGCCAGCAGTTCCCGGGTCTCCTCCAGAACCGTGTCCAGCGGGACGTTCCGCCGGTGGGAGACGGTCAGGCTGCACTCCGGCATCCCCTCCGGCAGGGGCTCCCGGGGGCGGACGATATAGAGGCCGTCCTCCCAGGTTCCGCAGTAGATCTCCTCGTTAATATAGAGGATAAAGTCGTCTGCAGTTTCCTGCTGCTCCGCCGCGCCGTAGCTGATCTGCACCAGGTGCAGATCCCCGATGTCCCCGCCGGTGAGGGCCAGGATCTCCGGGGCCGCCTGGACGTTGTCCGGCGGAGACGGGACATCCGGCGTCACCGGCGCAGCGGGCCGCCGTGACATATAGACTGCCAGGGTGCAGAGGACTGCCAGACATGCCGCGGCAGCCAATCCGCCCCACCGGAGCCCGGCGGCTCTGCGCTTTCGCTCACTCCGCTCCAGCAGCGCCGGGTCCGCGCCGCCGATGGCCAAAAACAGCCGCTCCTGATTCATCGCTCAAACCCCTCCTTTTCCAAATGGCTCCGAAGCTTTTCCCGGCTGCGGTAGAGGCTGGTTTTCACTGTGTTCAGCTTCAGCCCGTATCGGGCCGCAATCTCCGCCAATGGCTCGGCGTACCAGTACCGCCGCAAAAAGATATCGCAGTCCCGGGGCGGCAGCGTGCGGAGGAAACGGTTGATCTCCCGCTCCAGCTCCGCGTCCTCCACGGCCTGGGCCGCACTGGGGGAGGATGGGACGCACTTCCCCAGTTCCTCCAGCACCAGAGGCAGCTCTCCGCCGCCCCGCTTTTCCGCCCGGGCCGCCCGAAAGCGGTTAAAGGCAAGGCTCCGGGCAATTTTTCCCAAATACGGGGCCAGTCTGTCCGGCCGGTTCTCCGGCATGGAGTTCCACGCTCCCAGCCAGGTGTCGTTCACGCACTCCTCCGCGTCCTGAGCGCTGGCCAGAAGGTTATAGGCTATGGCATAACAGTATCCGCCGTATTTCCGGCTGGTTTCCGCAACGGCATCGGCGCTGCGCCGCCAGTACAGCTCCACAATGCGGCTGTCCTCCACCTCCGTCATCTCCTCTCAGTCTGTATCAAAAGGCCTTTCACCCCTCAAGTCAGAAAAGAGAGGAAAAGGTTCTCCGCAATTTTAAATAATCTCATCAACGTATCCGAAGGGTTCTAAAGTGCTTATGCGGTCCCGCCGCCGCCGGCGTCCCGTCCGGCACAAAGCGCAGTTCGCCGCGGCAGACGCAGATCAGCGTCCAAATTCCTGCGGTGGCTGTCCGGCCGCGCCGTCTCCGCATGGTGGTCAAAGTGATAGCGCCGGTCACAGGAGTACCGCCCTACCCGGGTCGGGTAGTAAAACAGCTCCCGGGCCAGAGCAGGCGGCGTAAAAAAATATCGCCGGGAGTTCCCCGGCACCCCCGCTTCCGGAATATTCACCCTGTATACATCCGTTCTCCTTTTTCTCCGATACTACGCTTTCCGGCGCCCGAATGCAACATAGAATCGGGATTCCGGGGAGAATTTCCCCTGTGGTTCAGGCCAAAGCCGCGGCACCGGTTCCGGGGAGTGCACGGCGTCCGGAACCGGCTGCCGGAAGCGACGTTTTCCTTTACATTATCGCGGTTTGTGCTATAATAACCGCAAAGCGGCGATTATTATTTGATTCCGGCCGCTTTTTCCGTCCCCGGCGGGGCCGATGGAGAGTTTTTCGGCTATGGCAGAGGTCACGGCTTTTGAGCTGCTGTCGGGACAACGGGAGAGACGGCGCTCCGCCTTTGGGGGAAGTGTGTGAAACTGTGTTTGGAGGAGAGGGAAATGGAACAGAGGAAGCGGCGCATTGTGGTCAAGGTGGGGACATCCACTCTTACCCATGACTCCGGCAGCCTGGATCTCAGAAGTATGGAGCGCCTGGCCCGAACGCTGGCAGACCTGCACGGCCTGGGCCATGAGGTCATCCTTGTGACCTCCGGCGCCATCGCCGTGGGGACAGAGAAGCTGGGACTCTCCCAGCGGCCCACAGAGCTGCGGATGAAGCAGGCTGCGGCTGCAGTGGGACAGTGTCGGATGATGCACATCTACGACAAACTCTTCTCCGAGTACAGCCAGTCCGTGGCCCAGATCCTCCTGACGGGGGAGGACGTGGAGGATCCGGACCGGGCGGAACATCTGCGGGGCACCTTCTCCGCACTGCTCTCAATGGGGGTCATCCCGGTGGTGAACGAGAACGACTCCGTCTCCTCCGCGGAGATTGAGACCGGCCATCACAAGGTTCTGGGCGATAACGACACCCTGTCCGCAATTGTGGCAGGGCTGTGCGAGGCGGATCTGCTGATCCTGCTCAGCGACATCGACGGACTGTATGACGCGGATCCCAAATCCCACCCGGAGGCAAAGCTCCTCCACCGGGTGGAGGCCCTGACGCCGGAGATTCTGGAGATGGCCGGCGGCGCGGGCACCTGGCGGGGCACCGGCGGCATGGCCACCAAGCTCTCCGCCGCCCGGATCGCCATGGCCGCCGGGTACGACATGGTGATTACCAACGGGGCCAGGGTGGAGAGCCTGTATGGAATTGTGGCCGGGGAGGACATCGGGACGAGGTTTGCAGCCCGGAGAGCCGGGAATTAAGGAGACAGCCGCCGGGCAGCGCCCCGGCTGTCCGCAAGAAGGAGGAAATTGCTATGACTCCGTTGGAACGGCAGGGTGCGGCAGCAAGAGCGGCATCCTATGTCCTGGCCTCTGCCGGAACTGTGAGGAAGAACCGGGCGCTGGAGGCCATTGCGGAAATTCTTGAGAGACGGCAGGAGCAGTGGCTGGATGCCAACAGGGAGGATGTGGCGGCGGCGGAGGCCGCCGGTATGCGCCCGGCCATGCTGGACAGGCTGACTTTGACGCAGCCGCGGATTGCCGCCATTGTGGAGGGCGTCCGCCAGGTGGCCGCCCTGCCGGATCCCATCGGGAAAGTGGATCGGATGGAGACCCGGCCCAACGGCCTGATCATCGGGCGGCGGCGGGTGCCCCTGGGGGTTGTGGCCATCATCTTTGAGGCCCGGCCCAATGTCACCGTGGACGCGGCGGCGCTGTGCCTGAAGTCCGGCAACCCCTGTATTCTCCGGGGCGGGAAGGAGGCCATCCGGTCGAACCGGGCAGCGGCGGCCCTGATGCGGGAGGCGCTGGCCTCCGCGGGTTTGCCGGAGGACTGCATTTCCCTGGTGCAGGATACCAGCCGGGAGACGGCCAATGAGCTGATGCATCTGGATGGGTATGTGGATGTGCTGATCCCCCGGGGCGGGGCGGGATTGATCCGCGCGGTGGCGAAGGAGGCCAGCGTGCCCGTCATCCGCACCGGCGAGGGCGTGTGCCACGTCTATATCGACAGTGAGGCAGACCTGGACATGGGGGCGGAGATTTTGTACAACGCCAAGTGCTCCCGCCCCTCGGTGTGCAACGCGGCGGAGTGCGTGCTGATTCAGGAGAACGTGCTGGAGCCCTTTTTGGAAAAGGCAGTGCCCCTGCTGGATCGGCACCATGTGGAGCTGCGCTGTGACGAGAGGGCGCTCAGGGTTTTGGGCAGCCGGGGTGTCCCGGCGGCGGAGAGCGACTGGGACGCGGAGTACGACGACTATATTCTGGCGGTCCGCACCGTGAAAGACATGGAGGAGGCCATCAGCTTTATCAACGACCACGGCACCCGGCACTCCGAGAGCATTGTCACCGCCAGCTATTTCAAGGCCCAGCGGTTTCTGGATGCGGTGGATGCGGCGGCGGTGTATGTCAACGCCTCCACCCGCTTTACCGACGGCGGTGAGTTCGGCCTGGGGGCGGAGATCGGCATCTCCACCCAGAAGATGCACGCCCGGGGCCCCATGGGGCTGGAGGAGCTGACCAGCTGCAAGTATGTGATCTACGGGCAGGGACAGGTCCGGTGAGATGCCGGGGGCGGATGTGAAGAACGGGGAGGAGACGGAATGATACACGGTCAGATTTCAGCCGCCGGGCCGAGGCTGGGCTTTATCGGCGTTGGAAATATGGGGGGAGCGCTGGCCCGGGCCGCCGGGCACAGGCTCTCCGGGGATGCCATCCGGCTGTCCAACCGTACGCCGGAAAAAGCGGCGGTTCTGGCGGAGGAGCTGGGCTGCCGGGCGGTGGACAGCGCTGCCGCGGCGGAGTGGGCGGACTATATTTTGCTGGGTGTGAAACCACAGATGATGGGGGGCCTGCTGGCGGAGCTGCGGCCGGTGCTGGAGACCAGGGCAGGGGACTTTGTCCTGGTGACAATGGCGGCAGGGCTGACCGTTGCCCGCATCCGGGAGCTGGCGGGAGGGGATTATCCGGTGATCCGCATCATGCCGAACACCCCTGCCTCGGTGGGAGAGGGCATGATCCTCTATACCTGCGGGCCCGGCGTGACGGAGGACGAGGAGCGGATTTTTTTGGACGCTATGGCCGGGGCAGGGCGTTTTTCCGCCCTGCCGGAGGAGCTGATGGACGCCGGCTCCGCCGTGTCCGGCTGCGGCCCCGCTTTCGTCGATCTGTTCCTGGAGGCCCTGGCGGACGGCGGTGTGGCCTGTGGATTGCCCCGGGCCCAGGCCCTGGAGCTGGCGGCCCAGATGGTAGTGGGGTCGGCAAAGCTGGCGCTGGTGTCCGGGAGACATCCCGGCGCGCTGAAAGACGCCGTGTGTTCCCCCGGAGGTACCACCATCCAGGGCGTCCGCGCCCTGGAGCGTTCCGGATTTCGGAGCGCGGTGATGGAGGCGGTCATCGCCGCCTATGAGAGGACGCTGGAACTATAGAGGCCCTCCCGATGCACGGCAAAAGCCGAGCGGAGGTGATGGGGCACAGCCGTAGAAAATTCTGACTGGGAGGACTGCCGCGCATGGAGTACCGGAAATTTGACGGAACATATATCGTACGTATCGACAGGGGAGAGGAGATTCTGGAGCAGGTGAGGGCGCTGGCTTTGAAAGAGGGCATCCGCCTGGCGTCGGTTCAGGCCCTGGGCGCGGTGAACGAGTTCACCGTGGGGGTTTTCAGGCCCGGGGAGAAGAGATACGACGCCAACAGCTTTCAGGGGGACTTTGAGATTGTCTCCCTCACCGGCACCATCAATACCATGGACGGGGAGTTTTACACCCACCTGCACATGAGCGCCGGAGACGGCAGCGGCCATGTGTTCGGCGGGCATTTGAACCGGGCGGTGGTCAGCGCCGTCTGCGAGATGGTGGTGACGGAAATTCCCGGCTCCGTAGACCGGGTTTTCAGTGAAGAGGTGGGGCTGAACCTGTTTAAATTTTAGATTTCTGCCTGAGGCTGCCGGGGGAACCAAAGGGCTGAGCCGCTGGTGAGGAAGGGTGTGCGGAAAACCCGGGAGGGGTTTCCCGTGCGGCAAAAACTAAAAATCCCCTCGCCAATCCGCACACGTTGAGATACTCTAAGGCCGCCGCAGGGAATCCCGCGGCGGCCTTTTCATATCAGATCGCCCTCCGAGTGGTCCCGCAGAGGCAGGTCCCGGAAGATCTCTCCCTCAATCCGCTCGTATTCCGCCGGGCCCCTGGAGCGGCGCATCCTGCCGCCGTACCGCTCCCCGCCGTCAAAGAGGTGGATGAGATAAAACCAGACCTCCTTCATCCGCTGGGAGGCCGGTCCGACCTGGCCGTAAAAGGCCTGGTATTCCCGGTAGAGGGCAGCGGTGAAAGACTGCAGCTCCTCCCGGCTGGCGGCGGGCCCGCCGCGGAGCTTTCGCAGCAGGGCCGGATCCGCCACGACCCCCCGGCCGATCATCACTGCCTCCGCCTGGGGAAAGGCGGCCTCAAAGCCCCGGCACTCCGCCAAAGTGCGCAGGTCGCCGTTGTAGCACACGGGGTTCCGGCTCTCCGCCAGGGCTGCGGCGAACACATCCCGGTGGACGGCGCCCCGGTATTTCTCCTTCTGCACCCGGGGATGGATGGTCAGGCAGGCGATGGGATAGCGGTTGTAAATCTCCAAAAGATGCCTGAACTCCTCCGGAGACTGGATGCCCAGCCTGGTTTTGACAGAGACGGGCAGGGGGGCGCGGGCGAATACCCGGTCGAAGAATCGATCCAGCTCCTCCGGTTTTGCCAGGAAGCCGGCCCCTTTGCCCTTGGCGGTGACGGTGCCGGAGGGGCAGCCCAGGTTCAGGTTCACCTCGGAATAGCCCAGGTCCCGCACTGTCTCCGCCGCCCAGAGGAAGTCCTCCGCCCGGCAGGTCATCACCTGGGGCACCTGGGGCAGGCCGGCGCCGTCCGGCGGCTCCAGCTCCCGGCGGTCCCGGGGCGTCAGGATGTGCTGGGGAGTGGGGGAGAAAAAGGGGATGAAGCAGCGGTCTGCACCGCCGAAATACCGGCCCCAAACCCGGCGGAACACGAGTTTTGTGATGCCGTCCAGGGGGGCCAGGTCATAGCGGGCGATCATGGCAGCACTTCATCCCACTCGGCCTGGCGGAAGCCCGTCAATACGAAGTTGTCCCCAACCAGGATGGGCCGCTTTACCAGCATGCCGTCGGAAGCCAGCAGCCGCAGCTGCTCCTCCTCGCTCATAGAGGGGAGTTTGTCCTTGAGCTCCAGGGCGCGGTATTGGAGGCCGCTGGTGTTGAAGAATTTTTTCAGCGGGCTCCCGCTGGCCTTCCACCAGGCCCGCAGTTCCTCTGCGGTGGGGTTCTCCAGCTTGATGTCCCGGATCTCACAGGAGACCCCCTTGGCGTCCAGATAGGATTTTGCCCTCTGGCAGGTGGTGCATTTCGGATAGTGCAGAAATAACATGGCGACGCTCCTTTGTCTGTTATGAGAACAGATTCAGCTGTTCTCCGGCCTGTTTGTCCTCAAATTCCATGAGCCAGCCCATGGCCGACTCCGGCTCCCAGAGAATGCCTTGCCCTTGGCACTCCTCCCGGAAAATCCGTGTCAGAGGGGCGGCATTGGGACTCAGGCACTCATAGCGGTTTCCGAAGGCGCGGATATACCGCTCCTTCATGCCGGGGAAATGCCGGTCCAGCCGGGCATAGAAGTACTCCCGGTCCCCGTCCCGGAGGGTGACGCCCATGCCGAAGTTGACGATGGCCTCCACCCCGGCGGCAAAGCAGTAGTCCAGAAGCCCCCGCAGGTTCTCCTCCGTGTCGTTGAGGAAGGGGAGGATGGGGCACAGCCACACGCCGGTATGGATGCCCGCCTCATGGCAGGTTTTCAGCATCTCGAACCGGCGGCGGGTGGTGCAGACGCCTGGCTCCAGGATGCGGCAGAGGCCCTCGTCAAAGGTGGTGAAGGTGGTGCAGACCACGGCCTTTCCCTTTTGGTTAATGCGTTTTAAAAGATCCAGATCCCGCAGAAGCAAGTCGGACTTTGTGAGCACCGACACGCCGAAGCCCTGGCGTTCGATAACCTCCAGGCACCTCCGGGTCAGGCGGGTCTCCCGTTCCAGGGGCAGGTAGGGGTCGCACATGGAGCCGGTGCCGATCATGCAGCGCCGGCGCTTGCGGCGGAGGGCGTCCTCCAGAAGCTCCGGGGCGTTGGCCTTTACCGCCACGTCCTCGAAGGCGTGGTCCATCTGGTAGCAGGTGCTGCGGGAGTCGCAGTAGATGCACCCGTGGGTACAGCCCCGGTAGACGTTGATGCCGTTTCGGGCGGAGAGGATGGACTTGGCCTGAATCTCGTGCATAATACGCCCCTCCCCTTTAGGCCTTGTTTGAAAAATGTCAAAACGCCCAAACGACGGACCATTTTCCGCCACTCTGCATTGATTTTCCTTGCCATATTGGGCGGTTCTTAGCGGCTTTACCGCTTAGAACCGCTGCATCCCCCCTGCGGGGACACAAAGTATGGCTGCGTCAAATCGCCTTGATTGGCGAAAAAATCTCTCGCCGTTGGGCATTCCGCCATTTATCAAACAAGGCCTGAACAAATCAAGTATATCAAAAAAGAGACCCAGGGGCAAGGGCAAAATCCCCGGGCGACCTCCTGAGCGCCAGGGGATTTTGGCCCTGCCCCCGGAGAGGGTTTGCAGCAGCCCCGGCGGGCCCCAAAGATTGAAAGACGCAGAGGCACACAGGAGCCGTCAAGCCGTTATCCGGCGGCGGTAAATATGGGTTTTATGGGCGGGGCGAATGTCCCTCCTTTGCCCTGCCCTCCCCGCCGGGCTGAGAGATGACAGACCACTCGGCGTCCGCCTGTGCCTCGGTCAGAATTTGAAAGGCGGCGCCCGGATCCTGTTTCTCCAGGGAGATCCTGGCAAATGCCACCGCGCTGGACAAAATCCGATAGGGTTCTTCATAGTCCACTGTATATCGCCTCCTCCGATATAGTGATTATAATCACTATAATAGGAAATTGCAAGCCTCATATAATGCATACGGGGTGATATTTTGCCGATTACGTTTGAACCTATGAGGGATTTTATGGCGGTTCATAAAATTTCTTATTATCATCTGGCAAATGAGGGGATTGACCCGCAGACGCTTCAGCGCATCCGGCATGACCGCCCGGTCACGACCGATACCCTGGACAAGCTCTGTGCGATTATGCGCTGTCAGCCTGGGGATTTGATCGCCTGGCGGAGGGAGATGGAGGAGAGCTGACCGCCGCCCGGAAGGTTCCGGGCGGCGGTTTTCCGGTTTGGGGCAGGTCAGTGTCCTCTGTGCTTCTCCCGCTTCTTTTCCTGCCGCAGGGCAAATTGGCGGGCCTGCTCCGCCTGCCGCTCCTCCCGGGTGCGGCGGCGTTTCGCCTCTTTGCCCTGCTTCCGCTGGGCCGCCAGGGCCTGCTGGACTTTGGCGCCGGTTCCCGGCGTTTCCAGCTGCCGCTTGATCTGGCGCTGGCGCCGCTTGGGGCTGACGGGCCGCTCCGCCGGGTCCTGGCCCCGCACGGATGGACTGAACCGCAGGCGACGGTGGTTCTCCAGCAGGAAGGCGTAGACCTCATAGTCCTTTGGCTCCGGGCCGAAGGTGATCTTGCAGACTTCCCAGGTTCCGCCGCTGCCCCGCTCGAAGAGCCCCACCCAGAAGGGGTCCTCAAAATAGACCGTCAGTCTGGCATATCCGGTTTCCATGGCAGTTTCCTCCTTAAGATTGGAGCCGCTGGCCCCGAAGTAGCCGGAGAACGGACAACCAAGGAGGCAGGTTACTGAGCCCTGTTCGGGGCCGCCCGGACTACCGACCGGGCCGTGTTTTTATCTCCGCAGGTTCCAATATAAAAGATTTTTGATTGCCCGTCAAGTTGTGCTGGAAATTCCGGGGAGAACGTGGTATGATAAAAAACCAAATCACATGTATTATTTTTTGAAATGGAGGAAAGCCTATGCGCACTTTGTTGAAAGGCGGCAGCGTGGTTTCCGCCTCCGGCGTGAAGCGGGCCGATATCCTGATTGACGGCGAGAAGATCGCAAAAATCGGACGGGGCCTCCGGGAGGACTTTGATACGGCAGTGGACGTGGAGCACTGCCTGCTGTTCCCCGGATTTATCGACGCGCACACCCACTTTGATCTGGACGTGTGCGGCACCACCACGGCGGACGACTTCTATACCGGCAGCCGGGCGGCCCTCCGGGGAGGCACCACCACGGTGATCGACTTCGCCTGCCCCAATAAGGGAGAGAGCCTCCACCACGGGCTGGAGCTTTGGCACAAAAAGGCCGACGGCCGCACCTTCTGCGACTACGGCTTCCATATGACCATCGACGACTGGAGCGAGAGTATCCGGTCGGAGATTCCGGATATGTTTGCAAAGGGCGTCTCCTCCTTCAAGATGTATATGACCTATCCGGCCATGATGGTGGGCGACCGGGACATGTACTGGGCCCTGAAAGAGCTCAGGCACCTGGGGGGCATCTGCGGCGTCCACTGCGAAAACGCCGGAATCATCGACGGCATGGTCGCCGAGCGGAAGAACGCCGGGGAGCTGTCCCCCGCCAGCCATCCCCTGACCCGCCCCCCCTGTGCGGAGGCGGAGGCAGTGGGCCGGCTGCTACGCATCGCCCAGGCGGCGGACTGCCCTGTCATCATCGTTCACCTCACCTGCCGGGAGGCCCTGGAGGAGGTGGAGCGGGCCCGGCAGCGGGGACAGAAGGTCTATGTGGAGACCTGCCCCCAGTATCTGCTGCTGGACAACAGCCTGTATTTTAACGGCGACTACTCCACCGCGGCCCGGTATGTCTGCGCCCCGCCCCTGCGGGAGAAGTGGCAGCAGCACGACCTGTGGCGGGCATTGCGCCACGGGGAGATTCAGACCGTCTCCACCGATCACTGCTCCTTTACCCTGGCCCAGAAGGACGCCGGGCGGGAGGACTTTACCAAAATTCCCGGGGGTCTTCCAGGGGTGGAGACCCGGGGCGAGCTGATCTACTCCTGCGGCGTGGCCACCAAGCGCATCACGGAGGCGCAGATGTGCAGGGTGCTGTGCGAGAACCCCGCCAGGCTCTACGGCCTCTTTCCGCGGAAGGGGGTGCTCCGGCCCGGCAGCGATGCGGACATCGTGGTCTACGACCCCGGCGACAGCCACGTCATCCGGGCAGAGGAGTGCGTTGCCAATGTGGACTACAACCCCTACGAGGGCTTCGTCACCTCCGGCGGCATCCGGCAGGTGTGGCTGCGGGGCGGTCTGGCCGTGGAAAACGGCAGGGTGCTGGACGAGACGCCCCGGGGCAGCTATATGGCCCGGGGAAAATGCTCCCTGTGAGGGCGGGAAATGAATATTTTACGGCAGGGGCCCACGAGACCGTGAGCCCCTGCCGCTGCTTTTGCTCTCAATGGGGAAACGCTGCGGCGGAAGGTTGTTTCCCCCGGTGTTCCGCCTCGGTCATTGGGCCTCCGGCGGTTCCGTCCAGCTCCGTGCTGCGGCCATGCACATGTCGTCCAGCCGGCCGCGCCGGATGAGCGCGGAGGACCAGTCCGGGGGAATTGCGTCAAACCCGTAGAGCACGCCGGCAAGCCCGCCTGCGACTGCGGCGACGGTGTCGGTGTCCCCACCCAGGTTGACCGCCCGCAGGACGCAGGCGCGGTAGCTGCCGGTGGTCAGAAGACACCAGACGGCGGCCTCCAGGGTGTCCGCCACGTAGCCGCTGCTGCGAATCTGATCCGCCGGCGTTTCGGCAAAGCCGGGGGAGAACAACCTGGAGAACGCAGCGTGCTCGGGGTCTGTGCGGTAGAACCTGTCCGCATTTTGCAGCCCCCGCCGGATGGCCGGGGAGGTCTGCTCCTCCAGCAGGGACTCCATGATAAATGCGTAGATGCCGCAGGCCTCCATAGAGCGCCTGTGGGCGTGGGTCAGGGCGGACACGGCGTGGACCTCCCGAATCCGCTCCTCCGGGCCGGCGTCTTTCCGGGGGCAGAAGTGCTGGTACAGAGGGACGGGGAGAATCCGCATCAGCGAGCCGTTTCCGTTGTCCCGCTCCCCGGCGCCGCCATAGGGCTTTCCGTGCAGATAGTCCGCAATTGCCCGGAAGGTTGTGCGGCCGATCCCGAATGCCCGGCCAAAGGGGGTGTAAGCCCCGCTGTTTGCCCACTGGGAAAAGCGCAGCATCATGTCCTCCGGGACGACGGCCCTCCGCTCCGTCAGGCTTGCCAGCGTACACAGCGTCATGGAGGTGTCGTCGGACCATGAGCCACTGGGCAGATTGTGCGTGCCGAAGGCCCGCATATCCGTCACGGGGTGCACGGCCAGCCGCTCCCGTCCGACAAACTCCAGGGGGACGCCCAGGGCGTCTCCCACCGCATGGCCGAAGACGGCGGATTTCACGGTTTCATATACCTTTTGCACCTGTCGGCTTTCCGGCATGTCCAACATCCTCTCCGGCGGTATTCCGCCGATTCTTAGAAGCTGTACCACCGATTGGTACAGCTTCCCAAGTCCTGAAGGTACTCAGGGGGCGGCCCGCCCTTCCAGGAGGCGGCGGGCGACGGCCACATTTCCGTGTTCCATCTCCCGGAGGCGGGCGACCGCGGCGGCTTGGGCCTCCGGGTGTGCAGCCCGGGCTGCCGCCTGATCCACCATGGATTTCAGGGTCTCCTCCGTCAAAACGTCCAGATCGGCAAATAAGTCCTGTCCGATATACCGGAGAAAAGCGGAGACCTTGGGGTCGTACACGACGCCTGCCAGGGGGATCCCCTGTCCGGCGGCGAAGATCAGGGCGTGGAGCCGCATGGACACCAGGGCCTCCATCCGGGCCAGTGTGCCGATCATGGTACCCGCCCGGCCCGCATCGTCCAGGAAGTAGCAGGGGATGCCGCCCGTCCCCTGGGCGGCCATCCGGTTTGCGGTGCTGTCCAGCCCTTTTTCCACCGATACAAACAGGGGCGTCAGGCCGTAGGTCTCGTAGGCGTATCGGGCCGCCGCGCCGAAGAGAGGGGCCTTTTCCTCGAAGCCGGGCCACCGGCGCAGGGCAAAACAGAGGTATTTGCCGTGGGGCGGGATGCCGGATCGCAGCAGCACGCTGTCCACCTCGTCGTCTCCCGCCGGGCGCAGGGTCAGGGCGGGATCTGCCGTCAGCAGAATCTCGGGCGCTGTCACGCCCATGGACCGGAGCTCGTCCCGGGAGTCCGGCTCCCGCAGGGTGATGACATCCACACAGCGGTTTAAAACCCGGGCAGAGAGCCTGCGGTGGCTGTCCCGGGTCACGGGGCCGATGCCGCAGCCGTACATCTGGACGGCGCAGCCCGCCCGCTTTGCCGCCCGGATATTGGCCAGGTAGAACCACAGGGAGCGGCGGGAGGTCACGTCCTGAATCAGGCTGCCGCCGCCGTTGATATAGAGCTTTGCGCGTTTCATGGCCCTGTGCCAGGCGGGGATATTCATCCGGCTGACGGCCCGCACCCGGTAGGCCAGACGGGTGTCCTTTGGGTTTTTGGACAGCACGGTTACAGGCATGTCCGGGTCGATGGAGCGCATCTCCTGCAAAATGGCCTCCAGGATCGCGTCGTCCCCGGCGTTGCCCCGCCCGTAGGCCCCGCAGATTACCACGCCGTCCCGACCTGCAGGAGGACGGCTGTGGCGCCGGAGAATCTCCCCGTAGATGTGCAGCTGGGTATCCACGGTTTTTTCAATGGAGAACTGGGAGGAGGCCTTTTGATAGAGCTTCTCCCCCATGTCCCGCCGCAGGGCGTCGTCGCTACCCAGGGCGGCCAGGTGACGGGCCAGGGCTTCCCAGTCCCCCGGGGCGAAGAGAAAGCCGTTGACGCCGGTGTCAATGAGGTTGGGAATGCCGCCCACGGCGGTGGAGACGGTGGCCAGGCGGAAGCGGGCCCCCTCCGTCAGGGCGTAGGAGAAGGTCTCGGAGAGAGAGGTGAGGGTGTTGATATCCAGTGCGCTGTAAAAGCGGTCCATGCCGCCGGAGATCCACCCCGCGAAGGTGACTTGCCGGAGTATGCCCAGCCCCCGGGCCAGGGACTCCAGCTTTTCCCGCTCCTCGCCGTCCCCGGCGATGACCAGCCGCAGGCGGGGACACTGCGCATATGCGGCGGCAAAGCCCCGGAGAAGGGTGGACATGTCCTTCACCGGGTTCAGCCGGGCGGCAATGCCCACCACTACGGAGTTTTCGTCCACATCGGCGCCCAGCCCCCGCAGGTACTCCAGGCGGTCCCCCTGGTCCGGGGCGGGGGTGAAGTCAATGCCGTTGTAGATGGCGTAGAAGCGGTCGGGGGCAAAGCCCCGGGAGATCAGCAGATCCACCATGGCGTCGGACACACCGATGCGGTAGTCCAGCCGCCGCAGGGCAAAGGCGTTGATGGTGCCGAAGGTGAGGCGGCTGAGGGGGCGGCCCATGTAGTCGATGCGGTAATCGCTGTGGATGGTGCTGACTACCGGCAGGCCGGTGGCCTTTTGCAGCATGGCGCCGATCATGTTGGCCCGGGAGCCGTGGCAGTGGATAAGCTCATAGCCCCCGCTGCGGATATACTCCGCCAGCTGCCGGCGGATGCGGAAGATATGGTTGCCCGCCATAATCCTGGTGGGAATGCCCAGGCTGCGGGCCTCCTGCGCAAAGGGGCCCTCCCGGAAGCACACCAGCTGGGCGGTGATGGTCTGGTTGAGACGCTGGAGCAGACTCAGCACATGGGTTTTGGCGCCACCGGAGTCGCCGCCGCTGATGAGATGGATGACTTTCATATGGAACGACCCTCTTCTTAAATTTACTCTTGTGTAATTTCAGGAAATAGTATACAATATTTCCCGAACGTTGTCCACAATGAACACCCGTTACGGAGGAAATCATGGAAAAAAAAGCAAAGCGTATTGGAAAGTTTAATATTGTTGATATCATCGCCGTTATTCTGATTCTGGCAGTGGCGGCGTTTGCGGGCTGGAAGCTGCTGGGCCCGGATGATACCGCCGGCGCGCCCCGGGATATGACCAAGGTCACTTATGTTGTGAAGGTGGAGGGCGTCCCGGCAGAGCTGTACGAGAACTGTATCGGCCATCTGCCCTCTCCACTGATGGCCTCCGGCGCTCTGGTGGGCGGCGAGATTGTGGCGGTGGAGGAGGAGCCCTATTATGTCCTCAGCGCAAATGGGGAGTGGATTTTGGACGAGGCCCACACCACGCTGCTGTTCACCGCGGAGACGGAGACGCCCACGGCGGCGGTAATGACCACCAAGGTGGGCGATCAGGAGGTGCGGATCGGCAAGACGGATTACATTTTGAAGAGTGAATTCATCGAGTTTGCCGACGGTACCATCGTGGACGTCCGGTGGGGCGGCTGAGCGCCGTCCGGCGGGACGGGAGAACGGCAGACAACACGGGAGAACAACAAAGGCAGGGCCGCCCGGTTACGGGCGGCCCTCAGCTTTGTCAGTCGGCGAACAGGGAGGTGGAGAGGTAGCGATCCCCGGTGTCCGGCAGCAGAGTCACAATGGTCTTGCCGCGGTTCTCCGCCCGTTTTGCCAGCAGGACGGCGGCCCACACGGCGGCGCCGGAGGAGATCCCCACCAGCACGCCCTCTGCCCGGCCCATCCGCCTGGCGGCGGCAAAGGCATCCTCGTCCTTTACAGGGATGATCTCATTGTATACGCCGGTGTCCAGCACCTCCGGCACAAAGCCGCCGCCGATTCCCTGGATATTGTGGGGCCCGGCGGCGCCTCCGCTCAGCACCGGGGAGGATGCGGGCTCTACCGCCACCACTTCTACGGCCGGATTCCGGCTCTTCAGGTAGTTTCCCACGCCGGTGAGGGTGCCGCCGGTCCCGACGCCGGCTACGAAGATATCCACGTTTCCGCCGGTATCCTCCCAGATCTCGGGGCCCGTGGAGGCTGTATGCGCGGCGGGGTTGGCGGGGTTGACAAACTGGCCGGGGATGAAGCTGCCGGGATTTTCGGCGGCCAGCTCTTCGGCCCTGGCAATTGCCCCCGTCATGCCCCTGGCCCCCTCCGTGAGTACGACTTCTGCACCGTAGGCCCTCATCAGCCGGCGGCGTTCCACACTCATGCTGTCAGGCATGACGATGACGACGCGGTAGCCCCGGGCGGCGGCTACGGCGGCAAGGCCGATGCCGGTGTTGCCGGAGGTGGGCTCGATGATAAGGCCGCCCGGTTTCAGCAGGCCCCGGGCCTCCGCGTCGTCAATCATGGCCCTGGCGACCCGGTCTTTTACGCTGCCCGCCGGGTTGAGGTACTCCAGCTTGCACAGGATGCGGGCCTCCAGGCATTCCTCTTTTTCCAGGCGTACCGGCTCCAGCAGCGGCGTTCCGCCGATGAGCTGGTCAAGGGATGTGTAAACTCTGCCCATGTTTTTTCCTCCCAATGTGATTTGTTTTGCGGAAAACGGCCTGTGCCGGACAAAGGGGACAGCAAGCAGAACCGTACAACCAACTGTTTTGATGGGTTTATATGGGATTATAAACCTGCGGCAGGCAGTTGTCAAGCGGAGGCGGCGGGAAAAACGTTGATTTTCCCCGGAATGGATTGTATAATCCGGATATACAGGGAGGGGGACGGCTGTATGCTGATTTCGACAAAGGGGAGGTACGCGCTGCGGGTGATGGTGGATCTGGCGGAGCGGCAGGCGGACGGCTATGTTCCGCTGAAGGAGATTGCCCGTCGGCAGGAGATCTCGGAGAAGTATCTGGAGAGCATTATCAAGCTCCTGGTCCGGGCCGGGTTTCTCAGCGGGCTGAGGGGCAAGGGCGGCGGTTATAAGCTGACACTCTCCCCGGAGCAGTACACGGTGGGAGCCATTCTGCGGCTGACGGAGAGTTCCCTGGCCCCTGTGACCTGCCTGGAGGAGGGGGCGGCCTGCCCCAGGACGGCGGAGTGCCGCACCCTTCCCCTGTGGCGGGGGCTGGGCAGGGTGATTGACGATTATCTGGATCATATCACGGTTGCTGACCTGGCGGGAGGTCTGAGTTCCGGCGGGCTGCGCTGACTGCCGGAGCGCCGGCAGACGGGCCGGGGCGTATGAAAAATGCAGAGGAGCACAAGGGGGCGGCCGCTTTGCGGCCGCCCCTGTCTTTCTGCGGGGCCTATCCGGGGGTATGGGCGGTCCGCTGCCGGATGCCCAGGGCCCTGTACACCTGGGCCAGGGTCAGACGGTACACGGCGTACATTAGGGCGCTCACCGCCGCGATGACCGCCAGGGCCGCCAGAAGTCCCGCCGCCTCGCTGGAGGTGATGCCCGCGGGAGTGCCGTTGAAGTACAGAACCATCACATAGAAGGCGTAGATCAGCCCCGTGCCCGCCAGGGCCGGCACCAGGAACACCCGCTTCACCTGCCCCCGGACGGAGCGGCGGAGGTAACCGCCGGAGGCCCCCAGGTGCCGCAGGTCGTCGTAGACCTTGGCGCTGTTCAGGGCGATGGTCATGCACCGGGTGTAGGCGATGACGAACACGGCAGCAAAGCACACCACGGCGATGAACACAAAGAGAATGAGAAACACCGCCATGGTCCTCACAAAGTCCGCCCTGTCCATCACCCGGAACTGGGGCATATACTGCCAGTTCAGCCGGAAGGCGGAGCTGTTTCGCTGCTCGTAGTCGATGACGGTGAAGCCGCTTTCCCCGCAGTGCTCCCGGTCCAGGAAGTAGAAGCCCCGCTCCGCGATATTTCGGTCCCGGATCACCGGGTCCCAGCCGTCGAACTGGGCCACGTCCGGGGTGGAGCGGTCCACGATCTCGTTGAAGAGGGCCTTGGCGAACTCGTAGCTTCCGGCGCAGTTCTCCACGTTGAAGCAGACCTGGGTCTCCCGCCACTGCGCGGGAAGCCCAGCCCCCAGGGCGGCAAAGTCGCCGTCGTTCATCACGAAATAGCCGAAGAGATTGGTATTGGTGTACAGCGGGTCCAGGGCCGTTACGGAAAGCCGTTCCCCGGTCAGGTAGTTCGTCACCAGGCCGATGTCCGGGTTGAAAAGGCCGCCGGTCCCGTTCTCCTCCTCCACGATGCCCCGGATCTCGCCGGAGGCCAGGTCCACACGCTCTCCCGTCAGGGCCTCGTAGCCGGAGGCGGACAGGAACAGCTCCGAGTTCACAGTCTCCCGATACGCCTGATGCCAGGTGACAGTGCCCATGGCCGCTTCCTCCTCTATGTGCTCATAGCCGTCCACCGCCAGGCGGAGCATGGGCGCGGCGGCAAAGTCCGTGATGGTCACGCCGTATTCCCCCGCCAGGCGGCGGACTTCCGTCTCCATAGGGATGTCCTGGTCCGCCCGGAAGCGGTAGGCGTAGTCCACGGGCCGGGCGTCGTAGCCCATCATGGCCCCGGTGCCGATCATGGGGGTGTAGAAGCTGGCAAAATACGCCCCTGCGATCAGCAGGGTCATCACCAGCATATTCCGCACCGTCTGGCGGCCCTGGAAGCGCATCTGGCTGGTGGCGATGAGGTCACGGTAGAGCCTTTTCCGCCCGTTCCAGCCGTTGACCACCGTGTGGAGCAGGAGCATGTAGAGACCGGCGAGGGCGGGGAGGAAAAAGATAGCGGTGAGGCCCTCGGGGGGATACCAGTGAAGGACCAAAACAGAGAAGCTGGGGGCCATGTAGCCCAGAAAGCCCCCCAGGGCCAGCAGCGCGACGCCCGCGGGCCCGTACCACCGGGGCACGTCCCGGATGGGCTCGGACTTGTGGGACTCCTGCACGATGTCGATGATGTCGGTCCGCCGCACGGAGCGGCGGCCCAGGAGGAACATCACGGCGATGACAAAGGCGGAGAAGATCAGGGACAGCACATAGGCCCTGGGGTCGAAGACGAGGCGCATCTCCTCGCTGTCCACCACGGCGAGGCGGAACCCCTGCCACAGCACCCAGGCCAGGGGACCGCCCAGCGCCGCCCCGGCGGCGCAGGAGCCCAGGGAGAGAACCCCCAGCTCCCGGCCCAGCACCCCCCACACCTGGGACCGGGAGGCTCCCAGGGCCAGGAACACGCCGATTTCCCGGGACTTCTGCCGGAGGAAGAGTCCGGAGGCGTAGGTGGTGAACACGGCGCAGCCGATGACCGCCAGGGCAAAGATCATCATCACCTGCTTGCGGCTGTCGCCCCCCTCGGGGAGGACGTTCAGGACGGTGGGGGCCCGCATCATGCAGACGTAAGCTGTGATGAGCAGTACGGAGAAGAAGCAGCAGCCCGCCAGCAGGGCGTACTGCTTTTGATTCCTCCGGCGCATTAGGGCGCAGACCTGGGAAAAATATCTCATAAAATCACCTTTTTCATAGAATGGGAAAACGACGGAGGGGCCGGCAGGACAGAGAGGCGGGGAAAACGGATTGACCCGGTTTCCCGGAATTTCGATGTCCCTATTCCGCCCGGCCCATCTCCCGGACGGCGTCCAGCAGCAGGTCCTGAAACTTCTCCCGCTCCGTGGCCCCCTTCCCCAGGGTCCTCCAGACCACGCCGTCCCGGAGGATCACCACCCGGTCGCAGAAAGAGGCGGCGTAGGAGTCATGAGTCACCATAAAAATGGTGGCCTCCAGTGCGGATTTTGCCTGCTCGAAAGAGCGGATCACCGCCCGGGTGGACTTGCTGTCCAGGTTGCCCGTGGGCTCGTCGGCCAGAATCAGCAGGGGATGGTTGATCAGGGCCCGGGCCACGGCAGTGCGCTGCTTCTCACCGCCGGAGATCTCCGCCGGGTACTTGTCACGGATGGCGGCAATGCCGAATACCTCGCACAGCTGGTCCGCCCGGTTCTCCACCAGGTCGGAGACCTGCCCGCCGATGATGGCGGGGAGGAGGATGTTCTGCCGCACCGTCAGACCGTCCAGCAGGAGGAAGTCCTGAAATACAAAGCCCAGCTGTTTGTTCCGCACCTCCGCCAGGGCGTCTTCGTCCAGGCGGGCCAGTTCGGTCCTGCCCAGGCGGATGCTGCCGGAGTCGGCGGGGATGTAGCAGGAGATACAGTTTAAAAGAGTGGTCTTGCCGGAGCCGGAGGGCCCCATGACCGCCACAAACTCCCCCTTTTTCACCGCAAGGGATACGCCCTTGAGAACCTCGCAGGAGGTTTTTCCCACCTGGTAGGATTTGTGCAGGTTTTCCACGGTTAACATAATATTCATTCCTTTCTCAGCGATAAAAACAGATGACGGAGCGGACTGCCGGACAGGTTATGGGGGACGGTCACAGGGGCGGCGGGCGTTCCGCCGCCGGGCTTTCCTCACAGCAGGAACCGGACAGCGGCGATGGCCGCCAGGTGGGCGGGGTAGAAGGCGTAGAAGAACCACTTGGGAATTTTGATATTGGAGCGGGTAGGGAGGAAGATCAGGGGTGCGGCGAGAAGTGCGAAAACCGTCCAGTCAACGGCAAGGCCCCCCAGCTTTAGGCTCAGCGGATCCTCCGTATAGCCGCCCCAAAAAGAGGGGAGGTACATGAGCGCATAGAGGAGCGCCCCGGTTCCGGGACGGTTTCGGCAGAGGAAGAAGATCAGCATCAGCTCAATGCCGAGGCCCGAGTAATCGAAATTCCACCAGCTGACCACGAACAGGCCGCCCAAAAACAGCCACCACTTCCGCTCTTTAAACCCGTACATGGCCAGGAGGGAGAGAAACAGCGTAAAGAAGATATTCCAGTTGCTCCAGTTCATGTCCTCCATCCAGTCGTGAGGATGGAAAGCCAGGATATAGAAGGGCTGGGAGATCAGGGCGAACACCGCCAGGCGGCCCAGGTAGCGCTTGATGTTCCGGGTGTACAGCAGTCCCACGGTCATGCAGTAGCAGAAGAGGGGAAACGCCAGCCGCCCCGCCCAGCGGAAGAGCCCTGCCTCCGGGAAGAAGGCCCCGCCGATGTGGTCGACGAGCATGGAGACGATGGCAATCAGTTTCAAGAGGTCGGTGTCCAGATTGGTTTTCAGCCTTGGCCCGGTCTCAGGGACCAGAGCGGGGGTGGTCAGGATATGTCGGACGCGGGCGGGGAGGGATGCGGTGTTTTTCATAGGGGATGCCTCCTTTTTGTTTCTCTGGGACCAGCATAGCGCGAAAGAGCGGCCGTACGCAAACGGGGCCGCTCTCTTTGAAAAGTTTGGTGTAAAGTTTGGCGGCGGACGGCTCCGCCATGTCATATTTGGCTGTTTTGCCGTCATATTTGGTTTGGTGAATTTCGATTCCTGTGGTACAATGGCACCAGCAAACGACAGGGAGTTGATACTATGCTTCGCGTCGGCATCTGTGACGACAGCGCCGAGGCCCGCGTCGCCCTCCGCGCCGCTCTGGAGCGGGCTCTGGACCGGCGGAAGGGGGAGGGGGCCTTCTTCGAGTTCTCCTCCGGCGAGGGGCTGCTCCGGTGGCTGGAGAAGCACGCCGGGGAGCTGGATATGGTCTTTCTGGACATCGAGATGGGGGAGCTGAGCGGCATGGAGACCGCCCGCCGTCTCCGCGCCGCCGACGAGGGGCTGCAGCTGGTCTTTGTCACCGGCTACACGGATTATGTATTCGACGGCTATTCCGTAGGGGCCCTGGGGTATCTCATGAAGCCGCCCCGGCCGGAACAGCTGGACGAGGTGCTGGACCGGGGGCTGGAGGCCCGCCTCCGGGAGGGGGATAAGGCATTCGTCTGCCGCAGCGGGGAGACGATGTACCGGATCCCCAAGAAGAGCATTCGTTATTTTGCCTCCGACCGGCGGCAGGTCACGTGTGTATCCTCCGCCCGGACGTATGTCTTTTACGGCAAGCTGGACGAAGTGGAGCGCACCGTGGGGGAGGGCTTCGTCCGCATCCACCAGCGGTATCTGGTGCGCTCCGCCGCCGTGGACCGGCTGGAGGGAAGCCAGGTGTTTGTGGGGGAGGTGGCCCTGCCTGTCAGCCGGGCTCACCGCGCCGCCGCCCTGGCCGCCCTGGCCCGGACGGCGCTGGAGGGCTGAGACATGGACTTTTTGATGGGATATTCCCCGTTTTTGCGGCGGATGGCGGGTTTCCTGGCGGAGTGGATCCGAAACTGGCTCTGGTTGATTCCGCTGCTCCTCAGCGGCTTTTTTCTCTACCGGATCTGCGCCGCCTTTCTGCCGGTAAGACCTGGGCGGCGGTGGGGGATTTTGCTGTATGCCGTCCTGAGCGGCGTGACGGGAATGGTGATTTGGGTGGGGGATGAGAATTTGCTCCTAACCCTCCCGGTGTTCTTTGCCGTGCTTCTGATCTGCTCCAGGGGGAATCCGGCGGGGCGGCTGGCAGTGACGGCGGTCCTCTTCTGCCTCATTATGCCTGTCGGCGCCATGCTGGACACCTATTATTCCGGCCTCACCTGCGGTCCCCTCAGTCAGGAGGATTTCACCTGGTTTACGAACAAGCTGATCCGCCCTGTGATCTGGGGCCTTTTGTATCTGGCGGTCCGGAGGCGTCTGCCGGACCGTCCGCCCCGGCTGTCGCCGCGGCTGTGGAAGCTGGTGGCGCTGCTGGCCGCCATGCCCTTTTCCGCTTTGCTGGCGGTGGTGGCGGCAACCGCCTGGGATTACAGCATTTCTCCTGAAATTCACAATATTGAGCTGAAAATAGGCCTGATGGTTCTCCCCTTTGTGTTTCTGACGGCCCTGGCCCTGCTGTACGCCATCCGGGTTCTGGAGGACCATGAGCGGCTGGAGGAGGCGGACAAGCTGGCCTCTCTGCGGGAGAGCTACTACCAGGGCCTGCGGCGGGAGGAGCGGCAGGTGCGTACCCTCCGCCACGACCTGCGCAACCACCTGGCGGTGGTCCAGGGCCTGCTGGAGCGGGGCGAGACCGACGGAGCCGCCCGCTATCTCGGAGAGATCGCGGCGTCTCCCGCCATGGGCGGGAGACGGACTCTCTGTGAGAACGAGACGGCCAACGTAGTGTTGGCGGCCAAGGCGGAGGCCATGGAACAGGCGGGCCTCACAGGGGACTTTGCCGTCTCCCTGCCCAAGGCGCTGCCCATTGCGGATACGGATCTCTGCGCGCTGCTGGGCAATGCCCTGGACAACGCCATGGAGTCCGCGGTCCAGGCGGAGGACAAGGAGATCACCGTCCGCTGCCGGGTGGAGAAGGGGCTCTTCATGCTGCGGGTGGAGAACGCCGTGGGCGGAGAGATACGCCCGGATCTGGCCACCACCAAGGCGGACAAGTCCGCCCACGGCTTCGGCCTGGCCGGTATGCGGGAGATCGCCCGGCGCTGCGGCGGCAGCCTGGAGACCCGGACGGGGAATGGCCGCTTTGAACTGGTGGCCTGCATTCCCCTGAGCGGGTGAGCGGGGCCCGGGCCTTCGGACTCTGGAACGCCACGGGCGCATTTTTGTATTATTTGCGTGAATATAGAAAATAAGGTTGACAAATTTGAATTTTTTGTTAAAATAGATAAGGTTCAAAAGGCGTACGCCTTTTGGCATGGTTTGCATGCAAACCATGTATGGAAGGTGTATACCAGGAGACACAATAATTTTTGGAGGTTTGCAATGAAGAAGTTTCTCAGCATTCTGCTGGCGCTGGTGATGGTTCTGGCCCTCGCCGCCTGCGGCGGCGGGAACAACGCCCCCGCCAACACCCCCGCTCCCGACGCGGGTACCAGCACCGACCAGCCTCAGGACGGCGGCGCCGCCCCCGCCGAGGACTGGCACATCGGCATCATCACCGGCACCGTGTCCCAGTCCGAGGACGACCTGCGGGGCGCCGAGGCCATCCAGGCCAAGTACGGCGAGGACAAGGTGAAGCTGGCCACCTATCCCGACAACTTCACCGAGGAGCTGGAGACCACCATCCAGACCATCGTCAACATGAGCGACGATCCTCTGATGAAGGCCATCATCGTCAACCAGTCCGTCCCCGGCACCGCCGAGGCCTTTACCCAGATTAAGGAGCGCCGCCCCGACATCCTGTGCATCGCCGGCGAGGCCCATGAGGATCTGCCCGTGGTGGGCGCCTCTGCCGATCTGGTGTGCAACAACGACTTCGTCTCCCGCGGCTACCTGATCATCCGCACCGCCCACGAGCTGGGCTGCGACACCTTCGTCCACATCTCCTTCCCCCGGCACATGTCCTATGAGACCATGAGCCGCCGGGTGGCCGTCATGCAGGAGGCCTGCAGGGAGTTCGGCATGGAGTTCGTCCTGGAGACCGCTCCCGATCCCACCACCGACGTGGGCGTCACCGGCGCCCAGGCCTACGTGCTGGAGAAGGCCCCCGAGTGGATTCAGAAGTACGGCCAGAACTCCGCCTACTTCTGCACCAACGACGCCCACACCGCTCCTCTGCTGCAGCGCCTGCTGGAGCTGGGCGGCTACTTCATCGAGGCCGACCTGCCCTCTCCTCTGATGGGCTATCCCAACGCTCTGGGCGATCTGGACCTGACTGCCGAGGCCGGCGACTTTGACGCCATCCTTGCCAAGGTGGAGAAGGCCGTTGTGGACGCCGGCGGCGAGGGTCGCTTCGGCACCTGGGCGTATTCCTACGGCTACTGCCTGTCCGCCGGCCTTGCCCAGCACGCCATCAACGTCATCGAGGGCAACGCCGAGATCACCAACATGGACGACGTGGCCGCCGCCCTGCAGGAGTATTCTCCCAAGGCCGCCTGGAACGGCTCCGGCTACACCAACGCCGACACCGGCGTCAAGGAGGACAACGTGTTCCTCATCTACCAGGATACCTATATCATGGGTAATCCCGGCCGGTTCATGGGCGCCACCGACGTCGAGGTGCCCGAGAAGTACTTCACCGTGAAGTAATTTCGGTACGGCCGTTTTTGCAGAGAGTTGACAACGGAAACAGGGGGGAGGTTCATCCTCCCCCTGTTTCTTACAACCTGTATTCACAACTGAAAATGGCGGAGAGACGGGGACCCCTCCTCCCATTTCGGCGGAAGGGGGTCCGGACGGCGTTTGCGGTTGTGAATACAGGGCTTTTAGATAAGGGGTGTGATTTCGATAGGCAATTCAACTGCTCCTCTGCTGGAGATGCGAGGCATCAAGAAGGACTTCTTCGGCAACCAGGTTCTTACCGACATCAATTTCACGCTGGGCGAGGGCGAGGTTCTGGGCCTGTGCGGGGAAAACGGCGCGGGCAAGTCCACGCTGATGAAAATCCTCTTCGGCATGGATGTGATTCGGGAGACAGGCGGCTATGAGGGCGATATCTTCATCAACGGGGAGAAGGCGGCATTCAACACCCCCTTCGACGCGCTGAAAGCGGGTATCGGCATGGTGCATCAGGAGTTTTCCCTCATTCCCGGCTTTACCGCCACTGAGAATATTCTGCTCAACCGGGAGCCCCGGAAGAAGAACGTGGTCTCCCAGATTTTTGGCGAACGGCTCAATACCCTGGATTACAAGGAGATGGACCGCCGGTCTGCGGCGGCCATTAAGAAGATGGGCGTGGAGATCGACGCCAAGATGGTTATCAGCAGCATGCCCGTGGGCCATAAGCAGTTCACCGAAATTGCCCGGGAGCTGAGCAAGGATCAGCTCAAGCTGCTGATTTTGGATGAGCCCACCGCAGTGCTGACGGAGAGGGAGGCGGAGGCCCTGCTGAACTCTATCCGGGGGATGTCCGCCCAGGGAATCTCCGTCATCTTCATCACCCACCGCCTCCACGAGATTCTGGCGGTGTGCGACAAGGTGGTGGTGATGCGGGACGGCCATGTGGTTCGGGACGTGCCCGCAAAGGAGACCAGTGTGGACGACATCACCCGCTGGATGGTGGGCCGTGATGTGCAGAGCGGCTCCACTGCTGTGGAGGCGAGGGCGGAGCAGTCCGACGCCGAAACCGTTATGTCCATCAAAAATCTCTGGGTGGATATGCCCGGCGAGACGGTGCGCAATGTCTCTCTGGATGTGCGTAAGGGCGAGATCTTAGGCATCGGCGGCTTAGCAGGCCAGGGCAAGCTGGGGATCCCCAACGGCGTTATGGGTCTCTATGAGGCCGGCGGCACCGTAGTGTTCAATGGCCGGGAGATTCCGCTGAACAGCCCTCGCAAGTGCCTGGACTCCTCCCTGGCCTTCGTGTCGGAGGACCGCCGGGAGGTGGGACTGCTGCTGGATGAGACGCTGGAGTGGAACATCGCCTTCCCCGCCATGCAGATTCAGAACAAGTTTCTGAAAAAGCTGCTTGGCGGCGCCGTCAAGTGGCGGGACGAGAAGGCCATCCGCGCCGTGACGCAGAAATACATTGACGCGCTGGAGATCAAGTGCACCAGCTCCAAGCAGAACGCCAGGGAGCTCTCCGGCGGCAACCAGCAGAAGGTTTGCCTGGCCAAGGCCTTTGCCCTGGAGCCCCAGTTCCTCTTCGTGTCGGAGCCCACCCGGGGCATCGACGTGGGCGCCAAGGCCCTGGTGCTGGACGCTTTGAAGAGGTTTAACCGGGAGAGCGGCGTCACCGTGGTCATGATCTCCTCGGAGCTGGAGGAGCTGCGGCAGACCTGTGACCGCATCGCCATCATCTCCGGTGGACAGGTGGCGGGCATTCTTCCCGCGGCGGCCTCCTCGGAGGAGTTCGGCACGCTGATGGTCAGCAAGGTTATATAAGGAGGAGGGAACGATATGCATCAACCTGCATCTGCAATCGGATTGCAATACTGGCTCAAAAAGATGGGCTATCCCCGGCTGATCATCGCCGGCTTCCTCCTGTTTTTGTTCATCATGGCCCCCATCACCGGGTCCGATCTGTCCACCCAGATCACCAACGTCATCAACCGCTTCAGCTGGAACGCCGTGCTGGTGCTGGCCATGGTGCCCATGATCCACTCGGGGTGCGGCCTGAACTTCGGTATCCCCCTGGGCGTTCTGGCGGGGCTTTTGGGCGGCACGCTGGCCATTGAGATGGGCTTCACCGGGCCCATGAGCTTTGTGATGGCCATTGTGGTGTCCACCCCCTTCGCCATCCTCTTCGGCGGCGGCTACGGCGCGCTGCTGAACAAGATCAAGGGCGGTGAGATGATGGTGGCCACCTACGTGGGGTTCTCCTCCGTGTCCTTCATGTGCATCATGTGGTTGCTGATCCCCTACAAGAACCCCTCCATCGTCATGGCCTACACCGGCGTGGGCCTCAGGAATATGTTCGCCCTGGACAGCTTTTACGCGGGCGTCCTCTCCAAGTTCCTGGAGATCGACCTGAATCCCCTGGGGATCAATCTGGTGGTCCCCACCGGGTCCATCCTGTTCTTCGCGCTGCTGGCACTGCTGGTGTGGGCGTTCCTCCACACCAAGACCGGTACGGCCATGACCGCCGTGGGCTCCAACCCCACCTTCGCCAGGGCCTCCGGCATCAATGTGGACCGGATCCGGATCCTGTCGGTGATCCTGTCCACCTGGCTGGGCGCCGTGGGCGTCCTGGTCTATCAGCAGGGCTTCGGCTTCGTGCAGCTCTACACGGCCCCCCAGAATATGACCATGCCGGCGGTGGCGGCCGTCCTCATCGGCGGCGCGTCGGTGAATAAGGCCTCCATCTCCAACGTCATCATCGGCACGTTCCTCTTCCAGGGGCTTGTGACCATGACGCCCACGGTGATCACCGCCCTGATCCACACGGACGTCAGCGAGGTCATCCGCATCATCGTCTCCAACGGCATGGTGATCTACGCCCTGACGAGAAAGACGGAGGGAGCGAAATGAAGATGAAAAAGAATTTTAACGGTTTCGACTTCCTGCAGAATAACCTGGTGCCCCTGATGTTCATCATCATCTGCGCCATCTGCATCCCCCTCTCCGGCTTCTCCACCAGCTACCTGCTCAACGAGATCGTCACCCGCATGGGCCGGAACATCTTCCTGATCCTCAGCCTCCTGATCCCCATCATGGCGGGCATGGGCTTGAACTTCGGCATGACCCTGGGGGCCATGGCGGGGCAGGTGGCCCTGATTTTCGTCACCGACTGGCAGATCTGGGGTATCCCCGGCGTGGTGCTGGCCATGATCCTCTCCGTGCCCCTGTCCGCCCTCCTGGGCCTCATGTGCGGCAAGCTCATGAATATGGCCAAGGGCCGGGAGATGATCCTGGGCTATATGATGAACTACTTCGTCACAGGCCTCTACCAGCTGCTGGTGCTCTACTTTATGGGCTCCATCATCCCCATCAAGCACGCCTCCATCCGCCTGCCCCGGGGCTACGGCATCCGCACCACCGTGAACCTGGCCAATATGCGCCAGTGCCTGGACAATGAGTTCGCCATCCTCTACAAGGGCGTGAAGATCCCGGTTTTGAACTTCATCATCATCGCCCTGCTGTGCCTGTTTATCGTCTGGTTCCGCCGGACGAAGCTGGGCCAGGACATGCGGGCCGTGGGCCAGGACATGGAGGTGGCCCAGGCCGCCGGCATCAACGTGGACCGCACCCGCATTATCTCCATCATCATCTCCACGGTCTTCGCCGGCTTCGGCCAGATCATCTATCTCCAGAATATCGGCAACTTCCCCACCTACACCGCCCACTCCCAGATCGGCATGTTCTGCATCGCCGCGCTGCTGGTGGGAGGCGCCAGCGTGGAGAGGGCCTCCATCGGCAATGTGTTCCTGGGCGTCATCCTGTTCCACACCATGTTTATCGTGGCGCCCAGGGCGGGCGTGGCCATCACTGGCGACGCCATGATCGGAGAGTATTTCCGTGTGTTCGTCTCCTACGGCGTCATCACGCTGGCCCTGATTATGTATGAGATCAAGAAGCGCCGGGCCAGGAGCCAGGGCGGAGAGCTGCTGGCCAGGGCCCAGAGGGAAGGGGGCGTGCAGTCATGAGAGGGAAAACCCTTCTGATTCGCCTGGCGGCGCTGGCTGTGGTCGTTGCCGTGGCGGCGGCCATGATGGTCATCGGCCGGGGCCACACCCTCTACTTCGACAACAAGACCATTGAGGACTACCAGGGCCAGGAGTACAAGGCCTTTGAGCGCGTGGTAGTCACCGTCAAGGGCGAGGAGGTGGCAAAGCTGGGCAAACGGGAGCGCGGCATGGCCACCTGGATCGGCCAGAACTTCAGGATGACCCTGGAGATCACCGAGAAGAAGGGCGACGAGCCCCGGACCGAGGAGATCTCCATCCAGCTGCCTTACAGCGTGGACGGCATCGTCATCAACCTGCCCGCTTACCTGGCCGGCCTTCCGGAGGACGCCTGGTTCTCCGAATTTGTCCCCATGGTAGAGGAGGAGCCCGGCGAGGACGAACTCCCCGGCGAGGGCGACGAGTTCGGGCTGGATGACGGCTTGGGCATGGAGGGCGACCTGGGCGTCTGAAACCCCGGAAAAAGAGTGCAAAAGTCCGTTGAAAAGTGGTATGATACTGGGAGACGGCAAAATCAACACAGCCTGCCGGACTGTTTCGGCAGGCTGTGACATTTAGGGAGGATGTTTATGGCGGTCTTATCAAACCTGGAGCCCAAGGCGGTATTTGAGTATTTTGAAAAGCTGTGCGCTGTGCCCCACGGCAGCGGCAACACGAAGATTATCAGCGACCTGTGTGTGGGCTTTGCCAAGGAGCTGGGCCTCAAATGGCGGCAGGACGAGGCCAACAACGTGGTCATCTGGAAAGACGGCACCCCCGGCTATGAGGATGCAGAGCCTGTGATTCTCCAGGGACATATGGACATGGTATGCGCCAAGACGGAGGACTGCCCCAAGGACATGGCCAAAGAGGGCCTGGATCTGGCCACCGACGGGGAGTACGTCTGGGCGGAAAAGACCTCTCTTGGCGGGGACAACTGCATTGCCGTGGCCATGGCACTGGCGATTCTGGCGGATGATACCATGCCCCACCCGCCTCTGGAGGCGGTGTTTACGGTGGACGAGGAGGTTGGCATGGACGGGGCTTTTGCCCTGGACTGCTCCGACCTCAGGGGCCGCCAGCTTTTGAACCTGGACTCTGAGGAGGAGGGGGTCTTTACCGTATCCTGTGCCGGCGGTGTACGGGTGGACTGCCTGCTTCCCGGTGTGCAGAGGCCCCTGGCAGGCGAAACGGGCTATACTGTGACCGTCTCCGGCCTCCGGGGGGGGCACTCCGGCGCAGATATCGACAAAGGCCGGGCCTCTGCCAACCAGGTGATGGGCCGGGTGCTGTACAGCGCTATGGAGCGTGTAGCGGGCCTGCGGCTGGCAGATATCCGGGGCGGAAGGTTCGACAATGTCATCTGCCCCTTCAACGAGGCGAAGGCCGCCGTTCCTGCGGGAGGGGAGGCCGAGTTTGAGGCCTTTATCCGGGAGTTTGACGGGATCCTCAAAAACGAGTACGCCGGCTGTGACGAGGGCATTGCCCTCACCTGCGAGAGAGCGGCGGTGGAAACCGCCCTGTCCGCGGAGGACACCCATCGGATCCTGCGGACGCTGCTGGCTCTGCCCCAGGGCGTCCAGGCCATGAACGTGGACTTCCCCGGCCTGGTACAGACCTCTTTGAACCTGGGTGTTGTGACGACGGAGGAGGATGGGGTGCATTTCAGCCTCTCTCTGCGCTCCTGCATCGCCTCCCAGAAAGCGATGCTGCGCCAGCGGGTACGGGCCATTGTGGAGGCCGGCGGCGGGACGGCGGCGGAGCGGAGCGACTATCCCGGCTGGCAGTATCAGCGGGAGTCCGCCCTGCGCCGGCGGCTGATGGAGGTCTACCGGGAGCTCAACGGCAGGGACGCGGTGATTGAGGCGACCCACGGCGGTCTGGAGTGCGGGCTGTTTATCGAGAAGCTCCCCGGCCTGGACGCCGTGTCCCTGGGACCGGAGCTCCGGGATATCCACTCCCCCCGGGAGCGGCTGGGCGTGGCCTCCACGGAGCGGGTGTACCGCCTGGTGTGCGAATTTTTGAAGCGCAGCAAATGACTGCGGGCAGGGCATGGGGATGCCGGGCTGCAGAGCTTGTGTCTTTCTGAAAGTCTGCAGCGGCCTGCCGGAAAGTTTTTTCCGGCAGGCAGGCCGCCGGATTGATTCAATCCGGCGGCTTTTTGCGCGCTATAGCCCGGCGGCACGATTTCAAAGAACCGATAGCAACCTTCAAAAATACTGACAGCAGTTGACCGGATACGGGCAGCACATCACTGCGTCTTCCCCCTTGACGGGCGCCGTCATCCTTGTTCTGTACCACTTGTATCTGCCTCCTTTGCTGTCATTATTTCTGAAGGTTGCTATAGACGGGCTGCCCGCTGTGGGGGCGGCCCTGATTTTATGAGGTTCCGTGCGCTCTGCAGGGTTTGCGGTGAAATCCGCAGGCCGGCATCCATGGACGTGGTGAGATCCTCCGTCCCCTGAAACGGCCAAAATCACCGTCGCGCAGCCACACAGCTGACTCAGTGTCCGCAGGCTGTGGGGAGGCTGATTTCCCGCCCAGGGCTCTTTGCGCTCTGGGGCGGTTCATCTCCGGGGGAACGGCTTTTCTCTTATGGCGAAATGCCGTAGTGTTCCTTCATTTCGTTCAGCAGCAGCTCTGCCGCCGGGGAAAAAACCTGATATTTTTTCCAGATGAAATACAGCCTTGTCTCCAGGACAGGAATCAGCGGGCGGAAGCAGAGCTCGCTCTCCTCGCCGGTGTTCACCAGCCTGTCAAAGGTGAGCACATATCCCAGCCCCTCGCGGGCCAGGATACCGCCGTTGTAGCTTAGGTTCAGCGTGGCCGTTACGTTCAGCCGGTCGGCCAGCTCCCCGAACAGCCTGGGGATATCCTCCCGGAGTCCCTGGCGTGAGACAATCAGCGGCAGCTCCAGCAGGTCACTGATGCGGATTGCCGCCTTTTTTGCGAGGGGAGCGTCCTTCCGCATGACGACGCCCCAGGTGTCCGCCTCCGGAAGCTCCAGGAAGTTGTACCTGGATAGATCCACCGCCTGGGCGATCACCGCAAAATCCAGCAGCCCCCGGTCCAGACGCTCTGCCAGGTCATTGGTATCGCCGCTGTACAGATGGACCCGGATGCCGGGATGCAGTGCCTGCACTGCCTTGACCCGCCGGGCCAGATATCTGATGTTTTCGGACTCCGCACAGCCGATGTGGATGTCCCCGCCGCTGACCTCGCCCAACGCCTGAAATTCTCCGGCGGTTTTGTCCACCATGTTCAGGATGTCCTCCGCCCGCCTGCGCAGCAGCATCCCCTCGTCGGTCAGACGGACGCTGGCACTGCCGCGGACAAAGAGCTTCTTCCCCAGTTCCGCCTCCAGATCTTTCAGCTGTTTGGACAGCGTGGGCTGAGAGATGTGGAGCCGCCGGGCCGCATGGGTGATGTTTCCCTCCCGGGCCGTCTCCAGAAAATAGCGCAATACCCGTATTTCCATATCTGCATACCTCCTGAGAGCAGAATACCACGTCATGTTATTCGTTTCAAGAATAACATGAAATAGAAATAAAGTATTTGCTATTTCTGGCTTCCCGGCCTATAATCGGGGCACAGGGGGTGAGGATATGCCGGAGGCATCGGACGCCCGGGGTATTTTCCGGCAGAATCTGGAGGACGCCGGGTGCGGCCCGGAGACGGTCCGGCGGTGTATGGCCCTGGCGCAGGAGGGGGAGTGTGCCGGGCTGATGCGGATCCTGGCCCGCCACCGGCAGGCACTGCTGGACGAGGTACACCGTAACGAGAGGCGGATTGACTGCCTGGACTATCTTGTCTACGCGATAGAAAAGCGGCATTACAAAATTTAGGAGGAAGTTCATATGGAAGAGAAGCTGACGCTGGCCCAGGGATGGGACAAGACCTTTCCCAGGAACGAAAAGACGGATCACCGCAAGGTAACTTTTCATAACCGCTACGGCATCACCCTGGCCGGCGGTGTGGCAGACCCCATGCCGGAGGATGCCCCCTTCTATCTTAAGGACTACTATGATTATTACAAGACCGGCCGGGGCTATCACGCCCGGTCCCTGAACTCCAACGGCGGCTGGAATGTGACAGGCTGCATGTCCTTCCTCAACATGCCCATCCTGCAATACGCCGGCGAGATCCGCAGCGCCGTCCTGGTAGTGCACGGGGAGAAGGCCCACTCCTGCTACTTCAGCCGGGATGCCTTTGCACTGCTGCATGGGGACAACAAAGAGCTTCTCATCATTCCGGGCGCGGTGCACACCGATCTGTATGACCGCACGGACGTCATCCCCTTTGATAAGCTGGAGGGATTTTTCCGGGAGTATCTGGGATAAGGCGGCGGAAAAGCGGCGTGAGCGCGGTTCCGCCGGCAGAGTTCTGCCGATGACAGGAGGGATTTGAATTTATGAAACGGGTTTTATCGATGTTGCTGGCGCTGGGGCTGTTGATGCAGACCGCCGCCTGTGCCGAGGGGCCGGAGGGGGATGGGGTGGTTTCGGAACGGATATCCGCCCAGGGCTCCCCGGGGTTTTCCGATGTGCCGGAGGATGCCTGGTATGCCCGGGCGGTGGGATACTGCGCCGCACAGGGGCTGATGGACGGCGTATCACCCTCCGCCTTTTCGCCCGATGCGCCGGCCAGCCGTGCCGTGCTGGTGACGGCCCTCTACCGCCGGGCCGGGAGCCCCGCCGGGCAGAGGGCTGATTTTACCGATATTCCCGCCGGAAGTGCGTACCGCGATGCGGCGGCCTGGGCCGCGGGGCAGGGAATTGCCGCCGGATACGGGGACGGGCGTTTCGGAGGGGAGAACCCCGTGACCCGGGAACAGTTTGCCGCCATGCTCTGGCGGGCGGAGGGCCGGCCGGCACCCGGTACGGCGGAGCCCTTTGCGGATCAGGCGCAGATTTCCGGATATGCCGCGGATGCGGCGGCCTGGGCCAAGAATGCCGGCGTGATCAACGGCAGGGCGGATGGGAGGTTTGACCCCAAGGGAAATATTACACGGGGGGAGGCGGCTGTTATGCTGTTTCGCTGGCTGAATACCGACACGGGACACCCGACCGGAGGGAAGGCGCTGGTGGCCTATTTCTCCGCCACAGGGACGACCAGGGTCCTGGCGGAGTATGCCGCAGAGTATCTGAAGGCAGATCTCTATGAGATTGTGCCGGAGACCCCCTATACCGATGCGGATCTGGCCTATTACAGCGGGGGCCGGGCCGACCGGGAGCAGAGTGACCCCAGTGTCCGGCCCGCCGTCTCGGGCGGCGTGGAGGATATGGCGCAGTACGGCATTGTGCTGCTGGGCTACCCCATCTGGCACGGGCAGGCCCCGAGAATTGTCAGCACATTTTTGGAGAGCTATGACCTGGACGGAAAGACCATAGTGCCTTTTTGCACCTCTCACAGCAGCGGAATCGGCTCCAGTGATACCGATCTTCACGTCCTGGCCGGCGGCGCCCGCTGGCTTCCCGGGCGGAGGTTTGCCGGCGGCACATCCCGCGGCGCCGTGGAGGAGTGGATCGGCGGACTGGATCTGCCGGGGAACGAGGCGTCCGCCGCGCTGCCCTACGACGGCGTGTATCCGCAGCACGCGCCCTACGGCAGGGGAATCGGCGCCATGCCGGGCCGGGTGGTCTGGGCCCATGACCCGGATTCGGTGGATTGGGACGGAACCGGCGACTGGTGGGAGCCGGGCCATTTTGACGAGGCCGTTGTCCGGCGCATGGTGAACCGGAGCATTGCCTCTCTGGGCGGAGAGGGTACGGCCCGGAGCGGCTGGGCCGCGCTGTTCCGGGCCCACAATGGGGGGCGGGGCAGAAGCGGCGGCTATGTCCCTGGGGAGAAAATTGCAATCAAGGCCAACATCAACGGCTCTGCCGTTATGGACGACGACACCTCCGGCAGGACGCGGATGAGCTATACCAATCCCGTTTTGTTAAAGGCGCTGCTGCTCTCTCTGGTGGAGGAGGCGGGGGCCGCCCCGTCGGATATTACGGTTTACGACGTGTCCCGCCTGTTCCCGGACTACATGGTGGAGATGTGTACGCAGGGCAGGCTGCGGGGTGTGAGATTTGTGGGCCGCAATGACGGCATTGCCGACGAAAGCGCCCCGATTGTCTGGTCCCATGCGTTCAGCGGAAGGGTAAATTATCTGCCCACCTGCGTTACGGAGGCGGAGTATGTTATCAACTTTGCCAATCTCAAGGGCCACAGCTACGGGATTACTCTCTGCGGAAAGAACCACTTCGGCTCCTTCATCAACGGGAACCGGATGCGCCCCCCGGAGGGGGCCAATCTCCACCAGTGGCTGACCCGGAATGAGATGGGGATTTACAGCCCGCTGGTGGATTTGATGGCAAATGCGGATCTGGGGGGCAAGACGGTGCTCTATATGCTGGACGCCCTGATCTGCGCCCCGTCGGAGGGAGCGGCCATCACCGGAGACAGCGCCAAATGGCAGCAGGCCCCCTTCTGTGGGGACTACACTGCCAGCGTGTTTGTCTCCCAGGATCCGGTGGCCATTGACAGCGTGGGCGCAGACTTTTTGATAAATGAACCGGCCGTAACCGGTCGCAACAGCTCACTGCGGAATAACCCCACTGTGGAGAACTACCTCCATGAGGCAGGGCTGGTGTCTGCCGCGCCCTCCGGGACCGCCTATACGGATGGGCGGGGTCATGCCGCCGGCAATCTGGGCGTCCATGAACACTGGAATAACTCCGCGCAGAAGCGGTATAGCCGCAATCTGGGAGAGGACGAGGGGATTGAGCTGATTGCGCTGGAGTTCTGACCAAAACCGGAGTTCCCCCCGGTTTTAAACTGATTCGATTCCGGCGGCCCTGAGACCAGGGCCGCCGGCATTTTGTCCCGGGCCCTTAGAGTCTGTTTTAAAACCGTCAAACCGTCATGGAGCTTCTTTTTTCGCCAGGACTGCGTTGATTTGACTTGAAATCCG